>DSLMC04103__coassemble_1096_pt1 | contig 13948 bp, 9 predicted proteins | sample DSLMC04103__metabat2_high_PE_001 | metagenome-assembled genome bin DSLMC04103
TCCCCGGTTCTACCAAATTCATTCCCGCCCAGGCATTGTCCCTGTGCCATCTGGGCTCCTCACTCTCTGCCGGGGATGGCAGCACCAATTTTACAACTCATGACAGAATGCTCTTCTCAAAGGATATGAAGACCTTGGTTGCAGTTCCACCGGCTTACGGGACGTCTGTGGTACTTCCAACCGAGACTGAGGTAATCGGCGAGTATGCTCTCGCTGGCTGCAAAGACCTTGCGTCGATCACAGTGTTAGGCAATGTACATTCAATTGACCCAACTGCCTTTGCTGACGAGGTCAAAGCATTTGCCGTCGTAGCGCTCCCAGCAGGTGAGGACTACAAAGTTCGCAAGGCCGTTTGGGAAGCGGCTGGTTTCCAACACTTCGCTGAGCCTGCTCAACCTGGCACAACAACAAGTCCCAACGCCAATGAAGCCTCCGGCCTCACCTACACTCTGCTTGATGACTACACCCTCGCCGTTTCCTGGCAAGGTAAAGACGATCCCGAGGCCAACCTCGAAGTCCCCGCCTCCGCCGAGATCAACGGAGTCCCTTACCGCGTGAGCACCATAGCCGAGAACGCCTTCGCCAACCGCGGCTCTCTCACGAGCGTGAAACTCCCAACGACCATTACCACCATCAGCACCGCTGCTTTCGCTGGTTGCGCGAACCTCTCAATCATCGAGTTCCCCAACACTCTCCACACCATCGGCGAACGTGCCTTCGAAGCAACGTCAATCAAAGACCTCTGTCTTCCCACCAGCATCAACTCCATCGGTTCCCGCGCTTACGCCTCCTGCTCAACTCTCGAACGCGTAATAGCCCTCGGCACCTCTGAAGTAGCAAGCGACGCCCTCGCTGGTTGCACCAACGTCTCCATCTACGTTCCCTCCGGCTCCGAGGACACCTGGAACCCAGGCCTCCCTTCGGACAACAACCACCTCATGCCTTATGGTGTCTCCCTTTCCGAAGAACCCCTCACCATCGAAGTCGGACAAGAGGCCAACCTGCTCGAAGGTGGCAACCTCCAAGCTCCCGATCCCATAGAAGCTTCCTACTCCTACGCTGCCGCACCTCTGTCAGTCGATGCCGGAACCGTCTCAGCCAAGAAGGAAGGCACTTCTGACGTCACCGCTGTGCTCACGTTGGATGATGTGGAACTCACTCGCGCAATCCGCACCGTAGAAGTCTCCCCGAACCCAGAAGCCGAGGCCAACATAACCCAATTGAGCTCCGAGGTAGCCCTACCAGGGGTGTATCTCTCCGAAGCTAGCGACATCCAAATCAGCGTGGACGCTCCCTTCGCCGTCACCTTCGGTGCAGATAAGCCCTACGATGTGGCAGAAAACAAAGCAGCAGCTGCATCAATAGAGGCCCCTGCTTCATTTAGAAACAATATGGATCTTCCTGTACAGCTTGCTAAGGTTGATTGTTCGATTGATGGTATTGCCAACTATCTCACGCCAATAAATAATGATTTTCCCCTCAGCAAGCAAAAACTCTTCAGCCTTTACCCCGAAGGCAAAGTTGGCAAAGCTGTGCACTTTGGCTACTACGATAAGCTAAACAGCGTGGTTCCCGATGATCGAGGTGCCTTTGTCATACAGCCAAACTCTCTATCCTCTTATATCTTCCGCTTAAATCTTACTAACGATACCACCCTTGCAAACGCCAAGGTAAATCCAAGTATTGCTGATGGTGGCATTACCTCTCGCAGCCTCGTTTCTGTGATGTGCACTTTCGAGCACTTGAGCTTCTATCTGAAAGATAATGAAGGTAACTTTTATACTCTCGCCGATGTAAAGGAACACGCGAACAGCATTGCTGAAAGCGGAGAGGATTCTCCCTACTGGAACCAGTACAACGACTATCTCAATAAAGAAAATTCTTATACCTGCCAAACCATCTGGGGTGGTACTCCCTATGACGTGCGCATCATCGGAATCAATCATGACGAACTCGCTTCAAGCTCGAGTAAGGCTGGCCTTACCTTCCAGTTTAAGAACTTGCTGAACGAGAAATACCCGATGAACACCTCAGGCATCGACGCCGGCAGCTGGGGCGTAAGCGAACTCCGTGCGAGGATGAATCAAGGTGGTGATATCTGGAGCATGGTTCCAGCAGACCTCCAAAGGCAGATTGCCACTGACAAAAAGTACTATGGATCTGACTGTACCAGCACCTCTGCTGAGGTGAGTACTTCCAAAGACCAACTCTTTCTTGCAAGTTATTTCGAACTTACGGGGTCTGTATGGAGCGGCTGGTCATCCAGGCTATGGCTTGCCAATGAAGGTACTCAATACGAGTACTGGAACGGTAAAGTGACTAATGATTACAGCGATAATGCTGCCTTGGAGAAGGGCTTTCAATCGACTCCGCCGTCGAAGGGTGTTTTTTGGTGGGAGCGTTCTGCGAACCCGAGCAACTCCATGACCTTCCTTCGTGTGAGTGACGGCGGTGACCCCAGCGATTACAACAACGCGAACGCCTCGTGGGGTATTTGTCCCTGCTTCTGCCTCTAATCAAGCATCTAGCATCTGCCGGGACTGTGTCCCCCTCCCCGGCAGATTCGTCTCACACCTTTGTTATTGCAGCAGGTATCTTCGCAGCGATTGAGCTGCGGGGCTTAAAGAAAGGAACGTGCCAGTTATGCCGAGCACGAGATATATATCGAAGCCAAGTACGCGGCACGTAGGTGTTAATGTGCTTGCGCTTCTGCTTGTCTTCATAACAGCGTTAACGCTCGTCTTGCCTGCTGCTAAGGCTTATGCAGCAAGTGGTGGAAGCACCTCGCTTGGCATCATGATCATTGACTCTTCCAAGGGTCAAAGCGTCTCCCCGGGCACTACTAATCTTGGCATCCGTGTGACCAACTCCAGCGTCGAATTCAAAACAGAGTACACGCTCACGCTCAACTTTAACGATGGCTCGGGGAATAGCTCAACGGTGACTGCAACCTACAACCAGCTTCTTCCCGATGCTCCTGTTCCTCCAACGCGTACGGGCTATACCTTCCTTGGCTACTACGACACACTAGTGGGTGGCAATCAAATCTACGATCAAAATGGCAAGAGCACCCTTGTTTGGACGATAGCAAAAGACACTCCTCTTTTCGCCCATTGGCAAGCTAAAACCACTCAAGTCTCGTTTGACCCAAACTCAGGAACAGGTGGACAGACTGGTCAGGTGACTGCTACGTATGATTCTGATATGCCTGCTATTACGTCTAAGCCCACAAAGGACAACCATACCTTCTTGGGTTACTTCGACGAAAAAAGTGGTGGCACCAAGTACTACAACGCTGATCTTACGAGCGCCACCAAATGGAACAAGGTGTGTGATACTGCCACCCTCTATGCTCAGTGGCAGATAGACTCCTACACCTTTACTTGGAAGGCTAATGGAGGTAGCTGGGCTGGCTCTACTGCTGACAAGACTACCACGGTCAACCATGATGCGCTGGTGATTCCACCGCAGGAACCCTCTCGTCCTGGGTATAAGTTTGATGGGTGGTATAAGGAGGGGCTTACTGTCCCTTGGAACTTCCAAACTGACAAGCCAACGCAGAACACCACCCTTTACGCCAAGTGGTCGGAGCATATTGTGTGTACGGTTCCTGTTTCAACCCTGCTTCAAGTGGATGCTAAGGGAGAGGTAACTGGCATTACTGGCAGAACCCATCAGTTTGCCTCTCAGACTACCGCTCCCATAGTCGTGACCTCTGCAACAAGCACGCTGCTTGCAGGTGCCAACAGTTTGTTTCCTGATGATGCGGCAAGAAAGGATGTCGCTATCCTTATCACTCCCCAGGGAGGTGTGCAAAAGTCTATTCCGCTGGCGACAACAACTCCTGTCAGTCTTGGCTTCCAGATCGACACGAAGGGAACCTTGCCTGTTCCTTTCAGTCTGTATCTTCCTGCTACTGCCCGCTTGAACTACCTAGCAAACGATGGCACGGCCGAGATGGCCAGCATTTCCTAAACAGTTTCTCTCGCTAACCCGCAGTAAAGCCAACATACTCAGCGGCAGGACCCACCCGTCCTGCCGCACAACCCGCAGGCGCGCTTACCCCATAGGCGCGCCCGTTGTGGTTTTGGGGTCCTGTGTCCCTGCCGCGCGAAAAAGTGTGACGCGCTCCGCGCTGGCTAATAGGCCAAGAGACATCCGGCTCTCTCGCATTATGACGAGGGCTTTCGTGCCTGAGTGAACGAATGGTTAAAGTTTTCCGCCGAAGGTTGAGGATAAACCTATGACCTGCGTTTTCGCGCTTCGCGCGAACGGCGCTCTGGAGAACGCCGCTACGGGGATTATGCCAATTGCAAGTCAACGCCTTCCGGCCAGTTCATAAGCAGGGCAACGTAGGCTGGGGGGTTTGGGAGGGTTCTTGGCGCTTCTGAACACCATTTTCTTAGCGCCCGAAGGGCGCATTCTAAAGCATGAAGGAGCGCAGCGCACGAAAACGTCTTTCCGCGCAAAGCGCGAAAGGACGTTTGAGCAGCGGAGCGGCGCGCCAAGAATCCTCCCAAACCCCCCAGCCGGACAGGTTGAATCCTAATAGATAGCGCGAAGCGCGTCAGACTTTTGCAAGCGTAACGTTTCTTCTCTACGGAATGGTACAAGTTCGTTGACGGGATGGCTTCCATTTCTTTCGACGCTCCGCCTTTGCCCGCCTGGCGCGCTAGGCTCCTGGGGGTTACTTCTGTCAGGGGGAACCTCCACTATAAGATGACGAAGGGGGCGCGGTGCGACCGGGGGGTGTTCGGACTATATTCCAGCTGTTCGCGCGGGATGTGCGGCGGCTGGCGCACAATCCGGTGGCCATTATTGTGACGCTGGGCGTGTGCGTGATTCCGTCGCTCTATGCGTGGTACTGCATCGCGGCGAACTGGGACCCTTATGCGAACACGGACGGCATTCGCGTGGCGGTAAGCAACGAGGACGAGGGTACGGACAACAATCTCACGGGCAGGATGGACGCGGGTGCTCAGCTGGTGGAGGCGCTGCGCGATAACCACCAGCTGGGGTGGACGTTCGTCTCGTCCGAGGAAGCGGTGCAGGGCGTGTACGCGGGGACTTACTTCGCGGCCATCGTCATCCCGCCGCACTTCAGCGCGGACATGGTGGGCGCAGCGCGCGGCGAGGCTCCGGCGCCGCAGTTGCAGTATTACGTGAACGAAGAGCAGAACGCGGTGGCTCCCAAAATCACCGACGCGGGCGCTGCGCAAGTGGAACGCCAGGTGAACGAGGCGTTTGTGGGTGCGCTCACTCGCGTGGTGGTGGAACGTGCGCAGGCGGAAGGGCGTAGCGTGCTTGAGGCGGAATCTCAGGCCGAAGGCGGGCTTCTGCAAGGCGTTGACCAGGCGCTGGCCGCGCTCGACCAGATGCGCGCGTCGCTTGCGTGCGCGGTGTCAACCGTGGAAGCGTCGAAGGGTGCGGCTGCTGATGTCCGTTGCACGCTTGCGGACGTGCAGGCGCAACTGCCGGAACTTTCCCGGGCGCTCGACGAGAACGCGGCGCTGCTTGACCAGGCGCGACGTGACGCAGGCGCCTACACCGCCGCGGTCACGGATGCCATCGAGCGGGCGCGGATGCTGGTGGGTGACGCCTCGTCAAAGGCCAACCAGTCGGTGGGCGAAGCGGCGAGCACGCTCGCGGCGCTCAAGGGGCGCGTGGACAGCGCGCTCGCAACGGCTGAAAACCTTGCCAGCACCAGCCAGCAGGCGCTCGATGAACTGCGCCGCCAAGCGGCCGACCGGCCCGAGCTGGCCGACGCCCTCGCGCAGCTGGAAGACCAGGTGGCGCAGCAAGAAGCCACCCTGCAAGCCCTGCGCGCGGCAAGCGATGCCCTGGCCGGTGCCGCTCAGGATGCGGCCGACGCGCTTCAGGCCGCAACGCAGGCGGCGCAGGACGAAGCGGGCGTGTTATCCCAGGCCCAGCGCTCGTTCGCTACTGAAGTGGCGCCGCAGCTGGCAAGCGCGCTCGACTCCCTCTCGCGCGCAACGGGCACGCTGTCGCAGGCGGTGGCGGGCCTCGAAACGGCCACGGCGAACGCGGATGCAGCCACCGGGCAACTTCAAACCGTGCTGGACGAGGCGGGCCAGGCGCTCACTTCCGCCGACGACGCGCTCGGGGCGCTGCGCGACCGCTTGGCGCGCACGGCGGGAGACCTCGCGGCACTTCGAGGTTCGGCCGCTTCGGCGGGCCTCTCGACGCTGCTTGGCATAAACCCCCAGGATGCGGGCGGGTTTATGGCCTCGCCCGTAACGCTGCACACCGAAACCATCTACCCGGTGAACACCTACGGCGCAGGCGTCGCACCGTTCTACACGAACCTGGCGCTGTGGGTGGGAGGCCTCATCCTGGTCACCATTTTCAAGCTGGAGGTAGATCGCGAAGGGGAGGGCGCGGTTTCGGCCGCGCAGGGATACGTGGGGCGCTGGCTGTTGCTGGGGACGCTCGGCCTCGTGCAGGCAACCATCGTGTGCGCGGGCGACCTCATCATGGGCGTGCAGTGTACGAACGTTGCCGCGTTCATGGGAGCGGGGCTCTTCGCCTCGTTTGTGTACGTGGGCCTCATTTATGCCCTGGCGGTGGCGTTTCGACACATCGGCAAAGCGGTGGCGGTGGTGCTGCTTATCATGCAAATTCCCGGCTCATCGGGCATGTATCCCGTGCAGATGATGTCCGGGTTCTTCCAGGCCGTGCACCCGTTTTTGCCGTTCACGTACGGCATTGACGCGCTGCGCGAGGCTATTGGCGGCATGTATGGCGCGCACTACTTCATTGACCTGGGGTATTTGGCGCTGTTCTTGCCCGTGGCGCTGCTGGTGGGGTTGGTGGCGCGGCCGTATCTGCTCAATGTGAACCTGCTGTTTGACCGCAAGCTGGCCGAGACCGACGTGCTGGTGGGCGAAGCTGGCGAAGGGCAACCCGGCGGGCGCTTCCGTTTGCGTACGGTGGTGCGCGCGCTGCTGGATACCGCAGACTATCGCACGGCGCTGCTAGCGCGGGTTGCGCGGTTCGACGCCGGGTACCCCCGCCTTGTGCGCACCGGGTTCGCGCTGCTGGTGGGGCTTTCCGCGTGCATGGCGGTGCTCATGATGGTGCTTGACGTGGGGCCGAACGGCAAGATTGTCATGCTGGTGATATGGATTGCCCTGCTTATAGCCGTGTCCGCGTTCCTCATTGTGGTGGAGTACGTGCGCGCCAGCCTGAACTACCAGGTGCGTCTGAGCACCCTGGATGAAACCGAGATGCGAAGCGAAGCGCGCGCCCACGTGCCCTGCTGCGCGAAGGCGGGAGCGAGTGCAGGTGCAGGCGCGGACGGGGCGGGAGCAAGTGCAAACACCCCCGAAAGCCAACCGCCCCAGGACGGTGACGCCTCATGAGGGCGGCGTGGCAGCTGTTCGCGGGCGACGTGCGCAACCTCGCGCACAGTGTGGTGGGGCTCGTGGTGGTGTTGGGCCTGGTGGTGGTGCCAGCGCTGTACGCGTGGTTCAACATCCTGGGCGGCTGGGACCCGTACGAAAACACTGGCGGCCTCAAGGTGGCGGTGGCGAACGAGGACGCGGGCTACCACGGCGACCTTGTGCCGCTGGACGTGAACATCGGTGACGACGTTGAGGACGCCCTGCGCGCAAACAAGCAGCTGGACTGGGTGTTTACCGACGCCGATGCCGCGGTGGAAGGCGTGAAGTCGGGCGCGTATTTCGCTGCCATCGTCATTCCGAAAAGTTTTAGCGACGACATGATGACGCTGTTCTCCGATGACATTCACCACTCTGACATCGTGTATTACACCAACCAGAAGGAAAACGCCATCGCGCCGCGCGTCACCAGCGAGGGCGCGAGCGACGTGCAGTCCAACATTGATAGGACCTTCGCCGAAACGGTGGATCAGGTGGGGCTCAAAACGGTGTCGCAGCTGGCGGCGTATCTCGACAGCGATTCGGTGGGTTCGTACGCGGCCGCGCTCAGCCGTTCGTTGGGCTCGGCGGCGCTTGACTTAGAAGGTGCCGCGGCACAGGCGCGCTCGTTTGCGGCGCTGGCCGGGGCCACGTCGGCGCTTGCGGGTACGTCCGCGCACCTGTTGGATGGCGCGGGTGCCTCGGTGGGAACGACGCGTGAGCTGCTGGGAGACGCTGCGGCGGGAACGCAGGACGTATCCGGCGCACTTGATGCCGCATCGGCCCTGGCAGATGACGCGCTCACGCAGGGGATGGCTGGCCTTGATGCCGTGGCGGAACGGGTGGAAGCGGCCCTGGGCGCGCTGGATGGCCGCGCCGACACGGCGGCGGGCGACCTGACCTCCGCCGCCGCAGATGTGCGGCGGCTTGCCGAATCGTACGCGGCCGTGCGCGATGCCGTGGCCGCGGCCGACCCCACCAGTCCCGCGCTCGGCGCGCTCGATCGCGCCGTGGCACTGTTGCAATCGCTTGACCAGGCGCTCAGCCAGGCGTCCACCGACCTGGACGGCGCGGCGGAGCAGGCCGCCGCCAGTCGCCAAGCCGTGCGCACGCTTGTTGACGAAGCACGCCAGCAGCTGGAAGACGCGCGTCACGCCTTCCACGACAACCTGGCCACCTCGGTGGATGCACTCAAGTCATCGCTTGCTGCGGCGCAGTCGTCGGCCACCACGCTCTCCGACGACCTGGCCGCCACGGCCGCGGGGCTTTCGCAGGCATCCGGCTCGCTGGAAACCAGCCTCGCCGCCACGCGCGACACGCTCAACCAGTCTGCAAGCGCGCTCGCCGACGCCTCCGCCAACGTGAACGAAGCGAAAGCGCGCCTCGATGACGCGCTTTCTCGGGGTGACCTCAACGAAGTGCGTGCCCTCATCGGCTCCGACCCGCAGGGCCTCGCCTCGTTTCTGGCCGCGCCCGTGTCGCTCGACCGCCACGCCGTCTACGGCATCGCCAACTACGGCTCGGCCATGGCGGGGTTCTACACCATCCTCTGCCTTTGGGTGGGCGCCATCATTTTGGTGGCGCTTTTGGAGGTGAAGGTGTCCGACCGTCGCATCGCGCAGCTTGGCGGAAACGTGTCGCTCTCGGCGCGCTACTTCGGCCGCTTCGGCATTTTTGCCGTGCTAGCCTTGCTGCAAAGTACCGTGGTGTGTGCGGGCGACCTGTTCTTTGTGGGTGTGCAGTGTGAGCATCCGCTGTTGTTCATGGTGGCCGGCTGGGTAGCATCCCTTGTGTTTTGCCTGATCATGTACACGCTCGTGGTGTCATTCGGCGACATAGGGAAGGCCATAGCCGTGGTGCTGTTGGTCATGCAGGTGGCGGGCTCGGGCGGCACGTTCCCGGTGCAAATGATGTCCGACTTCTTCCAAGCCGTCTATCCGTACTTGCCGTTCACGCATGCCATCAGCGCCCTGCACTCCTGTATCGGCGGCATCTACGGGAACCAGTACGCCGTCCAGCTGGGGAAACTACTACTGTTCGCCGTGCCCGCGCTGCTGCTTGGCCTGGTGCTGCGCCGCCCCGTCATCCGCCTCAATGACTACGTCATTCGCAAACTGGAAGAAACAAAAATCATGTGAGGGCGCCGGGTGCGACGGGGGGTGCCGGGGAGTGTCGTGCCTGGCACACGCGCCGCGCCGCACCATCCCCTGACACCCCGACACCCCCACGCCTTGCCATTAGTTGTCGCGCACTAGTCGGCGGTAGAGCAGGGCGAACGCACCTGCTGCCACAGCAATCCAGGCGAGCGTGATGGCCGCGGGCATAAGCGCGTCGGTGGTGAACAAGCGCTCGTCAAGCAGCAGCTTCAGCAGCGCGTCCATGCCGCCGGTGGGGAAGAAGCGGATGACCTCGGCGGCTTCTTCGCTCATGTTGCCCACCATGGGGGCGATGGCCAGAATGAACACGGGGGTGGCGTACAAGCTTGCCGTCATCTGATCGCGCGCGGCCAGGCCCATCAATAGCGACACAAGAACGATGGGTACTGCGCCCACCACGCCAATGACCAGGTACGGAAGCAGCATCTCGCGCGAGGCACCCACCACGAAAAAGCAGACGGTGTCAATGATAGCCACGGCCGCGAGTGCCACCACGGCACGCGAGGCCACAATCTGGCCCGCGCCCACGTTCGCCAACATGAGCGTGCGCAGCGTGTGCTTCTCCTTCTCCTCGGCAAGCGCCGTGGCCGCGGCGGTCATACTCACCATGCCGGCGGTGGTACAGAGCGCAATCGACAACAGAAACGCGGTGATGAATGCGGCGCTCTCGGGCGAGCCATCGCCGTTCTTCCCTATGGTGAACTGGTAAAACAGCGTGAATCCGACGGGCATGAGGCAGCAGATGAGGACGGTGGGGTTCTTCACGAGGTCCATGAGGTCCTTCGTCAAGAGGGTTTGTGTTTTGCGTAGAGCGGCTTCCATGTTAAAACTCCCTTCCCGTGAGTTCGAGGAATACTTCTTCCAGGTTGGGCTCCACCGAGTGGAGCGACAGGCACGCGTCCGCGGCCAGCGCTTCGGCCACCACGGAGGCACCCGCGGCATCCTTCGTGGTGTGCACGACGCGGCCGTCGGCCGTGCGCATAACCAGTTCGTTGCGGGCGAAGCGCAGCTTGAGCGCCTCGGGTGCGTCGCAGGCCACCAGGTGTCCGGCGTCCAAAATGCCCACACGGCCGCAGAGCGCGTCGGCCTCGGCCATGTCGTGCGTGGTGAGAAATACGGTGGTGCCGGCGTCGTTCATCTCGCGCAGCATCTTGTGCACCTCGGCGCGTGCGGCGGGGTCGAGGCCGCTTGTGGGCTCGTCGAGAAACAGCAGCTCAGGCGCATGAATGAGTGCGGCCAGCAGTGCGGCGCGCTGGCGCATGCCCTTCGAGCAGTTCTTCACGAGCGTTTTCTTCTTGTCGGCCAGGTTCATGCGCTCAAGCAGCGTGGTAATGCTACCCGCACCCACGCCGCGGATCTGGGCGTAAAAGCGCAGGTTTTCCTCGATGGTCATGCGCTCGTAGAGGGCGCTCGTGTCCGACAGAATGCCGATGCGCTCGTAGTCGGCGTTCGTGGCGTGCTCAATGGGGCGGCCGAACAGGGTAATGCGCCCGGAGTCTTTCACCAGCTGGCGCGTGAGCAGCTTGATGGTGGTGGTTTTGCCCGCGCCCGAGGGGCCCAGGAACCCAAAGCATTCGCCGCGTTCCACTGCAAACGTCAGGTGGCGCAACACTGGCTTGCCTTTGAAGGCGAGCGAGACATCTTCCATAGAAAGGAGGGGTGCCATGGTTTTACGCCCCCTTCCGCGCCGTGCGAAGCGCAACGAGGTCGGCTTGCAGCGCCTTCGCCTGATGGGTGAGGCGCACAACAGCATATGACGTGACAATGACGGTTACGACGAACGCAACCGCCAGCAAAAGCACGAGAACGGCTAACTGATCGATGGTGAGCATGGGGAGATGTTCCTTTCCGAGTTCGGTTGTCCAACGCGGCCCAGTATTGCCGAGCCCCTGCGCGCTCACAACCGTTTCGCGACGTCAGGCGTGCGTTCGCGACGACAGGAGCATACGGGGGGACGAAAGGAGCACGGGGGATGTGCGCGGCGATGCGGCGCGGAAGGAGGCGCGGCGATGCGGCGTGGAAGCGCGCGCGGGATGGGCGTTGTTCGGAGTGGAACGACGAAGTGCGCTTACGCCTCTTGGGGCGCGCGCTTGATGACGAGCGCCAGGGCTACAACGGAGAGGGCGGTCCATACAAGGATGCTTACGGCGGGCAGCACGGCCGTCGGCGTAAACAGCATGCCTTGCAGCGCCAGCTGCGTGAGAATATAGAGGCCGCCGGTGGGCAACAGCGGCGTGAGGGCAGCCATCCCCTCATTCACCATGGTGAACAGGGGAAGCACACCGACAATGATGAAGGGCGTGTCCAGGGTCATGGCGTTCATCTGGTTGCGCGTCACCAGCCCGACGGCCAGCGAAACGATGGTAAGGGGCAGTGCGCCCACCAACGCCACGGGGGCGACAAGCACGGCGTTGAGAGCTGCCGCGCCAACAGCAAGGGCACTGAGTGCGGCCACTCCTGCCACAATGAAGCTGGCGGCAAGGCCGTGGGCGAGCACGATTTGGCTCTGTCGCACGCCCGCCAGGAGAAATGTGCGCAGTGTGTGCTTCTCGCGTTCTTCGGCCATTGCGTACACGACAATCATAGTGGTGACCATGATGACTTCGAACAAGACGGCGTAGCTGAACATCGCCGTTGAGAACAGCTGCCGTTCTTCCGGTGCTTCGATGCTTCCCTGCCCTAGAAACCACAGCATGACCGTCAGCCCCAGCGGCACCAGGCAGCTGACCAGCAGGGCGGGGTTGTGAACCACGTCTGCCAGATAGCGCCGCGTCAGCACGAGCGTGGTGCGGGTGCCTTCGGAGGTTCTACCAGCCATAACGTTGCCTCATCTCCTCGGCGCGGCCCTTCGCCAGTGGCACGGACGAGCCCGCCGCGTCGTTCAGCAGCAGGTTGTAGCTGTTGCGGGTGTAGCGTTCCACCTTCGCCACCTTCTGCACGTTCACGAGAAACGACCGGTGACAGCGGAAGAACCCGGCGCGGCTGAGGTCGCGCTCAAGTTCATCCATGGTACGCGGGGTGAGGTAGAGTTCGCCGCGCACGGAGAGATAGGTGGCTTTGTTGAGACTTTCGGCGAAGTCGATTTCGCGCGGGTCGAACAGCAGCGTGGCCGTTTCGGTTTTGGCGGGAATTTTGAGGACGCGCACCTCGTCACCGTCGTAGGCGTCGGCGGGTTCGGCGTCGATGTCGTCCGTGGGGTCGTCCTGGTCAGCCACGTAGAAGCGTCCGTCCTCGTGCCAGCAGGCAATGCCGGGCATGAGCAGCGCCTCGCGCAGCGACTGGCCAACGGTGATGAAGCGGCAACCGAGGGCGGTGCGCTCGTCCATCCAGGCAAGTGCCGAGGCGCGGCTGGTGGCGTCGAGGTCCGACAGCGGGCGTTCGATGAAGCACACTTCAGGTTCGAACAGGCTGGCGCGCGCGAGGTTCACCAGCATCATCTCGGCGGGGGAGAGGTCGCGCATGCGGCGCGAGGCGAGGGCGCGCAGCCCGAAGTGCGTGATGGCGTCCTCGTGGTGCACCGAGCGGCCGGCCAGGCTGCTGAACAGGCGCAAGTGGCGCGTTACCGTGTCGCGCTCGCAGCCGCGGTCGGTTTCCACGATGAACGCGCAGCGGCGCGTGTGGTAGCGTTCGCGCACGGCGGTGAGCAGGGCGGCGGACACTTCGCGGTTGCACTCAATGTGCACGCTATCCTCGGCGGCGAGCAGGGTTTCGATGGAGGCGAACTCGGTCACGCGGGTGTCCTAGCGGGTAGTTTCGCCGGCGGGCAGAATTTCCAGCCAGCAGCCGTCGGGGTCCTGGATGAAGTAGATGCCCATGCGCTCGTTCACGAAACAGATGCAGTCCATCTCTTCGTGCAGGGCGCGGGTGGCGTCCATGTCGTCCACCTCGAAGGCCAGGTGAGTGTCGCGTCCGCCGTTGTCGTAGGGCTCGGTGCGCCCGCGGTTCCACGTGAGTTCCAGCTGGAAGGGCGCCTCGTCGTTGCCGATGAAGACGTTTTCCCACGAGCCGTCGTCTGGCCCCATGCGGTGCTGCACGGTAAGGCCGAGCGCCCGCTCATAAAACGCGAGCGACGCATCAAGGTCAAGCACATGTATGCATTCATGAACCATCTTGGCTTTCATGGGACTCCTTTCAGGTTATGCGCGCGGTGCGCGAGGGCGACGCGCGCGGCGCGCGGCCGCGCCGGCCGCTTCTCTTGCGAAGTATACACAAAGACACCCCGTGCGTTTTCTGCTATCCGAGTGTGCGCTTCACTAGGATGACAGAAGATGCTCGAGTCGCGGCCCGTCAATGGCGAGGTAACAGCGAAAGAGTGCCCTACTGGCACAAATCGCCCTTTAGGGCGTGCGGCAGGATTCTTGGACTTACTCAGGCTACCAGCCCGAGTCTTCT
>DSLMC04103__coassemble_1100_pt1 | contig 13916 bp, 12 predicted proteins | sample DSLMC04103__metabat2_high_PE_001 | metagenome-assembled genome bin DSLMC04103
CGGCCGAGAACCCGTGGAAGGGCCTGGCCGAGGCCACGCCGGAAAAGGTGCTGGCGTACGAGAACTCCATCAACTACGTCGATCACACCAACCCGACGAACGGCACCAAGCAGATCAAGGTGCAGCACCCCGAGTTCGAGACGATGTATGGTGGCGACATGGCCCCCATGGCCAAGCTTGGCTACAGCTGCTCCGACTGCCACATGGGCACGACGAAGAGCGCTGACGGTCTAGAGTTCGACAACCACAACTGGACGAGTCCGCTGGACAACCAGGAGCTTATCGCCAACGACTGCTCCAAGTGCCACGAGGACATCACGGCGACTGTGAAGGCCAAGCAGGCCGTCGCTATCGCCCGCGTCAACAGCATCGGCGACAAGCTGGTCACGCTCAACAACAAGCTCACGGACGCTGTGAACAACGGCTCCAAGAGCGAGGACGAGCTCAACCAGATCCGCGACCTTAACCGCACGGCTCAGTTCTACTGGGATTGGGTCATGGTGGAGAACAGCGACGGCGCCCACAACTCCGCGCTGGCTCAGGACACGCTAAACAAGTCCGAGGCCGCCGTGGACAAGGCTCTGGCGATGTTCTAGCCGCAAGGCAACCGGTCTCTCCACTCCGGTGCGGAAGGGGAAGCACGCCGCTTCCCCTTCTTGCCACTTCAAGCCCTCGCTCCATGGTGTCACGGCTGATTCACACGAAAAATGGGGGTAAAACGGGCTATTTCCCCCCAAATGGGTGATAGGTTTTTGGCCGAGCGACGGCTAGTATTCATCAAGTAACGTGCCGCGCCTTGACGGAAGCCTTCGGTTTCCGCGCGCAAGGCGGGGCGAATCGAGTCAGCATGAAAGGGGGTTAAGGAGAATGAGCGAAGAGGAAGCCAAAGTGGAAGCCGCCGCCGAGACGTCCGAGACCGAAAGCTCCACGACCAATGAGCCCGCTCCCAAGAAGAAGGGGAAGAAGTGGCCCATCGTCGTTGGCGTTGTCGTGGTTGTTCTGATTGCAGCCGGTGCCGGCTTCTGGGTTTGGCATGAGCAGCCGAGTTTCTGCAACGCAATCTGCCACACGCCGATGGATCCGTATCTGCCGACGTACGAGGCGGAACCGGGCCAGCCGGCCGTTGACAAGTGGGGCAACGACGTGGCGGATGCCAGCGGCATGATGGCCGCCGTGCACCGCGTGTCGAAGGATCAGGGCGGTGCCGAGGCTACGTGCATGAGCTGTCACGTTCCGACCATCGGCGAGCAGGTGTCCGAGGGCATGAGCTGGATTTCGGGTAACTACTACTACCCGCTGGAGGAGCGCGACCTGGAAGAGCTGGTTGCAGCGCGCGGCCTTGAGGAAGATCAGTTCTGCCTGAACGAGGCCTGTCATACGCAGACGCGTGACGACCTGATTGCGGCCACGTCTGAGCTGGGCAAGTACAACCCGCACACGCCGCAGCACAACGAGCAGGCGTGCAGCAACTGCCACAAGGCTCACCGTGCGTCGGTGAACGCCTGCACGCAGTGCCACACCGATGCGTACGTGCCGGAAGGCTGGTTGACCTACAGCCAGGCGAACAGCCTGAACTCGTAGCGCCAGACCCGCAGTGCGTGCGAGCGCACAGCAAGCGTCAATTGCATAACGAAGAGGAAGCCCGCCTCAAGCGAAACTAAAAAACGCTTGGACGGGCTTCCTTTTCAAAGCCTCGAAGAATGGAAACGGGCCCCTTTGAGAGAGAGGGCGCCTTGTGAGCAGGGCTCTCGCAGCCAGATGGGCACACACGGGAGGCAACATGGTGAATCTTTGAATTCACCCCGCTTCCGTCCTTCGGAACTTTGGAGTACGTGACAATTGTCGGGAGATTATATGAGGAGGAGGCGAACGTGAACGCGAAAACGAAACGGCGCCTGGTGGTGGTGACCGGTATCATCATTATTGTGCTGGTCGTTGTTCTGGCAGTGGTGGGCGGCAGCTCGTCTGCGAAGGCCGTCACGGTGGCCGACGCAGTCAGTGGCCAGTATCAAGACCAGAAGATTCAGGTGTCGGGTAACGTGGTGGAGAACTCCTTCAAGACAGAGGGCAACGTTCTCACGTTCGACATTTACGACCCCGATGGGGACCCCATGCAGTATGTGCGCGTGAGCTATGAGGGTGGCGTGGCGGCCACGTTTGGCAACGACGTGACGGCCATCTGCACCGGCAAAGTGGGCGCTGACGGCGTGCTGCGCGCGAGTGAGCTTGTGACCAAGTGTCCGTCGAAGTACGAAAATGCCACCGATGCCTTGGGCGTGGCGCAGCTGCTGGACTACGGCGATAGCGTGCTGGACAAAACCGTGAAGGTGGCGGGCACCGTGAAAGCGGGCACGCTGGCTGCCGCGGGGCAGGGCGACCGCTTCGTGTTGGTGGATGCCGAAGGCACCACCGAGATGCCTGTGGTGTTCGACGACGCGCTGTCTGACGAGGTGAAGGATGGCTCGTCGCTCGTGCTTACCGGCTCAATCAACGCCGATGGCAAGTTCCATGCGACCAATGTCGCGCTTGAGGGCTAGCGCGACGCGCTGCCGGAAACATCCCTAGGAATACAGGCGGCCGCCCCGCGCGGCCGCTTCGGAAGGAACCTCTATGTCTCTCTTCGGTCTGATGGGGCTGCTCGTGTCGTTTGCGGCCGTTGCGGTATCCATCATCTGTTTGGTTGTGGGCGGCCTTATGCGTCGCAAGAACCCCGATGGCGTTGGAGCCACGCTCACCTGGGGTGGCCACGTGGCGGCATTGGTGTCCGCCATAGGGTTGACGGCGTGCTGCGCTGTGTTGGTGTACTGCTTCATGACGGGCGACACGTCCATCGAATACGTGGTGCACTATCACAGCAACGCTTCGGGCGACTTTAGCTGGCTTTACAAGTTGGCAGGCCTGTGGGCTGGACGCGAAGGCTCGCTGCTGTTCTGGGCGTGGCTTATTGCCGTGTTCAACTCGGTGGTGGCGGTGCGCAACATGAAGCGGCTGGAGAAACTGGACTCCATGGCACTGCTGGTGTCGCAAATTGTGCTGGCAGCGTTTGTAGGTGTGCTGCTGTTCTCGGAGAGCAATATGCCGTTTACCGCCATGGCGGCGTCGTACTTCAACGCTGACGGCTCGCTGCGTGGCGAGGCGGCGCTCTGGGGCATGAACACGCTGCTGGAGCACTGGGCTATGGCCATTCATCCGCCCACCCTGTTCGTGGGTTACGCGGGCCTCACCATTCCGTTCGCGTACGCCATTGCGGCGCTCATTGTGAACGATTCGTCGAAGACGTGGGTGGTGCGCTCACAGCGCTATGCCCTGTTCTCGTGGCTGTTCCTGGGCTTCGGCATTGGCTTGGGCGCCGTGTGGGCCTACGTGGTGCTTGGCTGGGGCGGCTACTGGGGCTGGGACCCGGTCGAGAACGCCAGCTTGCTGTCGTGGCTGGTGGGCGTGGCGCTCATCCACAGCTTCACGGTGTATCGCCAGCGCGGCGCGTTTAAGCGCTGGTCGGTGATGTGCGCATGTCTCACGCTGGCATTCGTCATTGTGGGTACGTTTATTTCGCGTTCGGGGTTGGTGCAGTCGGTGCACGCGTTCGAGGGTGACCCGGTGTCGCTCGTGCTGTTCGGCGCACTTATTATTGCGTCGGTGTTGGCCGGCATCGTGGGCCTGGTGGTGCGTTGGAAGTCGTTTGGCCCGGCTAAGGCGGGCGCGGACGACGTGGAGAACATGCTGTCGAAGGACGCCGCTTACTACTTTAACAACGTCATCATGATTGTGTTCACGTTCCTGTTGGCGTACATGACCATTTCTTCCGCGCTGCCTGCGTGGATGCCGTTCGGCGGCCAGTCGCTGTCGGCCGGCACTTACAATGCTATTGCGCGTCCGTTGGGCGTTATCTACCTGCTTATTCTGGCCGTGTGTCCGCTGCTTTCGTGGGGCAAGACCGAGGGCAAGCAGTTCTGGAAGCGCGCGCGCATTCCCGGCGTGTGCGCGCTGGTGCTGTTTGCCGTGCTCATGGTGTACTTCGTGACGTACCTGCTTCCCAGCTACGACGCCATGATTGCGGCTGGCGGCACGAACGCTGAGGGCCTGGCCGACGAGGGGCCGTCGTGGTACTACAACGGTCTTGCGGTGGTAGGCTTCTTGGTGGCCAGCCTGCTGTTCTTTAACTCGCTGTTCATGTTGGGGCGCGGCATTCGCGCATACAAGGAGAAGCACGGCGGCAACGTGTTCGGCGCCACGCTGGGCATGCTGGTGAACCGTGCTTCGTCGTTCGGCGGCTTCCTATCGCACCTGGCCATGGCCGTGATTTTGGTGGGCCTCATCGGCTCGTCGATGTACGTCACGGAAAAGGTTGCCTACGTGAACTACGACGAGGCTGCCGATACGGCCGAAGACTTCACCATTCAGGACTTCACGCTGAAGTACACGTCGAACGACATTACCGAGATGGAAAACGGCGACGACATTCTGTACACCGTGAACTACGACGTGTACAAAGACGGTCAGTTCGTGGGCTCGGTGTCGCCGGCCGTGCAGCTGGTGCAGTCCACGCAGCAACAAAAGCTGGTGGCGGGTGTAATCTCGTTCCCCACGGAGGACCTGTTCGTGGTATACAAGGGTGTGAACAAAGACGGCGACTTCTCCATGGATGTGCGCGTGAACCCGTTGATTGCCGAGGTGTGGATAGGGTTTGGGCTGCTGATGGTGGGCGTCGTGGTGGCGACGCTTGGGCGCCGTGGGGCTAAGCGGAAGTCGGATGATTCTACCAGTGAGACCGCGAGCGGGGTCGGCAACGTCCAGTCGCTCAAACAGTCCTCGCAGAGCTGCGGAACTCGCTTGGTGGACGCCGCCGACCCCGCTCGCTCCGAGGGAGCTTCGGAGGATGGCGCCTGCGAAGACGGCGGTAAAAATTTGACAGACGAGAAGAAGGCGTAGTTGTTGTGGTTGCGGCCATTGAGACTCATAAGCTTTCGAAGGTGTTCGGGAACCGCCGGGCGGTTGACAACGTGTCGATTGAGGTTCCGCAGGGGGCGTTTCTGTCCATCTTTGGGCCGAATGGGGCGGGGAAGACGACGCTTCTGCGCGTGCTGTCAACGCTTTCGCGGGCGACTTCGGGCAAGGCCACGCTTATGGGGGTTGATCTGAAGGAGGATCCCGACAAGGCACGCGACCATATTAGCCTCATTTCGCACAACTCGATGCTGTATCCCGACCTCACGGCGGAGCAGAACCTGATGATTTACGCGCGCCTCTACGGAGTGGAGAACCCCGAGGCGCGCGTTATGGAGCTGCTGGAGGCGGTGGAGTTGAAGCACCGCCGGCTTGATGTGGTGCGCACGTTCTCGCGCGGCATGACGCAGCGTCTTTCCATCGCTCGGGCGCTCATTCATGACCCCGACGTGGTGTTTTTGGATGAGCCGTACTCGGGTCTTGACCCGCATGCGGTGGAAATCTTCGACGAACTTATCGAGCAGCAGCGCGAAGGACGCACCTTCGTCATGGTGAGCCACGACTTGCAGAAGGGTTTCGCCATGTGCACGCATGCACTCGTGTTGGCGAAGGGCAAAGTGGTAGCGTTTGACGAGAAGGATGCGTTTGACTTCGACGAGTTTGCGGCCTTGTATCGCACGACGGTTGGCATGGGGGTGGCGTAAATGGCAGTCGCGCTGAAAAAGCCCTCGACGTTCCAGCAGTACAAGACGCTGCTGCGCAAAGACCTCGAGCAGGAATTCCGCACGAAGGAAATGCTCACATCCATGGGCATCTACGCGCTGCTCGTGCTCATTGTGTACGGCGCGGCGCTGGCGCAAACCTCGCAGACCACCGACATCTTGCAGATGAGTGGCGGCCTTCTGTGGGCGCTCATCGTGTTTACGTCGCTGCTTGGCCTGAACCGTTCGTTTGCGCACGAGAAGGAGCAGGGCTGCCTTGAGGGCATTCTCTTGGTGCCGATGGATCGCTCGGTGGTGTTCCTGGCGAAGTCTACTTCCAACCTCCTGTTTCTGCTGGTGGTGGAAGTGATTTCAGTGCCGCTGTTCTATTTCTTCTTCCTGACTACCACTACGCCGTCCGAAAGTTTTTGGCTGCTGATTATCCCACTTTTGGTGGGTACCATCGGTGTGGCGGGCATCGGCACGCTGCTGTCCACCATCACGGTGAACACGCGCGGCAAGGACGTGATGCTGGCGGTGCTGTTCATTCCGCTGATTTTCCCGCTGCTGTACGCGTGCGTGTCGGCGACGACCGCCGCCATCGTGGGCGCGGAGGGCTACGCGGATGTGATGCTGACGTCGCTCGCACTCGGTGCCGGCTACGATGTCATCATGATCCTCGCTAGCTGGGTACTGTACGATTTTGTGATAAGCGCTTAAAGAGAGAAGGGGCTATATGAGCGAGAAGGAGAAAAAGGCGCTTAAGCTGCCGGAAGCGGGGCAGTGGCCCGACCGGATTGCGCCGGTGGTGCTCGTGGTGGGCATCGTGCTATCGACTATTGGCTTTTTGCTGGCGTTTCTCTGGGCCTCGCCCGTGAACGGCGCGGCGGTGAGCGGTGTCGAAATGATCGGCGGCCAGATGGTCACTCATGTGCTGCTTCTGTCGCAGAAAATATTCTACTTCCACATGCCGGTGGCCATCACGTCGTTTGTGGCGCTGGCGTTCGCGGGCTACTACGCGGTGCGCTTCCTTATGACGAAGAACCGCCGTTTCGACACATGCTCGAAGATTGCCATGGAAATTGCGCTTTTGTTCGTGGCGTGCACCATGATCACGGGCGACCTGTGGACGCGCTTCGAGTGGGGCGTGTGGTGGACGTGGGATCCGCGCCTGACCACCTATCTTATTCTGATGCTTATCATCATCGCGTACTTCATCCTGCGCAACGCCATCGACGAGCCCGAACGCCGCGCCACCTACGGAGCCGTACTTGCCATTATCGCGCTCATCGACGTACCCATCTGTTTTATGGTGACGCGCCTCATCCCCTCAAGCATCCACCCGGTGGTGGTGCGCGAGGGCGGCATGTCAAGCGACATGGGCATCACGCTTATGTTCTGCCTGCTGGGCATCATGATGGTGGGCTTTGCGCTGTATCGCCTGCGCTTCCGTCAGGTGCGCCTGACCGAGCGCGTCGAGGCGCTGAAGGAGCAGTTGGAAGATTAAGGGTTTGACCGCCGATGTGCGGTTGAGCATGCGAAAGGTTGGTTGATTAGTATGAATCCCATTCTCACCGAGATTTACAGCACGGTTGCTCCGTCGATGCCGTTCATCATTGGCGCGTATGCGCTCATGTGGGTGGCGCTGCTGGTGTACGTGCTCATTATCATGCTTGGCTACAAGAAGGCCGAGGCGCAGATGGCCGTGCTGGAAGAGGCCATCGCGGAGCAGAAGAATACGACGCTGTAGGCGCCACTGCTACGCTTACGTGCAGGTTCGCCGTAGGGTCGCCTGCCACCTGTTCGCTCGTGCTACAATAGCGCGAGCGATTCGTTGAGGACGCCGCCCGATCGCGGCGTCCTCGCTTTTGTCCCTGTACCTTGCGAGAAAGGCACCCGTCCATGAAGGCTCTTATTCCTGCCGCCGGTCTCGGCACGCGTTTTCTGCCCGCCACGAAAGCGCAGCCGAAGGAAATGCTGCTTGTGGTTGATCGTCCGGCCATCCAGTACGTGGTGGAGGAGGGTTTGGCGTCGGCGGCCGACGAGGTGGTTATCATCAACAGCCGTGAGAAGAAGGCCATCGAGGACCACTTCTCGCCGAACCCGGAGCTGGTGGCCACGCTGCGCGCTCGCGGCAAGGATAAGTACGCCGACCTGGTGGAACAGGTGGGGAACTACAACGTGAGCTATGTGTACCAGGACGAGGCACTGGGCCTGGGCCACGCCGTGCACTGCGCTGCTGTGAAGACGGCTGGCGAGCCCTTCTACGTGCTGCTGGGTGACGTGCTGGTGCCCGACAATCAGATGTTGCCTCGCATGCAGGAGGTATCCGACGCGCACGGCGGCGCGAGTGTGATTGCTGTCATGCCGGTGCCGGACGATCAGGTGAGCCGCTTCGGCGTCATCGCCGGTGCGGCTGTGGCCGACGATGTGTGGAAGGTGGACGCCTTGGTGGAGAAGCCGGCGCTTGAGGATGCGCCGTCGAACCTGGCTGTGTTTGGCCGCTACCTGCTGTCGCCCCGCGTGATGGAGTTGTTGGCCGACGTGCAGCCCGGCGTGGGTGGCGAGATTCAACTGACCGACGCTTTGGACGCCGTACTCAAAGAAGAAGAGATGTATGCCCTGATCATCGATCCCACCGACGGCTTCGACACCGGTACCGTAGAAAGCTGGCTCGAAACCAACAACATCTTGTTCCGTCGTTCTGCCGAACGACGGAACTAGTCGACGCTGCGAAGGGCTCTGGCACCCAAGCTTCGCGCGATCCCGGCAACTCGCGTACCACAGTACGCTTCGCTGCCGCGATCCCACGAATCTCGGGCGCCAGCGCCCTTCTCGCTGACGTTACGAACGACCCGTTGTTTTTTAATCCACCACGTTCTGTGGTTTCCCTTCCACGAAGGCGCTTACGTTGGCGGCTACTACGGACAGGAGGCGCTCTCTTGCTTCGTGGGTGGCCCAGGCTATGTGGGGGGTGACTACGATGTTCTCGCCCTTTGCTTGGAGGAGGGGGTTGTCGGGGCTCATGGGTTCTTCGGATACTACGTCGGCGGCGAAACCGGCCAGTTTGCCAGAGTGGAGGGCGTTCACGACGGCCTGCTCGTCGACCAGAGTGCCGCGCGCGGTGTTGATGAGCATGGCGCCATCTTTCATGCGAGCGAGGGTTTCGGCGTTCATCATGTTGTTTGTCTCGGGCGTGGCTGGTACGTGTAGCGATACGAAGTCGGCCATGGTCAGAAGCTCGTCGAGCGGTACCTGGCGGATGCCGTCGCCTTCGGCCTCGGGCTTGGGGCGGTGGTTCGCGAACACTACCGGCATGCCGAAGGCGCGCGCGATGCGGGCGACTGCCTGGCCGATGCTGCCCATACCCACGATGCCGAGTGTCTTGCCCTGAAGCTCAATCAGCGGAGTTTTCCAGAACGAGAAATCCTTTGCGCGCGTCCAGTCGCCGTCCATGACCAGTTCGGAGTGTTCGCCTACATGTAGACACAGCTCCAACAGAAGAGCGAAGGTCATCTGAGCCACATCGGGCGTGGAGTAGGCCGGCACGTTTGACACCACCACGCCGCGCTCGCGCGCTGCGTCCAGGTCAACCACGTTGAAGCCGGTGGAGGTGAGAGCGATCATCTTGAGGTTCGGTGCCCACGAAAGCGCCTCGGCATCCCAGCGTACCTTGCTCGATACCGCCACCTCAGCTTCGGCCACGCGCTCCGCCAACTCGTCGCGCGACGTGCGGTCATAGACTGTCACCTGGCCAAACTGCGAAAGCGCATCCCAGCTCAGATCGCCCGGATTGTTTACACACCCCTCAAGGATAACAATGTTCATAGCGCGCTCCTTCCGAGAGCCAAATGGTTTTTTCGCGATTGTATCAGCCCCCACGCGCGCCTCCACCCCCGCTCGCCCACCGCCACAACAAGGTAACCAGGAGGAAGCATGGCCCCACAGGTTGAAAACATTACCTCCCAGGTTGGTGAATCCATCCCACTCCCAGGTTGGCGTAGTAAGTCAGCGAGAAGCTGTGTGGTGCACCAGATTGCCGCGCCGCGCGGCTGAGCGTACTTTGGTACGCGAAGGCAAGCGCACAAGCGGCAAGATGGGGTACCACACAGCTTCGCAGCGTCGAGGAGTTCCGGCGGCCGGCAGGCCGCCGGAACAAAAAAAGATCGGCCCGGGGAGAGGGGAGCTCCGCCGGGCCACAAGGAGGGGATGATGCGGTGTTCTTTGACACCGCTCTGCTTTTAAGGGGTTAAAGCAGAGGCAAACTGAAAAGGAGGGGAGCCTTTCGTTTGCTGACGTTAGTATAAAAGTTGGCCTTGAAAAACATATGAGCGCGACGTGCATGTTTTGTGAATCAGGGGCCTCGAAAGTAACAATTAGGTAAAACCGTCCGCGAAACAACCCGTCCGCTCTGCCACAGCCGTTTTCTACGCCTTCGCGTTTGCCACCTCTTCGCAGTCAACCTCACAGGCCACGCCGGCCGCAACGGGTACGAAATCTTCAGTTGGCGCAGCCACATCGCCAGATCCGCTGCGCAAGAACGCCCGCACCGCCCGCAGTGCTGCCAGGTGCTCGGGCGCAAGCGCCCCGGAAGAACGGTCGGCCTTCAATCCCGCAGCCAACATGCCCGCAAACCGCGCACACACCACAGCAACAATGACCGTGGCCATCACCAGCTGCAAGCCGGCAAGCTGCTGGACCGCTGCCGCCAGCTCCCCGTACCCTGCTGCTGCCAGTGCTGAAGCCAGCAAGCGCGTAGCCAGCACGCCCACGGCCATGGGAAACGTCATGCCCGCATAGCCGGGGTGGAACGCTACGCTGAAAAACTTCGGCAACTTCCACACTACATATATAAGTGACACGGCCTCGCACGCAAAGAGCGCCGCCAGCACCACCAGGTTCGGCTCCGGAAACACGTTCACGTACGACACCAGACACATGCTGCACGGTCCCAGCATAATGGCTTGAGAGTGCATCATGGCCTCGGCTACCTCGCAACGCTTCATGCGCCACAGCATAAACGGCGTCACCACCACATAAATGGCGATGCCCCACACCACAATGCCCACGGCCAGCGGCTCCGGCATAAACACCATGCCTGCCACCGTGGTCACCATCACGCCGTTAGTGGTGACGTACCAGCTGGGCATAAACGTTTTCCACTCGAAGCGGCGCACGAAGAAGCGTACGAAAAACACGGCTACGTGCACGAACAATATGCCCAGCATCAGGAAGAATATGCCTTCGAACAGCCCCCATGCGCCGGGTAGAAGCGGCGCGAAGTACGCGCAGAGTGCCATGATGAGCATAGGGAGGGTGGGGTAGAGGGCAGCCAACATGGGGTTCGCGTACTCCGCCGCCACCACACTGCGCAGATGGAACGCAATCTTCAGTCCATACAGCACCACCACAGCCACCGACACCGCCGCGGCCAGCCACCGCACGAGGGGATAGCCCAGCGCATCGTACACGCCGCTCAGTACAAACAGGCCAAGCGTCGCCGGCACCACCGGCAACGGCAGCTTCGACACCTTATCCTTCAGGTACATGGTGCCCCTCATTTCTCGCGCAAAAAGATACCGCCATCATAAATCCGAGTTACCAGGTATGCAATGGGAAATACCCCGGCGGTTGAAGGATGCTCGCTTATCCCTGGTCGAAACACCCGCTTTCAGGTTGAACACCCTCTCCCTGGTTGGCGTAGTAAGTCAGCGAGAAGCTGTGTGGTGCTCCAGATTGTCGCGCCGCGCGGCCGAGCGTACCTTGGGTACGCGAGGGTAAGCGCACAAGCGGCAAGATGGGGCGCTACACAGCTTCGCAGCGTCGAGAAGTTCCGGTGGTCGGCAGGCCGCCGGAACCAATAAGCTTCGCAGCGTCGAGAAGTTCCGGTGGCCGGCAGGCCAGCGCAACAAACAGATCGGCCCGGGGGAGAGGGGAGCTCCACCGGGCCACAAGGAGGGGATGATGCGATGCTCGGGGCATCGCTACTGCTTTGTAAGGGGTACAAGCAGTGCAAGTTGAAAGGAGGGGAGCCTTTCGCTTGCAGGGCCCATTATAGGGTCCGACGTTGAAAAACGTATGGCGCAAGCGTGTTCGTCTTGTGCAGCGGCCGTGCATGATCGGTGAAATGCACAGCCGCCTGCTTTTTTCTCCGCTCGCGCCGTCAGCGCCTCCGCTCACGGCGGCGTGAGATTTGACAAAAAGGGAAGAAGGGGCTCGGCCGATGGGCCTTCTGTCGAAACGTGCGGGAATTCGGCGGAACCGGGCGCGGCGGCGCGGCGTTTTCGGTATCATGGCTTCGACGAAAGGAACTGTCATGCCTGATATCACGCTGCGCCTTCACAAGGACATGCTTGTGCTGTCCGCCCCGCTCACTGCCGTGCTCGCCCGCCAGGGTGTGGATGTGGGACGTGACCTGGAATATCTCAACCTGGTGGAGCCCGAGGCGGTGGTCGATGCCCTGCGCTTGGAGTCGCTCGCCGGGGCGAAGTGCCTTGTCACCACGACGGAAGGCATTGCGCCGGCTCGGCTGGCGCATCATGGCATGGAAGACCGCGCGTCTGAGGTGGCGCATGCGGCGCTCGATGCAGTGGCTGAACTCAAGCCTCAGCACGTGCTGGCTGAAATCGGCCCCTGCGGGCTGCCGCTCGATGGCTCAAGCGCTGCCTCGCTCAACGAGAATCGCAGTCAGTATGCTCGCGCGGCTCGCGCGTTCGAAGGCGGCACCTTCGACGCCTATTTCCTTGAGGGCTTTACGAGCGCGGTTGACCTGAAGTGTGCGCTTATGGGCGTGCGTCAGATGAGTGACCACCCCGCCTTCGCGTCCATACAGGTGGAACCCGACGGGCTGCTGGCCGACGGCCGCACCACGCTTGAAGAGGCTGTGGCAGTGATGGAAGAGTTTGGCGCATGCGTGGCGGGCTTTACCACCGGTGCACCCGAGGACGAAGCTGTGGCGCTCTGTGAACGCGCCGTGCAGGCGTGCTCGCTGCCTGTGCTGGTGCAGCTGCGGGTGGCTTCACACGCGCCGCGCCAGGGAGATGTCACGCCGGAGAACCCTTACTTCTGCCCGGACACCCTGGTGGGTGCCGCTGTGCGTTTGCGCAGCGCCGGGGCGCAGTTCCTGCGCGCCGTGGGTGATGTGACGCCTGCTTACACGGGTGCTCTTGCAGCGACGGTCGATGGTCTGGACGTGGCCCGGCGCTGCGACGAAGACCGCACGTCGGTGTCGGGCGAGGTTGAGCCCAGTTTAGAAGAGCGCCTGGCTGCTGCTCGCGAGAGCGTTGCCGCGGCTCTTGCCGAGGGGAGGTAGCGCATGGCTGCAGCTAAGGGTTCCAACATTGAGCGCAGCCCCTTCTACGGCGCGCTGCAGGATGTGGTGGATGGTCTGTTCGCGGACCCCACGCAGAAAAGTGTGCGCCGACTGGACGTAATCATTGCGGCCGAGGCGGCTGATTTGCCGGAGGATCTTCTGGAAGTGGTGCGTCTGTTGCCGCCTGGGTCGTACACTCGCCAGCGGCTGTGCGACCAAATTAACTCGTCTATCGGCGGTCACGCCTGGGGCCAAGTCTACGGTACGGTGGAGTAGAGCCGTCTTCGCCCCCGGCTCCCCGCGCGCTTCGCTTGCTGTCCGCCCTCGGTGACTTCCCTGCGCGTTTCGCCCGCTGCCCGCCGCTGGGCCTCGCTCACGCTCCAGCCGCTCACCCTCATACGCCCTCCGTCTCCTGTGGAGATTCGGTGGTTGCCCTGCGTGATTACGAATGGAACTCTTTTTGTAACAATTATCCCCCTTGTTTTCTCGGCATCCTCCCGGTACTATATGTCCACGCTAAAACGTGCTTGCACCACAACATGTTGTGGAAAAAGCACTCATAGGCAGTGGAAACCGTGGGCATAACATTCCCAAACGCACTGCTCATACTGCGAAAACACAGACGACGGAACAACGCACACAACGCAACCGACACGGAGGGATACGACGCATGGTCACCACCATCATCAAACGCGACGGCCGCACGGCGGAATTTAACCAGAGCAAGATTGCCGAGGCGGTGGAGCGCGCCTTCCAGGCATGCGGCGCCATGCAGGATCGCGCGGCGGCCGAGGAAATTGCGCAGAAGGTGGTCGACAAGCTGGAGGCTGGCGCCATCGAAGGCACGCCCACGGTTGAGGGCGTCCAGGATCTCGTTGAGGAAACGCTCATCGAGTCTGGCTTCGTACAGACGGCGAAGTCCTACATCCTCTATCGCGCCGAGCGCAGCCGCGCCCGCG
>DSLMC04103__coassemble_1123_pt1 | contig 13689 bp, 3 predicted proteins | sample DSLMC04103__metabat2_high_PE_001 | metagenome-assembled genome bin DSLMC04103
TTGGCATGCTCGGCGTTGCCGACCTCGCCCACCGTGGCGCGGCACGTGATGAGCACGCGGCGCATCTCGGAGGACGGCATGCGCAGGATGGCGTAGTCGCCTTCCTTACCCATGAGCTGGATGCTGGTGCCAGCGGAACGCGCGATAGCGGCGCCCTTGCCCGGCTTCAGTTCCACAGCGTGAATGAGCGTACCAACGGGAATGTTGGCCAGCGGCAGAGCGTTGCCCGGCTTGATGTCGGCGTCAACGCCGCTCATGACCGTGTCGCCCACACGCAGACCCTTCGGGTGCAGGATGTAGCGCTTCTCGCCATCGGCATAGTGCAGAAGGGCGATGCGAGCCGAGCGGTTCGGGTCGTACTCGATGGTAGCGACCTTCGCGGGCACGCCGTCCTTGTTGCGCTTGAAGTCGATGATGCGGTAGCGGCGCTTGTTGCCGCCGCCCTGATGGCGCGTAGTGATACGGCCATTGTTGTTGCGACCCGCCTTGTTCGACAGCGGCGCAAGCAGAGACTTCTCCGGCTTGTCCGTTGTAACTTCGGCGAAGTCCGAGACCGTTTGGAAGCGTCGGCCCGGGCTTGTCGGCTTGTACTGTTTGACTCCCATTACTGTCCTTTCTTTGGATCTTTGCTCGCACGCCTCTCCGTACCCCAAAGACCCCTTGTCGCTTCGTGGATCCCGATTGCCGCTGCGCCCTGGGGAGGCTTGACGCAGGCGACGCCGGTTTGCCACGCGTCCGGGTGTATCCATGCATGACCAGACGCAACCGAGAATTATAAACCCCTCGAAGTCATCTATCAAGAGTAGATTTATCCACACAACTTGCGCACAAGTTGAGAGGGGGGTGCGGAGGGGGAACGCTTCTCCCCCTCTTCCCTCTTCCTTACACTATTTATATATGGTTGCGGCGCTTGTTGGGGCGTGGCTTGGCGGAGCGGGAGTTGGACGGAGTTTTTGTTCCGTCTTTTTTGGGCTTGGTGGGCTTTCCGCCTGGGGTTTTGCTTTTGGGTTTTGGCTTGCTTGGGCGGGGGGCGGCGGCTTTGCCGGTGGCTTTTTGGTGGGTTGAGGTGTCGCGGGTTTTCGCGTTGGCGGGTTTTTGTGGGCGGATGAGGCACTCGGGGCCATAGCCTATGAGGTCGGTGCGGCCGGCTTTGCGCAGAGCCTCCTGCACGAGGGCGCGGTTCTTGGGATCGCGGTATTGGATGAGCGCGCGCTGGAGCGCTTTTTCGTGCGGGTTTTTGGGCACGTAGACGGGCTGCATCGTGCGCGGGTCCACGCCGGTGGCGTACATAACCGTGGACATGGTAGAGGGCGTGGGGTAGAAATCCTGCACCTGCTCGGGCATATAACCGAGGTCGCGGCAGTATTCGGCCAGCTCAATAGCTTCGTCGAGCGTGGAGCCGGGGTGCGAGGACATCAGGTAGGGCACGAGGTACTGCTTCTTGCCCAGCTTTTCGTTGGCTTGCTCGTATTTCTGTACGAATCGCTGGTAGATGAAGTTGCGCGGCTTGCCCATGTAGGCCAGCACGGCGTCGGACACGTGCTCGGGCGCCACCTTCAGCTGGCCGCTCACGTGGTGCTTGCATAGCTCGTTGATAAATTCATCACCGTGCGCTTTGTCGGCGAGCGCGTAGTCGAAGCGGATACCCGAGCGCACGAACACCTTCTTCACGCCGGGTAGCGCGCGCAGGCGACGCAGAAGAACCAGGTAGTCGGCGTGGTCGGCCTCAAGCTGGCGGCACGGGTCGGGGAACAGACAGCGCTTGTGCGAGCACGCGCCGCGCGTGAGTTGCTTGGCACACGCCGGCGCGCGGAAGTTCGCCGTGGGGCCGCCCACGTCGTGGATGTAGCCCTTGAAGTTTGGCTCGTCGATGATGTGCTGCGCTTCCGCCACCAGCGAGTCGTGACTGCGCGCCTGCACGATGCGCCCCTGATGGAACGTGAGCGCGCAAAACGAGCACTCGCCGAAGCAGCCGCGACTGCTGGTGAGGCTGAACTTCACCTCTTTGAGGGCGGGCACTCCCCCTGCCTCTTCGTACATCGGGTGATACGTGCGCGTGAATGGCAGGCGATAGACGGCATCCAGTTCCGCTTGCGAAAGCGGCTCGGATGGCGGGTTCTGCACGACGAATTCGTGGTCGGAATAGGGCTCTACCAGGCGCTTTCCGGTGAAGGGGTCGCTGTTTTCGTACTGCACGTTGAAGCTGCGCGCATACGCCAGCGGGTCGGCTTGCATCTCGGGGAACGAAGGCAGCGTGACGGCATCGTAGACGTGTTCGAGCGAGCGGGCGCGGTAGGCCGTGCCGTTGATGAACGTGAGGTCCTCGATGGCAAGCCCCGCCGCCAGCGCGTCGGCTATCTCCACGATGGAGTGCTCCCCCATGCCGTAGGACACCAGATCGGCGTTCGAATCTAGCAGGATGGAGCGCTTGAGCTTGTCCGCCCAGTAGTCGTAGTGGGCAAGCCTTCGCAGGCTGGCCTCGATGCCGCCCAGCACGATGGGCGTGCGCTTGAACGTGCGGCGGATGAGGTTCGCGTACACCACGGCCGCGTGATCAGGCCGCATGCCGGACGCGCCGCCCGGGGAGTAGGCATCCTCGCGGCGGTGCTTTTTCGCCACGGTGTAGTGATTCACCATGGAGTCCATGTTGCCGGCCGACACGAGGAAGGCCAAGCGCGGCTCGCTGAGGGCCGCAATGCTGGCGCTGTCGCGCCAGTCGGGCTGAGCGATGACGCCCACCTTGTAGCCGTGGGCCTCCAAAAGGCGCGTGATGATGGCCATGCCGAACGAGGGGTGATCGACGTACGCGTCGCCCGACACGTACACGAAATCGAGCTGGTCCCAGCCCCGCGCTTCCATATCGGCGCGGCTAACCGGCAGAAATCCCTCGCTCATGTGGCTCCCTTGTGTTCATGCCCGCACGGGCGGCGGGCGTCTTGACGTTCTGCCATCCTAGCGGAAAAGGAGGGCCGTCGCCACCCGGTCGACCGGAGCCACACGATCCGGCAACGGATTGGCGCGAAAGGGCGCGAACGCGGCGCACCTTCCCTACACTGAGCGCCGAGGTGATACACATGATGGTACAAACATACAGCCATTGGCGCGACACGTGTTTCGCGCTGCATGCATTATCCCAGATGATGGGCAAGACGAAGCTGGCCTGCCTGCCGCTTGAACCCGAGTGGGCGCAAGTGACGCTCAAGCCCGCGGCGGGCGGGTTCTCGACCGGGTTCATTCCGCACGGCTCCGACGGCTTTGAGGTGGAACTTTTGCTGGAAGACCCACAGGTGCGCTCCGTGGCAGCCACGGGCGAGGAAGCGTCGTTTGCGCTGTGCGGCGGGCTTTCAGTGGCCGACTACTACGAGCGCTACTCGTTGATGCTGGAGGCAATAGGCCACCCGGTTGACATTAACCCCACGCCGCAGGAGATGCCAGTACGCGCGCCCTTCTTCGCGCAGACGCAGCCGTTGACGTTCGATGCCGCGGCGGCGAAGAACTACTACGAGCAGTGTTTGCTCGCGCAGGTGACTCTGCTTGACTTCACGGCGGGGTTCCGCGGGAAGAAGACGGGGCCGGCCCTGTACTGGGGCACGTTCGACCTGACCAGCGTGCTGTTTTCCGGCAAGCCGTGCCCGTACGAGGGCGACGGCGGCTACGTGGAGCGCGTGGCGCTTGACGAGCAGTGCATGGAATTTGGCTTTTGGCCGGGCGACGAGACCTTCGACGACCCGGCGTTCTTCGTACTGGTGTACCCGTTTTTGGGCGCGTCCGCACCGCGCGTGGAGGTGCCAGGCGCCTTCTTCGACGAGAAGGGCGCGAAGTACGTGCTGCGCCTTGAGGATGTGCTGCACGCGGATGATCCGAAGAGCCTCGTCATGCGCTTCTTCCACGACGTGTTTGTGGAAGCCTCGGCGCTGCAGCGGTGGGAGCGGTTTGACTGGTTGACGCGGCCGCTGCCGCGGTAGCGGCGCGCGGCGCCGAAGTGCGGGCGTGGCGCTGGGGCGGGCCGGACGCTACTGTGGCATGAGGACGCGCAGGGCGGCGGGTTCGACCGCTACGTCAAAGCTGCGCGACTCGATGGGTTCGCCGTCCATCTGGGCGGGCGGTGCCTCATCGAACTCCACGTGCAGTTTGCGTATGCGGAGCAATTCGATTTGCTTGAAGCCCGTGTGACACCCGAACTTTGCCGCCAGGAAGATGACAGCCGCGCGGAAAATGGTGACCGGCGGATGGGCGATGCAAATGTCCAGAAGTCCGTCGTCGATGCGGGCGTCCGGACAGATGCGGAAGCCGCCGCCGTAGGTGGGACCCACTTGCACGGCGAACATGATAGACTCCCCCGCCACGGGCGCGCCGCCGTCGAACGAAGCCCGGTACGGGCGGGCGAACAGGTGATGAAGCAGCTGGTCAACGCCCGCCTCGGCGTACAGGATGGTGCCAGTGCGACCCGTGCGCTTGCGGCGCTCCACGGTGTCGAGTGCGATGGCAGCATCGAGGCCGAACGAGAGTGTTTCCACGAAGTAGTGGCCGTTGACGGTGCCGACGTCGGCCGGGTGCGCCTCGGCGGTAAGCAGTTGAGCCACGGCCTTGTCGACGTCGGTCGACATACCGAGTGTGCGTGCGTAATCGTTGCCCGAGCCAACCGGCACGATGCCGAACTGGGGCCGCGCTTCGGCGGCCAGGCGCATGAGGCCGTTCGCCACCTCGTGAATAACCCCGTCGCCGCCAAGCGCGAGTACCGTGCGATAGTCGCTGGCCGCGGCGGTCAGGTCAACGGCATGGTGCGGGCGCTTGGTGAACTCGACCGCAAGCGCGTCGTCGCCGAGAGCCGCGCGCAAGAGATCCGCCGCGCGTTCAGCCGCAACAGCCCCCCGGCCATTCTGCGCAGCCGGATTCGCAATAAGCAAAGTCTTTCCCAGCAGGGTAGGCATTTCGTTCTCTTTCACCAAACAAAGTAAACACCACCCCCCATTATACCCCCTGCCAAAACCACCCCACCACGAGCACGCTTCCGCAACTAAAGTGTGACGCGCTTACGCGCTACCGATTACGCCAAAAGCACCCCGCATCAAGTGTGTCACTTCTATTGTGACCTCAATCTCCCCATGCCAGCTGATGGCGGCATGGGGAGGTTTTTGTTTAAGCGGGTCTCACTTGGAAGGTGAGGCGGGCTAGGTCGGTTATGAGGCCGTCGCCTACGTAGGTATAGGTGGCTTCAGCTGGGGCGTTCATCTGGATTGACAGGTTCAGCGTGCCGGGAGTACTGGCGCTGGTAGACGCGGGAAGCGTGAAGCCGGTGGGCTTTGTGGCTCCGAAAGTCAGCGACGTTGAGGTGTCGGGGTCGACGGCGTCTTTCACCACTATCTTTGTTTTGTCAAGCGAGACCGCGTCAATCAGTTGTTCAGCAGCACCCATTTTGGTGCATGAGATTGTGCTTACCGCAAGCGGGACCGCAGAGTATGACTTGACCTGCGCAAGCGCGGGCTGGATGGCACCTGAGGCATCAAGCACCATGACCGCAGAAGTGGGCGCATCGAAGCTGATGCGCATCACTAACTTGCCGTAGAGTACCGTATCAGCCGACACCGAGGCTGAACCATCGGCATCGAAGATAAAGCGCGTGGTACACTCGGGATCCTTGTACCAGCCGTCGAAGCCGTAGCCGTAGGGCGCAGGAGCCGCCGGTGCGCGGAAGGTTCCGGTAGCGTCGGTGACTATCGTAGTGAAGTCATTCCAGTTCAGCGTTGGGCTAGCAACCTCATCAGCCGACACCACGCGCGTCTTGAACGACACTTTCTTAAACCCCTCCGGCAACAAATCATTTTTGCTCACAAGCTTGCGGTGGTGCTTCTGCAGCCAGTATTCCGATGTCGCAGCCGCATTGCTTCCGGCAACAACCGAGAGCGCCGCTAAGTCTCCACCGGCGTAAAAAGTTATGAGCGGATTGCTAGCCGTATGGTCGTTCGTCGTAAACAGTGGCTTCGCATGATCAACCTTATCTTCAAGCCCGGTAAGCACAAAAGAAGATGGTAGTGAGGTAAGACTGTAGCAGTCCTTAAACAGGTGTGAAACATCAGTCAACGCAGAAGGATTTTCAAATTTGAAACCCTCAGGCAAAGACGAAAGCGACCTGCAATGTTCGAACATACTTGCAGCATTTTGCATCGACCCTGGAATCTTGAAAGACGATGGAAGGGAGGCAAGAGACGAGCACGCATAAAACAGACCGGGGGCTTCCGTGGCATTTTCCGGAATCTTAAAGCTTTCTGGTAAACTTTTCAGGCTAAGACAGTTGCTCAGCATCCAACCAACATCGGTTACTGCTTCTGGAATAGCAAAGCCAGCAGGAAGTGACTCGATTCCGCTAAACTCTAGCATGGCATAAACGCTATTCACAGAAGTAGGGAGAGTAAAGTCAGATGGAAGCTGCTTGAGGCTTGCACAATGGCGAAACATGCTTCGAAGGTTCTCAGCGCCGTCAGGGATAGCGAAATCAGAGGGAAGAGTCGCGAGCGCAGAGCAGTTGTGAAACATTCTCCAGAGGTCCTTAGTTCCTTCCGGAATAAAGATTCCCTCCGCATCGACAAGCTGGGGCATCTCGCAGAACCAGGCCATCAAGCTGGTGGTTTTTATATTCTCATCCATTACAACCCTTTTAACCGAAGAGCGCACGGGTCCCCAGTAGTTAAAAAGCCACACATCGTTATCAGTGGAGGTCCACAAAGAAGCGATAGTCTCCCCCGGAGCACACCAGATGGACAGCGTGCCGTCGGTGGTGAGGCGCCAGCCGGCAACTGCGGGGTCGGCGTTGGTGGCGTTGCTTTCGGTAGGCAGCGGACCGGAAGCGGTCGCGTAGGAACCGTAGAGCGCGTACGGCTCTGTGGTCACGCCGTTCTCGACGAGGCTCTTCGTGAAGTCGAACAGCTTGGTGCAGGTGGGATCGGTGTACCAGCCGAGGAAGACCCGATCAATGCGATAGGGTGCCTCGTGTGGCGCAAGCATGCCGCCCGCGTTCGCTATGGGAACAAGATAGGGATTATTCATGTCGTAAGTGCCCGTGACCTCATCCGGCAGCAACAGCTTCACCTGCGGGCGATCGGCAGGCAAGCTTGTCGTAGACAACAAGTTGCGATGCATGAGAGTTTTCCAATAATTGTCTTTCGTATAGCCTTGCGGAATGAGCGCGTTCACATCATCGGAATAGTAAGTGTCAAGTGGCGCTTCGGCCGTATAAGTTGTAAACGCGAACATGGTACTCAGGCCCTCAGCCACGACACTTTCCCCAGAAGCCGTGGCACTGAACAGGTCAAGCTTCAACGAAGCAGGCAGCGAAACGAGCGATGGGCAGTCATAGAACATTCTACTCACAACGATATTTGCACGTTTGCCTGTCTCGTCAAGGTCAAAACCAAAACCTTCAGGCAGCGTCGTCAACGCTGAACACCCGCAAAACATCCGCGTAGCTTCCGTGACCGTAGAAGGAATGGAGAATCCAGTCGGGAGAGCAGTGAGCAACGTACACCCGTGAAACATATATCGACAGGCTTCCGTACCCTCAGGCAGAACAAATCCATCAGGCAATGTCTTCAAATTCTTGCAGTCCTTGAATAACCACGACGCATCGACCACCGTATCAGGAGTAAGCAGGCGGAATCCTTCGGGCAGTAGCGAGAGAGCAGTACCTTCAAGCATTGCTCCAAGGTTTGTCGCTGAACTTGGGATAAAGAACGTGTCAGGCTGCTTCTCCAGCGAGTAGCAGAACCTAAAGGTTCGGAAAAAGGAATCCAACTTACCCGACGTTGGAATGACCAGGTCATTCGGCAGGTTCTTCAAATTGTCGCAGAAATCAAACAGGGAACAAAGACTGACCGTGTTTTCAGGGATAATGAAGTCAGCCGTGACGAGGTTGCGCATGTTGCCAAACCACGACTGCATATCAGTTGCCAGCACATCGCTTTCCATGACAATGCAGGTGATATCTTGTCGATAGGGGCCCCAGAAGCCAACAGACCAATAAGCGTCAACATCCACCCTGTCGTTGTAAATATCCCAACCAAGGTCACCGATGGATGCGCCGCCCTCACAACCGACATAGAGCGTTTTATCGTTGGTAATGTACCACCAGGCCGTGCCCTGCCCGTTTTCCACCGGCAGGTAGCCTTCCTCCCCTTCTGACTTGTACTTGCCACCATGGGTTATGCGCTTGCCGTAGACGGTGACGTCACTGGTGGCGGGGATGGCGAAGTTGAAGGGCTCAAGGCAGTCGGGGTCAGAGGACCAGCCAGTGAAGCCGGATTCGGATTGCAGTTCGGCCAGTCGTGGCACGGTGCCAGCGGCATCCGTGAGCACGGTGGCGTAGGTTTTCCAGGTGCCGTCGTCGTTCGCCAACTTGTAGGTTACTTTGTGGCCGCGGCCAGCGGGGTCGGTGATGAGCACGCGGTTTTGACTCGCCCAGTCGAAGGCGAGCACGGCCTCGTTGGTACCCGAATAGTACGTGGGCAGCGGCGTTGTGGTAGTTGCGGGGTCAACGTAGAAGGGATGGTATTTACCCTTGTCCCCCGACTGACCCCCGAGTACCGCATCGGCCGCCAAGTTTGCCGGGAAATTGAAGCTTTCCGGGAAGTACGTGAGCTTGTTGCAACCAAAGAACAGACCATTCATACCCAGCATAGAATCGCTTGCATCAATATCATCAGGCACCGAAAAACCCTCCGGCAAGGCCGTGAGCTGCGAACATCCATAGAACATACCCGTTGCATCCACTCCTCCGGAAGGAATAGTAAACCCAGCCGGAAGCGACACAAGAGATGACCCCTGGAAAAGATAGCGCGCATTCTCAATGCCCTGCGGCAGCAAGAACCCATCGGGAACGTTTTGAATCTGAGTATTCTTCAGCAGACAGCGCGCCGACTTCAATGTGGAGGGTAGCTTGAAGCTTGACGGCAGCGAAGTAAGCCCACTGCCTGAGAACAGATAGGCGGCATTCTTTGCACCTTCGGCAAGCGTCAAGTCTTCCGGAAGAGAGGTGAGCAGTTGCGTATTTTCAAACATGCCGAATAAGCCAGTAGCACTTTTCGGAATGTGCACTTGCGAAGCATCGGTTAGTTTTACCATGTTCCGGAACCAGAAGTCACACACCTCGGCATCGAGCGATGGCTGCATAGCAATGGCCGTTATCGTCGTGCGGTAAGGATACCAACGCGGATTGCTTTCAAGATCCCACACTTCATCAGTAATGTACCATCCGAAGTCGGCTACCTTGCCGGTGCCTCGCAGATAGAGGGTGGTTTTGTCGCCGTCTTTTCCGATGGACCACCAGGCAGTACCCTGGTTGTCTACCGTGGGCAGGATGCCTGAGCTGGTGGCGGTATTGCCTGTGGCTGCAGCGGCGTAGCGGCCGTAGAGTTGGTAGGTGCCGTCGGCGGCTGCTTCGACGCCGTTGTCAGCCAGCGACTTGCCGAAGTCGTAGCGCTGCGTGCAGTTCTGGTCGGTGTACCAGAGTGTGAATACGTGGCCCGCGCGCACAGGAGCGGCAGGTTCGGGCATGAGACCAGTTTTAGCGTTCGGCACAAAGGCGGTAACGGTTTCCCATTGATCCGCAGCTGTTGTTGAGGGCACTTGGAACTGCACCTGGCCCGCCGTACTGGGCGTAACAAAGCTGCGATTTTGGGCAGTCCACCAGGCAGTTCCCTTCCCAGTGAGCGCAGTGTCGACGCCAGCATAATAGAGCGGAAGCGGCGAAGTACTCGTCACGCGGAACATGTTGTCTGCCGTGGCCGTCTCCGGCATGGTGAAGTTTTTGGGCAGAGTCATCAGCCGCGGACAATCAGAGAACATAGCCTGAATGTTTATGCTGGTAGCTTCTTTGGGAATGGCAAAAGCATCTGGCAAACTTTCAAGAGAGGTGCACCCAGCACACAAAGATGAAGCATTCGTCACTGTTTTGGGAATGCTCAACCCCACAGGCAGCGACTCAAGCTTTGGACAGTTCGCGAACATGCCTTGCATAACAGTGAGTCGAGAGTTCGTAGGAATAGTAAAGCCTGTTGGTAGCGATGTAAGCTCCGTGCAGCCATTGAACATGTTGGCGGCGTCCGTCACGCTGGCAGGAAGCGTAAGACCAGCGGGAAGCGAAGTAATCTTTGGACACGTGTCGAACAGGCGATTTGCTGAAGCGACACCCTCAGGGATATACATACCGGACACGTCTTCCAGGTTGCCCATCCGCCCAAACCACTGGGCCATGCTTTCGGCCTTGAGACCCTCAGACATAACAACTTTGGTGACGAGTGGGCGCACATCTCCCCAGTAGCCGTTCCATTTTTCGTTGCCATCAGTGCTGCACCAGCCCAGGTCTTTGATGACGCGACCAGGAGTGCAGGTGATAGTGAGGACGCCGTTTTCAAGTTTCCAGGAAGCCTGCGATTCAACCGACGTAGCCGTGCTGGGGTCAGCACCTTCGGCGAAGCTGGGTAGCGCGCCATGCGAGGGCGCGACGGTTACCGTGGTTTCAGACGTAGCAAGAACCGTTCCAGCCGGGTCACTGCTGGGACCGGTATACACCATGCTTGCGGTAGCGGTGAAGCTGCCCGACGCACCAGCCTTGCCTGCAATCGTGAGCGTGCGACCAGCGTCGCTGGTTGAAGGCGTGCGGGTGGCAAGCGCATCAGCGCCCTCCGAGAACGTCCAGCGCACTTCAATATTACTCGCGAACTGGGAACCCACGGGAATTGAGAGGTTCGTGGACAGCGTTGCTGCTCCCCCGTCGTTGAGCACGCTAAACGAGGCAGGAAGGCCTACATCATGCTTGATAATCGTGCCTTCATTACCCTGCCAAAGAGTTGGGTCGCTACAATAAACCGAGACATCACCGTCGGGTGTTGTCAAAACACTACTATCAAGCTGTATATCGCTTGCAGGGGGCAGACAGAGAATTTCGCTTCCGTGAAAAACTCTGAATGCATTACGATCGAGCAGTTTTATGCTTGACGGGATTACCAATCCCTGAATTCCTGGTCTATCTTTAATGGCACTCCGCTTAATTGTTTCAACGCCACTGGGTACCTCAAAAATAGTGCTTCTCACAGTACCCAAGTCGACGAGACTTTTTCCATCTGCGCTATACAACGCCCCATCAATAAGTTTATAGGGGAGATTTTCACCTAGCTCTATAGTCTCAAGACTTGGACAAGCAACAAACGGGGCATTCAGATAAGGTTTACCAGCAGCTTCGCCCTTGAGCGAACTGGGAAAAGTCACTCTACGAAGGTTGTCGCACATCTCAAAACAGAGCTCGCCGATGTATTCAACTGAATTAGGTATTACCAACTCTTGCAGGTTATCACAATCGCGAAAAACCGATGACTTTAACTGGGTTACGCCTGGCATGATAGGCGTTTCAGACAACCCAGTTTGATTGAATGCCCTTGTTTCAATGATCTTGATAGTTTCCGGAAGTTCAATTCGCAGCAAATCGCGGCAAGCGTTGAAGCCACTTGCAGTAACGCTTGTAACCGTATAATCAATACCATTATTTATCACCTGACGAGGCACAACAATAGCCCCAGCAGGCCTTTTAGCAATGACGGTAGATGCACCAACGGATACTTCATACGAACCAGTACCCTCGTCAGCTTTAGTGACAGTATATTTGAGCCAGGTGCCGTCTTTGCCTTGCTCGAAGTAGTCGGTGGCGGCTAAGGGCGTTATGTCGTTGGTTGCTTGTGCAGGTGCGGGTGTTTGCTGCTCAAAGGTGGTACCGAGCAGTGGGTTAGATGAGGTAGCTGAGAGGTTCATGGTGCCGGTAAGCATTTGGGGAGTTACGGCAACCTCGGTAGTGGAAGCTAAGGATTGGTTGGTGGACTGTTCGAGTAGTTCAGTTGAGACGATGTTGGAGGTCTCCGAGGGAGTGGAGGCTTGCTCACCCGCTGGGTTCTCGGAGGCGGGGACTGTTACTTCAACGGTGCGAGTAGCGCGCGCGAGTTCGTGGCCTTCGAGGGTGAGGGTTGCGGTGACCTCGGAGGTGCCTTCGGCTTTGGCGGTGGTGGTGCCTTGCTCGTCAACCGAGAGGGGCTTGGCGGCGTAGGAGAAGGAAAGCTCCACGGGACTCGGAGCTTCACAGGTGCCACCTTCGAAGAGGTTGGCTTGCTGGCCTACTTCGAGACTGAGGGGTTCTTCGGGAAGAGTCAGACCATAGGGAAGCAAATGGTTATTATTGGCGAGGAGGCCCAGGTTCCAAGAGTAGAACGCGAGTTGGCTGTCGCCGCTCGGGATCTCTCCACTCGCTTCGCTCGGTCGAGATGACAAACTGGGGCAATATACAGACAAGTTGGCGCAGCCTGCCAAGGCGTCGTCGGCTACTTGCGGGGTGCCGAGAGCAACGATACGAGTCAGGGACTCACAGGAAGCGAAGGCGCGAGAACCGATTGATTGGACACTCGCGGGGAGCCAGATGTCTGTGAGACTTGTGGCTTCGAAGGCACGCTCGCCTACCTCGTGCAGATTCGCGAGGAGTTGAATGTCAGCGAGGTTCGCACAGCCGGCGAAGGCAGCTTCACTGATGGAGGTCACGGTAGCTGGGAGGGTCACACTTTTGAGCGTGCCGCGGTTCGCGAAGGCGTTCGCGGCGATGGTGCTCACGCGGTACGACACGCCGTTGATCTCGGCGGATGCGGGGATCTCGAGGTCAGCAGCGGGATCTTCTGCACCTTCCCAGGTGACTGTGAGGGTGTAGTCGTTGAGAAGCGTGAACACGAGACCGCTTGCGGCTTCTGCGTCGGCTTCCGGACGCGTTGTTGCGCCGGGTTCGGCAGGCTCGGCAAAGTGTTGGAAGCCAGCTTGCTCCCAGATAGCTTTACTCTCCCCTGCTGGGAGTGCCACTACAGCGGAGGCTTTGACTTCTTCGGTGAAGGCCGTCGGGTTGATCTCACGCACGTTCCCAAGCGTGGTGATTGCGGTCAGGTCTTTGCAGCCAGCGAGAGCATACTCGCCGATGGTTTCCGTTTCAGCAGGTAGCACGACGGCATTCCCGATAGCCGGCGGGCAAGAAACGAGGGCCTTCAAGTCTTTAGTGAACAGCATCCCGCCCTGCGTAATGAATGCGGCGCTGCCATCCCCGGCAGTGAGTGAGGAGCCCATAAGATAGCATCGGGACAATGCCTGGGCGGGAACAGTAGTAGTAGAACCGGGGATGTTGGCAGCACCCTCCATGCCCTCGGGAATGAGCAGGAGACGCGAATAATCTTTGGTGAAGAGCATGCCATCGTGCGAGACGAAGGTCTCGTTCTTGGCGCTCACGGTGATTGATTTGAGAGAGGTGCAACCCATGAGGGCATCGGGGTCTACCTCGCGCAGGGTTGCAGGAAGCGACACGGAAGTGAGTTCCGAACACTTCGCGAACACATTCTTCGCGATGGCAGTTACCTCGTAGGTGGTGGTACCACTGGTCACAGAGGCAGGCACCGACAGGTCACCCTTCGGCGGTGTTGCAGCCGAACCCACAAGGGTTGCCGTCTTGGAAGTATCATCAATTTCGAAAACAAGGCCATCGCCCACGATGGAGACAGCGCCCGCGTCTGAGGGCAACACGACCGTGCCTGCTACCTGGCCGGACACATCAGAAGAACCCGCAACCTGTGCAGGAGCACTTTCGTTTTCGTTTTCGTTGGAAGATTGGTCGAGTGGGACCTG
>DSLMC04103__coassemble_1133_pt1 | contig 13593 bp, 8 predicted proteins | sample DSLMC04103__metabat2_high_PE_001 | metagenome-assembled genome bin DSLMC04103
GGACAGGTCGAATCCCTTCTTCTAGCCGATGGCCGCCGCAAACCAAGAATGGAAGTTTGTGCGAAACATGTAACTGGGGTGATAATCGAGTGCTCCGCCTTCGGCGGAAAGGGCGATTCGTGAATCGCCCCTACTTTGACCTGGGGATTCTTCCTTTAATAAAGGTTGCGCCTTCAAGACAGTCAGCCCGCGGCGTAACGTTGGGAATTTGTAAAATTTATGGCGTATTAGGTAGCGCGTTAGCGCGTCACACTTTGTATTTGCGCGCGTCCTCCAGCTTGCACCTTCCTACCCGATAGCCCCCGCGAACCAGGAGGTGATGGACGTCGGGTGCGTAATAGCCGTCCCTACTACAATGGCGAAAGCGCCGGCGTCCATGGCCGCGCGTGCGTCAGCCAAGTTGTGGATGCGGCCTTCGCAGAACACGGGGACTTCGCCCGCAGCCGCAACAGCTTCGCGCAGGAATTCCAGGTCGGGGCCTTCGGTTTTGGGGCGGTCGTTCGTGTAGCCTGCAAGGGTGGTGGACACGATGTCAACGCCGCACGCAAGCGCGCGCTTCACGTCGTCCATACAGGCGCAGTCGGCCATGATCAGGGTTTCGCCGCGCAGTGCCTCAACGGTTTCCTCGAACGTGCGCCCGTCGGGGCGGGGGCGTGCAGTGGCGTCAAGCGCCACCACGTCGGCGCCGGCCGAGATACAGGCGCGCGCGTGGCGCAGCGTAGGCGTGATGTAAACGCCCTCGTGCCCCTCTTTCCAAAGGCCAAAAACCGGAATATCCACGCGCCCCTTGATGGCCGCGATGTCCGCCAGCCCCTGGCAGCGGATGGCGGAGGCGCCGCCCAGTTCAGCCGCGCGCGCCATCTGCGCCATGGTCTCGGGGTGGCGCAGCGGCTCACCCGGGTAAGCCTGGCAGCTCACAATAAGCGTGCCCTTAAGGCGTTGGATCAGGGGGTCGACAGCCATACTTCCTTCTTTCGTGAACATGACGGGGTGCGGCGCTAGTCGCGCGCCCCGAGAAAGTCTAACAGGTTCTCAGCTGCGCCAATGAGTGGCGCATCGCCCTTGAGCTGCGCATCCACCAGGGGAAGCGAGCGCAAGGTTTCCGGCGTCTGCCGCGCGTAACCTTCATGCAGGGCGTCGCGCCACAACGGACCCGCGTTCAGCACCGAGCCAGCCAGCACAACCAGTTCCGGGTCCAACATGCTGGCCCAGCCTGCAATAGCCTCGCCCAAGCTGCTTCCGGCCAACTCAATCACCTGGCGCGCCAGCTCGTCGCCCGCCGCCGCGCGCTCGGCAATCTCAGCGCCCGAAAGCGCCTCGCCACCAGCCGCACGGTAGCGTTCCTCAATGCCGCTTCCCGAGGCCACCGATTCTAAGTGGCTCGTGCCGCCACACACGCAGCGCACGCCCGCCGCGTCGGGGGAGAGCGTGTGGCCCACCTCACCAGCGAACCCATGCGCGCCGCGCAGCACGCGCCCATGCGCAATGATAGCGCCACCAAGGCCGGTGCCTGCGGCCACCATGAGGCAGGTGTCCGCCCCCTGTGCCGCGCCCCAACGGGCCTCGCCCAGCGCGTGCGCCTGCACGTCGTTCAGCACGGCCACTGGTAAGCCCAGCACCTCGCGCAGGTGCGCCGCCACGGGCTGCCCCGTCCAACCAGGCATAATCTCGTTCGCGTACGCAATGGAACCCGTGCGCGCATCCACGCGCCCGGCCGTGCCCACGCCCACGCCTACCACAGCCTGGCCATCCGTAGCACCAGCCGCAACAAGCTCACCTGCCAGCGCACTCAGCGTCTCCAGCACCGCAGCCCCGCCGCGCGCAGCCTTGGTTGGCACAGCACGCCGCGCCTCCACCACCGGCGCGGTGTCAGAAGCCGCATAGCGCACCAGCGCCCCCGCAATCTTGGTGCCGCCCACATCCAAAGCGGCCACCACGCAGGGAAACCCCCCGGCGCGCTCGGCGTCCACTACCTGCACGTCGCTCACAACCGCGTCCTAGCGGCGCGTCGGCGCGTCGGCGTCCATCAGCCCCGCGCGCTTCAGCACCTCAACGATGTGATCCACGTCCTCGCCCTCAAGTGGTTCCACGGGCTCGCGCATCTGGTTCGTATTGAACACGCCCAACTGCCACAGCGCCGTCTTGAACGCGCCCACGCCCGCGCCGAAGCCCACGGTGGCTTTCACCTCGCGCGTCACGAACATGAGGCGGGCCAGGTGATTCTGGATGTCGCGCACACGTTCCCAGTCGCCAGCCTGCGCGGCCTTCCACTGCTCCACATAGCTTTCCGGGTCGATGTTCGCCAAGCCGGGGACGGATCCGTCCGCGCCGCCCAGATACGCACCGTCAACCACTACCTCGTGGCCGGTCAAAAGCTGCAGTGGGTGTCCCGCGTCCTCGTTTTGCAGCATGAGCCAGCGGAACGACACGTCGTCGCCCGACGAGTCCTTCACGCCTTGCAGCACGCCGTCTTCGCCGAGACGCACCAGCATGGTGGGGTCAAGCTTGGTGTGCACGCACGCAGGCAGGTCGTAGGCGAACAGCGGCAGGTCGGTGTATTCGCGAATGGCGCGGAAGTGACGCTCAACTTCCTTCGGGCCGCCCAGCGCGTAGAAGGGGGCCGTGGCCACCAGTGCGTCCACGCCGTAGCCAGTCGCGCGCTTGGCCTGGTCAACCACGCGCATGGTCTCCATGTCGATGATGCCCGCCATCACGGGTACGCGGCCGTGCACCATGGCGATGGCCTCTTGCAGCACGTGGTAGCGCTGCGCGTCGGTGAGGAACGCCACCTCGCCCGACGAGCCCAGGAAGAACAGGCCGTCAACGCCTGCGTTGATCATGCGGTTGATAGTGCGCTCAAGCGCCTCCAGGTCAAGCTGGCGCTTCTCGGTCAGCGGGATAACAACCGGCGGAATAACTCCGCGAAACGGTGAATCGGTCATGGGTCCTTAGCCTCTTTTCAGGTCTGATTCCAAACGGTAAAAGGGTAGTGTGCTCCTCGGCGTTCGTCAACGCAAGAGGGCAGGTCACCATAAAGAAAGCGCCCGGCCACCCTTACGGGGCCGGGCGCGGTCAAACTAACGAGCGTCCACGGTGCGCGCCACGCGTGCGCACACCAGCCAACACCTACTCGGCGAACGCCGCAAGCTCCGGATGCAGAAGCGAAGGTGCCGCACCTAAAAGCAACTTCGTGTAGTCGTCCTTCGGGTTCGTGAACAGCTGATCAGGTGTGCCGCGCTCCACAGCCTGGCCGGCATTCATCACCACAATGCGGTCGGAAATGTAGCGCACGGTTTGAATGTCGTGGCTGATGAACACCATCGACAGTCCCAGGTCACGCTTCAAATCCATCAGCAGGTTCAAAATCTGTGCGCGCACGGACACGTCCAAAGCGCTGGTGGGCTCGTCAGCAATAATAGCGTCGGGCGACAGCGACAACGCGCGCGCGATAGCAACACGCTGGCGCTGGCCACCAGACAGCTGGCCCGGCAGCGCCTCCAGCACGGAGTTCGGCAGGCCCACCATCTCAATCAGTTCCAGCACACGCTGCTCGCGCGAGGTCTTGTCGCCAATCTTGTGCACCTTCAGCGGGTCAAGCAGCTGGTCGTGCACGGTCATGCGGGCGTTCAGGGCCGTCGCCGGATCCTGGAACACCACCGAAATCACGCGGCCGATAACGCGGCGCATCTCGGCCGTGCGCTTCGTCACGTCGCGACCCTTGAAGAACACCTTGCCCGACGTGGGCGCCTGCAAACCGCACATGACGTTTGCGGTGGTGGACTTGCCGCAGCCGGATTCGCCCACAATACCCAGTGTCATGCCGGGCATCAGCTTCAACGTGAGCCCGCGCACGGCCTGCACGCGGTTCGGGTGCAGGATAGAGCCGGTGCGCGTCTTGAACGTCACGCTAATGTCGTCAAGGAAAATGATGGGCTCGGGTTCGCCATCGACTGCCGCCGTAGTAGCGGCGTTGTCGATGACCCCGTTTACGGTCTCCTGGCTCATATGATGGCACCTCCTGGCACGTAGGGCTTAATGTCGAGGCGCTTAAGTTCGCTATCAGGCAGCTCGGCATAGTAGTGATCGGAGTCGGAAACGCGCTTCAACACGGGACGCAGCTGCGACACCTTGTCGGGGTGGCTTGAGCGCGGCGTGAAGCGGTCGCCCTCGGGGAAGTCCTTCGGCGACGGTACGCTGCCGGGCACCTGGTGCAGGCGGTCGCCGCCGGCTTCGATGGACAGCACCGAACCCAGAAGGCCGCGCGTGTACTCGTGCACCGGGTGGCACAGGATGTCCGTCACCGGGCCTTGCTCCACAACCTGGCCAGCGTACATAACCGTGATGGAGTTCGCCACCTCGGCTACCAGCGCCAGGTCGTGGCTCACGAACACCATGGCGAAGCCCAGTTCCTTCTGTAGCTTGTTCAGCAGGTCAATGACCTGCTTCTGCACCGTCACGTCAAGGGCGGTGGTGGGCTCGTCGGCAATGATAACCTTTGGGTCGCGCGTCAACGCCATAGCAATAAGCACGCGCTGGCGCTGGCCGCCGGACAGTTCGTGCGGATACGAGTCCAGTGTGCGCTTCGGGTCGAGGCCTACCAACTCAAGCAGTTCCTCGGCGCTGCGGGTGCCGCCGCGCTTGGTGAGCTGCTTCATCTGGGCCTTAATCAGCATGGACGGGTTCAGCGAAGACAGCGCGTCCTGATAGATCATCGCAATCTCGCGGCCGCGCAACTCATTCAGCTGGCGCTGGCTCATGGCAAGCAAGTTCTGCCCGTCGTAGAGCACCTCTCCGGTGATGGTGGCCTTCGGATCAAGCAGGCCCATGATGGTAAGCGAGGTGATGGACTTGCCGCAGCCGGATTCACCCACGAGGCCCATGGTCTGACGCGGGCGCACCACAAAGCTCACGTGGTCAACCACGTTCACGTCGCCATGACGCGGGAACTTGATGCACAGGTCCTTCACTTCCAGAATGGGCGGCACGTCGGTACGGGCGGGGAAGCGGTCGTGGCGCGTTTTTTCTACGGCCTGCAACTGGGCTAGGCGCTGCTCCAGCATTTCAGCCTGGGCTGCGTAGGCCAGCGTGGGGTCGGCAACCATCTTGTCGGCTTCACGGTTCGCACGTACCGCTGCGTCGTCGGCCTTCACGGGTGCCTTCGGCGCTGCGGCCATGGCGTCGGTGATGCCCTCGGACAGAATGTTCAGGCAAAGCACGGTAATCATGATAGCCAGGCCGGGGAACAATGCCTGCCACCAGCGACCAGCCAGCACGCCACCGCGGGCATCAGACAGAATGTTGCCCCAGGTAGGCGTGGGCTCCGGAATGCCAGCAGAGATGAACGACAGCGACGCCTCGAACACGATAGCATCAGCCACCAACACGATGGTGAATACCATAACGGGCGCAATACAGTTGCGCACCACGTGCTTCACGAGAATCCACGGGGCGCGAGCGCCGGAAACCACCACGGCGCGCACGTAGTCCTGGTTGTACTCGCTCACCACGTTGGCGCGCACGATACGCGCAATCTGTGGGATGTACAAAAAGCCAATTGCGAAGATGAGCGAGGGCACGGAGTTGCCGAACACCAGCACGAACGTGGCGGCCAGCGCGATGCCCGGGAAGGACATGATAACGTCCAAGATGCGCATGATAACTTCCGACACCCACTTGCGGGCGACGGCGGCCACGGCACCAATAATGGAGCCGCATACCAGCGCAAACGCGGTTGCACCCAGGCCAATGATGAGCGAGTAGCGCGCGCCATACATCATGCGCGACAACACGTCGCGGCCCTTGTCGTCGGTGCCAAACAAGAACTGCGCGTCAGGTGCCTGGCGTGCCGTGAAAATTTCCAGCGGGTTGTGCGGCGCCAAAATGTTGGCGAACACCGCAATCATTACCACCAGTACCAGCACAATAAGCGAGATGCGCGAACCGATGCTCATGGCCTTCCACCGGCGGAAATGCACCTTGCCGGCGTTGGCCTCCATGTTCTCAGTAAGGTTTCCTCGAAGTTTCACCATGATGCTACACCGTCCTGATTCGGGGATCGATCAGGATATAAAGCATATCCACGATAATGTTGATGACAATGAACGTCACGGCCACCACCAGTACGACGCCCTGCACGAGCATCGTGTAGCTGGACTGAATGCCGGACAGGATGGCCATACCCATGCCGGGGAGGTTGAAGATAACCTCGATAACCACCGCACCACCAATGAGGTAGCCAATGCGCAGGCCAAGCACCGTTACGGGCGTGATGAGCGCGTTGCGCAGCACGTTGCGCGCCACCACGACACTCTTCGGGATGCCCGCGCCAAGTGCGGTGCGCACGTAGTCGCGGTCGAGCTCTTCCACCATGGACGTACGGATAACGCGCGTCAGCTGGCCGGCAACTGGCACACCCAACGCCACTGCAGGCATGGCCATACGCGCCATCCATCCGCCGAAGTCCGACGTGATGGAGGGCAGGGGCCCAGAGGCGGGCAGCACATGCAGCATGGAAGAGAACAGCAAAATCATAAGCACGGCCAGCCAGAACGAGGGCGTAGCAATGCAGGCGATGGAGAACACACGGATAATTTGGTCGGGCCATCGGTCGCGGTAGAGCGCCGAGATCACACCCAGTATCACGGCCACCACCACGCCAATAATCAAACCAAAGAAGGTCAGCTGCAACGTGACCGGAAGGGCGGTGCCAATGCGCTCAGCCACCGAGGCGTTGTTCGCACCATAGGTGCCCAAATCGCCCTGGGCAAGCCCCACCATGAAGTTGCCGTACTGCACGAGTACCGGATCGTTCAGCCCGTGGTCCTCGCGGTACTGCATAACCTGTTCTTCCGAGGCGTTCTCACCCAAGACCGAATACGCTTGGTCGATGGGGGACAGCGCCATGATGAAGAACACGAGGATGGTGACACCGAATATCATGATAGGCAGCGCTATGAGGCGTCGGCCGATCAGGCGTAACAGGTTGCTCACCGGGTCCCCCTTTCGCTATCTGGCTCTTGTCGACAATACGGTTGCTGCTCGGCGCAGCGCACGTGGGAGACCCGTGAACCCTGCGGCGAGAAGCCACCTCGTATTCTATATGAGTACGTAGTGTTTCTGTGTGGAAAATGCGCCCGCGTAGTAAGAAAGTTCCCGCAGGTGGAGCTTCGGGGAACCCCCTTTTGCCGCGAGCGGCATACGCTCAACAAAAGGGCCCGCCCCCAAAGGGACGGGCCCGCAGTATCGTGCAAAAATCGCCGAGTGCGTAAGCCTTACGCCTTGGGGCTAGCGCCCAGGAACACGAGGCCCGTGGTGGCGATGGGCTGGAAGCCAGAGATCATGGAATCCTGGTAGCCCGTGGCCAGCTGGCGATGGAACAGCGGGTACAGCGGCACCTGCTCGGCCAGAAGGTCGAAGCACTGGTTCCACAGCTCCTGCTGCGCGGCGCTGTCGGCCACGCGCGCCTGCTGCATAAGCTCCTGCAGCTCGGCCCACTTGCCGTCGGCTGCCTTCTTCCAGCAAGAACGGCCGTCGGTCCACACGTTGTCGCCGTACCACCAGCTCATGAGCAGGTCGGGGTCGTTGCCGAAGCAGGTCGGGTCGCCCGGGGTAAGCATAACGTCGTAGGGCAGCTCGGAGTCGGAAGGAGCAAGGGCGCTCCAGTTGATCTTCTCCTCCTGGATGGTGCAGTTCACGCCGATGGCGCTTAAGTCTTCCTTGATCTGCGGAGCGAGATCCTTCACCCAGTTGTTGTTGGTGAGCAGCGTGAACGACAGATCGCTCGCGCCGGCTTCCTCAAGCAGGGCCTTGGCCTTCTCGGGGTCATAGGTGTACACCGTGGCGGCCTTGTGGTAGTTCTCGTGATCCTCGGGCAGGAAGCTCGTGATGGCAGCGGCATGGCCGTCCATCTGGTTGGAGATGAGCTTGTCCACGTTCACGGCATAGAAGAACGCCTGACGCACGCGGTAGTCGTCGAACGGCTTCTTCAGCGTGTTGAACATGAAGAACGGCTGGTTGAAGCCCTGGAGGTACTCAACCGTAGCACCGGCGGCCGTCAGCTGATCGGCGTTGGCATCCGGCACGTTCTCCATAACCTGCACGGTGGCCTCTTGCAGGGCGGTCGTGCGGGCGGTGGCGTCCAGCGTGATGTTCCACGCCATGTTGTCGGCCGTGGCCTTGTACTTGCCGTCGTAGTTCGTGTTCGGCACGAAGTTGATGGTGCCGCCGTCGTCGCCGTTGATGGTGTCATACATCCACGGGCCGGAGCCGATGGGCTTGGTCTTCAGGTCGTCCTCGGTGAGCGAAGCGGGGAAGATCTTGACCACGCTCAGACGGCCCTTGAGCAGGCTCTCGAAGGGGTACTTCAGCGTGAAGGTGACCGTCTTGTCATCCTTGCCCTTTACGTCCTCAATGAACTCGAGGAACGCGCCGTAGGTAGCGTCGGCCATGTTCTTCTCGAACGCGTTCACCACGTCGTCGACAGTCACGGCGTCGCCGCTGGAGAACTTGGCACCGTCGCGCAGCGTGACCTCATACTCGGTGTCGGACACCTTCACCGGGTCGCCGGCGGCCAGCGCGTTGTAGGTCTTGTACGTGTGCAGATCAAGGTCGTACAGGCCCTCGAACACGTGCCACGTAGCGGCCAGCATCAGCGCGGAGCTGTTGCCGATGGGGTTCACGTTCGTGCTGGTGTAGGCCATCGCACCCGTGAGCGTGCCACCCGCAGCCGGGGTGTCAGACTTAGGGGTGTCGCCGCCGTTGTCGGCCGGCTTTTCCTCGTTGCCACCACCGCCGCAACCGGCGAGCGTGAGGCCAGCAGCTGCCGCAGCAACGGCGCTACCGGCAAGGAACGTGCGGCGAGTTAAAGGTGACTTCAAAGGCTTTTCCATAAACTTTCCCTCCATTCGTTGGCGGGGCGTTTCCTGCCCCGAGCGTACGCGCGTAGATGCACGCGCACCACGACTGGCGTCTATTATGGTGGATATCGCCGCGAAAATAAAGAACAGGTAAAGTCAATATTACCGCTAGTTATTCAAATTTGAGAATAATTCACCTGGGGAAACGCCAGTTGCTCCCGTGTCATCATTCGGGGAGAAACACCGTTCAACAAATAGTAAACGAAGAGCCAGCGGCGGGTTTTCGGCGGTGTTTCGCGTAGTTTTCAGTGCACGCTAGGGGCTTGTTTTTGTCCGGGGCGGAGGTACTTACTATAAAGGTAAGCTTTGAGCGCGCTGCGTGGGCGGCGGTGCTTCACGACGTCGCCACAATTGAAACCGTTTGCCGACGGGGGCAACCGCGGCCATCCGCCCGCCGGAGCGTCGCGTCCGCCTACGAAGAGGCGCTGGTATCATAGAGGCTGTGTATTCGACCAGACGAAGCGTAATCGGACTAAGCGGCTAAAAGCCCGCTTGCGCGCTCTCGCTCACGCGCCGCGCCTGCGACGGGGTGAGCGAGCTTTCGGTCAGGGCAGAATCCCCTTCAGAGGAGAGGAATAATGACGAGAGAATTCAAATCGATGGACGGCAACAATGCCGCGGCTTACGTCTCCTATGCGTTCACCGAGGTGGCGGGTATTTACCCCATCACCCCGTCGAGCCCGATGGCAGACTTGGTTGACCAGTGGTCTGCCGCCGGCAAGAAAAACATCTTCGGCACCACGGTGAAGGTGTGCGAGATGCAGTCCGAGGGTGGCGCGGCCGGTGCCGTGCATGGCTCTCTCGCAGCGGGTGCGCTCACCACCACCTACACCGCCTCTCAGGGCTTGCTGCTCATGATTCCTAATATGTATAAGATTGCGGCCGAACAGCTGCCGAGCGTGTTCCACGTGAGCGCGCGTACCGTGGCCGCCCAGTCGCTCAGCATCTTCGGCGACCACTCCGACGTCATGGCGTGTCGTCAGACGGGCTTTGCGATGCTCGCCGAAACCAACGTGCAGGAGGTCATGGATCTGTCTGCCGTGGCGCACCTGTCCGCCATCAAGGGCCGCATCCCGTTCATCAACTTCTTCGACGGTTTCCGCACGTCACACGAGGTGCAGAAGATTGCCGTGTGGGATTACGACGACCTGGCCGAGATGTGCGACATGGACGCCGTGCGCGCGTTCCGCGAGCACTCGCTCAATCCGGAGCGTCCAGCCATGCGCGGCAGCCACGAAAACGGCGACATCTTCTTCCAGCACCGTGAGGCCATCAACGGCGTGTACGACGCGCTGCCGGAGGTGGTTGAGGATTACATGCACCAGGTGAACGCGAAGCTGGGCACCAACTACGAGCTGTTCAACTACTACGGCGCGCCGGATGCCGACCGCGTGATTGTGGCCATGGGCTCGTTCTGCGACGTGGTGGAAGAGGTTGTGGATTACCTGAACGCGCACGGCGAGAAGGTGGGCCTCGTGAAGGTGCGCCTGTATCGCCCGTTCGTGAGCGAGAAGTTTGTGGCGGCGCTGCCGGCCACGTGCACCAAGATTGCCGTCATGGACCGCACGAAGGAGCCGGGTGCGCTCGGCGAGCCTTTGTACATGGACGTGATCAATGCGCTTTCGCACGAGGGTCGCGGTGACCTCACGGTGGTGGGCGGCCGCTACGGCCTGGCATCGAAGGACACGCCGCCTTCTTCCGTGTTCGCCATCTACAAGGAGCTGGAGAAGGATGCGCCGGCGCGCGAATTCACCGTGGGCATTGTGGACGACGTGACGAATTTGTCCTTGCCTGAGGACCCGAACAGCCCGAACACCGCTGCGGCGGGCACCATCGAGTGCAAGTTCTGGGGTCTGGGCGGCGACGGCACGGTGGGCGCGAACAAGAACTCCATCAAGATCATCGGCGACCACACCGACAAGTACGTGCAGGCCTACTTCCAGTACGACTCGAAGAAGACCGGCGGTGTAACCATTTCCCACCTGCGCTTCGGCGATTCGCCCATCCGCAGCACCTATTACGTGAACAAGGCCGACTTCGTGGCCTGCCACAACCCGTCGTACGTGACCAAGGGCTTCCGCATGGTGAACGACGTGAAGCCGGGCGGCACGTTCATGATCAACTGCCAGTGGACACCCGAAGAGCTTGAGCATCACCTGAATGCCGAGGCCAAGCGCTACATTGCCAACAACGACATCAAGCTGTACACCATCAACGCCATCGACCTTGCGCGCGAAATTGGCATGGGCAAGCGCACGAACACCATCCTGCAATCGGCGTTCTTCACGCTGGCGGGAGTCATGCCGCAGGAGGATGCTATCCAGTATATGAAGGATGCGGCCACGAAGTCCTACCTGAAGAAGGGCCAGGACGTGGTGGATATGAACCACCGCGCCATCGACGCAGGCGCCACGGCGTTTGTGCAGGTAGAAGTGCCGGCCGCCTGGACCAACGCGGTTGACGAGGGCGAAGCGCCCACGCCTGCCGGTCGTCCCGAGCTGGTGAAGATGGTGCGCGAGATCATGGAGCCCGTGGGCCGCATGGACGGCGACCGCCTGCCCGTGTCCGCGTTCGTGGCGCACTCCGATGGCCAGTTCGAGCAGGGCGCGGCCGCGTATGAGAAGCGCGGCGTTGCCGTGACGGTGCCCGCATGGGATGCCGCCACCTGCATCCAGTGCAACCAGTGCGCGTTTGTGTGCCCGCACGCCACCATTCGTCCGTTCGCGCTGACCGAGGCCGAGGCTGCGGCAGCTCCGGCGGCTGCGGTGCTCGTGCCCGCCAAGGGCAAGACGGCTGCTGGCATGCAGTACACGCTGGCGGTATCGCCGCTTGACTGCATGGGCTGCAGCGTGTGCGTCAACGTGTGCCCGAGCAATTCGCTTTCCATGGTGCCCACCGAGAGCCAGCTGGCCGAGCAGGAGGTCTTCGACTACTGTGTGGCCAACGTGGCGCCGAAGCCGGAACTGGAAGATGTCTCCGTCAAGGGCAGTCAGTTCAAGCAGCCGTTGCTTGAGTTCTCGGGTGCCTGCGCGGGTTGCGCCGAGACGGCATACGCGAAGCTGGTCACGCAGCTGTTCGGCGACCGTATGTACATCACGAACGCCACGGGTTGCTCGTCCATCTGGGGTGGTCCGGCGGCCACGTCGCCCTACACGGTGAACAAGGAAGGCCATGGCCCAGCTTGGTCGAACTCGCTGTTCGAGGACAACGCCGAGCACGGCTTGGGCATGCTGTTGGGTCACGAGGCCGTGCGTTCGCGCCTGGTGGGCAAGCTGGAGGCGATGGCAGCCAGCGACAAGACGCCTGAGGCCACGAAGGAATTTATCGCGGCGTATCTGGAAAGCGCCAACGACGGCGAGGCGAACGGTGCGGCCGTGAAGGCGCTCATCCCGGCGCTTGAGGCTGCGGCGGCCGGTGGCTGCCCCGAGGCGCCTGAGATTCTTGAGAACAAGGATTACCTGGCCAAGAAGTCCGTCTGGATCTTCGGCGGCGACGGCTGGGCCTACGATATCGGCTACGGCGGCCTCGACCACGTGCTGGCGTCGGGCGAAGACGTGAACGTGTTCGTGTTCGATACCGAGGTGTACTCCAACACCGGTGGCCAGGCCTCCAAGGCGTCCAACATCGGCCAGGTCGCGCAGTTCGCCGCCGCCGGTAAGGACATCAAGAAGAAAAGCCTCACCGAGATTGCCATGAGTTACGGCTACGTGTACGTGGCGCAGGTGGCCATGGGCGCGAAGCCGGCCCAAACCATCAAGGCTATCGCCGAGGCCGAGGCCTATCCGGGACCATCGCTCATCATTGGTTACTCGCCGTGCGAGATGCACTCCATCAAGGGCGGCATGGCCAACTGCCAGGACGAGATGAAGAAGGCCGTGGACTGCGGCTACTGGAATCTGTTCCGCTTCAACCCGGCCGCGCCGGCGGGCAAGAAGTTCACGCTGGACTCCAAGGAGCCGGCGGGTGGCTACCAGGAATTCCTCATGAACGAGGCTCGCTATAGCCGCCTGACCCGCGAATTTCCCGAGCGCGCCACCGAGCTGTTCGAACGCAACGAACAAGCCGCCATGGCCCGCTACGAGCATCTGCTGAAGCTGAAGGATTTGTACGCCGAGGTGTAAGTATTAAATACGGAGCGTAAAAAGAACCCGGTTCCCACGAGCCGGGTTCTTTTGTTTATGCAGACGCAACGAGCCACCGCGCCAACAAAGTGTGACGCGCTTCGTGCTACTGATTACGCCATGTGATATCCAACTCCCCTTATTTACGACGCGGGCTGACTGACTTGAAGGTGCTATCTTGCAAGAAGCATAACCCTCGAGGGATGATACCAGCGACGGCGCTCAGCGCCTAGTCCCTTCAGGGAAGCATCCGTTCGCGCGAAGCGCGAAAATGCAGGTCACGGCGTATGTTCCGCCTCCAACCTGTCTATTAGTATCGCCTTCTGGTTAGTCAGTCCGCGTCATAAAGTTAGGGTAGGTGGGATCCTCTTGGCGTAATAGGCAGCGCGAAAGCGCGTCACATACTGTAGAGAAGCGCAGCGCAGTGAGAATCAGGGATGTCGACGCTATCCACCATAATCTCCCTTTGTCAGCAATGGCATCCGGACTGGCAGAGATCGCCCTTTAGGGCGTGCGGCAGAAAGTTGGACCGCCTTGAGGCGGTCCACGACCGATCG
>DSLMC04103__coassemble_1183_pt1 | contig 13131 bp, 13 predicted proteins | sample DSLMC04103__metabat2_high_PE_001 | metagenome-assembled genome bin DSLMC04103
CCACTCGATCGGTCGTGGACCGCCTCAAGGCGGTCCAACTTTCTGCCGCACGCCCCTTATGTACGGATTGAGCGCTCCAAGGATTGTTTGGAAATATGCCGACCAGGGGTTTCTTCAAAGGAAGTGAACTTTCCACCTATTTTGGAAGCGGAAATCCGTACCTAAAGGGCGATTTGTGCCAGCTAGGTCCACTATCTGTGTCGCAAGGGGTTGGTTCGCTTCGTTCCCACCATCCGCCCACGGGTGCGGTTGCTCTACCGGGTATAATGAAGGTGAGACCACCTGGGGAGGGGATCGTATGGAAACTTCGGCTACTGTTACGCCTGTTGGCTTTCTTTCGCACGATGGCACGTCCACCATTAAGGGCCTCGTGTGGGCGCCCGCGTCCTCGCAGGGGCAGCGCGCCACGGCGCCACGGGGCGTCGTCCAGATTGTCCACGGCATGTCCGAGTACGTGGGCCGCTATGACGAATTCGCGCGCCACCTTGTTGACCAGGGCTTTGTCGTGTGCGCGACCGACCACATCGGCCACGGCAAAAGCGTGGCAAGCCCCGACAAACTGGGGTGCTTGCCCACTCATGGCAAAGAAATCCTCATCGAAGACGTGCACGAGCTGCGCAAAACCGTCACCTCACGCTATTCGCGGCAGACGCCCTACGTGCTGTTCGGCCACTCCATGGGCAGCTTCATCGTGCGCGCCTACCTCGCGCGCCACGGCGAGGGCGTCACGGCGGCCATCATCTGCGGCACGGGCCAGCAGCCGCTTATGCTATCGCGCGCCGGCAACTTCCTCGCGCGCCGCCTCGCCGCGTCGAAGGGGGAGGACCACCGCAGCACGCTGCTCGACGGCATGGGCGCGGGCGCGTTCGCGAAACAGATTCCCGACGCGCGCACGCCGTTCGACTGGATAGCCACCGACCCGGCGGTTGTTGACGCCTACATTGCCGACGAACTCTGCGGCGCGATGTTCTCCGTCGGCGGCTACGCCACACTCACCGACCTCACGGCCGAGGTGGTCACGCCCGCCTGTGCCGCGAAGGTGCCGAAAGAGCTGCCCGTGCTGTTCATCGCCGGTGCCGAGGACCCGGTGGGTGCGTGCGGCAAGGGTGTGCGCCAGGCGGCTGACCTCCTGCGCCGCGCCGGCGTGCGCGACGTGCAGATGAAGCTCTACGACGGCATGCGCCACGAAATCTTGAATGAGCCGGGCCGGACCCAGGTTTATACTGATGTCGTCACTTGGATTGAGGAGCACGCATGCCATCAGCCTACGTCGTAGCGCTCGACCAGGGAACCACCTCGTCGCGCGCCATGCTCATCGACGCGCACGGCCGCGCCGTCGATGCCGTGCAAAACCCGTTCCCGCAAATTTACCCGCAGCCCGGTTGGGTGGAACACGACCCGCGCGACATTCTATCGTCCCAGATAGGAGCGCTCACCGAGTTGCTCGTGTCGAACAATTTGGGCCCGGGCGACCTCAACAGCATTGGCATTACGAATCAGCGCGAAACCACCGTGGTGTGGAATCGCGAAACGGGTGAGCCGGTGGCGAACGCCATCGTGTGGCAGTGCCGCCGCACCGCGCAGCTGGTGGAAGACATCTGCGGCGACCCGGCCGTGGCTGAGCGCATCATGGTAACGACGGGCCTCATCCCTGACGCTTATTTCTCCGCGAGCAAAATCAAGTGGATTCTCGATAACGTGGAAGGTGCCCGTGCCGACGCGGAGGCGGGCAAGCTGGCCTTCGGTACCGTGGACACGTGGCTCATCTGGGCGCTTACCCACGGGCAGGTGCACGCCACCGATGTGACGAACGCCAGCCGCACCATGCTGTACGACATTCACGAAATGCGCTGGGACCCGTGGTTGCTCGGCCTGTTCGACATCCCCGCGTCAATGCTGCCCGAGGTGCGCCCCTCGTCGGGCGACTTCGGCTGTACGGCCGCCGACGGCATCGTGCCCGGTGTGCCCATCCGCGGCGTGGCGGGCGACCAGCAAGCCGCCCTCTTCGGCCAGTGCTGCTTCGAGCCCGGTCAGGCGAAGAACACGTACGGCACCGGCTGCTTTCTGCTTATGCATACAGGTGGGGAGGCGTGCCGCTCCACGCATGGCCTGGTTACCACCGTGGCCGCGTCCGCGCCGGGGGCGACGGGCCCCGAATACGCGCTTGAGGGCAGCGTGTTTATGGCGGGCGCGCTCATGCAGTGGCTGCGCGATGACCTGGGCATTCTGAGTCACGTGGCCGATTCGTCCGCACTGGCGCGCAGCGTGCCGGATACGGGCGGCGTCTACGTGGTGCCCGCGTTCACGGGCCTCGGCGCGCCGTACTGGGACGCGGAAGCGCGCGGTGCCATCTACGGCCTCACGCGCGGCACGCGCCGCGAACACATTGTGCGCGCGGCGCTGGAATCGCTTGCGTACCAGGTACGCGACCTGGCCGTGGCCATGGAGGCTGACGCCGGCGTGCCGCTGAAGGTGCTCAACGTGGACGGCGGCGCCTCGGCGAACGACTTCCTCATGCAGTTCCAAAGCGACATCCTGCGTACGCCGCTGCGTCGCCCGCAAAACACCGAAACCACGGCACTCGGCGCGGCGTATCTGGCGGGTCTGGCCACCGGCTTTTGGGAAAATGTCGACACGCTGTGCGCCCTTCGCGCCGACGATGATACCTATGAACCCGGCATGGAGGACGTTCGCCACGCCCGTTTGCTCGAAGGCTGGAAACGTGCCGTCGAACGCACCATGTCGTAGTAGTATTTCTGTAACAAACGAAGGACGCAAGGAAAGGCATCCCATGAAAATCAGCATCGCAAGCGACCACGCGGGGTTCGAGCAGAAGCAGATGCTCGTGGATTATCTGGCGAAACAGGGCCACGACGTGATCGACCGCGGCCCGGACACCGACGACCGCGTCGATTACCCCGACTACGCTGAACTGGTCGCGCGCGACGTGGCGGACGGGTCGGCCGAGCGCGGCGTGCTCGTGTGCGGCACGGGCATCGGCATGGCCGTGGCTGCCACCAAGATCAACGGCGTGCGCGCGGTCAACGTCATCACGCCCCAGTTCGCCGAACTGGCCCGCGAGCACAACGACGCAAACGTGGTCACCCTCTCCGGCCGCTTCGTCGACGAAGCCACAAACCGCGCCATCCTGGATGCCTTCCTCACCACCGCATTCGGCGAAGGCCGCCACACCGCCCGCGTAGAGAAGATCATGGCCTTGGAGAACAAGTAGATAGAGCGAGCCTTTTATCACAAACGCCCACCCCCGCATGAAGCCGGGGTGGGCGTTTTTCTCTCCACGCGAGCGGGGAGGGGAGGCTCGCGGGGTGAACAGCAACCTACAGTTTGCGCGCCGCGAGGTTCGCCGACGCAATGGCCTCGGAAATGTTGTACGGGTCGGCGCAGTCGCCCACGGCTACCGTTTCAACACCCGACAGCCCGTCAATCAGCGCCGTGTTGGGCATCATGTCGCGCATGTCAACCAGCGCATCGCATGCCACAGTCTCTTCCACGCCGGCTTCACTCGTGAACGTAATCTCGCCATCGCCCACTGCAATCACCTTTGCGGACGGCCACACGCGCACGCCTTGCGCGGCAATGGCGCTCTCAATGAACCCGCGCACGTTCACGGAATGACCCTTCTCGAACAGCTCCATCGGGTCGGGCGTCACAATGGTCACGTGCTTTCCCTGCGCCAGCAAGAACACGGCCACGTCCACCGACTGCGCGTTGCTGCCAAGTACCGTCACCTTGTCGCCCATCTCGGCGCCCACCACGTCGGCAAACGACAGCACGGCAGTGCCGCTCGTGGCGGAGAACTCGGCCTCGGGGCGCGTGCCGCCCACCGCCAGCACCACGGCATCGGGCTTCTCCTGCTTGATGAGCGCCGCATCCACTTCGGTGCTCAGCTTCACGTTCACGCCGGCAACTTCCTGCTGTTTAGCCAGGTAGGTGGACAGGCGCTCAAGGTTCTCATGCGGGCCCTTAATAGCAGCGGCCGAGGTCAGCAACCCACCCAGGCTCCCGCTCTTCTCGTACAGCGTCACCTCGTGGCCGCGCTCGGCCGCAACGCGCGCCGCCTCCATGCCGGCGGGGCCACCGCCAATAACCATGACCTTCTTCGGCGTTGCCGCCGGCGCGGGCGTCCAGCCCTCGGGCATGTCTTCGCCGAACGCGCGCCAGTTGGCGGCGTTCACACGGCAGTGCTCCATCAGTTTGCCGGACTTGTCCGGGTCGTAGAAGCAGTGCAGGCAGCGCGTGCACGGGGCAATCTCGTCGATGCGCCCTTCGCGCAGCTTGTTCACGTACTCCGGATCCACGCACAGCGGGCGGTTCATCACCAGAAAGTCAAGCTTGCCCTCGGCCAGCGCTTCTTCGAAGTAATCGGGCGCCTGAGCAGGGTCCATGTAGGTGGCTGCGCCCACGGGAATGGATACCGCGCTCTTGATTTCGGCCGCCACGTCAATCATCATGCCGCAGCCCGAGTGGTTCGCGCGCAGCTTGCCCTGGTAGTGGCGGCTGAAGTCGAACCGCGTGCCAAAGCCGCTCGCGCCTTCCAGCCCGTGCGCCGTGAAGTACAGGTCGTTTGCGAACTGGGCGATGTGCTGCCCGCAGGGCCCCAGACGCACGTGCAAGCTGTCCGCGCCGGCCTCTTCCAGAATCTTGGCGATAGCTTTCACTTCTTCAACCGAGTTGTAGGCGGCATCCTGGCCGAGCATCTTGTCGTTCGCTTCAATGCCGTTGATGAGCACCTGCACCACGAAGTCCTTGCCGCAGGCCTCCTTCACGCCCTTGATTACCTCAACGGCAAACTTGGTGCGGCTCTCAAGGGTTTGCGGGCCGTATTCGTCGGTGCGGTTGTTGCGGGCGCGCGAAAGGAACGACTGGCCCACGTTGTTGGCCGCGAAGTTCAGTTCGTAGGCGTCGAAGCCGTCGTCGTGCAGCTTCTTGCCAATGCCGACGATGGTCTGTACCCAACTTTTCACCTCGTCAGTGGAGTAGTTCCCCAGGAAGTTCTCGGTGAAGTCCAGCGGCCCAATGGCCGAGCCCATGGTGTCGAACTGGTAGCCCACGTGCGCGCCAGCCGCGTGCAGGCGGTCGAGCAGCGCCTTCACGTCGTACACGCCGTAGTCCTGCTTGAGTGGGCTTGCGGTCATGTCCCAAATGTTGGCGAAGTCCTCAACCCAGATCATCTCCACGCCGCCCTTGGCCATGCGCTCGTAGTAACCGATGTACTCGTCGGGGTTGTTCTTCATGAACGCCAGCTGGAACGCGGCCGATTTCACCATGCGGTTGTGGATGGTGAGGGGCCCCAGCTGCCAGTCGGAGAACAGTGTGCTCGACCCAAAGTCGGTGATGGAGTTGGTGGTGTAGTTGTAGTCCTGCGGGTTCAGCGTGCCTGTCGTGGACGTACCCGTGCCACTCGCCGGCGTGGAGCCCTGCGACTTTGAGGGCGCTTCTTCCTTGGCCTGCGGCGCGCAGCCTGCGAGGGCAAGCCCGCCTACGCCCAGCGTCGAGGCGCCCACGGTGCCAAGCGCCATGCCTTGCAGGAAGCTGCGGCGAGAGATGCCAGTGTGTTTCGTCATATCATTCCTCCCTTGTTGTGGTTTTCCCCTGCGCACATCTAACTGCGATTTCGCGGGCTTGGGAAGCAACGGTCGGCTTCCTCCCCGCAAGGCTTTCTTGCGTCGTTGAAGCTGCGTACGCGCAGGTTGCGGGTTTGCTACAATGGCAAAAGGAGAGGGGAAGAGTATGGATATTCGAAGTCTTACGTGCTTTCGTTTGGCGTACGAAAGTGGCTCTATTGGCAAGGCGGCCAAGCACGCGTTCCTCACGCGCCAGGGCCTGAGTGGCGTGCTGAAAGGGGTGGAAGCCGAGCTCGGTCAAACGCTGTTTGTGCGTGGCGCCCAGGGGCTGGAACCCACCGAGGCGGCACGGCAAGTGTATCCGCTGGTAGTAGAGCTGCTTGACACCTATCGACGCATCACCGATATCTGTGGCAACGACGCCGCGGCGCGCGAAACCGTGGGGTTGGCCATTGCGTACGGCGCGCTGTTGTCGCTTCCCGTTGACGAGTTGGTGGGCGCGTTTGAGGCGGAGCATCCCACGATGGCGCTTGACGTGGACATCGTTGAGCCGGTGTTCGCCGCGCAGTGTGTGGCGGAAAAAGGCAAAGACTTTGCGCTGGTGGCAGGGCCGTTTGAGTCGCCCAATGTGAAGAGTGTGTCGCTTTGCCGGGTGGCACTCTGCGCCGCGGTGCGCGCCGACGTGCTGGGGGAGGGCGCCCCGCAAGCAATCGAAAGCCTGCGCGGCCTGCCCTGGCTGGGTCTCAATGAAACGTTCCCCCTCGACGCGGCGCTGGAGGCGTTCTCCCGCGAGCGCGACCTCAACCTGGATTTGGTGTACGAGTGGCACGACTATCACCTTATCCTTGATCAGATGCGTCAGGGGCGCGGGGCGTGCATTGTGCCCGCAAGTTGCGCCGAGCGGTTTCGTGCGGAAGGCATCGCTGTTATTCCTCTTGATGACCCACGTCTGACCTGGGATATATGCGCGCTCTTGCCGCGTTCGCGCACGCTTTCGCATGCGGCACAAATCGCGTTCGGGTGGTTTTCCGATCATATTTCGTGAAGCACGCGGCCACTCTCCTGTCGATTCGTTGCGTGGGGCCATCGGCGGAGGGTCTTTGTGCTAGCATAAGCCGCATCTCAAAACAAACCCGGTCGAAAGGGGCATTGCATGCCGCTCACTTATCTGCCCGAGGCCGATCCGGCCGTCGCCGACGCACTGCGCCAGGAACTCGCCCGCGAGCGCGGCTCCGTGGAACTCATCGCTTCGGAAAACTTCACGTCGCCCGCCGTGCTGGAAGCCGTCGGCAGCGTGCTTACTAATAAGTATGCTGAAGGCTACCCACGCAAGCGCTACTACGGCGGCTGCGAAAAGGTCGACATTGTGGAAGACCTCGCGCGCGACCGCGCCTGCGCGCTCTTCGGCGCCGGCTTCGCCAACGTGCAGCCCCACTGCGGCGCGAACGCCAACTTCGGCGCGTACACGGCGCTGTTGGAGTTGGGCGACACTGTGCTTGGCATGAGCCTTGATCAGGGTGGACACCTCACGCACGGCTCGCCGGTGAACTTCTCGGGCCGCTACTACAACTTCGCCAGCTACGGTGTGGATCCCGAGACCGAAACCATCAACTACGACGAGGTGGAGCGCATTGCCAAGGAAGTGCGCCCGAAACTCATCGTGGGCGGCGCGAGCGCCTACCCGCGCATCATCGACTTTGAGCGCATGGCTGCCATCGCGAAGGAAGTTGACGCATACTTCATGGTTGACATGGCGCACATCGCCGGCCTCGTGGCGACGGGCGCGCACCCCAGCCCCGTGCCGCATGCGGATGTCACCACGTCCACCAGCCACAAAACCCTGCGCGGCCCGCGCGGCGGCTTCATCCTCTCCAACGACGAGGACATCGCGAAGAAAATCGACAAGGCTGTGTTCCCGGGCGCCCAGGGCGGCCCGCTCATGCACGTCATCGCCGGCAAGGCCGTCGCGTTCGGCGAAGCCGCGCAGCCTGCGTACAAAGAGTACATCGACCACGTGGTGGAGAACGCCCGCACGCTGGGGGCTGGCATGATGGACGGCGGCCTGCGCCTCGTCTCCGGCGGCACCGACAACCACCTGTGCCTGGTCGACCTCACCGCCGCCGACGTCACCGGCAAGGATGCCGAGAAGCTGCTTGAGAGCGTGGGCCTTACGGTGAACAAGAACTCCATCCCCAACGAAACCCGCAGCCCGTTTGTCACCAGCGGCATCCGCGTGGGCAGCGCCGCAGCCACCACCCGTGGCTTCACGGCCGATGACTTCTACGAGGTAGGCCAACTCATCGCCCGCACCGTCTTCAACGCAAACGACGAGTCCACCCTCGCCGACGTCCGCAAGCAGGTAGAAACCCTCCTCGCCGCCCACCCCCTCTACCCGGAACTGAACTACTAATATAGTAAGGAAAGGCAAACCATGCAGTATGAACGCGTAACGGTGGTCGACCATCCGATGGTGCAGCACAAGCTCTCGAAGCTGCGCAACAAGAACACGTCCTCCAAGGACTTCCGCGCCCTCGTGCGCGAGCTCGCCATGTTCGAGGGCTACGAAGCCACGCGCGATTTGGCGCTGGAAGACGTCGAGGTGGAAACCCCCATCTGCACCGCCCAGTGCAAGCAGGTGGCGGGCAAGAAAATGGTCATCGTCCCCATTCTGCGCGCTGGCCTCGGCATGGTGGAAGGCCTGCAAGAACTCATGCCGTCCACGTTCGTGGGGCACCTTGGCATGTACCGCGACCCCGACACCCACGAGCCGCACGAGTACTACGCGAAACTGCCCGACAGCATCGCCCAGCGTGACGTGCTAGTGGTGGATCCCATGCTCGCCACCGGCGGCAGCGCCACCGCTGCCATCGCGTATCTGCGCAAGCAGGGCGTGAAGAACATCAAGCTGGTAGTGCTGGTGGCAGCCCCCGTGGGCATCGAGACCGTCCTCGCCGCCGACCCGGACGTGCAAATCTACACCTGCGCCATCGACGAGGGCCTAAACGACCACGCCTACATAGTCCCCGGTCTCGGCGACGCCGGCGACCGCATTTTTGGCACGAAGTAGTTAGATTGTCATCCTGAGCGAAGGCGGCAAAGCCGCCGTAGTCGAAGGATCCCGAGCGGCGCCAGCTGGAAGATCCCCTGCTATCGCCAAACGGGATCCTTCGACTCCGCGCCAGAGGCGCTCCGCTCAGGATGACAAGAAGGTCTACATCTTAGGTTGAACCCCCCCATGAGTGAGCAGTTTCATGAAGCGGGACGGAGAAGCGAACGGCGTTGACTGCGCAAAATAGTTTTCAACCACCTTGGAGGGGAGGGGTGTGGCGGTACTCACCAAGCGAGTTCCGCACGAGCCGAACAGCCCAGTGGGCTGTTCGTGCGAGCTCAGGACTGTTTGAGCGACTGAGTGCTGCCGAGCCCTTCCCCGGACAAGCAGGTAGAAAAGAGACAACATGGAACCAATTGATCATCGCCCCAGCTGGGACGAATACTTCATGAAACTAGCGAACGAAGTCGCTACGCGTACCACGTGTTTGCGCCGTGGGGTAGGGGCCGTCATCGTGAAGGATCGCCGCATCCTGGCCACGGGCTACAACGGTGTTCCCACGGGCATGCGCCACTGCGCCGAGACGGGGTGTCTGCGCCAGCAGCTGGGTGTCCCCAGTGGCCAGCGCCACGAAATCTGCCGCGGTTTGCACGCCGAGCAGAACGCCATCATTCAGGCCGCCCGCTACGGCATCAACATCACGGGAGCGTCCATCTACGTAAACACGCAGCCCTGCGTCGTGTGCGCCAAGATGCTCATCAACGCCGGCATCGAGGAAATCATCTACCAGAACCCGTATCCCGACGAGCTGGCCATGTCCATGCTCGAAGAGGCGGGCATGAAACTGCGGGTCTTCGAAGGCTAGCACAGGCGCGCGCCGCGGCCACCGCGCTGCACGCGCGCCCACCAGCGCACGACCGTTCACCGCCCCAGCATGCCTCTGATATGGGATAACAGCGCTAGCAATTCACGCCCCGCCAATCCCGCAGGGAATATACGGTTTGACACACCGTAGCGTGCAGATTATTCAGTTTTCTGCCGCTTTTAACCATCCACTCACCCGAAAAATGAAAGATTTTGTTATCTTCTCGTAAGTTAACTAAGAACTTGCCGTTATTATACGTACCGGTTTACTAGGGTGCGCGCAGAGCGCACGGATCGAAAGCGGGATATGGTACTGGCTATCGTTTTAGGGGCGCTTTCCGGAGTCGCGGGCGTGCTGCCGTTGTTTTTCGGATTGCGAATGACGAGGCGGGTGACCGACACCAGCAACTTGGGCCACGCAGGAGCTTTGATGCTTGGCGTGCTGTTGTCGTTCGCCGTCCTTTTCCTCGCAGCCATAGCCTGTGTCGTGCTCGCCCGTGAATCCGCGGTGCCCTTTGTCTTGGCGGAAGCGGCGGTGCTCGTTGCCTCCGCGATCGGCTACGGCGTGTATACGTTCGTGCGGAAGTAGGATGGAAAGGTAAGACACGTGAATCCTCTTGAAGAACTAGCGGCCGAGGTGCCCCATCTGCAGCATTCGTTCGACCCGGCCTTCGTGTTTGGCTCGGGCTCGTTCGGTATGACTCAGTACGTGTTGTGGATGATCATCTGCTTCGTCATTACCCTTATTGTGGTTCTGACGGCGGGGAAGCGCCTGACGCTCATCCCGACGAGCAAGTTCACGAACATGGTCGAGTACGGCTACGAGTTCGTGAAGAAGGACATGGGCGAAAGCGCCATCGGCCACGGCTATCGCAAGCATCTGCCGTTTTTGGCCACGCTCTTCTTCTTTATCCTTATTAGTAACTTTGTAGGGCTGATCCCCGGTTGCAAGACACCGACGGGCTCCATCTCCATCACCTGGGCGCTCGCTGGCATTTCGTTTGTGTACTTCATCTTCTGGGGCATCAAGGCCAAGGGCCTCGGTGGCTACCTGAAGTCGTTCGCTCCTGCGGGTCTACCCGTGGTCATGGTGCCCATCGTGTGGTTCCTCGAGCTGTTCTCCACGGTGCTGCGTGTGCTCACGCTGGCCGTTCGACTTTATGGCAACATGTTCGCTGGCCACATGGTGCTGGGCATCTTCGCCTTGCTCACCAGCGTGTTCATTGGCTCCGCTATCCAGGGCGCGGGCATTGGTACCGGCGCTATCTCCATCGCGTGGATGCTGTTTCTGTTCGTCATGTACGCGCTTGAGGTGCTGGTTGCCTTCCTGCAGGCTTACGTGTTCACCATCTTAAGCGCGGTGTACATCGGCCTGGCTACGTCCGACCACTAAGATTCACCCCGCCGCCGAGCGTTTGGGCGGCCGCGCGCACGCTGCGCACCCCTTTGGTTCTAACCGGCTTCCACGGCCGGTTGACATACACAGTTGTTAGTAGTTATCCGGGGTTGGCTCGGAAACGACAAAAGGAGGAAAATCGTGGGAGAAATTACGATCGCGCTTGCGGCCTTGAAACTCGTGGGCTACGGCCTGTCGACCATCGGCCCCGGCCTGGGCATTGGCATCGCCTGCTACGGCTGCTGCGTCGCTACCGCTCGCCAGCCCGAACTGCAGGGTCGTCTGTTCACGAACTTCATCATTGGTGCTGCTCTTGCTGAGGCTCTCGGCCTCATCGGCTTCGTTCTTACCTTCATCGTGTAACTCAAGCCTTATTCGGATACAGTGCCGTTAAAGGCTTAAAGGAGGTACGAACGTGAAATTTGAAGCGAAAAAAGCATCGATGCGCATGGGGGTTGCCGCTCTTGCTGGCACCACTATGACGTGTGCTTTTCCCGCGCTCGCGTTCGCCAGTGAAGGAGAGGCGACGGGTGGCATCTCAGCGATTCTGCCCGACATGGCGGAGTTCATCCCCATGCTCGTCATCTTCATCTTGCTGTGGATCGTCCTCGCGAAGTTTGGCTGGCCGAAGTTCGAGGCCATGCTGGACAAGCGTGAGCAGACCATCAAGGATTCCCTTGAGAAGTCCGAGGCGGCCCGCATTGAGAGCGAGCGCGTGCTCGAAGAGTACAAGCGTCAGCTGGAAGACGCGAAGTCCCAGGCTGCAAGCATTGTCGCCGATGCCAAGAGGACGGGCGAGGCTGTGAAAGCAGACCTCACCGAAAAGGCTCAGACCGAAGCTGCCGGTATGATCGAGAAGGCCCGCGCGGCCATCGAGACCGAGAAGAAGGCCGCTATCGCTGAACTCCAGGGTTCTGTGGCTGACGCGTCCATCGCCGTGGCGTCTCGCCTGATCGGCGAGGATCTGAACGACGATGAACATCGCAAGATCATCGAGCGTTACGTGAACGAGGCAGGTAGTTTCAATGCCAACTAACCGCCACGTCGTCAAAGAGAAAGTCGCCACGTACGCAGCTGTCCTTCTGGACGGTGCCTACGAGGCGGGCGGCCAAGGGGTCGTGCTTGAGGTGCGTGATCAGCTGGAGCGTATCCTGCGCATCACGCGTTCGAACATGGATCTCTCCGGCGCGCTGGAGGACAGCTCCTACACGCCCGAGCAGCGAGAGACTCTCGCACGCGGCGTGTTCGCGGCATGCAACCCGATTCTCGTCGACGTGCTGGCTGTCATGGCCGAGCGCGGTGACATGGCGCTGCTGACGCGCGTGTGGGAAAGCTACAACGACCAACTCGAGCGCAAACTCAACGTGAGCGTGGTCGACGTCACAACGGTGGTGGAGCTCGACGACCACCTGCGCGACCTTATTGTCAAAAAGGCCGAAGCCGACTTGGGCACGAGCGTGGTGCTGCGCGAGCGCATCGACAAGTCCCTGTTGGGCGGCATACGTATGAGTGCGAACGGAAAGCGCATCGACGCAAGCGTTCTCACGCAACTGGAAAGCGCTCGCAACGTGCTCAAACTATCAACAGATGGAGGTGAATGCTAGTGACTGAAATCACCGCACAGTCTATTGACGATGCACTGCGCAAGCAGCTCGACGCGCTGAACACGAGTGTCGAATCCCGCGAGGTGGGCACCGTTATCCAGATCGGCGACGGTATTGCCCGTATCGACGGCCTGAAAGACGCGATGGCCGGCGAACTTCTTGAGTTCGTGGGTCAGAGCGGCCGCACGGTCTACGGTTTGGCCCAGAACCTCGAAGAGGACGAAGTGGGCGCCGTGCTTCTCGGTGACGTCACCGCAATCAAGGAGAACGACCAGGTCCGTACCACGGGCCGCATCGTGGAGGTGCCCTCGGGCCGCGAAATGCTCGGCCGCGTGGTGAACCCGCTCGGCATGCCTATCGACGGCAAGGGCCCCATCAAGGCTGAGGGCACGCGCCCCGTGGAGTTCAAGGCTCCGGGCGTTATTGCTCGTAAGCCCGTGCACGAGCCCATGCAGACGGGTATCCTGGCTATCGACTCGATGATTCCTATCGGCCGTGGTCAGCGTGAGCTTATCATTGGCGACCGCCAGACCGGTAAAACCGCCATTGCGGTTGATGCTATCATCAACCAAAAGGGCAAGGACATGATCTGCATCTACGTGGCTATCGGCCAGAAGGCCTCCACGGTTGCAG
>DSLMC04103__coassemble_1184_pt1 | contig 13124 bp, 8 predicted proteins | sample DSLMC04103__metabat2_high_PE_001 | metagenome-assembled genome bin DSLMC04103
CCCGGGCGGGGACGTGGATGGCCTCGGAGCGGCTTTCCGTAACCATGCGGCTGACCTGCTTGTACTTGTTCGGTTCAAGGTAGTAAAACGACAGGTCTTCCAGTTCCCACTTGATGTTGTTGATGCCCAGGCGGTGCGCGATGGGCGCGTAGATTTCCAGCGTTTCGCGCGCTTTGAAGATGCGACGATCCTCGCGCAGGGCGGCCAGCGTGCGCATGTTGTGCAGGCGGTCGGCCAGCTTGATAACAATGACACGAATGTCCTTGCTCATGGCCACGAACATTTTGCGAATGGTGGCGGCCTGCTCGTCGGAGAGGCTTTCCACCTCGATGCGCGTGATTTTCGTAACGCCTTCCACCAGCTGCGCTACCTGCTCATTGAACTGGGCTGCTACCTCGTCGGTGGTGGTAGCAGTGTCCTCCACGGTGTCGTGCAAAAGCGCCGCGCAGAGCGTTTCCACGTCCATGCGGAGGTCGGCCAGAATGAGCGCCACCTCAACGGGGTGCGCCACAAAGGGCTCGCCACTCTTGCGACACTGGCCCTCGTGCGCCTCGCTGGCGAACTGGAACGCCTTCGCAAGCAGTGCCTGATCGGGCTCAGAAAGATACGCTGACGTGAGCTTTTGCAGTTCCAGGAACCGCTCTTCCGGCGTGTTGGTGCGCCGTGCCGAACCATCGGTGCGCGCTTCGGAAGCGAACGCCTTCTCGGCCACATGCGGACGGCCCAGCAGCTCGTCTTCCACCGTTTGACGGCGCGACGACTGCTCAAGTGGCTCTCCCAGCAGTTCTTCGCGTTTGCGGTCGGCCTTGCCCATAGCGTGCGCCTCCTTTCTTTTCCCTAGCAGCCTGGCAAAATGGGCCGCGACACGCGCACGTGCAGGCTTGCCGTGTCGGTGCCCATCGCCCAGTCGCGGAACGCGTCGAACGTGGCGCGCTCGCCCAGGCCCTCGCGGTAGCGCACGCTGTCGGTGAGCTCCACCTTGCTGTTGGTATCAACCACGCGAATTGAGCGTGTGACCTCGCCGGATGCGTAGGCCGTGTGCGTTTCCACCAGCCCCAGTTCGCGAAACACGGCCACGCCACACGCGGCAGATGCGGCGCTCACCACGTGGCCGCCCTCGCTGGCCAGCTGCGCCAAATCGGCGTTGCTCAGACAGAAAAACTCGTTGCCATGCTGGCGCTGAACGGCGCGCAGGCGACGATACACCTGTGCCAGGCAATCGTGGTCGGGTGTCATGTCGCGCAGCACCTGTTCGTTGATGCCCGCATCATTGCGGCCGAACAGCAGGTGAATCTGCGCTGGGCTGCCGTCGCGGCCCGCACGGCCACTCATCTGGTTAAACTCCACCTCGTTGTACGGCAAATGGTACAGCACCACATGCCGAATGTTTGGGATGTTCACGCCTTCGCCGAAGGCCGAGGTGGCTATGAGCACCTTCAGCGCGTCGGTGCGGAACAACTCTTCCACACGTGTGCGTTCAGCGCGCGTGAGGCCGGCGTTGTAGAAGCCGATGAGCGGCGCCATTTGCGGCACGCGCTTGCGCAGCGCACGCGCCACCGACACCGACTGTTCGCGCGAGTTCACGTACACGACGGTTTTTTCGCCCGAGGCGATGAGATTCGCCAGGTAGTCGTCGCGGTTCTTGAGGTTACGGCGGTCGTCCAGCCCCAGGTTGGCGCGCACGGTTTCGTCCAGCACCAGCTCGTCGATGGGCAGGGCGGCGCGAATGTCGCGCGCGATGTTGTCGTCGGCCGTGGCGGTAAGCGCCAGCACCGTGGGGCTGCCCAGCTGCGCGATGGAGCGGCCGATGGCAGAATACGCCGGGCGCTGACCCGCTTTCGCCAGGCCAATGTGGTGCGCCTCGTCCACCACCACAAACCCGATGCGCCCGGATGCGGCAAACTCACTGGCATGGAAGCCCAGAAACTCCGGCGTGGTAAGCACGATATCCACCGAGCCGTCGGCCAGACCCGCAAACGTTTGGCGGCGTTCCTCCGGCGCACTTTCGCCCGTGAGCACCGCCACGGCAATGCCGAACGAATGCAGCGCCTCATTTAGGTGAAATGCCTGGTCAGCAATCAGCGCGCGCAGCGGGTAGATAAAGAGGCTGGCCGCGCCGTCGCGCAGGGCGCGGCACGCGGCGTGCACCTGGAACGTGAGCGACTTGCCGCGACCCGTAGCCATAACGGCCAGCACCGAGCGGCCGGCGTCCAAATGATCAAGCACGACGCGCTGCGACTCATGCAAAGCGCCGTCCCCGATGATGGCGCGCACCACATCGGCCTCAAGGCCCGCCGGGTCATCCTGCGCCTTGCGCTCCCACGCCGAACGGTTGGCGGCAAGGGCGGCCTCGTAGGCCTCCACGTCTTCGGGGCAGTGCACGGCGTCGGCGCACAGTTCGGCATCGCTCGTAGCGTAGAGATCGGCCACAAAGGAAAGGTTCTCCGGGTTCAGGCACGCCTCCAGCGCACCGCACGTGCGCGCGGGCGCGAGCGATTGCAGCATAGCCTTCACCGTGCGGCGGCCACGCCATTCATCAATCTGCACCTCGAACGCGGCGTTCACCACGCTGTCGGTGCACATAAGCGCCTCAATGTCCGTGCAATGAAACATGATGCCCGCCACCGTGGCGCTTCCGTCGGACAGCGCGCACGAGAAGTGGTTCTTCTCGGCACCCACGGCGCGGCAGTTCGTCAGCGTCACGTCGCGCGCGAGGAAGCACGGCACGGGGTTTTCCTGGCCAAACGGCGCAAGCGCGTCCAGTTTCTCCACGTTTTCCAGGGAGAGTTCGTCCAGCGCCACGCACGTGTCAATTTCAATGAGCGGGTGGAAGGCGCCTTCGGGCAGCTCGTCCATGTAGGCGCACAGGCGTTGCGAGAACTCGGGCAGCTTGTCGGCCGGCAGCGTTACGCCTACGGCAGCGTCGTGTCCGCCAAAGCGTGTGAGCAGATCAGAAGCGTTTTCCACCGCCTTGAACAGGTTCACCTGACCCACGCTGCGGCCCGACCCGCGCGCTTCGTCACCATCAATAGTGAACAGCATGCTGGGCACGCCGTAGGTATTCACCAGGCGGCTGGCCACAATGCCCTTCACGCCTTCATGCCAGCCTTCGCCCGACACCACGAGCGCTCGCTGGCCGTGGTAGATGTCCGCAGCCTGGGCTTTCGCGATCTCGGACAGCTCGGCTTCTATGGTGCGACGCTGGTCGTTCACCGCTTCCAGTTGCGAGGCCAAGCGGCACGCTTCGTCGAAGTCGTCGGTCATCAGCAGGTCGAGCGCCAGCTGCGCGTCGCCCATACGACCGGCGGCGTTCAAGCGCGGAATGAGCGAGAAGCTGAGGTTCGTGGCACTGACCGGCTTGTCGCCCGCGCCGCTCGAACCCAGAAGCGCCGCGATACAGGGGCGCGGGCCGTCGTTCATGCGGCAGATGCCGTCGGCCACGAGCGCGCGGTTTTCGCCGCGCATGGGCATAAGGTCGGCCACCGTTCCCAGCGTGGCCAGGTCGGTGTAGCTGCGCCACAAATGCGGATAGCCGAAGCGCCCGCCCAGCACCTGCACCAGTTTCAGCGCCACGCCCACACCGGCCAAGATGGAACTTTCGCAGGTGGCGTCGCACTTGGGATCGGCCACGGGCACGCCCTCGGGTACGAGGTCGACGGGCTCGTGGTGGTCGGTGATGGCCAGCCCCACGCCCGCTTCCACAATGGCCGCAGCCTCCACCTTGCAAGCGATGCCGCAGTCCACGGTCACAATGAAGTCCGGCCGCTGCTCACGCGCGCGCTTGAACGCGGCCTCGGTCAAGCCGTAGCCTTCCTCGAAGCGCCGGGGAATAAACGGCGTAGCATGTGCGCCCAGCGCCCGCAACCCGCGCGTGAGCACGGAAGTGGCGGAGATGCCGTCGAGGTCGAAGTCGCCGAACACGAGAATGCGGCCGTCCGCGCGCATGACGGCCTCCAGCGCGTCGGCCACCTCCGACAGCCCGGGGATGGTGTAGGGGTCAAGCCAATCGCGATCGAGCGAGGGTTCCAGGAAGCGCCGCACGTCGGCGGGTTCGCTGATGCCGCGCGCCACCAAGGTGGCGGCCACAAAGCGCGGAAGCCCCAGCCCCTGTTGGATGCGCGCGACGGCGGCCGGATCGGCCGCTTTAATGTTGAACTGGGCAGACATGGATACTCATACCTAACATGCGAGAAGTGTTTGTGTCGCCTTCCATTGTCCCACAATCCACCGCCGCTGTCACGACGAACACCCCCACGCGCCCACCCCCTCCCCGCCACCGGCAAAAGGACGAAGCGCGGGGCGACCGCACGTTCGCCCTCACGCCCCACACCAAGACAGCGCCCCCTTTTATCACCCCTTCAACTTTCCCGCGAACAATTGCCTTGCCCTATCCGTGTTATGGTCAGGGAGGTGAAAATTTGTGTCTGAACATATACGCTCGAACGAGTTTATTGAAAACGCTATGCGACGTTGGGGCGATACGGTGTTGCGGCTGGCCTTGAGTCATACGCGCAGCGTCAGCGATGCTGAAGATGTGTTCCAAGATGTGTTTTTACGACTGCTCAAGAACGACACCGTATTCAACGACGATGAGCATTTGAAGGCATGGCTGCTCCGCGTCACCATCAACCGGTGCCTTGACCTGGGACGCACAGGATGGAAGAAACGCAATGTACCGCTTGAAGAACGTCACTCGCTTATTGCAGAACCCGTTGACCTCATGAAAACCGACGTGTGGGCGGCCGTGGGTGAGTTGCCCTTTGACCTGCGTACGGTCGTGCACCTGTTCTACGTTGAAGGTTACACCACCGACGAAATTGCCCGCATAACCAACGCTAACCCCAGCACGGTGCGCACGCGCCTCCATCGTGCCCGCGCCTGCTTGCGAGAAACCCTGGATCATCTGGAATCTTCCATTTCAACAGCCCAACCGTCGCCTTTTGGAAAGGAGGCCCACTATGAGCATCGATCCTCTAACTCTCTACGCTTCGAAGATGAGGGAGGTGAAAGCGTCCAACCAATTGCTTGACGCCGTGCTGCAACAAGCCGACGATGAACGGGCGGCCGCCGACGAAGACGACATACATCACCCCACCGCAAATGACACAGAGCCAGAAAGCGCGTCCAGCCGCGGCTTCAACCAGCCGCGCGCCAAACGATCCCCCTCGTTCAAGTTCGCTCTTGCTGCTTGTCTCGTGCTGTTAGTCGGCATCGTGGGCATCTCCCTTGCGATGCCAGTACTTTCCGGCCCGAACTCTACCTTTGTAGGAAAGGGAGGCACCTCCCCCTTCGCCGTGCAGGCCTATGGGGCAATGGATGACACGCTGTTGCCCTCGGGCTCCCAAGGGGCGCTCTTCTTCAACTGCGAAACCGAAACGCAGCGCATGATTCCCGTCCAAGCCGACGAATACGCTAACGAGGGCTTCTACTCGGGCTGCGTATTCAGCGTGGAAAGTTCCGAGAAGGAAATCACACGCATTCAGGCGAATGTGTCGAAGGGTGAGCTTTACCGCGTGACCAGCAAGGTATTCAGCCGCGAAAGCGACCCCGAATTTGCGCGAGAAGCAAACGGGTGGAAATGGTACAAGATTGGCCAGGGTGACTACCTGAAAAAATATGACTATGTGGCGGGCGTGCCCTATTATGGCACTATTCATGAAGGCGAAGAGAACGTGGGGAAAGACCGCAACGACCCCAGCCGCACAAGCAAGGTGAACCTTTACCAACGCTTGGGTGCAACTATCGATACCGACGTTGTGAGCGAACCCGAAACGGACATGAGCAACTATGCCTTTGGTTTGTGGACGAACGAGCCGTTCGACATGATGGCCTACGATCCCGATAATCCTGACAATTATTATCCTGATGCTAATATCAATCGGGCGCTTGACACGCTTGACGGCGCACAGCTCACCGTCACGGTGACGTTTGCGGACGGCACGTGCGCCACGCAGGTGATTGACTTGCACGCAGCCGACTTTAAGGCAAACATCATTACCACAGCCGATGGCATTAACCACGTGGAAGAACTGGTGCCTGAGATTATTGAGGTTCCTGAACGAACCCTAAATCAGGTCATAGAAGACCGCAACAACGGCTTTGCCTCCATTCACACACTGTATGGCCTGGTGAACGAAACGAACGAAGAGCCCTTCCCCTGTGGTGAGGCGTCGTATCCCTACTTGGACACACCGCTCACGCAGCCGCGCCAACTTGATCCGCCGCCAGAACCCACCAACGAGCAGCGAGCAGCAGCGTCCTCTCTGCCACCGGGGCCGTTCATCCCGCGTGAAAACTTGTCCGAGTTCGGCACAAGCTATGACGATGGCAACGGCACTGTGACCACGTTCGATAGCGTTGAGCGCTTGGAAACATTGCCCGAAGGCATGGGGATAGCCGACCTCATTGTGTACTATGAGGGAAGCGGCGGACAATACGATGCCGATACGAATACCATCGTTGTATCTGACGGCTACACCATCGCTTCAGACGGCAAGCTTTCGGATGGCTATTCATACGTGTTATTTACCATGACGCTTACAAATACGAGCGGTGAAGAAAGTGGGAAATTCCTGGGCAACGGCGTTTTCGCGACGCTTGAGAAAGAGGGGGATGGCTACCGCGCCAACCATATCAACATGCACGGCCCCCTTTGGCGCAGCGACCACGTTGGAGAAACATGGAGGTCAGACTACTACTTCCATACCATGGCTCCTGGCGAAACACACCAGTTCTCCGTTCTCAACGTGGTACCGAACGAAACGCTAAACAACCCGAGCCTCGTTTTCGTCTATGCTGGCCTGGCCGGCGAACCCGAGGGAAAAGCCATCCAAGTGGGTGCGCTTCAGTAATTACCGCGATGTGCACTTGGCCCCGGTCGACCCACTCGGCCGGGGCTTCAGTATAGTGTGACGCGCTTGACGGTGGCGCGGCGCTTCTTTTCGGCCATTTCGCTATCCTCTGAAACAATTGGGGTTGCTTGATCGTATGCTTGGTCGAGGAGGTGAGAACATGCCTAACCAACAGGGTGCGGGGCCCCGCACCGAGGCGTTTCTCACGCAGGCCATGGCTGATTGGGGTGACGCGGTGTATCGGCTGGCGCTGAGCCACACGCGGTCGCGCGCCGATGCCGAGGACGTGTATCAGGACGTGTTTCTGCGTCTATACAACGATGCGACGGTGTTTGAAAGCGCCGAGCACGTGAAGGCGTGGCTTTTGCGGGTGACGGTGAATAGGTGTCATGACCTGGCAAAATCTGGGTGGAAGCAGCGCACCGTGGAGCTGGACCCCGAGCGCGACTCGCCGGCGGTTCCAGCGCACAACGCCGAAGATGCGGACGTGTGGGATGCCGTAGGCCAGCTGCCCGACAGCCAACGCTTTGCCGTGCACCTGCATTACGTGGAGGGATACTCAACCGACGAGGTGGCCGAACTTCTCGGTTGCCAGCCCGCCACCGCCCGCACCTGGCTCCACCGAGCCCGAGCCCGCGTAAGAGAGTTGCTGGGCGAACGCGGAAACGCCAAACCCAGCCCGACTGCCGCAACCAGACCTCGGCCATCGCCGAGCAGCACCACACACCAACCCTGCCCTATTATCCCCTTCAGAGAGGAGGCTGACCATGACCAACGACCCCCTGAACCGCTTCGGCGAGATGATGAAGGACGTCAAAGCGCCTGCTCATCTTCCCGATAAGGTTCTTGAACAAGCCCGCAACCAACAGACGGCCACCCCTGTAACTTCTACAGATACATCCACCAACGCGCCCACCTTTTCTGTCAAGCGTTTCCGGTACCGCAAGCTTGCCGTAGCCGCTTGCGCTGCTCTCCTGATAGGCGTTGGACTGCTGGCTGCAGGACCGATAAGCGCCGCACTTGGCCAAGGAGGCGGAATTGTGAGCGCTCCTACAGATAACTTTTTCCAGATGACCGCTTTTGCCGACGAAGGGACTGATCAGACAAACGGCCCGGTTACACTTTCCGCCGAAGACTTCTTAATCATGCGCTCAAGCGTGGGATACGTCTTCCATTCCGATACGGGCGAAACCGATTTGAACCAGGCGAAAGCGTCGCGCTCCTACAACCTTGACCTTACGTGCACCGGCGACAACGTGACGTCGATGACATACGAGTTGCAAGGCGAGGGTGTGAAGTTCTTCAACTGGGAGCTTACTTACGAGGGCAGTGGCGCAACTTCCGACGGCCCAACTATCACAGGAGCAAAGGGCGACAACAACAATTCGTTCACCGTTGACTACTCCGAACAGGACATCGACACCGCTGAAGCCGTGCACCATGAGATTTACCTGAACTATCTGCTCGACGACGCCCAGAAAGCACTTTGGGATAAGCTGAATGCAGCCCACCCACAGAACAAGACTCCCCGAGATTCCCTGAGTGAAGCCGAACTCGCGCCTATTCGAGAAGCGTCCGATAGGCTTGACCTGGCGCTCGCCCAGCATGATGCCGAAATCATGGCAAACGCGAGGCTTGTCCTCACTGCAACCTTCTCCGACGGCACCACGCAGACAAAGACGTATCGCATTGCCCCTGTGGACGATTTCGAAACAGCGTATCGCGCCTACCTTGACACACGTTTTGACGGTGAAGGCACAGCTGCTCCCGACCGCCCCGTGCTTTACACCATAGAAGAAGTGGTCTAGCGGGATTGTTTGCGATAACACAGCATCCGAACTATGATGAATGGGAGCCCGGTTCAAGTCGGGCTCCCATTCGTCTGTGAGGAAGCATCACATGAAATTAGCGGGGTTGCAGAAGCTTACGTTGTTGGATTTTCCGGGGCGTACGGCGGCGACGGTGTTTTTGCCGGGGTGCAACTTTCGCTGTCCGTTTTGTCACAATGCGGATTTAGTAACCGCAGGCGGCGCGGCGGAAACGCCGGAAGTGCCTGTTGAGGAGTTCTTCGCCTTCCTGGATAAGCGACATGGCTTGCTGGACGGCGTGTGCATCACGGGCGGCGAACCGCTGCTGCACCCTGAACTGGCCGACTTCTGCGCGCGCATAAAACAGGCCGGCTTCGCCGTGAAGCTGGATACGAACGGCAGCTTCCCCGACCGGCTGCGCGACCTGGTGGAAGCAGGCCTCGTGGACTACGTTGCCATGGATATGAAGAACACGCTGGCGCGCTATGCCGAAACTGCTGGGGTGCCCGCATTCGACACCACGCCGGTGCGCGCTTCCCTTGACTACCTGCGCTCGGGCGCGGTGCCGTACGAGTTCCGCACCACCGTTGTGCGCGAACTGCACACCGCCGATGACCTGCGCGCCCTCGCGCGTGACATCGAAGGCGCAGACGCCTGGTACCTCCAAAGCTTCGTCGACACAGAAAACGTACTCGCTGGCCTGGACACCCTCCACCCCTGGGACCCCGCCGACCTCGAAGCCTTACTTCCCGACCTCCGCCACCACGTCCCTAACACCCAACTCCGCGGCGTGTAAGCGAAGCGCACTTTATCTTCACTGATCCAATATCTCTATGTTCCATTAAGGTAAACACTCACACGAACCCAGTTTATGTGAGTGTTTACCTTAATTTCTTAACTTTAAGCTGTTCGTTTTGTATTAATAATGATTCTATTACTTATATTATTTTGAGAGGCTTTCGAAAAACTTTTTGCTTTCTGGGAACTATTTGGGGGGCTGGGGCATGTTGGTGGCGAGGAGGTGAGGTTATGGCTGATTTTTGTAGGAGATCGCCAGCGTTTATGGAGCGAGCCATGGATGGTCATGGGGCGCTGGTGTATCGGTTGGCGCTCAGCCAGACGTGCTCGCCGCAGGATGCGGAAGATGTGGCACAGGATGTGTTTCTGCGGCTGCTGAACGACACAACGCCGTTTCAGGATGACGAGCACTTGAAGGCGTGGCTTATTCGCGTCACCGTGAATCGGTGCCGTGAGCTGCACCGATCGGTGTGGAAGCGGCGGGTAGATGCCACCGATACGACCGCACCGGCGCTGGCGAACCTCGCGGCACCGATGCAGCAACTGATGGAAAGCGATGTATGGGAGGCCGTGCAGCGGCTTCCCCACCAGATGCGGCTTGTTGTGCATCTGCACTATTTCGAAGGGTACCCCGTTGCGGACATCTCGCGGCTTACGCACTGCAACCCTATCACTGTGCGCACGCGGCTGCACCGCGCACGAACGAAACTCCGCCTCGACTTAGAACAGGAGGCTCCTCATGAAACAACCAGCTATGAACGAATATCGCTCGCTGATGAACAACGTTGATCTGCCTGAAAGCGTCCGTGAGAGCGTTATGCGCGCGGCTACTGCCCCGGACGCCCACCAGGCGCAGCCGCAACCTGCACGCCGCACCGCACCGCGCCGTCACCCCGTGGTGCGAGGCCTTGCCGCTGGCACGTGTGCGGTGGTGCTGATGGCGGGGCTGGCCTTCGCCAGCGGTTTAGTGCACCTGCCCAACAATGCGCCCACCCACAACGGCGCAAGTATGGTTCCCGCAACCGGCAATTTCTTCACGCTGGCTGCCTATGCGGCTGAGCAAGAAGGAAGCAACGGCCAGTCGGCAACCCTCGCGTTGCGCAACTTCGGCCTGGGCGGCGGCTGGGGTGCGGGCGACTTGGATGTGGAAACCGGCGAGGTGCACAGCGACGGCGACGGACCTGCGTGCGTCGGAGACGACGGCCAGGCGTTTGCGCAGGTGCGCTACCCGCTGGACCTGACGTGCATCGGCAACAACATCCAGTCCGTCACCTACAGCATAGGCGGCGAGCGCGTTCACTTCACACGTGAGAACTGGATATACGGCCCCTTCAGCGACGAACCGGTAGACTTCGAGCAGCAAGATAGCTTCACCATTGCCTATGACCAGCAAGAGGCCGACAAGGCGGAAACACAGCGGAACCTCGTAGCATACTTCCCCCTGAACGAGCGCGGGAGCGAGATTAATGCCCTACTGATTGAGAACGGCGAAAAGCGGCAACGCATCCACGAGAGCAGGGGAGCCAAAGACGGCGAGTCCACACGCATTGACCCCAACGAGCACCCCGAGCTACTATCCGACGAAGAAGTGCAAGCACTCAACGACGAACTGGGCCGCATTGTCCATCGCGGCTTCGCTGAGCTGCTGGCCCAGGCCCCGCTCACACTCACTGCAACGTTCACGGACGGCACAACACAAACAAAGTCCTACCTCATCGCTCCCGTCCCCGAGTTCGACGAACGCTACGAAGCCTACATTGAGGAACGCCTCAAACCCTGGTACGAGCAAAATCCCGAAAAAATCAACCCCACCCTCTACACCATCACCGAGATCACGGAGTAACTACGTAGATTTACCCACCTACCATGCGCATGCTTTATAAAAACCCCGGGGCCGGATCTTGCGATCCGGCCCCGGGGGTGGGCGCTTGCTGTTGGTGTGAATGCGTGGGGTGCGGTTGTGGTTGTGGTGCGCCCTCTCGTCTTGTGCCGGTGCTTGCGCGCCGGGAATTAGGCGGTTAGCTGCATTTTCGTCTCGTTAATGAACTGGAATACCGGCGCGGCACCCGCAGTGACGGACACGGTGCCATCCGCACCCACTTCAAGCAGTGTCGGGGCCTGCATAATGTTGTAGCGCTGGGCCAGTTCAACGTTTTCTTCGGCCAGAAGTTCCTCGTAGGCAATGCCGGCCTCGTCCATTTGCAGAGCGGCGTGCTTGCAGTTGGGGCAGGTGCGCGTGGCCACCAGATACAGACCCGCAGGTAGCGAGCTGCGCGACGGCGCCTCAACGCCACCCAACGCAGGAGCCTCGCCCAGAGCAACCGCAGCACCTTCGGGCAGCTCCACGGCTTCCACCTCAGAAGGCACTGTCACATGAGTACCCGCCTGACCAGCCTTCTCGGCCGCAGCAGCCACCTGCACGCCGGCGCGCGTCAGGTGCGAATGCGTCAAATCGTACTCCACGCGGTCGGCGAATTCCTGGCTCTTGCCATCGTTCCAGTTCTTCACCGGGCGATAGTAACCGGTAATGCGCGAGTACACCTCAGTTTCCTCGTGACAGCAGGGGCATTCGTACACCTCGCCGGCAATGTAGCCGTGGTTCTTGCACACGGAATATGTCGGTGACATGGTGTAATACGGCAGCTTGTAATTCTCGGCAATCTTGCGCACCAGCGTGGCCGTACTCTTCCAGTCGGGCAGTTTCTCGCCAAGGAACGCGTGGAACACGGTGCCGGACGTGTAGAGCGTCTGCAACTCGTCCTGCACGTCAAGCGCGCTGAAAATGTCGTCGGTGTAGCTCACCGGCAGGTGCGACGAGTTCGTGTAGTACGGTTTGCCCTGCTCGTTGGCCGTGATAATATCCGGGAACTGCTCCTTGTCGTGCTTGGCGAAGCGGTACGTGGTACTCTCGGCCGGCGTAGCCTCCAGGTTGTACAAATCGCCGTACTGCTCCTGGTAGTCGGCCAGGCGGTCGCGCATGTGATTGAGTACGGCCTTCGTGAACTCCTGCGCGGGCTCCTGCGTCATGTCGACGCGCAGCCACTTCGCGTTCAGGCACGCCTCGTTCATGCCCACCAGGCCAATCGTCGAGAAGTGGTTCTCGAACGTGCCCAGGTAGCGCTTCGTGTACGGATAGAGACCGGCGTCCAAAAGGCGCGTGATAACCTGGCGCTTCGTGTGCAGCGAACGCGCAGACACGTCCATAAGATGATCGAGGCGCTTGTAGAAATCGGCCTCATCGGCAGCCAAATACGCCAGGCGCGGCATGTTGATAGTAACCACGCCAATGGAGCCCGTCGATTCGCCACTGCCGAAGAACCCGCCGGACTTCTTCCGCAGTTCGCGCAGGTCAAGGCGCAGGCGGCAGCACATGGAGCGCACATCAGAGGGCTCCATGTCGGAGTTGATGTAGTTCGAGAAATAGGGCGTGCCGTACTTGCTTGTCATTTCGAACAGCAGCTGGTTGTTCTCCGTGTCGCTCCAGTCGAAGTCGTTCGTGATGGAGTACGTAGGAATGGGGTACTGGAAGCCGCGGCCGTTCGCGTCGCCCTCAATCATGATCTCGATGAACGCCTTGTTCACCATGTCCATCTCGCGCTTGCAGTCGCCGTAGGTGAAGTCCATCTCGCGCCCGCCCACGATGGCTGGCTGGTCGCGCAGGTCGGCC
>DSLMC04103__coassemble_1223_pt1 | contig 12750 bp, 11 predicted proteins | sample DSLMC04103__metabat2_high_PE_001 | metagenome-assembled genome bin DSLMC04103
CCCCCCCGCAAGACTTAGGGCTAGCGCCGCTAGCAGGGTTGCGAGCGCTAACAAGACTGCTGGTCTTGCGGGCGCACCGCGTTTTTTGACGCATGTGATTTGCATCGTTTCTCACTCCTTCAAACTCGTCCGGGCAGCTTCATTTGGTGCCGCCTGGTGCTGTCGCATCGGATAGGTAGCCCTCATGCGCGCCTGAAACGTAAGGGCGTTCACCTGGTTTTTCCCTATCCTCCACGATCATTCTTTCCAAGCGCGCCACCCGCTTCAATACGAATGTAAGAATTAAACGCAGCGAGGTAATAACTAACTTTCACAAGCGCTTGCGAATATGTGCGAAGAAGCTTTCGCGGGTGGATTTGCGGCGCTTTTGGCTGATGGGAATCACTTCGCCCGACATGAGGCGCACGGAATCTTGCGAGAGTTCGGCTATGTGGTCCATGTTCACGAGGAAGCTTTTGTGACACTGAACGAACGAGGACGGCAGCTCGGCAATGAGATCGGCTAGGGCGGCGTAGGTGTCGATGACCTCGCCTGGCAGGTGCAGGTGCGCTTTGCGACGATCGCTTTCCACGTAGGCCAGCTTGCGCGGGTCCACCAGCACCACGCGCCCACCCGAGCGCACCACCAGCGAGGGGTGAGCGGCCTCCAGGCGCGACAAAGCCTTGTCCAGCGCGTCGTCGAAATCGCGCTGGTTCACGGGCTTCACCAGGAAATACACGTGGTCGGTGCGGTAGACGCTTGTGCAATATTCCATGTGGCCCGTGACGTACATCACCTGCGTGCCGCTGCTGGCGGGCAGGCAGCGCCGCACGGCCTCGATACCACTCGGGCGGCCTTCGCCGAAGTCGATATCCATCACCAGGATGTCGCACACGTTGCCCGCGCTGGCCGCTTCCTCAAAATCGGTCACCGAGGGCAACCACGCAACGGCGAATTCGCTCGCTCGCGGGTGCCGCGCGACCAGCGCCTCAATGGCCTGGGCTTGTTGCTGTTCATCGTCCACTATGAGTATGCGGTACATGGTGCTTACCTTCCGTTCATTTTGAGTGCCACGGTGGTGCGGAATACGCCGCCGCTTTGCTCGATTGAAAGCGAGCCTTCATGGCGCGTGGCCAGGCTTTCCAGAATGGACAGCCCCCAGCCGTGTTCCGCGAGGCCGCGGGCGGGGCGGCGTTCGGGCGTTGCTGGCGCGAGTGGTTGCTCGCTGGCGGGAATGCGCGGAGCGAGTTGCTGGTGCTGGTGCTGGGGCCCGCCGGGATCAGGTAGGCAGCTGTTCTCAGCATCCACCACCAGATAGCCACTCACCACGCGTGCCTTCAGGTGCAGCCGACGCCGGGGTTGTTCCACCTTTTCACAGGCGTGCAAAGCATTGTCAAGCAGGTTCGAGAACACGGCACACAAGTCAACGCTGGGCACGGGCACGTTGGTTGGCACGTCCAACTCGAACGTGGCGCGGATGCCGGCTTCCTCGCACGCGTGCGCTTTCAGCGACACCAGGGCGTCCACCGCGCGGTGCGCGCACAGCGGCGGATCCGCCGGGTCGAGCGCGCTCACGGCCTGGGTTAGCTCCGCGGACGCTTGCTCGCCTTGGCGACGCGCGAGCAGGGCATCCGCCTCTTCCAGCTGAGCCAGCAGTTCCGCCCGTACGTCATGAGCACGCGCGAGTTCCGCCGAAAGTCGTGGGATGTACTGCCGCTGCGCTTCAACCTGTTCTTCCAGCAAGCTAGTACGAGTTTGCGCGAGTTCGGCTTCCTCGGTTTCGCGCAGGGCTTTGAACAGCATGAGATCGGCTGGGGCGCACAACGCCGCACTTGCAGCGATGGCCGCGAACAGCCATAGCGGCAGCTGGAATACGGCCACATACACCAGCAGAAACCCCGCAATAGCCAGCTGGCTTATGGGAAACAGCAGGTAGATGGGGCGCTTGGGCAGCGTAGTTCCCTTTCGGCCGAGCACGAGCGCCAGCGCGAATGACCCCACGCCCACCAATGCGCAGAGAAACTCAGCTGCAACAACGCTCATCGGCTGCCCCCTCGCTGTACGGATGAGGCTTTGAAAGCCCCCCCCCCCCGACGGGTTTTGAGGTGGCGGGGGTGAGGTCAATTGGAGCGAACACCACACCCGCTGGCGCCGCCGGAGCCGCCACGCTCGGGAGGTTCCCGGCACTCCCCTCGCCGGAGCCTTCCACCATGGCGCGTAGTTCACTCAGGTGCTCGCGCGCCTGATCGAACGCGCCCGCATCGGCCAGTGCCAACACGGTTTGCACCTGGTTGCGCGCGTCGTGGCGCAGCTTCGCCGCCTCTTCCACTTCCGTGACTACGTGGTCGTAGCGCGCGAGATATTCCTCCAACTGCCCTTGCAGAAGCGCCGCCCGCTGGTCTTCGTGCTGCTTCTGTGCCAGCCGCTCCATCGAGCGGAATAACAGCACGTCAGCGGCCAGGCACACCACCAGCAGCACGCAGGTTCCGTAATACAGCACGCTTGAGCCCTCGTGCAGATACGCGGCTATCACCGTGGGAATGGTGAGCAGCACCGCTTGCGTCACGGGGAAGCCCACGAAAAACCGCAGTTCGCGGCCCCTTAGGATCGGATCCTGTGCATCAGGCATGAAGTTCGATAGATACAAGCGCGCGACTCCCCTTTCGCTCGACGAGCGCTAGCAGCGCGCCGGGCGATCTTTCTCCACGAACGCGCCGAACCAGTAGAACGAGGTTTTCGCCAGCACAATGCGGTCGTTTAGAGCCAGCTGGAAGGGACCGCGTCCGTCACGTGCGGTGTCGAACGCCACTTGGCCGGCGCGCAGTACACAGGTGCCGTGCGTGGACCCTTCGTCGGTGAGCAGCCACGCGCCGTTCTGGAAGCTGATGCGGCAATGCGAACGCGACACGTAGGGGTTCGGCTCGATGACGTCGCTGTCGCTGTAGCGCCCGATGGCGAGGGGGTGTGTGGCTTCCACCGTCCACCACGACACCACGGCGGTGGCTTTTTCGTCGTAGCGGATAAGGCAGGCGCACTCTTCGCGCAGGCGGGCCGGGGGGTGCTTGGCCGGCGCGGGCGCTTCGTCGGGCGTAGCGTCCACCAGCAAGCGCACCAAGCGTTCGTTCACGCAGCCGAACGTCATCAGGTAAAAGTAAGTTGAGACCAGCACCGATAGCACCTCGCGACTTGCTTCGACGGGCTGAATTTCGCTCCATCCCAGCATGAGGCGCATCTCGTTTGTAGCCCTATCCAGGTTGAGTTCGGCACGCCCGTCTTCGCGTTCGTTGCGCAGCCCCTGTTCAACGTCGCGCCACAAGTCGGTGCGAAAATACTGCACCGTTTCAGCGGGGTCACAGCCGCTTTTGTCACAGAGCGCCGCACACAGCAGCAAAGCGCCCTTGTCGAACACGTCTGGGTCGGCCTCAAAGCTTATGCGAAAATCTTCCGCGTAGCGCCGCGAGTGCATGAGACGCGACAGCACGGCGGCGGTGCGCTTCCTGATGGTGGGATTGTCGTGGTTGATGTAATGGCCGTTCATGCCAATATATGAGTACAAAATTTTGTGATTAACGCAGCCATGAGAGAGCGAGCGCATGTGCTCGGCGAAATAGTACAAGGCCGTGTGCCATCCGCGCGCTTCGTGGGGGACGTCGAAGCTTCCCAGCCGTTCGGTGTTCGCCGTCATGCGCACCTTACCCTCTTGCTCTTCGCTCGTCTGAGCTTGATATACCCAAAATGTCTTCTTAGGGTATTCGTCTTGGGAAGATCGACATATTGCGCAACACTTGGATGTACCCATCAACGAGGATTTTGGGCAAATCGACCCCTGACGTATGGTGCAGGGAGGGGTGAAGGCGGCGAGGTTTGCGAGGTGGGAACGTGCGGCGCGCCGGGACGTACGAGCAAGGATCGTGAGGGCTTGGAACGTTAGGGTTAGGCGAGTGTTGGCGCGCAGGGCGGCTCAAGCGGCGTGGGGAGCGGGGCGCTTTTTGGGCTTGTGGGGCGAATGTGCTCTGTGGCGTTGTGGCGTTCTGCTAGTTGGCGGATGCGTGCCACTAGCTCAGATACGCTTGGGCGCATTTGGGGATCAAGCGAAAGACATGCGTCCAGCAATTCGCGCACGTCAGCGGGCAGGTTCTCAGATGGGGAAAGCGCGTCGGTGCGGCGATAGTACGTGAGCCAAAACTGTCTGCCGTTGCGCGGGTTCGACACAAACGGATGAGGCAGACTGCCCGTAAGCACCTCGTGCACCGTTGCGCCAAACGAGAACACATCAGCGGCGGGGCTTGGCCAGCCCTCGCGTCGTTCGAGGCATTCGGGCGCGGCGTAGCCAAAGGAGCCGAACGGGATGGCTTCCACCGGGTCGCCGAGGAAGAATGCCGTATCTAGGTCGATGAACTGGGCGCGCGGCCGGGTGTCATTGTTGGTTACTACGATGTTCGAGAGCTTGATGTCTTGGTGGATGAGGGGCTGGCGGCCGCTGTCGCTCGCGAGGGCGGCGAGGGCATCCGCAACGGCCGCGAGCATTGTAAGGGCTTCTTGCAGCGGCACGCCCTGCGGAGTGCGCGCCCAGCGAGAGGCCACCTGCGCCAACGTTTCACCTTCAATCCAGCGTGTGACCAGGTGTAACTGCGATGGCTTGGGATACTGCGACCCCTGCGGCACCCCAAAACGCGCCACGCGCGCAAGAGGAAGCGGAGCAGCCTCCGACGAAGCCTGTAAACGCGCAATCCGCTCAAGTAGATGCAACTGATGCCTCAGAAAAGCACCTTCTGCCTGGAGTATCTTGATGCAGTAGGTGTCTTTGGAAGGCTCCGTCGTACTGCAGTATTTGTACACGTGCGCACGCTGGCTCTTCGCCACCAGCTCGGTTGCCGCCGGCACCAACGTTGGAACGCTTAGCATCGGTGCCGGCGCGACAAAGGGGGCGAAAGAGCCGTTCATGCTTACACAATCCACGTGCGGCGGATGGTTTCCCAGGTGGCGTTGCGGCCGGCTTCTACCTGGACTATTTCCTCGTTGGTGAGAGACTTGAAGCGGCCTTGGCGGCGCAGGTAGGCCTCGACGCTGGCGAACTCGCGCGGGTTGCGGTTGAGCTTGAACCGGCCGCCGGGCTGGCCGCACAGCTGCTCGCCCTCGTATTCGGCCAAGTACCACAGGCCCGTGTCCACGATGTCCTTGGCGATGTCCACCGTCTCGTCCACATCGCAGCCCCAGCCAGTCGGGCACGGGGCAATCACATGAAGGTAGCGCGTGCCGCGGATGTCGCGGGCGCGCTCCACTTTGCGGATGAAGTCGTTCAAGTAGCCGACGCTGGCCGTGGCAGCGTAGGGAATGCCGTGCGCGGCCACGATTTCGAACAGGTTCTTCTTCTGTGTGAGGCAGCCGTGGGCGTTCGCGCCAGCCGGCGTAGTGGTGGTTTTGGCGCCGAACGGGGTGAGCGAGCTTTTTTGGATGCCCGTGTTCATGTACGCCTCGTTGTCGTAGCAAATGTAGAGCACGTCGTCGTTGCGGTCGATGGCGCCGGAGAGCGCCTGCAGCCCGATGTCGGCCGTGCCGCCGTCGCCAGCGAAGCCCACCACCGTGCAGTCGTCGGGCTTTTTGCCCTGCGCGCGCAGGCCGGCCTCAATGCCGGTGAGCACGCTGGCTGTAGCCGCAAAAGGCGTGATCATGGCGTTGTTGGCGAACGCGAGCTGCGGGAAGTTGAACCCGACAGCGCTCATGCAGCCCGCAGGCAGCGCGGCCACGGCGTTCGGCCCGAGCACCTTGAGCGCGGCGCGCACGGCGAGCGATCCGCCGCAACCCGCGCAGGCTTTGTGGCCGAAGAAGAACTCGTCGTCGGAGATGGTTTTAGCGTTCACTGGCATGGCTAGTTCGCCTCCTTCGGGGCGGCGGTGGCTGACGCCGAACGGGATCCTTCGACTTCGCGCTGCGCGCTCCGCTCAGGATGACAAGAGGGGGCGGCGGCATCGACTGGGGAGTCTATGCCGAGGAAGCTTACGCGGGGGAGGTCGATGGTGCCTTCAGAAGCGTCTAGCAGAACCTTAAACATGCCGATGACCTGGGCTTCTGAGATATCGTCGCCGCCGAGGCCGCCTATGAAGTTGTAGGTGGGACTCGTCACGCCAGCCTGATGGAGGGCGGAGTTCACGTTTGTGAACACGGTACCCTCGGCGCCGAACGAGATGTCCTTTTCCAGCACGCCGACCGCACGCACGCCGCGCAGTGCCTCGGCGATGAGGGCGCTCGGCATGGGGCGCAGGTAGCGGATGCGCAGCATGCCGGCACGCACGCCCTGTTCGCGCAGCTTCGCCACCACGCCACGCACAAGGCCCGCGGCCGAACCCAGCGTTACCAGCACCACATTGGCATCTTCGCAGTTCACGCATTCAATCATGCCGGGATACGCACGGCCGAACACCTCGGCGAAGCGCGCCTCCACTTCGTCAATCACGCCGGGCGCGTCCAGCATGTCGCGGTGCTCCCAGTACTTGAAGTAGCGGTTGTACTCCGGCCCGGCCGAGAACCCGATGTTCACGGGGTGCTCGAAGTCGAAGCGATTGCCTGCGCCGTCGTAGGGCGGCAGGAACGCGTCGGCCTGCGCGGACGTGGGCACGTCCACCGTCTCGTAGGTGTGCGTGAGCGCGAAGCCATCGAGGTTCACCATCACCGGCGTGCGCACGCGCGCGTCCTCGGCCACCGCGTAGGCCATCAACGCCAGGTCAAGCGCTTCTTGGTTGTTCTCGGCGTACACCTGAATCCAGCCGTGGTCGAGCAGCGCCAGCGAGTCGCGCTGGTCGCCGTAGATGTTCCACGGCAGCGCGGTGGAGCGGTTCGCGTTCATCATGACGATGGGGTATCGACCGCCCGACGCGTACGTGAGGCACTCGGCCATGTAGAGCAGGCCCTGGCTCGACGTGGCCGTGAATGTGCGCGCGCCCGTGGCCGACGCGCCGATGGCGCACGAGAGCGCCGAGTGCTCGGATTCCACGTGCACGTATTCGGCGGCCAGCTCGCCGGATTCCACCATTTCGCTCAGGCGCTCAACAACCACCGTCTGCGGCGTGATGGGATACGCGGAGATGACCTGCGGACGCGCCAGTCGCACACCCTCAGCAAGCGCTTCGTCGCCGGAGAGAAACCGTTTCATTAGGCACTCGCCTCACTTTCGTCACGCTCGGGCACCATGGCGATTGCGCCGAAGGCACACACCTTCGCACACACCCCGCATCCCTTGCAGAAGTCCAGATCAATGGCTACGGGAGCGCCACCACGCGCGGGTTCGGCAACCTTATACACCGTGCCATCTGGGCAATGCATATAGCACTGAAGGCACCCGGTGCACGCAGCCGAGTCAATAACGGGGCGCTTGTTGCGCCAGCCTGCGTTCTTCGCCACAAGGTAACCCGCCTCAAAGCAGGTAGAGTGCGCGAAAGCACTTGGGTCGAGAGTTCCTGAACGCAACGTGGGAATGTGCGCGGGACGACCGGCGGCCGCACCACTGTCATCCTGAGCGGAGCACCGAAGGTGCGCAGTCGAAGGATCCCCCGCGGTGTCAACAGTAAGTGCTACGGCTGTCGCCGCACGGGATCCTTCGACTCCGCGCTGCGCGCTCCGCTCAGGATGACAACCGGGGTGCTGCGCGCTCTTTTGGGGCTGACAAGCGGCGGCTTCCATCGCTGCATCAATGATGACGATATTCTTCGCGTGCAGTTTCTCGGGCATGTATTGGCGGATGGCTTCTTTTACGTCCTCGGCATTCACCTGGTCACAGAGCGTGGCCAGGGCGCCAAGCAGGGCGGTGTTCGGAATGGGGCGGCCCAGCACGGCGGCCGAGATGCCGTCGGCATCCAGCGCCACGATGCGCGGGTCGTCGAACGTGCGCACGCTGTTCACCAGCACGATGCCGCCGGGTTTCAGTTCGCACTCCCAGCCCTCGCCCAGCAGCGTGTCGTCGAGATACACCACGTAATCGGCCTGCGCGACGGCGCTGCGGTCGCCGATGGGCGCGTCCGACATCTTCGTAAATGCGCGCATGGGCGCGCCGCGCCGCTCGGGGCCAAACGATGGAAACGCCAGCGCGTGCCGGCCGTCGGCAAGCGATGCCGCCGCGCCCAGCAGCCGCGCCGCCGTGAACGCGCCCTGGCCGCCGCGGCCGTGCCACAAAACTTCTTTCATGAGCATTCTCCCACTGGTAATAAGTGTGTTTCGCCAGTATACCGCTCGTCCGTTCGCGAACATGGCGCACCGCGCCCGTCGTCGGCAAATGCCCGCAGACGCCGCCGCCGACGCCGAACGCAATGCCGCATCCCCCTGGCGTTTTCCACAGCGTTTGATGCTGGTATGGAAATCGGCATTCGGGCAAACGATGAACTATAATCGGGGCTATGAAACACCTTGCGAAGGACTCCACCACCCCGGCCGAGAACGCACCTGAGAAGGAGCGCACCGTCGCACGCCATGCGCGGCCTGCGGATACATCCGCAGATGACGCGCCCGCCAGCGCCCCTACGTTCTCGCCTTCCGATACCACGCCGTTTTTGGGTGCCGCCGCACGCGAACGCGAGCAACGCGCCAGCGGAAAGCCACCCCGCAAGCCCAACTTCATCACCCGCACCGTGAACGGCTGGTGGAACCGCCTGCTGGGAGCCGTATCCGAAGGCTCGCTGGCCAGCCAAGAGGCCGAGTACGCCGCGCACCGCACCTCGCGCGACTACGTGTGGAACACCATCGGCTTCGCTGCCTGGGGCATGGTGTTCCCCATCCTTACCGTGGTGGTGACGCAACTGGTGGGTGTCGAGCAAGCGGGCATGTTCTCGCTGGCGTTCGTCACCGGCATGCTGCTGATGATTGTGGCGAACTACGGCGTGCGCACGTTCCAGGTGTCGGACGTGGACGAGGCGCATTCGTTCTCGGATTACCAGATGAACCGCTGGATCACCTGCGCCATTATGGTGCTGGTGGGCGTGGGGTATTGCCTCGTGCGCGGGTACGAAACCGACATGTTCACCATCAGTTTGGGCGTGTATCTGTACAAGATGATAGACGGCTTGGCCGACGTGTACGAGGGACGCCTCCAACAGAAGGACAAGTTGTACCTGGCGGGCATCTCGCAGGCGTTCCGCTCGGTGCTGGTGCTGGTGGTGTTTTCGCTGGTGCTACTGATCACGCGGAACCTGTCGGTTGCGTGCATCGCCATGGCCACAGCGGCGGCCGCGTCGTTTGTGCTACTGACGTTTCCGTTATCGCTTTTTGAGACGCCGAAGTCTCGCCGCTGGAGCGCAGGCAGCGTGGGTGGGTTGTTCCGCCAGTGCTTTCCCCTGTTCATCGCGCTGTTTTTGTACGCGTTCATTGATAACATGCCGAAGTTCGTCATGGAGGGTGTGCTCTCGTACGACAACCAGCTGTACTTCAACGCGCTGTATTTCCCGGCGCAGGGCATTCTGCTGACGGTCGGGTTCATTTACAAGCCGCTTTTGGTGAAGATGGCGAACGTGTGGGCCGACCCGGAGAAACGCAAGCGGTTTGACCTGATCATCGTTGTGATTATGCTGGTGGTTGTGGGAGTGACCGCCGCGACCGCGCTCATGATGGCGTGGATTGGCATTCCCGTGATGGGCTTCTTGTACGGCGTGGACTTCGAGCAATTCCGCGGGCTGTGCTACATCATGCTGGCGGCCGGTGGCGTGACGGCGGCAATCGACTTCTTGTACCAAGTCATCACCGTACTGCGGCGCCAGAAGGCCGTGACCACGCTCTACATTATTACGTTTGGGTTCGCGCTGTTTGTGCCCATTCTGCTGGTGAACTTCACCGGGCTGCCGGGCGCGGTCATTGGCTACCTCATTGTGATGTGCATTCTGCTTGTGCTGCTGATCTGGGAATACGCTCGCATTCGCATAGAGTTGGCGCGACAGGATAAGGCCGAAGTTGCCGCCGCAGCCGAGCCCGGCGTTGGTCGTCACCTGCGCCCGAGCGAAGCCCGCGCCGAACGCGAACGCCGCGCCCAAGTACACGCCAAATGGGGCACCCACGAGGCCCCCCACTCCGGCAAACACAGCGCCCCCATCCAAACCCCCTGGGAAGAAGACGACCTCCCCGAGAGCCGGTAGGTGAGCGCGGCGCTTCGCGCTGCTTTGCCCGCCGCGCTACTTCAGTAGCTCGTCCGCTTCAAACAAAAAGGTGCGAATATCCTTATGAATAATGCCATTCTGGCTACGGTCGACCTTGTCCATTGACAGCACGTATTTTGGAAAGTCGCTGCGCAGATCCTCAAGCGGCGCAAATTCACGCGCGATAGTGGACTCTTCGGCAAGCAAGTAGCACACCTGAATGAACAGCTTACGGGAACCCTTCGTGGCAACGAAATCTATCTCTTTCGACGCGGAACCATTCTTGGAAGGCTCGATGGGCTTATCGCCCACGGACACCTTCCATCCATAGCGAATGAGTTCGACAAACACGATATTTTCGAGAACTTGGTCAATGTTGCGATCGTTATTACCGTACACCGCTTCACGGATTCCATGATCTGCAAGATAATATTTTTCTTGATTTTTGAACACCTTCTTGCTCATCACATCAACGCGTGGCGCACGGTACAGGAGATTCGCATCGCACGCCACCTGGATATACTTGAGAACTGAGCCAATCGAAATGGAAATATTCTCGCCCTCAAGCATGCGCTCGACACTGCGACCACTGAACGTATGCCCAATGTTGGCAATCAGAAACGGCAGCAACTCGCCCAACAGCGCCGAATCCTTGATGCTTTCGCGCTCAATCATATCCTTGAGAACCACGGTATCGTAAATGCTGAGCAGGTATTCCCTACAAGGATCCTGCTCGTAGTCGAGATAGGCCAAAAACGGGAAGCCGCCAAGAACGCGATATACGTCGAACGCCTCGTCTGGAGTTTGCACGCAGCCATCTTCTGCGCGCAGGCGCATGAACTCGGAAAACGAGAATGGGAACACCTCGAATTCGACGTAGCGTCCACTGAGATAGGTCGCGAATTCGCTTGAAAGAAAATGTGCGTTTGACCCGGTTAAATAAACATCAATGTTGAATTCTACCTGTAGCCCGGGGATCAGCTTTTCCCAGGCCTCGACCTCTTGTATTTCGTCGAGGAATAGATAATGAAGCTCTTCGGAGCCGCCCGTTTCCCCAATCCACTCCGCGATATATGCGTGAAGCGCATCGGGGTTTTTGAATTCGCGATTTGAGTACGCTTCAAGGTTGATATCGAGCATGAGATCGTCGGAGACACCCTTGTTTTTAAGCTCAGCTTGTACGAGCCTTAGCAGCGTCGACTTGCCGGACCGACGAACCCCTGTCACTACTTTAATAATGGGTTTGCCAATGAAGGGGCGAATTCTGTCGAGATAGAGCGGTCGGTTGATCATGAGGCCTCCGTTTTTGTTCATTACAATTGACAAATTACATGTTTTGGATGTTTTTGTCAATTTGAATGGACAAAAATAAGCTTCTGGGGGGTTTGTTCATTTGAGTGAACAAAAAACTGGCAAGGGTGGTGGGGTTCCCTTGCCAGTTTTGATTGTGCGGTTGGTTGAGAAGAGTGCCTTAGAAGCGGGCGTAGCGTTCGAGGTTTTTCTTGAGGGTGTCCACGAAGCGCTGGGCGACTTCGCCAAGTTCTTCACCCTTGCGGACGACGTAGCCGAGGCGCAGTTGGACGTCGGTGCGTAGGGGGACGGTGTTCAGGCCGGCACCGTCGGAGATGCCAACCAGGATGCCGCTCGTTACCGTGTAGCCGTTGAGCGCCACGATGAGTTCGCTCAAGGACGCACGGTCGGTGCACGCGATGGACTTGGCACGCGGCACGCCAGCCAGCGCCTCCTCGGCAAAAGCCACGGGCGAGTCTTCGTCCTGCTCGAAATAGAGGTACGGGAAATCCTCCATGTCCTCAAGCGAGAGGCTTTCCGCATTCACCATGGGATGGCTCTTCGGCAGCGCAACGCGCGGAGCCGAGCGGATAAGCTCCACGAACTCAAGACCCGCCGCATCAAGCGCCGCGTTCACCTCGTCAGCCGTGGCCGAGGTCTCAAACAGCACGCCGAGCTGGCTCTTCCCGCTTGCAACGTCGTCGATGACGCCCTGCGTCGTGCGGTCGCGCAGCGCATAGGCATACGAGTCGCCACCCAGCGCGAGCACCGTGTGCGCGAACGTCTGCACATTAAACAGGTAATGCTGCCCAGAAACGGCGAAGGTAGTTTCAATGGTCATAGGTGGTTCCTTCCCTAGCGCGTGGTGCATCCGCGTTCGTCGATGAAGCGCGACGCCTTGTGCTCGGACGACGTGCCTAGTTTGCCTGCATCATACACGATTACCTTGGCCGGGCGCACGCCGGTGTGCGCCTTGAGCGCGGCTTCGGTGCGCTTCGCCACCTCGTCGTAAGGCTCGTCGCTGCCGAGCGAGCGCTCGACGGACACCTCGTACTTGCAGGTGAAATTCTTCTCGTACACGCGGATGGAGTATTCGCCGGTGAGGCCGTCCAGGCCGCGCACCACATACTCGATGTCGCTCGGGAATACGTTGACGGCGCCCACAATGAACATCTCGTCCTTGCGCCCAGTCACGTGGATGCGCGCCAGCGTGCGGCCACATTCGCAGGTGTCGGTGCTTACGTAGCCAATGTCGCCCGTGCGGAAGCGAATCATCGGACGCGCCTTTTTCATCAACGTCGTGTACACCAGCTCGCCCGTCTCGCCGGGAGCCAGCACCTCGCCCGTGGTGGGATCCACCGTCTCCACG
>DSLMC04103__coassemble_1225_pt1 | contig 12737 bp, 8 predicted proteins | sample DSLMC04103__metabat2_high_PE_001 | metagenome-assembled genome bin DSLMC04103
GCCAGTAGAGAATACAACGCAAGAAGCACCCGTTGATTGCCACTTTTCGGCAACAGCTTGTGGACAGTAAACCACACATTCCGGATCTCGATTATTCAATGCACCTGTTGAGAAGGTTGGCAGATTGCTTGAAAGACACAGAACTTCTTTCAGGGATTTACAGGCGAGCGCATCGCCTTCCACCGCTTTCACAGAAGCTGGCAAGACGATGGAAGTGAGACCTGCACCCTTAAACGCCCCATAGGAAAGATAGGTAACCTTTTCTGGCAATTCTATTTTTGTAAGCTTGCCGCAGTTCTGAAACGCCTGCGATTTGATGGTGTCTAATTTCGCGGGCAGATTTATCGAAGTAAGCCCTGAGCAGGTATCTGCCATTCCTGAACCTATGCGCGTTACGGTTAAAGGAACATCAAAATGCCCCTTGAAGCCACCCGGAATAGCAATGAGCGTTGTCATATCTTTGTTGTAGAGGGCTCCGCTTTCATCTGAAGAAAACGCGGTGCTTTGAGGATCGACCACGAAGGCCTGAACGCGAGGATTACCTGTAAATGGATTACTATCAATTGAAGTCACCGATGCGGGAATACGTATGGTACCGGTGAGGTTGCACCAAGACAATGCTCCGGCACCAATAGTATTCAGCGTTTCGGGAAGTATTACGGAATTCAAAGTGAGATTATTGCTAAGATCGAGGAAACCCTTTTTCGGTATTTCGGTCACAGTATATGTCTCGCCCGTTTCATCGGTCACCAGGGAAGGGATAACAAGATCCCCCGATGGCCTTTTCGCCACGTCAGCGCTCATCGACACTGAAACTGTTTTAGCAACCTCATCCAGCACTGTGAATTTAAGTGTTTGACCAGATGAAACTTCTCTTTCGAACCAACGATTATCGGCAAGCAAAGCAACATGACTTATTTGCTGAATGCCGACAGGAGTGAAGAGAGAATCTTCGCCGCTAAAAGTGTTCTGAGATGATGGCTCAACCGCCAACCTGGTGGCAGCGGCGACTTCCACGGTGCGGGCGGCGCGAGCGAGTTCTTGGTTGTTGAGGGTGAGGGTTGCGGTTACTTCGGAGGTGCCGGGAGCCTTGGCGGTTACGGTGCCGTCGGGGGCTACTGAGATTGGTTTGGCGGCGTAGGAGTAGGAGACTTCGCAGGGTTCGGGGACTTCGTGGTGGGCACCTTCGAAGAGGTTGGCGGACTGGTCTACCTCCAGGTAGAGGGGCTCTTCGGGGAGAGTGAGGCCGTAGGGCATGAGGTGGTTGTTGTTGGCTATGAGGCCCAGGTTCCAAGGGTAAGAGCCAGCTTCGTTGTAGGGGCAGTAGATGGAGAGGTTGGCGCAGCCGGCGAGAGTGTCATCGGCTACCTCGGGGGTGTTGAGGGCGACGATGCGAGTGAGCGCTTCGCAGGAAGCGAAGGCACGGAAGCCGATTGATTGCACACTGGCAGGGAGCCAAACATTCGAGAGCTCCGTGGCTTCGAAGGCGCGCTCATTGATGACTTGCAGGGAGTCGGGAAGACTTACGGTCGTAAGGTTGGCACAACCGGCAAAGGCGGCTTCACCGATGGAGGTTATACTTGCAGGGAGCTTCACGTTGGTTAGTGAGCCGCGGTTGGCAAAGGCGTTTGCGGCAACAGTGCTCACGCGGTAGGACACGCCGTTAATCTCGGCGGATGCGGGAATCTCCACTTCATCAGCGGGATCTTCCCCACCTTCCCAAGCTACCGAAAGCGTGTAGTCATCAAGCAGGGTGTACACGAGGCCGCTTACGTCTTCGACGTCGGCTTCGGGGCGAGTTGTTGCTCCGGGTGCGGCAGGTTCGGCGAAGTGTTCGAAGCCCGCTTGCTCCCAGACGGCCTTACTCTCCCCCGCTGGCAGCGCCACAACAGCCGCGGCTTTGACCTCTTCGGCAAACACCGTTGCGTTAATCTCGCTCACGTTCCCGAGTGCGGTGATCGAAGTCAGGTCTTTGCAGCCGGCGAGGGCATACTCGCCGATAGTTTCAGTCTCAGCAGGCAGCACGACGGCGTTCCCGATAGCCGGCGGGCAGGAAACTAAAGTCTTCAAGTCCTTCGTGAACAGCATCCCATTGAGTGTGGTAAATGCGGCGCTGCCATCCCCGGCAGTGAGTGAGGAGCCCATAAGACGACATCGGGACAATGCCAGGGCGGGAATGAATTGAGTTGAACCGGGGATGTTGGCAGCACCCTCCATGCCCTCGGGAATGAGCAGGAGACGCGAATAATCTTTGGTGAAGAGCATGCCATCGTGCGAGGTGAACGCCTCGTTCTTGGCGCTCACGGTGATTGATTTGAGGGAAGCGCATCCAGCAACTGCGTCAGGATCAACCTCGCGCAGGGCTGCAGGAAGCGACACGGAAGTGAGTTCCGGACACTTCGCGAAGGCGTCCTTCCCAATGGCGGTAACCTCGTAGGTGTTGATGCCACTAGTGACGAATGCCGGAACCAGCAGGTCGCCCTTCGGCGGCGTTGCAGCCGACCCAATGAGTTTAGCCGTGTTGGTTGCCGTGTCGATTTCGAAAACAAGACCATCGCTCACGATGGAAACAATGGACTCAGATGAGTCTTCGGGCAGAGGAACAGTACCTGCTACCTGGTTGGATGTGCTCGTAGAGCCCGCGTCCTGCGCAGGCGTGTTTTCATTTTGAACGTTGTTGGAAGGTTGGTCGAGTGGGACCTGTTGGGAGAACTGAGCAGTATCACCGCTCGCGTTCGTCGAGGATTCAGTAGCACCCTCCGCGCCAGTGGCGTCAGAGGTTTTCGGGGCTATAGGCTCAGAAAGCCCCCCCCCCCCGGAGATTTTCAGATTCTGCAGAACCCGCGAAAGCAGGCAGCGTACCGGTCGTCAGGGCAAGCGCAAGCACCGATGCACACGCAACCCTGCCGAGCCGCAAAGCTCGACGATTCTTCATTTCCCTTGTCCCTTTACTCCAAAAGCCAGTGCATTTCCCGATGCACATACCCCACAAATGCGGGATATGTTCGGCATAGTAGCACGCGCCAAGGGAATGTGAAGGGCGCCCTCGCTCCCCCATCACGAGAAGGAGTCAGGGCGCCCAAGGCGATAACCGCAGGTAGAACATATTCCGCACATGCTTTGCAAAATACTTCTCAGCAAACCTACAAATTCACAGTTTCTTCATAAGAAGCCAACAACCCCGCGTCCCAGGAACACGCGAGGTTGCAATCATCTTCGAATCAGTTATTACATAATCACAGCCATTTACCCTAAAGGCCGATGAGAGCCCTGTCCACAGCGTTACGCAGAAAGTCTGAGCGCGACTCGCCCTTCTGCTTCACTGCACGCTCGATAGCTGAAAGACGTGACTTCGGAAGCCGAAAAGATACGGTTTCCATGTCGTCGTCAGCGTACAACTTCGGGCGCCCCACGTGCGTCTCGGTCGTCAGTACCACACCAGGCAGTTCGTCTTTTTCGGCCGCCTCAGCAATAGCGTCCATCCATTCGTCGGTAACCACCGTTCCGTCTTTTTTCGTATAAGCCATGGCGAACCTCCCTACAGCATATCCAGTTCAGCGAGAAGCTTTTTAGTTGGTGGCGTAAGCGCATGGAAGATCACTGTGTCGCCACGATCGTCGAACGCTATCATTTCAAGCGGCTTCCCGCTTGATGAAACACCCACGGCCACCAAATATGGCTTATCGCCATCCAATCTGAACTGCGTCTTTAAGCGCCATTCCCACGCGCTCACCACCTCAGCTTTGGTCAGATCCGGGTGCCTCTCGGTAACACGATCCAGAACAATGACCATGCGCGGTGCGCCTCCTTTCGCAATTTTGCAATACGAAGATAATACAAAATAGAAGGCGCGTCAAATGAGCTGATAAGCTAGCTATTCACGCGCGCCTCAAGTTCCTTGCTGGACGCGTTAAAAAGCCCCTCCCACCTTCAAGACTAACTAGCGGGAGGGGCTTGCTTTAGTTCACTATTTCGAAGGTAAAGGCTACGTCGGCTAGGCCGGGAGAAAAACCATCTCTATAGAAGATGATAAAGCATCCCGCACATAGCCAACGCTTGAAGCCACATAGCGCTCTTCAACCTCAACACAAGACACCGAAGGCCGCACCATATAGGCGCGGCCCTTTCATGGCCATTAGCTTAAAGGCGCTGGTGGCACCTTGGGCACAACAGGCTTCTTTGCAGCGGAGCCTGCGCCGGTCACCACAACCACGTCGCTGCCAGTACCGCCCGGCATACGCGACACGCCCTCCCCCGCTGAAGCTGGTACCGCCGGCTCCTTCGGCACGCTCGGAACCTTTGGCGTCCCGGGCGCTTCCGGGGCTCCCGGAGCCACAGGTGTCCCTGGAGCTGCCGGCGCACCTGGCGCCCCGGGAACCCCTGCCGCCGCGGTGCCCTTCTCGTCAAGATCGACTGATGGTGGCCTAAAGCACATGATGTATCCTTTCTCTCTGCGTTCCACGCAAGGGCTCAGCCCCGCGCGGCCAATCGAAAAGCCGCTGTCTTAACGGCGAACACCAACACGGCGATAGCCATCAGGACGAACGACGGTACTAAAATGAGGTCGGCACCATAGCCCACACCAAACAACGCAACGAGCCATGATCCAACGACCGGGTTAAAGAAGTTGCCAAACCCTTGGAGTGCTCCGGCGATAGCGATAACCGAGGCTTGCGACACCGGCCGACAAAGCTCCGTTATCCGCATAACGTACGCGGGCCACACAATTCCCACTCCCGCGCCCGCCACCACCATACCCATGTACACCCATACCTCCGACGCGCCCAGAACAACGCAAAGGAAGCCCACACCCATAACAAGCCACGAGCACGGTATGACGTAATAGCCGAGGCGCTTCTTGAGCCAGCCGTAGAAGAATGCTCCACCTGCCGCGCCAATCATCTGCAGCGACAGTGCATTGCCCGATACCGCAGCAGTGCCAATGCCACCTTGCTCCACAAACAACGACAGGTTGGACGTGACCAGCGTGGCAAAGAGATTGCCCACGAAGTACACGGCCACCTCTACCCACACAATACCCCTTACACTACCAAGCATCTCCGCAGCAGATGGCTTACCACCATCGCCACCCTTCACCATAGGTATCTTGGGCAACAGGAGCAGCACGAGTACAAGTGACACCAACCCCACACCGTACCCGAGAAAGCTGAGATGCCAGTCGGTCACCGCGAATTGCCCGCCGATGAAAATCATCACCGTACAGCCAAGCGCGCCTACCGTCATGTTCCATCCCATCATGTTCTCGCGCATCTGACCCTGATAGAGACGCGGAATGATGGAATCGCACGCTGGCAACGTGAGTCCTGCCCCCACACCCAAAACAACGCGACACATCAAAATCGCCGGGAATGAGGTTAAAAGCGCCGGCGCCATGCCGCCCAGTACGAACAGGCACAACCCCACAATCACAAGCGTACGAGGATTGATGCGACTCGCCAGCCAACCATACAACAGTGCTACGAGGCAGCAGGTTAAACTCGGAAGCGTAACGAGCAGCTGCACTGTCGAGGTTGCGATATCCGGGTAGGTCTCACAAATGGATGCGATGGCCGGCGATATGCACGCTGAGGCGGAATCTTGCAGCCCAATGGCCAATACCGGAATAGCGAGCACCACCGGGTTCATTTCGGCATAGTTCTTCTTCACGGTTCACCCCCTCTGTGAAACGTCGCGCCAACGATAGCGCGAAAGACCCTTCCTACGCGAACCCCTCAGCCTTCGGCGGGGGGCTTACGAACGGCCGGGGGAAGGGACCGACGCCGCGTAACCCTTCCCCTCGGCATCTGACGTCCCTTCCACCATCTGCGGTTTATCAGCGATCGGCCACGTCGGGACGTACAGGAAGCACCTTGCGCCGCATGTAGACAGACCCAAGAATGGCAAACACGAGCGACGCTATAGCGAAGCCCACCACCATGGGCACGCAGGCACCCCAGTCGCCGCCCGCAGCATCCACAAACATGCTAGGCAACGTAGTGGAGAGCGCACCGCCCAGGTTTGCACCGATCATGAGTACACCAATAGCCATGGACAACACCTGCGGGCGCTTGATAGCGTCGGGCACGAGCGCGAAGCCCACCGGCATGTTGAACTGAGTGACTGCGGTGTAGAAGATGATGAACGGGGCCACAATGGCAGCGGTCATGCTGAACTGGAACGAGAAGCACACGATGCTGATGACAGCCACCACACACAGCAAGATGCCGCGATTTCGCACCTTCGTGCGGTTGATGACCCAGCCAACAGCCACGCTACCCACGATGCCACCAAGCGTGCCGAGCGACACAATATTGTTAGCGGTTGCCGGGTCAAGACCAAGGCCTGTCTGCAGGTAGGTCGGATAAAGCCCGGTCAAGCACCCGCAGCCTACGGCCACACAGCAAAGCGACGCGGAGAATAACCACACAGCGGGTTCCTTCAAGCCGTCGAGCACAGACACCTTCTCCTGCGGGACCTGAGTGCTCTGTGCATTCGCTCCCTCAGACACGTCTTCACCCACCGTATCGAGTCCCACACGACGCGGATCTTTGACGAACGCAATGAAAGCCACAAGCAGCACTGCTTGAATGACGGCGATAGCCACCCATTCGCCGCGCCAGCCAAACGAGGGAACAAGCAGGTTCGCCAATTGCGCCACGATGAGCTGCGCCACGCTCACCCAGATGACCCAGATTCCGTTGGGGAGGCCGCGCTTTTCGGTAGTGAAGTATGCTGACACAATAGCCACGCTCACCATGGACATACAGCCGTACGAGATACCCTCAAGGAAGCGAGTACCCAAAAGCACCCAAAAGTTTGGAGCGATCGCACCGATCACGTTCTCGATGATGCCCGAAGCAACCACGATAATGCCAAACGTCTTAGGCCCGAGCTTCTGCATAACAGCGCCCGCCGGAATGGCCGTAAAGATACAAGTGAAGCCCACAACGGACATGAGTAGGCCCGCCTCAGTGATGGACACACCGAACTCCCCCATAATGTTCGGCATGTTTACCGGCACCTTGAACATACCCATTGCAATAGTGATACCCGTCAGAAACACTACGGCGAACTGCAGCCAGCTTGTGGCGCTGTTCAGCTTAATGGTAGGCTGAGTCATGATGCTTCCTTTCTATGCCTCTTGCGCTTTATCCAGCGGGAAGTCGCCGACGTTCAGGCTTTCCGCCACATCAATGGTCCGCTCCAAACTCTTGAAACCATCAGCCTCGATGACAAGGCGATATGCTCCCGGCTGCAAATGCCAGAACCAGAAGTCGCCAAAGCCGTCCGTTACAGTAGTGCATTCGTTGCCCGTCGCATCAACGAGTGCGACCCGCGCGCCTTCGATGATCAGATCCGCGGCGGGGTCCCACACCTCGCCCGACACAAACAGGCCGAACGGGTTGAGGTAACAGACGCGCGGCGCAGTGCCTTCCACGTCAAACGCATCAGTTGCGCAGGCCAACTCCTCCGCGAACTCTTCTTCCTCACCGAAGCGCAGAGCACCCGTCGCGCAAGCCTCTACACAGTGAGGCAACTCGCCTTGATCAACACGGTGTGCGCAGCCCGTGCACTTCTGGGGCAACTGAAGTTCTTCGTTCCAGTAAATGGCACCATAGGGACAGGCATCCACGAGCTCACGCTTGCCCTGCGCCTTCTCGGGATCTACGATGATCAAGCCGTCGTCGCGCCGATAGACCGCTTCGGGCGCCGCAGCTATACACGGTGCGTCGGCACAGTGGCGACAGAGGGTCGGACGGTACTCCACGCGCACCTTCGGCACCTGGCCGTGCACCTTCTCCTCCATCTTCAACCAGAAATGGCCAGTGTTGGGCTGGGGCTTGGCGTAGGGCGCCCAGTCGTTTTCCACGTTCTCGTCTTTGCAGGCAAGCTGACAGCCGTAGCAGCCATTACATTTGCCCAGATCAATGACCCATGTTTTCATGCTAGGCCTCCTGAATCCAGTTCATGATCTCAACGCCCTCGTCCGCGTCGTAGGCGCGCCCGAACGCCTCGGGGTACTGCTGAGCCAGTTCAAACACGTCCACCTTTTCGATGTTCACAAGGAATCCGCTCGTCACCTCACCGGGCGCGTTCTGTGACGTCGTCTTATTCGGGGCGATGAGGTTGTTCGCACCGCCGCGGTCGGACACTCCAGGCTCAATGGGATCGACGCGCGCACCGTGATCCTGATATACAACGCTCGGACGGATGCGCTCAGTGAGCACTGCACCACCAAGCACCCAACCGCGGTCGTTGTACAACCGCACTACGTCGCCGTCCTCAATACCGCGCTCAGCCGCGTCCTGCGGGTTGATCCATACTGGCTCGTACTTATAACCGTCGGGACCCGTTACCTTGCAGGTGGGAATCTCGCGCAGCCAGGGGATGTCGTCCATGTTGGCATGGATGCGCCAACGCGGATGGTTGGACACAATGAGGAACGGGTACTCCTCCGAGCGCGGGTGCAGCAGGCTCTCCTGATGGCGGCGGCCATAGGGGATGAAGTGCGGTACAGGCGGACGCTCGTCGTCATCGGGGAAGTGTTCGGCCAACGCCGTGGCGTAAAATTCCACCTTACCCGTGGGCGTAGACAGCGGGTGCCCCTCGGGATCCTTATAGAATAGTTCGAAGCCACGGGGCAGTTCCTCCCAGTCGTCTCGTGTGGGAGCAGCCAGGTAACCCTTCTCTTTGAACTCGTCGAACGACAGATCGAGTGGCTTCTCGGCGCTCTCAAAGCCCAACTGAATCCACTCTTCAAGCGAGCGACCTTCCACATACTCGTCGTACACACCCAGCTTCTTGGCCACCTCACCTACGGCTTCCCAATCGCTCTTGGATTCGCCGAGCGGTTTCACGGCCTGCTCTTCTAAATAGATGAGACCAAACGGGGCGGCACCGTTGTCTTGACCAATGTCACGTTCCTCGTATTTGGTATTGATAGGCAAAAGAATATCGGCGAACAGACAGTCATTTTCAAACCAGGGCTGCTGAGCTACCACGCATTCTATTTTCTCACTGCGCAGCGCCTCAATCATGCGGTTGCCACCGTTCCAGCACGTGGTCCAACACGGCGTGTCGGTCCAGATCATATGGATGCCCTGCGCACCGGGAATAGGATACTGGTATGTTTTGTACTGATCTTCGCGTGGCCAGCCTGCCACCGTATAGCCCTGCCACGTGAGCGGGTGCTCATAGGTGTAATCGCCCAAAATGGCCTCAGGCACAAGTGTCTTCGTGATGAACGACTTCGTTTGTACGAAGTCCCAACCGCGGTAAGCAGCACCCACCGTCATATTGCTGGAGTAACAGGGAGCGGGCTGCTGCGAGGGCAAGCCATACATGTACCATTCGATGAATTTCACCACGTTACGGCCCGGTTTTCCGAGGCCCTGCATGGTCATAAGAGCCACCTCGAAGCGAGCGGGTTCGTGCGAGTAGCAGGAGCGGATGAACGAGCCACCGTTGCCGTGCGCCATAGAGGTAGGACGCTTAGCCCATTCATGTGCAAGCGCCTTAATCTGTCGTGACGGCACGCCGCAGATAGGTGCCGCCCATTCGGGAGTCTTGGGCTGACCGTCTTCCTTTCCCGAAATGTAGTACTCGAACCAGTCGAAGCCCACAGCGTGAGAAGCGAGGTATTCCTTGTCATAGGTACCTTCAGTCATCCATACGTAGGCGACAGCTGCCATGAGCGCGGCATCGGTGTTGGGCAGGACCGGGATCCACTTGTCGGCGTGCACAGCCGCGCCGTAGTTGAGGTCGGGGCAGATGTAAACCTGCTTGACACCGATCTCGGTAAGCCAGAAGCAATACTGGCTGGGAATCTGACCCTGCCAGCCCCATGTGGTGGTTTCCATGTCACAGCCGCAGAACACGAGCATGTCGGTGTTCTCGGCGATATCGAGTAGCAGGTTGCCCATGTCGAACTGGCCAAGCGGGTCCTGTCCCCACATGTGTTTAGCGCCCCAATACCAGCCTTCCCAGCTGTCGGGCTGGCGCGCCTGGTACGTCCAGTCGTCGCCGAGCACGTTCATCAGGCGCGTGGCGCAGCCATGCGAGGCATGCACGACCTTAGTCTCGCCATGACCGTCACCTTGAATAAACACCGACGGAAGCCCATAGGTGTCCTTGACCCGAGTGATCTCATCGGCGATAAGCGTGGCAGCCTCGTCCCAAGAAATGCGAACGAACTTACTCTTGCCGCGATTTTCAGGATGGCGCTCACCCCTCGGATCCCAGTCGATGCGCTTGTACGGGTACAGGATGCGGTTCTTGGAATAGATGCGTTTCTTATACGCGTAGGCGTACGGTGGCAGCAGTGCCTTCATGCTGGAATGGAATTCACTGCCGCGCGCCTTGATTGTCCACGGCTTCAGGTAGTCGGCCGAATACTCCTTGTCGTAGCGCATGGGCCTCACGCGCACGATACGGTCGTCGGCTACGTCGACCTCGGCCACGTTCGCGCCGATGCCAAATGAATTCATGCCGGTGGATTTGTACACGGTTCTTTCTTCTGACATGCGTTCTACCTCCTCCTTCTCTTCCCTGCGCGTACTTATTCCGCCACGGCGAGCGGTGGTTGGCCAGCGGGCAAGCCCCTCTGCTTCGCGGAGCGGATCTGCCCAGTAGCCTCTCTGTCGCGCGTTTCCCCCGGTGCGATACCCTGTACGGGGCTCGCCCCCTTCACCGCTCATGCTAGGCCGCGAAGGTGCCGTTGAACAGCGAGTTTTCTTCAACATTCGTATTCCATATTGGAATATCAAAGCGTATGATGCAGGTGGGAAGGCTACAACGCCGAAAGGGGAAGCGTATGAGAGTAGAGCATATGAGGGAATTCGTGGCAGTAGCCAACGCGGCAAGCTTCACGGTAGCTGCCGAAAAGATGTTTGTGGCGCAACCGGTACTGAGTAAGCACGTTCACGGCATCGAAGAGACACTAGGAGCGCAACTCATTAACCGCTCACCCAAGAAGCTTACACTCACACCGCTTGGCGAGAAGGCTTACGACGCGTTCGAGGACATCGTGGAACGCTACGACGACCTCCTTTTACAAATGCGGCGGGACGACAATCGGGTGTCGGGCAAAATGCGTATGGGTATCCTCAGCACAGGTGTGGGCACGTATGTTATGCCTCTTGTCACCGCATTCAATCGACGCTTTCCCAACGTCAGTTTCACGTTCATGACCGAAAAGCCGCAACATATCGTGCAGAGTCTCATGGAGAACAAATTGGATGTAGGTTTCGTTGCCAAAGGCGACTTCAACGACATGGGCCTTCTGTCCTACCGGCTCATCGGCCACGACCTCCTCAAGGTGGCGCTGCCCGCCGATCATCCGGCGGTCGCGCGCGGAATCGTGACACCGGAGGACCTAGCGGGCAACACACTAGTCTGCCTGAAGATTAAAGAAACGACGAACGCGCTGAACAACCTTTTGTTCGCCGCGGGGTTCAAGCCAAGAAAAATTCACCGGGTAGACGAACTTGAGGTGGCCGCCGCAAACGTCACAGCCAAAAACGGCTACTTTGTGTTGCCCGATTTCATGGGCGATACCTTTTCGACGTTCGGCGACATCAAAGTGGTCGATCTGGCAGAGCCGGTGCTGCTGCCCATCTACTTCGCGTACAAGACCGCGAACGAGAACCCCTTAATCCCTTTGTTTCTCGACAGCATAGAGGCAGCAACTGAGTAGCGGAGGGGCAGATGCGCATAGCGGAAAGCCGACGAAGGTCGCTTAAGCCACGCACCTGCCCCCCACCCTACCTTGCTGGTTGGATCACCCAGGTTAGTTTGGCTAGGGGCGCGAGGTCGTCTCCTGGTTGGTAGTTGAGTTGGGCGCCGCCCAGAGTCAGGCCGATGGAGCCGTCCAGTACGCTCGGTTTGCCTGGCGAGGCGGCAGCTATTGTGCCAAGATATTCTTCGCTGCCGTTCTCAATGGGAAGCGTTGTTGTTCTGCTGCCCAGTTTAAGGTCCAGGTTCACCTTCGCCACATCGCTCGCCACCGGGAACAATGCCGACACACCCGTCGCTTTCTCGCTGGAAACCTGCGCCACCACCAGCTTCTGCGGCGTGCGCGACACCAGGCTAAACGCAGCCGGCGTCACCTTGCCAGACGCGTCCACCTCCACCTTCGTCGCCAGCGGAATGTCCACGTCAACGTGCGACGTAAACACGCCATACAGCGGAGTGTCCTGCTTCACGGTATCGGTGTCGAAGTTGAATGCGTTCTGACACTTCTCGTCGGTGTACCATCCGCTAAACGAGAAGCCGAAGTTGGCGGGCTTACCGGGGTTCGGCACCTTCCCCGCAGTATCGGTAAGTAAACTAGCATAGTTAGTCCACTCTTGCTCACCCGCAAGCTTGGTCTTGAGCGAAACCAGGTGCACATCTTTAGGCAAATAGGCAGGATTCGTCACTAGCGTACGGTATTGTGAGTTCCAATAGTCCTGGTCAGGAATGTGTGAAGGATCTCCTGCATAATACGTAGTCACGTTAGAAGAAAGCACCCCGCCGGTCACCGGATCAAAACACGTAAAAGCATCATCGAGGCCTGTTTCTTTCGGGATGCCTTCCATAATCGTCCGCAAATCAATACTTGCTGGAAGAACCTTTAACTCATTGCACTCGTAAAACATAGCCGTGATGTCTATTAGGGTCGACGGAATCGTGAACCCATCAGGGCAACATCTGACAATAAGGGCAAACCGCCTCATAAATGAGCGGTTTGCCCTTAT
>DSLMC04103__coassemble_1303_pt1 | contig 12100 bp, 8 predicted proteins | sample DSLMC04103__metabat2_high_PE_001 | metagenome-assembled genome bin DSLMC04103
CTGACCTGCGTTTTCGCGCTTTGCGCGAAAGGGCGCTTCGTGAAACGCCCCTACGGTCAACCTGCCTATCCTCCTGGATAACCTGGCTATCCCCTGATCAACCTGCCTATCTGGATAACCTGGTTATCCTCCTGGACAACTTGGCTATTCCCCGGGAGAACCTGTCTATTGGTAATGCTTTCCGGTTAATTAGTCCGCGTCATAAAGTTGGGGTAGATGGGGTGTCTTTGGCTAAATAGGTAGCGCGTAAGCGCGTCACTCTAGTGGAGCCATGTAGGCTGAAGGGTTTGGGAGGGTTCTTGGCGCTTCTGAGCACCATCTTTTTGCGCCCTTAGGGCGCATGCTAAAGCATGAAGGAGCGCAGCGCACGAAAACGTCCTTCCGCGCAAAGCGCGAAAGGACGTTTGAGCAGCGGAGCGGCGTGCCAAGAACCCTCCCAGGCCCCCAGCCGGACAGGTTGAATCCCTTCTTCATTTCCTCAGTCGTGGATGATGCGGCGGATTTCTATGCGGCCGGCTCCTTTGGAGGAGAGGGGGACGTATTGGCAGTGGCCGCCGAAGTCGGGCTCTTCGTAGATCATTCCGTTGCCGGCGTAGAGCACTACGTGCTCGGGCAGCAGCGGGTTGTAGTTGGGCCACGAGCCGAAGTACATAAGAATGAGGTCGCCCGGTTTGGCCTCGGCGAGCGAGTTCACATGGTAGCCATCGTTGATCTGGTAGTACGTCTCAAACCCGATGTCGATGCCCAGCTGGCGATACACATACCACGTGAACGACGCGCAATCCATGCCGCCGTCCTGGGGATACACACCCAGCCAGACATAGGGAACGCCCAAAAGCGAGCGGGCGGTGGACATGAGCTTGTTGATGGCGCCCGCGCGATCGAGATCGCCGTTGGCGTTATACCAGTCCCAGCTGCCGTCGGCGCGCTTGACGGCTCCCTCCGGGGGAGCCACGTAGGTCGTCGGCACCATGCGGAACGACTGGGCCGGGGTGTTGTTGGGTGTCCACGTTTGCGCGTTCGCGCCATCCCAACCGCCGGCGCCCTCAATGTCAAGCGCGAGGCCACCGCAGGCTGACACCAGGCGATAGGTGCCGCCACCTGCGTATTCGATGCGCCAGCGCTGGGCGTTGTTGTTGCTCTTGGCCCACTGTTGAACGTTGGTGCCGGGAGTTATGCCGAAGTCGCGGACGTCGAGCGCCTTCTTAGAGCGGGCATTCACGATGACGTAGTAGCCGCCGCCCGCGCCATACACGTTCCACTTCTGCGCGCCTGAGCCGTTGGGCGTCCACACCTGCACGTTCGCGCCGTTGTCCCGGGATCCACCGGTGACGTCGAGCGCGCGGCCGTCAGCTGCGCAGATAATCTCGTAGCAGCCCTCAGCCGCAATTTGGTCAACGCGACTGGGCGCGAAGGCCTGGGCCGCCGTGCCGTTGGGAGTGTACGCCCCAAGCGGGCACCCGTCCCAGTCACCGGCACCGGACACATCAAGGGCCTGGCCGGATTCCGCGTTCAGAAGCGCAATACCACCGAACGGTGCTGCTTCCACACGCCAGCGCTGGGTGGGGGAGGGCGCGCCAGCTGCTGCGGGAGCCTGCACCACCTGCTCACCGCTTTGGGTAAGCAGCATTCCCGAGCAGAGTGCTTCCAGGCTCACGGTACCATCGCCGTATGAGGCCACGCGCCAGCGCTGGGCGGGCGTGCCGTTCCATGACCATATCTGGGCAGTGCCACCCTGATCAGGGGAACCCGCCGCTATTTCCACCGCGCGTGCCGAACCCGTGCGGGCGCGCAGTGTCCAGAACCCCTCGGGTAGAAGTTCCGTCACCGGCTCAAGCGTGAAGGTTTGCGCCGGCGTACTGTTCGCCGTCCACGTTTGCAGGGCCGTGCCGTTGGCGGTTGCCCCACCAGCCACATCAAGCACCAGGCTGGTGGCTCGGCACATCAGCACATAGCCGCCCTCGGGAAGCGCCTGGAAGGTCCACTGGCGGTTCGTGGCCGACTCGCGTCCCCACTGCTGCACGCGCGATCCGGGTGCGGCAGAGCCCGCATCGGCATCAAGTAGCTTGCCGGAGCACACCGAACGCAGTTCATAGAACCCGTCACTGCTGCGCGTTACCGAAAACGCCTGCGCCAAAGAGCCGTTGCGCTCCCACAACTGCGCGGCCGCGCCATCGGCATCAGAAGCCCCTGCGATATCAACCACCTTACCGGCGGCAGGGTTGACCAGCGTATAGATGCCCGCAGGAATCACGGCAGAAGCAGCTTCTTCCTGCGCCTTCAGAGCCTCTTCGGCTTCAAGCAACTCTTCGGAGGGCGCTTCCGGCTCAAGCGCATCAGGCGCACTCCCCGCTTCTGTTTCCACCTCTTCGCCCTCAGAACCCGCATCCACAGCGTCACCATCAGGCGCGATGGCATCCCCACCCACCTCAGGCACTTCAGCAGGCTGGTCAGTTTGGCCAGCAGGTATCTCGGGCGTGGCGGCAGCGTTCTCCTCCGCAAAGGCAAGCGGCGTGGACGAGACGCACAAAAGAGCCGCCAGCGCAAGCGCAAGCAGCTTCGCGGCGGGACGGCGTGATGAGGACATGGTGGTGCTCCTTTCGCGTGAACCTCTCCATTGTAGTGTAAGGGAGAGATGTGCTAGCTGTGTAACAGCCGCGTAAAAGGAGCCGCCAGACGGTGGGGGCACGCGTGCGGCGCCAAAGCAGCGGTGCAACCCGCACGCGCGAGAAAGGGAGCTTTACGAGGGATTTTCGTCCTCAACGAACACGCCTTCTTGCTTGAACACCGTGGAAAACGTCTTGAAGAATATTTTTACGTCCAGGGCAAAACTCATGGTGCGCACGTACTTCACGTCAAGCGCCAGGCGGTCGTGCCACGGCAGCGAGTTGCGGCCATACACCGCGGCGTAGCCTGTGATGCCGGGCTTCACGGTGAGCTTGAGCGCCTCGTCTCCCTGGTAAAGTTCGGTTTCGCGGCGCAGGTCGGGGCGCGGGCCCACCACCGACATGTCGCCCTTGAGCACATTCAGGAACTGGGGCATCTCGTCAAGCGAGGTCTTGCGCATAAACGCGCCCACACGCGTCATGCGGGGGTCGTCGGCGCCGTTGTACGTGGAGCCGTCGGGCATGGTCAAATCGGGCGCGTTCACCTTCATCGAGCGCAGCTTGTACATTTTGAAGTCGCGCCCGTCCTTGCCGACGCGCGGCGCGTTGTAGAACACGGGCCCCTTGTCTTCGAAGTGAATGAGCGGCGCCAAAATAGCAATAATTAGCAGCACAAAGGGGAGGGCGATAATGCCCACCACCAGGTCAAACACCCGTTTTCCGAACCGTGCGTACATCAGCTCACGCCCTGGGCTTCAAGTACGTGAGCTGCGCGGCTCAAGGCCGCGGCCACGTAGTCCACGTCGTCGTCGGACAGCAGCGTGTGCAGCGGTAGGGTCACCTCGTTTTCGTACTGCGCGAGCGCGTTTGGGAACGAGGTAATGTCGAATCCGAGGTTGCGATACGCGGTCAACAGGGGCAACGGCTTGTAGTGCACGTTTGCCGACACGCCGTCTTCGGCCAGGTGCTCAATGAGCGCGTTGCGAAATGCCGCGGACTTGCCGGGCAGGCGTACCAACATGAGGTGCGCGCTCGAAGCGAACCCGCCCGCGTCGGCGCGCTGGGCTGCATCGTCGGCTGCGCCGGCGGCACTCACGCCCGTTGCGTCCTCGAAGTGGCGCAGCACCTCCGCGCCTGTGCCCGCAAGCGCAGCTTCGTAGCGGGCCACCAGTTCACGCCGCCGCGCCAACAGAGCAGGGTAGCGGCGCAGCTGAGCGAGGCCAAGGGCGGCCTGCATGTCGGTCATGTTGCACTTCCACCCGGGGAAGGCAATGTCATATTCCCAGGCCCCGGCCTTGGTTTTCGACAGCGCGTCCTTCGTTTGGCCGTGCAGCGACATCAGCATGAGGTTCTGGTACAGCTCATCGGAATCAAAGAGCCCCGCACGCCATGCCAGTGCGCCGCCCTCGGCGGTGGTGAGGTTCTTCACGGCATGGAACGAAAACGCGGAAAAGTCGGCAACCGACCCGGAGCGCTGGCCCTTGCGCGTCGCACCGAGTGAGTGGGCGGCGTCGGCCACCACGGCAACGCGGCCAATCGCGCGCTGCATGTCGTTCGCGGGTTGCCAGCGGTCGCGCGCCTCTTCCAGCACGGCAAACAGCCGGTCGTAATCAATCATGCGCCCCGCGATATCAACGGGAATCACGGCGCGCGTGCGCTCGGTGATGAGCCCGGCGAGCGCGTCGTAGTCCATCTCATAGGAGCCGGAAGCCGTGTCGCACAGCACGGGTGTCGCACCCACGTGGCAAATCACCGAGCACGAGGCGCTGTAGGTGTACGCGCTCGTAATCACCTCGTCGCCCGGCCCCACGCCCAGCGCGCGCAGGGCGCATTCAAGCGCGGCGGTGGCCGAAGAGAACGTGGCCACGCGCTCGGCGCCCGTGAAGTCGGCCAGCAGACGCTCAAACTCCTTGGTTTTCGGACCGGTGGTAATCCAGCCGCTCTTCAGCGCGTCAACCACTTCGTCAATCTCGGCCTGCGTAATGTCGGGCGGTGAGAACGATATGCGTCTGTGCTCGGTCAAAACTTAGCTCCTTGTTCGTAGCGTGTAGCGTGTGAACAGCCTGCTCAGAGCGCTGTCGGGCCATGAGCGGGCGCGTGATAAGCGTTTTTCGGTGGTCAAAGCAAGGTGCGCAGCATGTCAACGATTGTCTGGTAGGAGTGCGGCTGATCGAACTCGCGCTCGGCCACGGTGCGCGCCTTTGTTCCCATGATTTTGCGAAGCGAGGGATGGCCCGCCAGTTTCGCCAGCTCATCGGCCAGTGCGCGGGGGTTTTCAGCCTCCACGTTCACACCGAAGCCATCGGCGGTCACCTTCGCGCGAAACTCGGGGCTTGACCCTGTGTTGATAAGGGGGTTGCCGCTGGCCAGGTAGTCGCCAATTTTCGTCACGATGCTTTGCGCTGCGGACTTCACGAGCGAGTTCACCGTGATGTCCGACGCGCAAAGCCACGCCGCCATCTGCTCGTACTTCATATAGCCGAGGAAATCCACCGGTGCGTGCGTCTCGGCGGCCAGCGCTTCCAGGCGCGCGCGGTCGGGGCCGTCGCCGAGCACCTTCACGCGTACGGGGGGAAGTGCGGGCTGGCCGGCAGCCGTGCGCTCTAGGCGCTCCTGCTCCAGCAGCGCTGCGGCTCTCACCAGCGTGGCAAGGTCGTAGCTTGCGCCCAGTGTACCCGCGTAGGTTGCCCACACTTCGCCCGCGGGCTTCTCCACTTCGGCGGCGTGCGCGTGGGCGCCGGCATCAAAGGAGGCGAGATCGTTGCCTACATACACGGTGATATGGGGATACGGCTTCTCACGATCCTTCGCCGGTCGCGCCGCGTATTCGTCAGACGTGCCCACCGCGGCCGAAAGCAGCTGGTAGACGCGTCGGGCATCGCGGGCAAAGGGGTAGAACGCGATGTCGCTGAGCACGGGCACGTCCACTACCATACGCATGGCCTCGGGCCACAAATCGTTGATGTCGGCCACAAAGGGAATGCGCTGTTCCTCGGCCCATTCGGCGCACACGCGCGCCACATCGTTCGGCGGAATTTCGGCATAGATCAAGTCATAAGCCCCCGCCTCGCGCTCGAAGTGCGCGCGCAGGTTTTTGGCGGCCGTGCGGTGGCTGAGGATGCGCGCCAGGTCGAGGTTCTTTTGGTACCCCGGTTCCTCAATGAACACGATGCGGTAGGGAAGCCCCTGGTAGCAGGGTTTTGAACAGTCGCGCTGCGCCTTGTCCCAGTGCTGGAACGTGGAGGTGATCAGGTCAACCTCGAAGCCCTCGCGAGCCAGCAGTTCCGACAAAAAGCGAAAACGGGTGTAGCCCCGCGTCTCGTCACCGAGCTTCACGCCCATGGTGACCACCGCGATGCGCTTCGCCGCGCGCGGGCGCGCACCGGGGCGGGGAAGGGTTGTCTGCGAGTCGTTGGTATCCATAACCGGGCTATTATAGCAGGATGGGCGCTCATGCGGCCAAGAACCACCCGACGCCCATTCCTCGCGGGCGCGGCCGCGGGGAACGCGGTGCCACCCGCAGCGCCCGCTGCGCCTGCGCCCCCCGCCTAGTTCGCAAGCGAACCCAACGCGCCCAACACCGCTTCGTGCTCGGCGCGCAAAGCCGGTAGGTGCGCGCGCCCCGCTTCAAGATCTCCCGCACGCAAGTCCTCACATGCCTTAGTTGCCGTGTTGTAGAGTGCGGCAAACGACAGGTTGCCCGCTACGCCCTTCAACGCATGTGCCTCGCTAAACGCCCGTTCGGTATCGTCAGCGGTAAGTGCCTCTTCTAAGGCGGCGAAGTGCGGGTCGTTCGCGTACTTCACCGCCAGGCGCGCATACAGCGCTTCGTTACCGCCGAACCGTTCAAGCGCGTCGGCGTAATCGATACCTGCTTCCTCAAGCGCGCACGTGCGCTCAGTCGTCATAGCCATAGTGTTCTACCTCCGGTTTTGTTTCTGTGGCCGCGCTACAAAGGCGGGCGGTTTCTCCGGGAGACATTGTAATCGTCTGCGCGCTCGCGTGGCAGTTCGTCATGCGGATGTTATCTGGGGAGGTGGCGGGCCGTGCACCACCGGCCGCAGCGCGCGGTATACTAAAAATCACGCAAGAGAAAGGAAGCTTCCATGACCACGAATCCCGATGAGGATTTCGTCCTCAAAACCGTCAAGAGCCGTGACGTGCACTTCGTCCGCTTTTGGTTCACCGACGTGCTGGGGACTATGAAATCGTTCGCGGTGGTGCCGGGGGAGTTGGAAGATGCCTTCGCTGACGGCATGGGGTTTGACGGCAGCTGCATCGAGGGCTTTTGCCGCACGCAGGAATCCGACATGCTGGCTTTCCCCGATGCCTCTACGTTCCAGGTGCTGCCGTGGCGCCCCGAGCACAACGCGGTGGCGCGCATGTTCTGCAGCATCCGCACGCCCGATGGCCAGCCGTTTGAGGGCGACCCGCGCCACGTGCTTGCACAAACCGTGGCGAAGGCGCGCGAGCGGGGCTACGTGTTTAACGTGGGCCCGGAGTTGGAGTTCTACTATTTTAAGGATGCGGAAGGTACCGAGGTGCTCGACCGCGGCGGCTACTTCGACCTTACGAGCCTCGATTACGCCTCTGACCTGCGCCGTGACACCGTGCTCACGCTGGAGAAAATGGGCATCCCCGTGGAGTACTCACACCACGAGAACGGCCCCTCGCAGCACGAGATTGACCTGCGCTTCACCGATGCGTTGTCCATGGCCGACGCCGTCATGACCTATAAATTAGTAGTAAAGGAAATTGCGCTCAAGCACGGCGTGTACGCCTCGTTCATGCCGAAGCCGCGCTCGGACGCGCCCGGCAGCGGCATGCACGTGCACCAAAGCCTGTTTGACCTAGAGGGCAACAACGCATTTTTCGACCCGAACGACCCGCAGGGCTACCGCCTGTCGAAGGTGGCGAAGCACTACATCGCGGGCATTTTGAAGTACGCGCCTGAATTCTGCGTGATCACAAACCAGTTCGTGAACTCCTACAAGCGCCTGATCTGCGGTGGGGAAGCACCCACCTACCTGTCGTGGGCCAGCCGCAACCGCTCCACGCTCGTGCGCATTCCGCGCTACCGGCCCGAGCGCGAGGACGCTTGCCGCATTGAGCTGCGCAGCCCGGACCCGGCGGCCAACCCCTATCTGGCCTTCGCCGTGATGCTGGCCGCGGGCCTCAAGGGCATCGAGGACGAACTGGAATTGCAGCCTCCCACGGAAGACCAGGACCTGTTCGCGCTCTCGCGGCAGGACTTGCGCCGCCAGGGCTTCCACACCCTTCCCGAAAGTCTGGGCGAAGCGGTGGAGTTGTTCGCCACGTCTGATCTCATGCGCGAGACGCTGGGCGAACACATCCACTCCTACCTGGTGAGCGCCAAGCGCGCCGAGTGGAACGAGTACCAGGGCAACGTGAGTTCTTGGGAGCGCGACCGCTACCTGGCGGTGCTGTAGCGATGACGGCGGAAGTGAGGGCGTGAGCGTGGGCGAGGCACTGATATGAGAAAAACCGTCATCTTTATTGCGGACAGTCTGGATAATGCGCACAAGTTCCAGCAGGTGCTCTCGACGTTTGATGCCGAGGTGTTCGCCGGTTCATCCCTCCAGTTCAAGAAGCTGCTTGCGCTTCATCCGGGCTGTGATCTGGTGGTATTCGAAGCGCGCAGCAGCACGTTCGAGCGCGTGGCCGAGGCAGAACCATTATTAGTAGAAGAGGGTGTCGGCGCGCTTTTGGCCATCGTAGACGAGGGTGATCTCGGCGAATTCCGCATGCCCGTGCAGGTGAAAAGCGATTTTGTGGTACACGGCGCCTCAGCGGATGAGTGTACGGCGCGCATCCGCAACCTGCTGTGGCCAGGAAGCGAAAGCGCCTCATCCGACGTGGTGACCGTGGACAGCCTCAGCATTAACCTGGCCACGTACCAGGTAGCGGTGGCTGGCGAGCCCCTCGACCTTACCTATTTAGAGTACGCGCTCCTGACGTTCCTTGCCACACACCCGGGCCGCACCTACTCCCGCGACGCGCTGCTGCGCCGCGTCTGGGGCTTCGACTACTACGGCGGCTCTCGCACCGTCGATGTCCACGTTCGGCGCATCCGCGCCAAACTAGGCCCCGACCTAGCCCACCACCTAGAAACCATCCGAGGCGTAGGCTACCTCTGGAGCGTGTAGGTCCAAGAGTCCGCAAGTTCCATTTCCCTCTCGGAGTCAAACTTTAATTGTGGTATAAAGTCTTTGGTGGTTCCGCAAGGAACTACTTCCAAGAGCCGGGGGTAGTCCCCCGGCAGTTTTTTCTCGGGGGGCAATGAGGGTACTCGGGTTGACCCCTCTTCTCCACAAGGTGCTGAGCGAGTTGTCCCGACTTGCCGGTTGATCTCTCCCGACGGGCAAGTCCTACCCGTCTCATATGATATTTTCAAGGAGAACCAAATAGCGAAAACGCAGCGGCGGGGTGGTGCGGTGCCCACCAAGCGAGTTCCGCACGAGCCAAAACGCCCAGTGGGCGTTTTGCGCGAGCCCAGGATTGTCCGAGCGACTGGGTACTGCACCACCCCGGCGCGGACCACCCCCATGGGTTATACTTGTTAACCTCACATCCAACGACGAAGGACGAGCTTTATGCCGAAGAAGATCGCCGTCATCGACGGCAACTCGCTCATGCACCGCGCCTATCATGCCGTGCCCCAAACCATGAACGCCCCCGACGGCCGCCCCACCAACGCGGTGTTCGGCTTCATGGCCATGCTGCTGAAATTCATCGACATTGCGGCCCCCGACGCTCTCATCTGCGCCTTCGACGCCGGGCGCCCCGAATTCCGCATGAAAGCCATCGAACAGTACAAGGCGCAGCGCCCGCCCATGGACGACGACCTTAAAGTGCAGTTCCCCATCATCGAAGAGCTGCTGGAAGCCATGGCCATACCCGTCGTGCGCATCAAGGGCTGGGAGGGCGACGACGTGCTGGGCACCATCGCCGCGCGCAACGAGGAACTGGGCTACGAAACGCTGCTCGTGACGGGCGACAAGGACGCCTATCAGCTGGCGAGCGACCTCACGCGCATTGTCACCACGAAGAAGGGTATCACCGACGTTGCCATTTACGGTCCGGAAGAGGTGAAGGAGCGCTACGGCATCACGCCTGCTCAGGTGCCCGATTACCTGGGCCTCAAGGGCGACGCCTCCGACAACATCCCCGGCGTGCCCGGCATCGGCGAGAAGACGGCCGCCAAGCTGCTACAAGCCTACGGCAACCTGGAGGGCCTCTACGAGCACACCGACGAACTCAAAGGCCGCCAAAAGGAGCGCATCGAAGAGAACAAGGATGCTGCCTTCGCCAGCCGCGAGGTGGCTACCATCGTGCGCGACGTGGAATTCCCGCTCGACTTGGAGGCGTGCAGCTTCCCGTCGTTCGACGCGGAAGTGGTGACCGAGGCCTTCTCGAAAGTGCAGTTCAACTCACACCTCAGCCGCGTGCTGAAACTGGTGGGCCGTGAACTGGAAAAGAAGCCGGCGCAGCTTTCCTGGGAGCCGGTTGTGCACGGGAGCGAAGCGAAGGCGCTCTTGGAAGCGGCCATGGGCCGCGACGAGACGGTGGGCGTGGCGTTTGCCGAGCCCGAGCAGGTGTCACTTTTCAACCCAAGCCTGTCGTGCGTGGTGAGCACGTCGGAGGGCACGGCGCTCTTCGAAGACGAGGAAGGCCTTGCTACTTTCGCGCGCATCGTGCGTGAAGGGTCGTTTGCGACGTTCGATGTCAAACAGGCACTCCACCGCATTTACCCGGCTGACACCACCGAGCCCGCGCTGGTGGACGACGCTGACGTGGTGAACGTGCGCGCCTTTGACCTGGGGTTGGCGGGCTACGTGCTGAACTCGTCGGTGACCGAGTACACCTACGACGCGCTACTTGATGTGTACTGCGGCGGCGTGCTTCCCGAGACGAAGACCGAGCGCGACCTGGCCGTAGTGCAGGCAGCGGCGGCGTACACACTCGTGGGCGCGCTCACCGAGGCCATCGAGCGCGACGGCAGTCATCGCGCCTATTTCGACATCGACCTGCCGCTGGTGGGCGTGCTTGCCGTTATGGAGCGCACGGGCACCGCGCTCGACTGTGAGCGCTTGGCTGAACTGGGCGAATCGACCCAAGCTGAACTTGACGAACTCAAGGTGCGCGTGATTGAGCTGGCGGGGGAGGAGTTCAACCTCGATTCCCCGAAGCAGCTCTCGCACATTCTCTTCGAAGTGCTGGGGCTCAAGCCGCTCAAGAAAAACCAGCGCGGCTACTCCACCGATGCCGGCGTGCTCAAGGAACTTGCGACCACCCACGAGTTGCCCGCCCTCGTCTTGCGCTACCGCGAGTTGGCGAAAATCAAGTCTACCTATATAGACGCACTGCCGCGCATGCGCGCCGAAGATGGTCGCGTGCACACGTGCTTCAATGAGACGGTGACCACAACGGGGCGTTTGTCCTCGTCCGACCCGAACCTGCAAAACATTCCTGTGCGCACCGAGTTCGGCCGCCAGATTCGCGAGTGCTTCGTGCCCATTGAGCCGGGCCACAAGTTCCTCTCGGCCGACTACTCGCAGATCGAGCTTCGCCTTCTGGCACACCTGTCGGGTGATGAGCACCTGGTGGCCGCGTTCTGCTCCGGTGCCGACTTCCACGCCGCAACGGCAAGCCGCGTGTTCGGCATCCCGGTGGAAGACGTTACGCCCGAGCTGCGCAGCCGCGCAAAGGCTGTGAACTTCGGCATTGTGTACGGCCAGCAGGCGTTCGGCCTGTCGCAGAGCCTGGGCATTCCGTTCTCCGAGGCCAAGGAGATGATCGATCGCTACTTCGCGGCGTATCCCGGCGTGCGCGCGTACCTGGATGACACCATTGAGCAGGCGAAAGAGAAGGGCTATGCCGAAACAATGTTTGGCCGCAAGCGCCACATTCCGGAGTTGCGTGCCGGCAACGCCAACCAGCGCGGCTTCGGCGAGCGCACGGCTATGAACCACCCCATGCAGGGCAGCGCCGCCGACGTTATCAAGCTGGCGATGGCCGAGGTGCAGCGCCGCCTCATGGCCGAAGGCTTCAAGGCGCGCCTCCTTCTACAGGTGCACGACGAGCTGGACTTCAGCGTGCCGGAGGAAGAGATTGAGCCTTTGTCCGCCATGGTGAAAGAGGTCATGGAGAACATCGTTGAACTACGAGTTCCCCTTGACGTAGATGTCTCCTATGGCAGCACCTGGGCAGAATCCCACTAAAGGTGATGGCGACCTCGCGGCTTCGTGGACTTTGAAGGACCTGTGAGGTCGTCAAAAAAACCTTACCACGCCGCCGTGTGTGGCCATATTATCTGGTATCATATGAACGTTGCGCTCTGTGGAGGCGTAACAAGGAAAAGAGTGCGATGATACGCGGAGATTGTGCATATGACCTTATTGACTTGCTACGATCACGCTGCTAAGCTATCGCCTTGCGTTTATTTCATTCAAGGAGACACTCATGTACGCAAT
>DSLMC04103__coassemble_1334_pt1 | contig 11821 bp, 11 predicted proteins | sample DSLMC04103__metabat2_high_PE_001 | metagenome-assembled genome bin DSLMC04103
GGCAGGATGGGAGATAAGTTCCGGCGTGTTACCGAATCGTTCCGGATCGACAAGGACTTCGGCATGACCATGGCCGACGCCAAGATTGAGATGCTTGGCCACGCCAAGACCGTGAAGGTGACGAAGGACACCGCACTTATCGTTGACGGCGCGGGCGACAAGAAGGACATCGAGGATCGCATCAGCCAGATTCGCGCTGAGCTGGAGCGCGTCGACTCCGACTTCGACCGCGAGAAGCTGCAGGAGCGTCTGGCGAAGCTCTCCGGCGGCGTGGCGGTGCTCAAGGTGGGCGCTGCGACCGAGTCCGAGCTCAAGGAGAAGAAGTCCCGCATTGAGGACGCTCTGCAGGCAACCCGCGCGGCAGTGGAAGAGGGCATCGTTGCTGGCGGCGGCGTGGCGCTGGTGGATGCGCTGCCCACGCTGGAGGCGCTTGAAGTGGCCGACAAGGACGAAGAGGTGGGTGTTGCCATCATCCGCAAGGCCATCGAGGCGCCGATGCGCGCCATCGCCCAGAACGCGGGCTTCGAGGGTAGCGTCGTTGTGGAGCGCGTGAAGGGCATGCCGAAGGGCGAAGGCCTGAACTGCGCCAACGGCGAGTACGGCAACATGATTGAGATGGGCGTGAACGATCCGGTGAAGGTGACCCGTACGGCACTGCAGTCCGCAGCCTCCGTGGCGGCCCTCATCCTCATCACCGAGGCCACCATCAACGACATCCCCAAGGATCCCGATCCCGCAGCTCTCGCCGCCGCAGCCGGTGGCATGGGCGGCGGCATGATGTAATTTTGTTCCGCCGGCCTTCCGGCCGGCGGAACGACTCGACGCTGCGGAGCGTTCTGGCACCGAATCTTCGCGCGATCCCGAGGGCTTGCGTACCAAAGTACGCGGCGCCCTCGCGATCCCACGAATCTTCGGCGCCAGAACGCTCCTCGCTGACACTACGAACGACCTGGGAGAATTATCAAACAACCTGGGGGTGGTCAGCAGGCGTCTTGCGCTTGGGCGCACAACACTAACTCGGAATGCGGGGCGGCTTCGGCCGCCCCGCGTGCGTATGTTCACCTGTTTCTCAATGCCGAAACCCACCACCACTTATTGCTAAGCGTCAGGCATGGAGTATACTTAAATGAGTTCATGCCTGTTACACCCTTTTCAAAGGAGGTGATGTGTCTGGGGTATGTCATGTAGGGGAGAAACTGGAGCAGAATCAATGGAAGGAGAAACATGAAGTTTAGAAGTAGAGCACTTCCCGCTCTTCTCAGCGTGACCATGCTCATGAGCCTAACGCCCATGGCTGCCTACGCTGCGAACGCCGGGGGGGGGGGGCCTTCAAAGCACTAGTGCACTAGAAACGCTTGATAGTGCGACTGAGGACGGAGTTACAGGGCAACCTGTTGCCATGATTGGTGGTACTGGCTATGCGAGCCTCGGGGAAGCTATCGATAAAGCGGAAAACGGCGCTACCATTAGCTTGCAAGCTGATATAGCTTTGAGCGAAACCATCACGACCACCAAAAATCTTACTATCGATCTAAACAAGTATGCTATTGCGAGTACAGATTGTCGCGCCATCCGCGTTAATGGCGGTACCTTAACCCTTACCGGCCAGGGCACGGTGTCTGCCAATAAGGGAGGGGAAGACAGCAAATTTGCGTCGGGCAGTTCAGTCATTCTCGTTTCCGGCGACGATAGCGTAGCCAAGCTTGTCGTTGGGAGCGATGTCACGATATCTTCGGAGCATTGCTACGGCGTTACACTCATCGGTGAGAATAACAAACAGGTGCTTGAGTTGTCCGGTACTATTTCAGTGGCGGGCGAAGCAACCGCAATTAGTGGCAACGGTCTTGCTAAGTATAAGGAAACGGAAATCAACATCTATAACGGCGCAGTCGTCGAATCTAAGAAGGATGTAAGTATTTATCATCCTCAGAAGGGTGCCCTGAATATTTCTGGCGGCAGGATTGAAGGTACGACGGCCCTCGAGGCGAAGTCGGGTACAATCGCTATTACAGGCGACCCAACATTCACCAGTAATCATAAGGGTGAACCTACGCATAAGGCCAACTCCAATGGTACCTCCACACAAGGTTACGCAATCGCGGTTGTTGATAATAGCGCCTACAAGGGCAATACGAGCGTGACAATCGAAGGTGGCACCTATACTGGATTGGTCGCTATTGCCGAAGACAATACGGTCGATGCAAAAAAAGCTGGCAAAATTTCAATCACCGGTGGCACGTTCACGTCTGACCCGAGTGACTATATTGCCGAAAACTGCGCAGCCTATCAGAGCGACGGCAAATCAGTCGTAGCGAATGCCAATGAGGTGTACTTCGGGGAAACCAAACCGAGTATGGTTGGTTCAGTTCAGGGTGCTACGATCGATACTCCACTATCAGGAACCGTGGATCCTGCTACCTATGTAATGGATAACAGCGAAGAGGGTTCTACTGAATTCAATATAGTACGTGACTTCGGCACCCTGTTTAGCCAGATTGAAGGTACGACCCAATACAAGGTGGCGGGTGACAAGGAACTTGCTTTCGCTCACTTGGACTTCACTAACCTTGACGGCGCTAAATCCTATGCAATCATGCAAAAAAATCCAGCGCTGAACTATGCTTATGGTGCGAATGCATTTTCTGATAATACCAAGATGGGAGTGTATAAGGGTGAAACCCTTCTTAAGGAGGGCCTCGACTTCCTGGTTTCAAGCCAGTCTGGTGATATCACGATTAGCATTGTCGAGGTAGCCGATGGCACTACTTCGAGTACCCTTGACGCTGATACTTTTAAAAAGCATACGGGTACTGCTACATACAAAAACGAGGTCAGTTTTGTCAAGAAGGCTACTGACAACGAAGTCACCGTGAACGATGGGACGACGGCAGAAGTAACAATTGATTCAAGTTCTATTCCTCAAACAAATGGGGGAGAAAACAAACCTACGATTAAGATTGATGCCGTAGCCGAAGATGAAAACACTGGTAATCCTGTAGAGAATGTCACTAAGGCAGTGATTACGCTTCCCGAGGCCACGATAAACGCGCTTGTCGATGCTGGTACTTCAAAGGTTGAAGCTGTCGTACTCAAGACCAATGCTGCTAACGTATCGCTTTCAGGCAAGGCTCTTGAGGAGATCGCAAAAGAGGTTAAATCAGGTTCTTCTGCAATCGTAAACGTGAGCAAGGTTGATAAGGCTAGCATCGACGCATCTGCCCCTAGTGCAGGCGCAAAGTTTGGTGCTATCGAAGTCACCATTGTAACAGGTGACGCCGCCGACCCAACACCGGTTCCTATCGAAGGCCTTACCGAAAAACCCATCCAGTTCTCCTTCAATATCGGCACGGGCGCGCGTAACCCCAAGATGTTCTATGTTGAGGGTAATGACGCCTTGAGCGATGCGGGCGTCGAAACTATTAAGTATGACCGTATTACTGGCATCATTACGGGTTCTACTACACATCTCTCGACGTTCGTTGCGGCAGAAAAAAAGACCTCTGTTCCCGGCACGGGCGGCGTGACTGCCACCTACAAGCTCTCCTTCAACACCAATGGTGGCAGCAGCATTGATGCTGTCAGTAAAACGTCTGGTACCACCGTTGACCTCGCAGAATTTGTGCCTACGCGTGAAGGCTATACGTTTGAGGGTTGGTATTCTGATGAGGCGCTTTCCACCAAGGTAACTTCTGTCAAGCTGACGGCTGACACCACGGTGTATGCGAAGTGGACGGAAACCGTTCTTCCGTTCGTCGACGTGGAGAAGGACAACATCTTCTTTGACGACATCGCATTTGTGTTTAGCAAGGGCATGATTGTGGGCACCTCCGACACCACCTTTGCGCCTAAGGAAACGCTTACTCGTGGCATGCTGGTAACCATTCTGCATCGCCTCGAAGGCGAAGTTGCACCTGAGGCTGCTTCAACCTTTAGCGATGTGGAGGCTGGCATGTGGTACTCCAACGCAATTGCTTGGGCTGCCGAAAATGGTGTGGTAAACGGTTATGATGACACGAACACGTTTGGCCCGAACGACCCGGTTACCCGCGAGCAGATGGCGGCTATCCTGTACAACTATTCGTCGTTTAAGGGCTATGATGTAACAGGCAGCGCCAATCTGTCTCAGTTCGGCGATGCTGAAAGCGTAAGCGACTGGGCAGCGAACGTGATGGCTTGGGCTAACGCTGAACAGCTTATCCGTGGCACAGATGACGGCAACCTTGTGCCTCAGGGCTCTACGCTGCGCGAGCAGGCAGCTGCCATCCTGCATCGCTTCAGCGACGCATACGAAATTGCCTAAGCTGAGGTAAGACAAAGTCCTGCGATGGACGGCCTTGAGGCAGACCCTCGCGGAATAATCGAGCGACCCTGGGTGTCGATGAACATCCGGGGTCGCTTTGTCCGCCCCGCGTGCGTTTGGGTTTGATGACCGTTCGGCGACGCGCCGGGCGTTGGGCGCGCGTTGGGATACAATGAATCGCTATGGAAGAAGCCTTACATATCATCGGCCACGTGCTTGAGCACTCGATTGCCGACACGCTGTACCTTATCCCGTTTCTACTTATTACCTACCTCGCAATGGAGTGGCTTGAGCACAAGACTGGCGGCAAAACCGAGGCGGCTATTCAGCGCGCGGGCGCGGCGGGGCCGTTTATTGGTGCGGTGGTGGGCGTGGTGCCCCAGTGCGGGTTCTCCGCTGCGGCGGCAACACTTTGGGCGGGGCGCGTCATTACGCTGGGGACGCTGTTCGCAGTGTTTTTGTCCACGTCAGACGAGATGCTGCCCATTTTCTTGGCCGAGCAAGTGCCGCTCGTGGTCATTCTGAAAATTCTCGGCGTGAAAATTATCATTGGCATGGTGATGGGCTTTCTCGTGGATGCGGGCCTGCGCATTGCGCGCCGCATCGACATGCCGCTACATATCCACGACCTCTGCGAGCAGGAGCACTGCCACTGCCACGACGGCGAGGGCGGCATCTTCAAAAGCGCGGTCAAGCACACGCTTCAAGTGACCATCTTCGTGTTCATCATCACGCTGGTGCTGAACGGCGTGCTGGAAGTGGTGGGGGAGGACGTCATCGGCGAATTCCTCGGCGCGAACCCAGTACTTGCGGTGTTCGGCGCGGCGCTGGTGGGCCTCGTACCCAACTGTGCGGCCAGCATCGTGGTGGCGCAGCTGTACGTGGAAGGCGTGCTCAGTTCGGGTGCGATGCTTGCGGGCCTGCTCGTGTCGGCGGGCGTGGGCCTGCTCGTGCTCTTCCGCACGAACCGCCACGTCAAAGAAAACCTCGCCATTGTAGCCGGCCTCTACGCCACCGGCGTCATCTGGGGCCTCCTCGCCAACGCTCTCGGCATCGTGTTTTAACCCCATCTTCTTCGGAAAGCGAAGAAGAACCACCCATATCTTCTTCGCTTTCCGAAGAAGATAAGCTATAATCTTCTTCGCTTTCCGAAGAAGATTGGACAAATATGTATGAGTCGCTTGTAGCGGAATACCTTGAATTCACGTTGCCTCCCTATTCACCACGGGAGGGGTTTGATTTATCGCTCCCTGAACCGGGGCGTCACAACATCATCCACTCCATCATTGGTGTACGCCGCTGCGGAAAAACATTCTTCATGTATCAGCTTATGGACGAACTCAAGCGTAAAGGTGTAAGCCAAGAGCGGATGTTCCACTTCTCATTCGACGACGAGCGCATCATGCCCTTTTCAGACCAAGTGCTTTCCGATTTGCTTGATGCGTATTACAAACTTGTGCCGCAGGCACGTGAGGGTTGCTATCTCTTTTTTGACGAAATACAGGATGTTCCTTACTGGACAAATTTTGTACGGAGGATTTCTGAGCAGCACAACGTCACCATAGTGCTTACGGGGTCGTCGTCAAAAATGCTTTCTTCTGATATTCCCACTAACTTTAGGGGTCGTTCTCTCTCGTGGGAGATGTGGCCGCTGAGTTTTCGCGAGTTTTGTCAATTCAAAGGCATTGGCACAAAAAAACGCGATGGGGTTTATACCGCCGAAGAGCGTGGGACTTTTGAGGTGGCATTTGACAGGTATCTTGAAGTGGGGGGTTTTCCTGCTGTTCAGGAACAACCAGTTCTCGAACGCGTCAGACTTCTGCAAGGTTATGCGTCTGAGATTGTCACGAAGGACGTGCTTGAGCGTTTTGGAACGGCGTCGTTTCGCGTGGCAGATCGGTTTGCGCGCACTGCTCTCAGGTCGACAGGGCTCAAGTTTTCGGTAAATAAGCAAGTGAAAGATTTACGCAGCGCGGGCATCGCTGTTTCTGACGAGCGGTTATATGCACTTTTGGATGATTTAGAGGATGCTCACCTCCTGTTCAAAGTGAGTGACTACACCTTATCCATTAAGGACAATCCGAAATCTTCCTACAAGGTATATTCGGTCGATCCCGGGTTATCTCTCGCGGTGGCTCCAGCCAGTCATCTTGACGAGGGCCAGCGTTTGGAGACGGCAGTATTTATTGAATTGAAGAGGCGCTTTGGCCAGAACCGAATGAACGCCATTGCAAGTTATAGCGCTGCTGGATGTCCTGAGGTGGATTTTGTTGTGGGCGATGTGGCTCTTTGCGAGCAGCATCAGTTAATTCAGGTGTCAGTAGATGCTGACCTCGGCTCATTGGACTCACTACCCTCGAAGCGCTACAAACGAGAGATCGAGAACCTTCGGACAGCCATGCAGCTGACAAAGTTGAGCCAAGGTACGGTAATTACGAAAACGGAAGAGCGGGAAATTGAGGTACCAGAAGGGCGCATTTCCGTAGTGCCTGCATGGAAGTGGTTTCTCCAAGGTCGGTAAGGTTTATAGTACGTCGTGACAAAAGTTATGTGCTGTTGGAATCAAAAGGAGGGCGTTATGGCTACGTTGGAGGCGGGGATTTCTCGCGAGGATGCGTTTGCGCTGTTGAAGGAGCATAACAAGGATCCGTTCCACATTGAGCATGCCGAAACGGTGGAGCAGACCATGCGCTACTTCGCGCGCGAGTACGACCCGGAGAACGAGGAATTCTGGGGCATCGTGGGTCTGCTGCACGACCTCGACTGGGAAGAGCACGACGACGAGCCTGAGCTGCATACCATCTATGCCGCGAAGGACATTGAGGCCGCTGGTGGTTCTCCCGAACTCATTCGCGCCATTCAAAGCCACACGTCCGACTTCAACCCCGAGCTGCCCAAGCCCGAGTTGCAGATGGAGAAGATCCTGTTCGCCACCGAAGAACTTACAGGCCTTATCGGCGCGGCGGTGGTCATGCGTCCCAGCAAGAGCGTCATGGACTTTGAGGTGAAGTCGCTGAAGAAGAAGTTCAAGGACAAGCGCTTCGCCGCTGGCGTGAGCCGCGAGGTCATTCGCTCCGGCGCCGAGATGCTCGGCTGGGAGTTGGACGAACTCTTCGCCCGCACCATAGAAGCCATGCAATCCTTCGCCCCCGACCGCGACACCTTCCAACCCGCCGCCGAGTAACCTAACCCACCAGGCGCCAGGTTGACTGTACGGCAAGGGCTTCGCCCCTTGCCGTAAAAGTGTGACGCGCTATCGCGCTACTGATTACGCCACGAGACGACTGCCCTCCCTATCACTATGACGAGGGTTCATTCATGTACGATAAATCTAACTAAAAAGGTAACCTTCGTAGGGGCGCTTCACGAAGCGCCCTCTCCGCCGAAGGCGGAGAACTCAACCATGATCTGCGTTTTCGCGCTTTGCGCGAACGGGCTTTCTGGAGAAAGCCCCTACGGAGGTTATGCTTCTTGTAAGTCGACGCCTTCAAGTCAGTCAGCCCGCGTCGTAAGGCAAGGGATGCGAGAAAACTTGTGGCTTATTAGCCAGCGCGACAGCGCGTCACATTTTGTCTTACGGCAACCTGTGGGTTGCCAGGGACGTTCCCTGCTACTCTTTGAACTTAGGAGTAAAGTCTGACCAGCTTTCTACCTTGAAGGCGCGGATGTCGCGGACGCTTTTGCAGAACCAGTCAATCTGGCGCAAGCGTTCGATAGCGTTGAATACCGCGACCAGTTCATTCCCCTCATCGGTCAGATACAGGCTTCCTTGCGCCCAGGTGAATCCCAAATCTTCAAGTTCTCGCTGGATTTCGGCATAGGCGCCGTTGTACGGCTCGCCGTACGCGTCCTTGAGGGTGTCTATTTTAAGGTCGAACGCTATGGCGTACATCGCTTCATCCAATCGTCGAGAATGTCGGGTAGGGCTCATGGTATCTCATTCCCGCTCCTGCGCCTTTAATTTCTGGCGCATGGTGCCGCGTTTGCGGCTTACGAAGAGGTAGGCGGCGAGAGCTACTATGGCTACGCCGGCCATGGCGTCGAAGAGGCCGCGGTAGCCCCACAGCGGCTGCACGGCGCCCAGCGCAAGGGGGCCAATGCCCACGCCCACATCCAATAATATGTAAAAGGTGGAGTTCGCCAGGCCCAGGCGCTCGTCGGGGGCGAGGCGCACGGCCAGCGCAAGGCCGCTTGCCTGCACGGTGCCCACGCCGAAGCCCAAAAGCGCCGCAGCAATCAGCATGGCTGGCGCCCGGTGCACAGTGGCCAAAAGCGCCATGCCGCAGATAAACGCGATAAACGCCGGTACCATCACCACGCGATCGCCCTTGCGGTCAAACAGCTTCCCCGTAAACGGACGCGTCACGAACGTGGCAATGGCGTACACCACAAAGAAGAAACTCGCCGGCTCCGCCAACCCGTTCTCCGCGGCAAACGGCGTCAGAAACGCAAGCAGGCTCGAATAGCAGAAGAACAAGAGCGCACATACCGCGCTAATAGGAAGCACGCTGGGTTCCAGATAGTTCTTCACGTCGAAGCGCGGCACGCGGAAGTCACCAGCGCCTTCGGTGCGCTCGTCGCGTGCAATGTCCTCGGCGGCTTCCTCGATACGCTCATCGCTTGTCTGGTTGGCTTCCGGCACGCGCAGCTGTGCGGAAGCCAGTAAGCACAGCGCCGCCACTACCGCCGTCGTAATGAACAGCACAAAGAAGCCCGCGTTCTGCGTGAGAAACATCCCCAGAAACGGCCCGATGGCCGCGCCTAATGTGACGGACAGCATGTAGTAGCCCACGCCCTCGCCTTTGCGCGCGTCTGGTACGAGTGCCGTCACAATGGTGCCGATGGTGGTGGAGCACGTGCCATACGCAAAGCCGTGCAGAAGGCGAATGGCGAACAGCGGTGCAAACCCCAGCCCCGCCAGGTACAACAGCGAAAATACCACTTCGCCCACCGCGCCCATAACTAGCAGGCGCTTGCGTCCTACCTTGTCCATAATGCGCCCGCTCACGAGGCGCGCCGCCAATGCACCTATAATAAAGATGCTCGCGGCAAGGCCCGCCGTGGCGGCAGGCGCGTGATACGTCTTAAGCGCGTAGTCGGCCACCACTACCATGAGGCCGTAATAGTTCACCATCAGCAGGAAGTTCACAGCGGTGCCCAGCGTGAAGTCCTTGGTCCAAAGTTTCGCCTTCGCGGCTGAAGACATACTAACGCGCCGTCCTTTCGCCGCAGGTATCGGCGTCCACACCCGTGGCATCAGCGCTTTCCACCTGCGTACTCTTCGAGCCCGGTGCGCCCGGCGCTTCCGCACTCGCTTCCCCCTCCGGCGCGCCCTTCGCAATAAGCACGGTCACCGGCGAGCCCTGCACCACGCCGTGGCTCACGCTGCCTAAGTAGCCGCGCACGCCACCCATGCCGCGGCTGCCCATAATAATGAGGTCGCAGCCCTCGTCGTGGGCGCACTTCAAAATGAGATCGGCGGGCGACGAGCCCTTCAGCAGGTGCGCATGCGCCTTGTTCGGCAGCGACGCGGCAATGTCTTGCAGCACGCCATACACGCGGTTCGCCTCTTCAATAAGCACGCCCTCCGCGCCCGTGCCCAGCGCCATCAGCTTCATTACATGCACGAACACGAATTCCATGTTTGGGTCCTGCGCGGCCATGCCGCGGGCCAGGTCAATGGCCTTTGCCGAGGGGGACGATCCGTCGTAGGCAACAAGCGCTTTGGTGAACCACATGGTTGATCACGGCCTTTCAAATGGGCGGCGCACGCCGCACGAGCAAACAAACCTATTCTACCCCTCGCCTGCACAGACAATGTTACGGACACATTTCAAACTACCCTACGCGTTTCAAAAGAACGTGGTGAAGATATATTTCCTCATTGACCGCGCAACGCCTCACCGTTAGAATGAGTGCTTGCGCATTGCAGACGTGGGCCGTTAGCTCAGTTGGTAGAGCAGGGGACTTTTAATCCCAAGGTCGCGGGTTCGATTCCCTCACGGCCCACCATTTTCTTGCAACCCGCGCGTCCAGGCCCACGCGGTCGGGCGCACAGCGAACGCGCACCTGCTCCCCACTGGGCCATCGTCCAACGGCAGGACTCTGGTTTTTGGTACCAGCTATCCAGGTTCGAATCCTGGTGGCCCAGCCAAACAAATCTCAGGCGAACCCGTGCCGTGGTTCGCTCGGTATTTGGAGCCCGGCACCGTGCCTGGCAGGCAGCGGGCAGGGCAGGCAGGAAGGAAGGACGCGCTTTCAGGCGCTCCCTAGGACGCATCCGCGTCCGCAAAGCCGACAAGGCGGCTGCGCACTCGCGCGAATACCTGGCGGTCGCGCCCCTTGCACGGGCACGTACTGCGCGGCAGAAAAGCCGCACGCCTGGCATGCAGGTAGCTTCGAACCGACGGTTTGTCGGTTTTTTGCGCTCGTGTGCAAATCTTTTGCCAAAACGATATCTTTTTTGATATCATCTATGGTTGCTGTTTACTGACGATTTGCTTGAAGGAGCACTTTTGACCAAAGAAGATGTTATCGAGCTCGAGGGGACCGTGCTCGAAGCGTTGCCGAACGCAATGTTTAGGGTGGAGCTCGAAAACGGCCACAAGATATTGGCCCATATTTCCGGCAAGATGCGTATGCACTACATCAAGATTTTGCCGGGTGACAAAGTGACGGTGGAGCTGTCCGTCTACGATCTGAACCGTGGGCGTATCACCTACCGGTTCAAGTAAGCGCAATTATCTGTGCGCCCTTTGAAGAGGGTGTGCAGGTTTTGTGCGCTCTTCGGCGCGGAAGTGGGGCCGCCCCGTGCTGTTCTGCAAGCGAACGCGGCATCAGCAAGACAAGCAAGGCAAGATACGCAAGCACGTAAGTAGGAAAACTATCGTCTGCGGCTGGACGTGTGTATAGATATCGTATGTGCATAACCGAAAGGAAATGATTATGAAGGTACGTCCTTCGGTCAAGAAAATGTGCGACAAGTGCAAAATCATCCGACGCCATGGCAAGGTGCTCGTCATTTGCGAGAACCCGCGCCACAAGCAGCGTCAGGGCTAGGAAGAAAGAGGAGATATAACCTATGGCACGTCTTGTTGGTGTCGACCTTCCTCGCGATAAGCGCATTGAAGTCGGCTTGACCTACATCTACGGCATTGGCCTGACCACCTCCAAGAAGATTCTCGCCGAGACCGGCGTCGATCCTGACGTCCGCGTCAAGGACCTGACGGAAGACGATCTGACCAAACTGCGCGACTACATTCAGGAGAACCTCAAGGTCGAAGGCGACCTGCACCGCGAGGTTTCCCAGAACGTGAAGCGCCTCATGGAGATCGGCTGCTACCGTGGCCTGCGCCACCGTCGCGGCCTGCCCGTTCGCGGCCAGCGCACGCACACCAACGCGCGCACCCGCAAGGGTCCCCGTAAGCAAATCGGCGGAAAGAAGAAGTGAGGTAGCGAGAAGTGGCAGCTAAGAAAAACGTGCGCACCCGCATCAAGCGTTCCGAGCGTAAGAACATCGCG
>DSLMC04103__coassemble_1351_pt1 | contig 11705 bp, 7 predicted proteins | sample DSLMC04103__metabat2_high_PE_001 | metagenome-assembled genome bin DSLMC04103
TAGCTACGTCCGGCACGGATAACCGCTGAAAGCATCTAAGTGGGAAGCCGTCTCCAAGATGAGTTCCCTTTTTGGTAAGGGCCCAGGTAGACTACCTGGTTGATAGACCGCAGCTGTAAGCGTAGCAATACGTTCAGGCGAGCGGCACTAATAGCCCGAGCTCTTCTTCATAACACTAGGTATTCATATACGAATACGCGATCTCGATGCTCGCTATGCGACCGCCAGGGTGGCGTAGAAAGCCACTTGGTGGGGCAGATAGACTGCCCGTGGGGAGCATCCCCCGCGAGCGCGACCATGGAGGCGGGGATCACCCGATCCCATTCCGAACTCGGAAGTTAAGCCCGCCATCGCCGAAAGTACTTCAGCGTCAGGCTGCGGGAGGATAGGGCGTCGCGCTCGCGGAGGATGCTTTTCTTGTTGTGTGAGAGAAGCTGCTGGGTGAGTGGTAGCTGTTGTTGCTGATGTGAGGGGACCTGGGGGTCCTCTTTTTTTGTTGGGGGAGGGGGACTCTTGATGGGCCTGAAAGGGGCTAAGAAGGGCCTTCCGGGGGCTTGCTAGTGTTGCTTGATGAGTGACGACCTGGGTTTTTGCTATACTGAGACAGTGATTAGGGGAGGGATGATTGCTGTGGGTGGTAGGTGGACGCGGGCTCTGTCGGGGGCGTTGGCTGTTCTGCTGGTAGCGATGAGCGCGGTGGGATTTCCGGCGCGGGTCTTTGCGACTGAGGGTGCCGTGACTGGTGATTTTGCAACGTCTGAGAACGATTCTTCCACCCCTTCTTCCGATGATTCTGATGGGTCCGTAACGGATCCTTCTGACCACTCTCAAACTGATACTGACATTCCTGATGGTGAAGGCAACACCGATACGCCTGTTCCCGATCCTGAGATAAACGAAGGCGACGGTGCGGGTGAAGTGACTGCGCCTGCTGCGGAGAAAGCATCTGCTGAAGTCGAGGCGGTAACGCTGGAGACAGAACAGGCGGATAAGGAGCCGGCTGCAGATAAGGAAGCGGTGGTGAAAGAGGGTGCTTATGTGGTTCGAAGCGCTCTTGATCCGCAGTTTGTGCTTGATGTGGCGCTTGCTTCCGTGAATGATGGCGCGAATGTGCAGCTCTATCATGCCAACAACACGCTGGCGCAGCGGTTTTGGGTAACGCGCCACGAGAATGGCACCTACCGCATTCAGTCGGTGCTTTCGGGGAAGGCGCTCGACGTGGAAGGTGGCGGTACAGCCTCGGGAACAAACGTGCAGCAGTGGACGTATACGGCGGGTAACCTCAACCAGAGTTGGACCCTCCTGGCGAATGAGGACGGAAGCGTCACGTTCAAATCGCGGACGAACGGGCTGGTTTTGGACGTGTGCGCAGGTGAAGCGCACAATGGCACGAACGTGCAAATGTGGGAGGCGAACGAGTCGCCGGCCCAGTGCTTTACGCTGGAGCCCGTCGATACTGTGGTGCCGGGCGTGTATACCTTGGCAGCTTCGTCCGACACGTCGAGCGTGGTTGATATCGCGTCGGGGTCGCAGGCAGTAGGTGCCCGTGTTCAGGTGTGGTCGCGCAACGATTCACCGGCTCAGAAGTTTCAGCTAGAGAAGGCGACGGACGCCTCGTGGTTCTGTTTGCGCTCGCTGTGTTCAGGGCTGCTTCTGACGGCTACTGAGGATGCGGTGACGCAGGAAGAAGAGCCCGAAGAAGGCCCTGCTCCCACTCAGCGTTGGGAGGCGCTCATGGGACCTTGGGGCCTTATGGTGGTAAACGCGGAAACGGGGGACGCGCTGAGTGCTGCTGGTATGGTCTCAGGCGCTGATATGGGGACCGCCGAGCCGGGAAGTGTCTCTTTCCAGTCATTCTGCCTGATAGCGGTGGAGGTGCTGTCGGAGGGTACCTACATGATTTCGTGTGCGGCAGATGGGCGCATGCTTGATGTGGCGGGCGGCTCATTTGATGTGGGCGCAAACGTGCAGGTGTACAGCGATAACGGCACCGGAGCCCAGCGTTGGATGGTGGAGCCGGCGGGCAACGGCTACGTGAGGCTGGTGAACGCCAAGACGCGCCGTGCGCTCGACGTGCAGGGCGCGGGAGCGGTAGACGAAACGAACGTGCATGCTTGGATTTCGGCATCGGGCAATGTCGCTCAGCTGTTCCGACCTGTTCCCACGGGCGATGGGTTCTATTACCTGGAATCGGCGTGTGGCGGCTTGAATGTGGACGTGGCAGGAGCGGGCGGCTGGGATGGCGCCAACGTGCAGATATATACCCCGAATCAGACGGCGGCACAGAAGTTTCGCTTCATTCCGGCTGCCTATACCTACACCACGGATGATGTGCGCGGGGGTATCGGCACGGCGGATGGATGGTGGGGCGTGACCTCATTTGGCGGCTACGAGCCAAGCGGGCCGGTGCTGGATGCGCTGTGGCGCGCGGCGGATGGCGTGCGCAACGTGGGCTATGACGTGGGCTTTATCATGATTGATGTCAAAACGGGACAGGGCGTTGCCTGCAATCCCGACCGCGCGTTCTTCTCGGCCAGCACTATCAAGGGGCCGTATGTTGCAAGCCTGGCGGCAACTAATCCCTCAAGGCTGCTGCGTTGGGCGGGGACGATGGAGCTGGCGATACGCATTTCCAGCAATGAGGCGTACGAGAGTTTGCGTTATAACTTCGGCGCGGGTGGTATGTGGACGTGGTGCGCCGAGGCGGGTGTGGATACCTCGATGGCAAACACCTGGTATCCGCACTACTCGGCGCGTGATCTGGTGAAACTGTGGACCAAGAACTACGAGTTTTTCACCGGCGGCGGGAACGGCTCGTGGGTGGGATCGTGGTATCAATCGCCGCTTAATTCGATGATCAGCGCCGATTTGGGCCCCTATTACACCACGCAGACGAAGCCAGGGTGGCTCGCCGACTACGACCTGGCTGCAACCAACGATGCCGGCATCGTATGGGCAGGGGACCGCCCCTATTTGGTAGCCATTTTAACAAATGCTCCCTATCAGCTATCGATCCTCCACCCCATCATCTGGGCCATCGAAGACGCCCACAAAGAGATGGTGCAGTAGCAAGAAAACTTGTGGTGTACTGGCTAGCGCGATAGCGCGTCACACTTTTGTGTGGCGGGAGGGGGCTTTATTGCAGCCATAAGAAAAGGCCTGATCGGCGTGGTGCTGATCAGGCCTTTGGTGGTTCTGGGGGGGGGGTGGCTTGCTTTATCCGCCGAGGACGTCGCGGTGGAGCATCGTTATCATTTTGGACATGGCGCTGCGCAGGGCGGTTCCTTGGGGTTGTACGTAGCTGGTGCCATTCGCCACTACGCCGGAGATAAGTTTGTTATCCACAGCCCATCCCAGGCGCGTGCGGGCCCAGTCGGAAACCTCTTGCGAGCCAGCGATGGCGTTCAGTGCCGAGCCCGTGGAACTGATGTCGACGCCACCCACCTTGGAGGCGTAGTTCGCCAGCATGACGGCCAACTGCTCGCGACTGACCGGGTCCTCGGGGCCGAAGGTGCGGTATACGCCGTCATCGTCTCGGTAGCCATTGATGATACCCTTCGAGCGCGCCCAACTGATGGCGGGGCCATAGTACCAGCTGTAGTCCACGTCGTCGAAGTACGGCGCATCAACCAGGGCGCCGCCCGCCATGCGGTGCAGGATGGTGGCCACCTGGCCGCGCGTGATGGGGTCGTTCGGGCCGAACAGGCCGGAGTCGCTGTACGTGCCCATGAGGCCGGTCTTCGTCACGTAGTCGAACATGCCGCTCGTGTAGTACCAATCGGTGCGAGACACATCAGCGGGGATGTCGGCGAGCAAGAAGTCAATATCGACGGAGCCTTCGATGCCGTCAATCGTGCCGTGCTGTGTGGCCTGCCAAGTCTTGTAGGTTCCCGCGTAGTCGCAGGTGACGTTGTACTGCGCAACCCAGCGCTCCCAGGAATTGAACACGGGGTCGGTCAGGTAATTGTCCCACCAGTACAGGTTCGCGTACACGCCCGCGTCGTATCCGGCAGCCTCAATGCGCGTGCAGAACGTTTGCGCAATCGAAGCGAGCAGGCTGCGGTTTGCGACGTTCCCGAGATGGTTTTCTTCCAAGTCCAGGTAGACGGGGAAGGCCGGATTGTGACCCTTGAGCAGGCGAAACACATGGTCAGCTTCGCTGCGGGCATCCTCCACAGACTCAGCGTAGGAGTAGAGGTAGACGCCATAGGGAATGCCCAGGCGCTCGCACTCGGAAACATTGCGCTTCCAGTATTTGTCGTCTTGATCGGTATAGTCATTGCCGTATCCGCAGCGGATGAGGGCGAAGTCCACGCCATCGGCTTTGACGGCTTCCCAGTCGATTTCCTTGGCATGCTCGCTCACGTCGATACCGCGCTGAATGGCGCCGTAGATGGGGGTTCCGTCGCTGCTGACGTAGTAGCCTTCGCTGTTCTTAGTCCAGGCGGGCGTGCTGGCGGAAAGGGAGATGCCCTCGTCAAGCACGATGGGCTGGCCATCGCTGAAGCGCCAGCTGTTCTCAAGGCGGCCGCTTTGCGGGGCCGGTGCATCGGTGGCTTCAGCGCTCACGGAAGGGGCGTCGGAAGCTGGTTCAGCCGCAAAAGCGGCGGTGGGGGCGAGGCCCAAGGCTAGGGTAGCTGAAAGGGCAATGCTGGTAAGGGATTTTGGTGCGCTCACAAGGAACTCCTTCGAACGGCCGGCGGGCGTTCGTCCACGCGGCAAAGCGGATACGCGAGGTGAGAGCAGTGCTCGCGCCTTTCTTTTATACCACGTTTTCAGGAGGCTTGCGGGAGGGTAACGCCGAAACCGCATGATTTCGACGGTGCTGGGTACCCCGTGTATGGGTGCCGACCAGGCGCAAAGCACAGTAACACTTACGCGGCGCGAAAAGCGCCCTATGCACGAAAAGGCAGCCCTAGGAATCTTTCTGGTTTGCGCGCATGGCTTTCACGACGGCTTTGCCCAGCATCTGGCGGTCGAGCTTGTTGAAGCGCGTGTCGCCGCCGAGGAAGGTGAGGTGCCGCACCGCGCCTTCTTTCTTCTCGATGTAGGAGAGGGCGTGGGCCACGCTGTCGAGGTTCTGCGGGTCGGCTAACAGGAAGGCCGAGTTCGTCTTGCCAGCGTAGGCACCTCCCGCAAACGCGTCGAAGGGGTTCCACACCGATGACACGATGAGGCGGTCGATGCTGATGCCGTCGCCCTCGATGTCGCCCGAGGTCATAAGGTTGTTGATAAGCTCGTTGGCGTGGTAGGCGCTGTTGCCGCACACGCGCTGGGTGCGCACGCCGCGCGCTTCGCACGCTTCCAGGAAAGCATCCGGCACGTGATAGCTGCCGCCCAGCACAAGCAAGCGGCTGAACTGGCCCGATTGCAAGGCCTGCGCGGTGTCGTCGCCCACAACGCCGTTCGAGGCAACGAAGAACACCGGCACCTTCTTTTGGAACAGGTAGGGCGAAAACGAGATGAGGTCGCCCGTGCAGCCGTCGTACGTGATGATGGCGGTGCTGCCCCAGTGTCCCTGCTGCTGGCCGAAGCGGTAGAGGGAAAGCGCAATCTCAGCGGCGGTGCGGCCTTCCACGCGCGTCACTTCAATGGTGGGACCACACGCCTCGCGCACATCTTCCACGACGCGTTCGGAAGCAATGTCTTCGCTGCCCAACACGACAACGCGGTGGGGCTGAAGCTGGCTCAGTGCCTGCGCGGTCACGTCGGGCAGGCCGTCAGGCTTGGTGAGCAGCACCGGCGCGTCCATGACACCCGAAAGCCCCGTGGCCGCCATGCAGGGGGAAGCTAGTTCGCCCGGTGCCAGGATGACCGAGCCGCCCGGGGCGAACCCGCACTTCTCCACGAGGCGGGTCGCCGTGCCGTAGCGGCTTTCGCCGCCGATGACATCAATGAGGTCGTCAGGCACGGTTACGTCTTCGTTCAGCAGGTTAAACACGTGCTCCTCGGCCTCGGCGCTGCCCACGTGTCCGCCCAGCACGCGGTACACGCGGCAGACATCCTTCGCCGAACCCAGCATGCGGGTGTGGCCCTTCTCAATCCAGATGGCCTTGTTGCACAGGCGCTCTATCTGGTCGTTGTTGTGCGACACGATGAGCACGGTGACGTCGTGTTCCTTGATGAGTTGCGTGATGCGTCGCTCGCACTTCTGCTGGAACATGAAGTCGCCGACCGAGAGCACCTCGTCCACAATGAGGATCTCGGGCACGATAACCGTGGCAATGGCAAACGCAATACGCGCCACCATGCCGGATGAGTAGTTTTTCATGGGCATGTCGAGGAACTTCTCAATTTCGGCGAAGTCCACAATCTCGTCGAAGTGCTGCTCGATGAACTTCTTCGAGTAGCCCAGAAGCGCGCCGTTCAGGTAGATGTTCTCGCGCGCCGTCAATTCCAAGTCGAAGCCCGCGCCCAGCTCGATGAGCGGAGCAATGTTGCCGTGGATGGAACACGTGCCCTTGGTGGGCTCCAGCACGCCGGCAATGATTTTCAGCATGGTGGACTTGCCCGAGCCGTTCGTACCCAGGATGCCGAATACGTCACCCTTCTTCACCTCGAAGGATACGTCGTCAAGCGCGCGGAATTCCTTGAAGCGCAACTCGCGGCGCGCCAGTGCGATGGCGTATTCCTTGAGGCTGTTCAGCTGCTCGCTGGCCATGTTGAAGATCATAGACACGTGGTCAACCTTCACCATGGTGGCGCGGTTGTCGTCAGCGAAAACGGGCGGCTGGGCAGCGAGGGGCGTGGTATTGACATTCTCGGGCATGAAAACCGCCTAAACGTAAAGGATGAACTTCTTCTCGGAGGCCTTGAACACCAGCAGGCCCACAACGAAGGTGACAAGCGCTATGCCCAGGCAGATAAGCTGCTCTTGCAGGCCGGGCATGGTGTTGTACATGGCGATGGAGCGGAAGTATGTGACGTAGTGGTACATGGGGTTGAACACCTCGGCTGCCTGCAGCCATTCGGGAACCATGTCGATGGGGTAGAAGAGCGGGGTGGCGTACGTCCACGCGGTGATTACGACGCCCCAGAGATGGCACACGTCGCGGAAGAATACCGCCAGCGCGGATAGCAGCATGCCCAGCCCCGAGCAAAACAGCAGCATGAACACCAGAAGCAGTGGCAACGCGAGCAGGTTCCACGTGGGTGCTATCTGGAAAATCAGCATGACAATGACTACCGCAATGAGCGATATGGCGAAGTTCACCAACTGAAACAGCACTTTCTCCAGCGGAAAAATCATCTTCGACACGCGAACCTTTTTGATGAGGGGTGCGGAATCGAGGATGGAAGTCATCGCGCCGCTGGTTGAGTCGGCCATGAGCGCGAACAGCACGTTGCCGAGGATGAGGTACATGGGGAAGTTCGGTATATTGCCCCATTTGATCACGTTGGTGAACACGGCGGCCAGCACGCACATCATGAGCAGCGGGTTCAGTACCGACCACAGTACGCCAAGCACGCTGCGGCGGTACTTAAGCTTGAAGTCCTTCGACACAAGCGAGGTCATGGTGAACCAGTTGCGCTTGAAGTCGCTTTTGGTGCGTGTTGTCTGCATCGGCGGCATCCTAGCGGTTCTCGCGTCGCAGCGCCTCGTAGGCACGGAGCACATCGAGTTCGTACTGCTTGCGCGAGCCCTTCACCACGGTGTCAAGGATAAGACCGCACGAGTAAGCCAGAATGCCCACAAACACGAGCGCCACCGCAAGCAGCGCCGAGGGCAGTTTCGGCACGAGCCCCGTGGCCGCAAACTCGGCGATGACGGGGATGCCGGCAATGAGGCCCAGCACGCAGAATAGCAGCGCCACCCAGCTGAACAGGGCAAGCGGGCGGTAGTCCTTGAACAGCGACAGAATCATCATGAGCACTTTCATGCCGTCCGAGAACGTGTTCAGCTTGGACTCGGACCCTTCAGGGCGGTCGCGGTAATCGATGGGCACTTCAACGATGCGCCAGCGCTTGTCCACCGCGTGGATGGAAAGTTCGGTCTCAATCTCAAAGCCGGGCGAGAGTACCGGCATGGTTTTCGCGAACACGGCGTTGTAGGCACGATAGCCCGTCATGACGTCGGAGAATTCGAACCCATAAATCCACTTGATGAGTCGACGCACCAGGTTGTTGCCGAAGCCGTGGAAGGCGCGGTCGTTCTCTTCGCCGTAGGTGCCGTTGGAGAGGCGATCGCCCACCGTCATGTCGGCTTCGTCGGCCATGAGCGGCGCGAGCAGCGCCGGCGCGGACTCGGCGGGGTAGGTGTCGTCGCCGTCTACCATAATATAGTAGTCGGCATCGATGTCGCGCATCATCTGACGCACCACGTTGCCCTTGCCCTGGCGGCGCTCGACGCGCACCACGGCGCCATGTTCGGCCGCGATGGCACCCGTGTTGTCGGTGGAGTTGTTGTCGTACACATAAATAACGGCTTCGGGCAGGGCTTTCTTGAAGTCGTCGACCACTTTGCCGATGGTGATGGCCTCGTTGTAGCAGGGGATGAGCACCGCCACCGTGCCCTTGTTTGCGCGTGTGCGTGACGCCTCGGTTACCTGTTGCACGTGTTGCTCCTGTTCGTTCGGTTCGAATATCGTACCCGAAAGGTGCATGCGATGCCAGACACACCACTCATTTTCCGGATGAACCGCGGTTGTTGAGCCGTTGCCGCGCGGTTACGAACGGCTGAAACCCCTCATGGTAGAATCGGGGCGCCGGCTTCTCCCCAAGCCCCGTACCCGATCGGACAGGTGGCTTTTTCGCTCATGGAACAGCTCACACGACCTTCCGAGCGCAAGCGCGTCGCGCTGTTTGCACTCATTCTTGCCTTAGTTCTTGTTGCTTCGGTGGCCTTCACCATTGTGGCGTCGCAGCGGGCGACCGATGCGGCCATCGAGTCGGTGAGCGAGGTGTATTTGCGCGAGTTAAGCGATCGAATGGTGTCCGAATTTAACGCTGGGATGGAGAACAAGTTTGTGCAGGTAGAAACCGTGGGGGCCGTGCTTGCGCTGTCCGCTCCCCACGATGAAGCGCAGGCGCGCGAGGTGCTTTCCGCCTTGGAAGTGGACGATGGATATGCGTTTTTGGCTCTCATGGATGAGAGCGGCGCACTGTTTACCTGCGATGGCGAGAAGTCTGCCGATGTGACGAGCGAAGTGTGGGCGGGCGGCGATCCGGTGGTGGGCTACCGCGACGCGAAGGGACGCGCCGTTGCTCTGAGCGGCGAAACCATTGCGCTGACGGAGAAGATAGACCCGGTGGCGTGCGGGTCACGCACATTCACCGGCGTGGTGGCGGGGTTTGCTGTGGATGGGCTGGCCAATCGGCTGAATTTGCAGACGAGTGACAATAGTTCAAGTTCGTCTGTGCTGATGAACAAGGAAGGCATCTGCCTGGTGGGATGCGAGGGCGGGCCATCCGTGGGTGATGATATCCTCGGTGCGATTGAGGGTTCGAGCGCGTATAAGCCGCAGCGGGATATGGCGTCGGTGCGCGGTGATCTGGCGCGGGGTGAGGCAAGTATGGTGCCGCTATCGGCGGAGGGCGGCCGCGAGTATATGTATTTTCGCCCCATGATGGATGGCGCGTGGTATTTGTGTACGGCCATGCCCGACGGCGTGGTTGATGGGGACATTGAGGCGTTGAGCGGCACACTGCTGGGCAACGCGGTGGCCATTGGAGCGGTGTTAGCGCTGGTGGTGGGCGCGTCGTTTCTCGTGTACTTTTTGCTGACACGGCGCAACACCCGGCTGCTTGCGGAAGAGAAGAACCGGGCCGAGGCAGCGTTTGAGCAGGCGCGTCAGGCGAGTATGGCCAAAACTGAGTTCCTTTCGCGCATGTCGCACGAAATTCGCACGCCTATGAACGGCATTATGGGTATGACGGCCATCGCGCTGCGAAGCATCGGGGACGATGAGAAGGTGCGCATCTGCCTGGAGAAGGTGGCGCTGTCGTCGGATCATCTGTTGTCGCTGATCAATGACATTTTGGACATGAGCAAAATTGAGAGCGGCAAGATTGAGATTAAGCACGAGGAATTCGACCTGTGCCGCTTCGTGAGCTCGCTCGACGCGGTGTTTACGGCGCAGGCGGCCGAGCATGGCATCGACTACCGCACGGAGGTGGACGCGGAGGTGCCCACGTGTTTGGTGGGCGATCCGCTGAGGTTGAACCAGGTGATCTACAACTTGCTGGGCAATGCGCTCAAGTTCACGCCGGAGGGCGGGCGCGTGACGTTGCACGTTGAACGCGTGCGGGAAGAGGGCGAACCTGAGCGTGCGGGCGTGCGGGTGCGCTTCTCGGTGAGTGATACGGGATGCGGCATCTCGCCGGAGTTCATGCAGCGGATTTTCGAGTCGTTCGAGCAGGGGGATGCGCACGCGCAGCGCGGTTCGAAGGGCACGGGGCTGGGGCTTGCCATCACGAAGCGCCTCGTGGAGTTGATGGGCGGGCGCATCAGCGTGCGCAGTGTGGTGGGAAGTGGTTCTACGTTTGTGGTTGACGTTCCCTTTGAACTGCCTGGTGGGGAAGGCGGCGCTGGTGCGTCGGAAGTGGGAGGCACGTTTGCGCATGGCATGGCGAGCGTGCACCCGGTTGGGATAGATGCAGAAGAGGTGTGTGACCTGACGGGCGTGCACGTGCTGGTGGCCGAAGACAACGAACTCAACCGCGAGATTGCGCTTGAGCTGATGGCTATGGCCGGCGCGCAGGCGGACGCGGCAACCACGGGGCGCGAGGCGGTTGAGCGGTTCGCTGAGTCACCGGAGGGGTATTACGACGTGGTGCTCATGGACCTGCAGATGCCCGAGATGGATGGGTGTGAGGCTGCGCGCACCATTCGCGCGATGAACCGCGCCGATGCCACGCGCGTGATTATTCTGGCAATGACGGCCGACGCCTTCACCGAGGATGAAGAGCGCAGCCGGGCCAGCGGCATGGATGGACACCTGAGCAAACCCCTTGCTATTCATCGGGTTTATGCCACAATAGATAGGTTTCTACAGGAGCGCCGACAGACGCGCTAGCGGCCGCGCGCGGCGGGGAAAGCCGGAAGGCGGGGCAGTGAAGAAGCTTATCGCTCAAATCATGAAGTTCGGCGTGGTGGGCGCCATTGCATTTGTTATCGACTACGGCCTGATGGTTCTGCTCACCGAGGCGTTCGGCGTGAACTACCTGGTGAGCGCCACTATCTCGTTCACCGCGTCCGTGGTATTCAACTACGTGGCGTCCATGCGCTATGTGTTTACGCACAAAGAAGGTATGAGTCGTCGCCGCGAGTTCATCATCTTTGTGGTGCTTTCTATTATTGGATTGCTCATCAATAACGGCTGCATGTGGGCTGGTGTGGAACTGCTCGGCATCCACTATATGGTGGTGAAGATTGCCGCCACGTTCATCGTCATGGTGTGGAACTTCGTCACCCGCAAAAAATTCCTCGACGCCGGCAACGAACCCGGCGAAATTCTGAGCGACATAGAATGACGGAGAAGTGAACCTTTAAAGATTTGTCGCACTTCTAGCGATCTTTTATTGCAGAGGAAAAGATTGCGAGTTAAAGCGACCAAGCATTTCTTCTTTGCTTAAAGCGAGGTTGAGAAGCGTTTTTCTCCTATCTTTTTTAAGACAGACAGATTAACGCGAGTGATTTGAATAGTTTAATGCGTTGTCATTGCTCCTACTTTAAAATTTCACTAATGTTTTAATGTCGACCTGAA
>DSLMC04103__coassemble_1420_pt1 | contig 11217 bp, 9 predicted proteins | sample DSLMC04103__metabat2_high_PE_001 | metagenome-assembled genome bin DSLMC04103
GGTGTTAGCTCAGTTGGTTAGAGCGCCGGCCTGTCACGTCGGAGGTCGCGAGTTCAAGTCTCGTACATCCCGCCATTTGAACCTACGAAAGCCCGCCACTCGGCGGGCTTTCTGCTTCTTTCCCCTCATCAGGCACACAACGCGCACGTGACGCGCCCTACCCCAGTGACTCGATGCCGCCTTTTACGTAGTGGTCGATGGCGTTTTGTATGCGTTCCCAGCGCTCAAGGTCGAGGGAGGCGGCGCGCTTGGCGGAGGCTAGGCAGCCGGCTAACTGGAAGAATACGACGCCCTCCAGCTGTTCGTCGGTGAGCGTACAGGCACCAGTGAGTTTGCGCCGATAATCCCCGCATGTTGAGGGCACCAACTTCTCCACGATGCGCGCGGCGAGTGCGTCGTCCATGAACAGGCTGCGGTAGCGCTCGTTCTCGCGCACGAAGCTGCAAAACGTCGCCGAGCAGTTCCGGCACCCACCCAGTGGCGCGGCGTCCACCTGCTCAATCACGCTGCGCATCTTCTCCAGCGCTTCGTCGAGCGCCTCATCTAGCACGTCGGAGGTGTTCTTGTAGTGGCGATAGAACGTCTGGCGACCCACGCCCGCCTGCGCGCACAGAGCCGTCACGGTGACCTCGGCGAACGGTCGCTCCCGTGTGACAGCAAGCAAAGCCTCTTTGATAAGCGCCTTCGATCGTGCAGCCCGCGCGTCTTCCTTGGCGCGGCGCGTTTCGTTGTTCACGGCGAGTCCCCTCTTTCCCCTTGTTGCTCGCACTGAGCAAAGTATACGCCCACCCGCGCCCCGAAAGAAGTGGAACACTTTGGACACACCTGTTCCCTATGAGACGAAGAGCTGCGGAACGTCACGCAACGCCGCAGGTCAAACATTCACCCTCACCGTATCATTGCTGCCACAAGTAAACGACCGCGCGCTGGGGAGAGCGCGCGGGATCGCTTTCCACAGACAACACGTTTGCAGGAACTCGCAAGCGAACAAAGGGGCTCACCATGATTTTCGACATCGTACTCAACCAAATGATCGTGTTTTTTCTTGTGCTGCTCACCGGCGCGGCGGCAAGCAAACTGGGCGTCATCCGCAAGGACTACTTGCCCGACTTCGCAAAACTCATTTCGAAGGTGCTGCTGCCCGTCATGTTGTTCTTCCTGACATACAGCCGCTCCACGCGCGAGACGGTGTTTGAGAACCTACCCATGATTGGTCTGGCCGCCGCGTTCTACGTGGTGATCATCGCCGTCACGTGGGTGCTGGCGAAGATCCTGCGCCCGGTGGGCGACAAGGCAAAGGTGTTTCGCTTTGCGTTCATCTTCGGCAACACGGGGTTTGTGGGCATACCTCTGCTTGCGGCGCTGTTTCCAGATTCGGGTCCGCTCTACCTGGCACTGTTCTCCATCATCGACCAGGCGCTCTTTTGGACTTACGGCATCTACCTGGCCACCGCAAGCGGCACCAAGGCGCGCATCAACGCGAAGAGTTTCGTGAACCCGAACCTGATAGCCATGGCGCTTGCATTCGCGTTTGTGCTGATAGGCATACCGCTTCCGGGTGTTGTGTGCGATACGCTGGGGCTCATCGCCAACGGCACGAGCGCCATGTGCATGCTCTACCTGGGTGCCCTCTGCTACTTCTCCAACCTGAAAGACGCGCTGAGGTCAAAGGAGCTCTACGCGGGCATCGCCGTGAAGATGATTGCCCTGCCGGTGGCGGCGGGGTGGCTCTTGAAGGCCACGCCGCTCGACCCCACCATGACCACAAGCCTGGTGCTGCTCATGGCATTGCCCACCATGACGGTGGTGCCCATGATTGCGAAGATGCACGGCACCGAAGGCGACTACGCCGCGGGCCTCACCGTAGGCACCCTGGTGGCAAGCGTGGTCACCATCCCACTGGTGGCGCTACTGGCGCTGTAGCGCTAGGCGCGTTGGTCGATGCGCGTGAGCGACACCACGTGCAGGGCATCGCCGGAAACGCAGGGCTCGCAGTCGGCCGCGGCCGCTTCAGCGAAGTTCACAGGCTCGTACGACGTGTTCGCAATCGGCGTGAAGGAAACGGGTGGCTCTCCGCCGGCATCCAGCACGTTGTAGGCGTCCATGCAGGCGCGCAGCAGCACATCGGGGCGCAACGACCCGGTGGGTTTGGCCTCCAGCGAGAACGTGACCACCGCACCCGCAAGGTCGAAATCGCCCACCACAAAGTCGCTCACGCGCAGCGTTTTCTCCTTCTTCTTGCGCACGACGGTGACCTCGTCAACGAGCGGAAGGTGCTCGGGCGTACAGGACAGAAGCGCGCGATAGGTGCTCACGGGATACGCCACGGACGCGGCCGGCGCGCCGGGTTCGATGTAGTGACACTCCTTCACCATGAGGTCGGGGGCGCTGGCCGCTTGGAGCGCCTCAAGCGCCTGTTCAGGCGACACGTAGCGCGTCAGTTGCAGGTCGAATATCTCGCGCAGGCCACCCACTCCCACGGGAAGCGCCGCGCCGAAGGCTATCTTCATGTGCGGCGAGAAGCCCTGACTGATGGCGAACGGCAAACCAGCGCGACGCACGGCCCGCTCAAGAGCGCGCGCCACCTCCAGATGCGACAGCAGCGCAAGCCGCCCCTGCTTGCAAAAGGTCACACGTAAACGGAAGATGCGAAGATCAGCCACGAGGGGCCTCCTCTCCCGAAGCGGCCACATCCGCAGCCGCGGCCGCCACCGAAGGCGCAGGCGCCATGCGCTCAGCGGCCAGCACGTTGTCGGCATCGAGCCCAGGGCACACACCGCACGCCGAGCACGCACCAAACGTGCAGTCCGGCGTCGTGCGACCCTCGGCGGCAAGACGCCGCTCGCGCGCCAAAAAGCGCTCCGACACACCGGTGGACACATGCGACCACGGCATGACGCGTTCCACCGGATAGCTCGTCTGCGCCACGGCCGCCGGGTCGATGCCCGTTTCAGCAGCAGCCGCCCGCCACGCTTCCTCGCTGAAGCACTCGGTCCATGCGTCGAAGCGCGCACCACGACGCCACGCGGCCTCAACCCACGCCGCCGCCTCGCGCCCACCACGGCTCATGACCGCTTCCACGAAGCTGGTCGACGGGTCGTGCCAGTGCACGTCAACCGCCTTGTACTTCACCGAATGCCGCAACAGGTTCACGCGGCGCTGCGCCTCTTCAGGCGTAATCTGGCCGTCCCACTGAAACGGCGTCTGCGCCTTCGGCACGAACAGCGCCACCGACACGCTCACGCGCACGCTGCCGCGCTGCTCGGGGGCCACGGCCGCCTTTGCGCGATCGTACGCGCGCTGCGCGAGCGAGGCGATGCCCTTGATGTCGTCGTCGGTTTCGGTGGGAAGCCCAATCATGAAATACAACTTGCAGCGCCGCCACCCGGCCGCAAAGGCTGCGTCCAAGGCGCCGAACAGGTCATCTTCGGTCACATTCTTATTGATAACGTCGCGCAGCCGCTGCGTGCCGGCCTCAGGCGCAAACGTGAGGCCGCCCTTCTTCTGCCCGGCCACGAGCCCCGCCATATCCACGCCAAAGGCATCGAGGCGCTGGGAGGGCACCGACACGCGCACGCCCTTGCCGTCGAGCGCGCGGTTCAGGCGCGTGAGGATGTCGGCAATCTGAGAGTGGTCGGTCGATGAAAGCGACGTGAGGCTCACCTCGTCATAGCCCGTTTCCGCCAGACCCGTCAGCACCGACTCCACCACATTGTCGGCCGAGCGCTCGCGCACGGGGCGATACATCATGCCCGCCTGGCAGAAGCGACACCCGCGCGCGCACCCGCGCAGGATCTCCACGTTCAAGCGGTCGTGCACCACCTCGGTGAACGGCACGACACACGGCTCCCACCCCGAACTCTCCGCAAAGCCCGTGAACAGGCGTTTCTCGAAACGCACCGGCAGGCCCTCTTCCACGGGCTCTATCCACGACCCCGCTTCTTGCGCCTCAGCCTCGCTACGCCAGCGATAGAGCGACGGCACGTACCAGCCCGGCTCCTGCGCAAGCGCGCGCAGAATGGCCGCGCGGCTCTCCCCCGCCTCGCGCATCTGGCGAATAAGGCAGAGCGCCTCGGGCACCGCCTCCTCACCTTCACCAATGGACACAGCGTCGAAGAACGGCGCGTACGGCTCCGGGTTGAACGCGCAGGGACCACCACCCAGCACAAACGGGTCGGCCTCGGCGCGCTCATCTGCCTGCAGCGGAATGCCCGCCAGATCGAGCGTTTCCAGAATGTTCGTGGCCGCCAGCTCGTGCGGCAGCGTGATACCCACCACATCGAACTCAGCCAGCGGCGCGCAGCTCTCAATGCTGAAGAGCGGAATGTCCTCCGCGCGCAGCGTGTCGCAAAACGCCGGCGCCGGCAGAAACGCCCGCTCAGCCGCCATGCCTTCCACCGCATTCACCACATTTACCAGAATGCGCACGGCCTGGTTCGCCTGCCCCAATTCATACGTGTCGGGATACACCATGCAGAAGCGGAAATGCGCGTCGGGCTTGTAGACGCAGCCCCATTCGCGGTTGAGGTAGCGCGCAGGGCGCTCGGCGTCAGTGAGCAGCGGCTCGAGGCGCGGCCAGAGGTCCGTCATCGGAATGATCCTTCTTTCCTTATATACAGGGAAGCGTTAGTGGGAGGAACGCGAGTTCTTAAGGCGGGAACGGGCCACGTCAGCCACCGAGCGCGCCGCAGTGCGAGCGACGTCGCTGGCATCCACACCTGCCGCCTGAGCACCTGCCTGCACCACCGACGAAGCCAGCGGCACCGCAGCGCCCGCAGCGGAGCGCGCCGCGCCCTTCACCTTCGCGGCCGCCGTGCGCGCAACTCCGGAAAGGCCCCCGCCCGTCGTCGCACCAGCCACCGCAGGCGCGGTGTCGCCGCAGGCAATCTCGCGAGCATCTTCCGCCAGCTCCACGGCCTTGTCGCGTGCGCGGGCCACCACACCAGCCAGACCCGCAATGTTTCCGCCCTCTTCGAAGTACTCGATGGCGGCACGGCCCATGGCCTGCGTGCCCGTATAACCAATAGCGGCCTTCACGGCCCAGCCGAGTGCCGGCACAAACGCCACCAGCTGGCGCGCCACCGAACGGCAGGCGAACGCGCCACCCACCACGGCGGCCAGTTCCTTCACGCGCTCCATACTCATGGGCTCGCCGTAGGCGGCGGCAATTTGCAATAGCATCTTCGCCTGATTGAGTGTCATGATGGGCATATCGGCACCCGGAATGAATACCACCAGGCCAATGCCCGCGTTTTGTACCGACGTGGCATTCACGGCGTCCACCGACAGGGGCCTGCGCACAAACGGGAAGGCCAGCGCGAAAGCCAGCCGCTTGTCGTGACACGTCTCGATAACCCACTCGCCCATGCGGCGGTCGAGTGAGGCGGCGGCGCGCTCGTCAAGCGCGTAGGGCTCACCCGATCCCGCCGATGCGGGCAGGGCACGCGCATCGCGCGGCACGTCAGGAGCCACAATGTCGGCCTGCGGCAGAGGATGACCCTGCGCATCAGCGATGTCTTTCACTAGCGCGGGCAACGAGGTGGCAATCATCACGGGCACACCCGCAGCGCGCAACTCGTCGGCATGAGCACCCACCTCAGGCGACAGTCCGGCCACGATAACGGCCATGTCGTCGCCCACAAAAGGCGCGAAGGGGCGGCCGTCCAGGTACACCAGCGACACGCGCGCATGAGCACTCTTGCTCGCAAAGGCGGCACGCACGCGAGCCACCACGTCGCCCGGCGCGGTTTCGTCAATGTAGACGCTCACCGACAGCGGCGTTTCGCGCGCCTCGTCGATGTTCGTCGCCTCGTCGATAACAGCCTTCACGTCAACGGGTAGTTGCATAGCTGCCCTTCTTCCCACTCGTATTGTTATGGGCCCACACCGAGCCAATGAGCCCTATCAGCGCGAAGTTCAACAACATGAACGACGAGCCATAGCTCACAAACGGCAAGGGGATGCCGGTGATAGGCATAAGCCCACAGGTCATGCCAATATTCTCAAGTATCTGGAACAACCACATACCTATAGCACACATCACGATAAGCATACCGAATAAATCAGCGGCCGCACCAGCTATGCGCAAGCTTATCAAAACGAGTGAAACATACAGCGCTATCAGCGCCATTACACCGAAAAACCCAAGCTCTTCAGCCAGTACGCAGAAGATAAAGTCGGTCGGTGCTTCAGGCAAAATATGAAGCGCGTGCTGCGAGCCCTGCATGTAGCCCTGTCCAAACAACCCGCCGGAACCAATAGCAATCTGCGCCTGTTTAAGATTGTAACTGGTACCCGTCGGGTCGATGTCGGGATCAAGAAACACTAGCAAACGGTTACGTTGATACTGCTTAAGTAGCTTGTAATCGCCCGTCGCATTCTTGATGACTTCATCCACTGCAAACACGCACGCGATGGCCACCACACCCGCCAGGAGGGTAATCAGCAAGAACTTGAGTCGCGCACCGCCCGCAACCAAGGCCACCGCCCCAATGAACAGATACACCAGGCCGGTTCCCAAGTCGGGCTGTGTCATGATGCACAAAAATGGTATCAGCATAATGCCGAGCGCCTTGCAATACTCGCGCGGGTCGTCGAGCCGCCCACCGTAGCGCGCCACCACACTTGCATCCAACAAAATGACGGTCAGCTTCGCGAACTCGCCAGGCTGCACTTGAATGCCCACGTTAATCCACGAATAGGTACTTGTTCCCGCATCGGTGCCGATGATGGGAATGTGGGGCGAGAGGATAAGCACCACATTCACGACGAGAAGGAAGGTCGTTGCTTCCGACAAGCGACGGTAGTCGAAGCGCCACATAATTATCATGGCCACCACACCCAAAGCCACGCCGACCAACTGCTTTGAGAATTCGAAGCGTTCTTCGCCCTGCACCGCTGAATATAAAATCACCAACCCATAGCCCGACAGAAGGACCACCACCACAAGAAGCGGCAGGTTAAGCGAGGGAAACCTGCGCGTACGCGTGGCATCGGACACAGACCTGTCGGGTGCGCGCACGGTATCTATCTGCGGCGGTTGCGCCATAGCGTATCCCTCCCTTCCTAGTCGGTTCGTCCCGAGGAACCCGACGTGGCCAGCGGTTGCGACTTGCCGGTGGATCCTGCTACCGGTGCCACCTCGGTCAGTTCGCCTGCATCACACTTGAGCGCCGCGGCCAGCACTTCAATGCCGAGCGGTGCACCTACGGCTGAACCGCCACCGCCCTGCTCCACCACGCAGGCTACCACGTACTTGGGGTCGTCGTAGGGGGCATAGCACGCAAACCAGGCGTAATCCTCCTGGCCCGCCTTCTCACCGGTACCGGTCTTGCAAGCTACCGTGGCCGGGTCAAGTCCGAACTGGTTGAACAGTGCCACCAACTCGGCGTTTTCGGTACCTACCCCACGCAACGCGTCGCGTACGATGTTAAGGTTCGCCTGATCAACGTCAGGTTCGCCAACAACTTCTGGTTCCACCGTAGCCGCTACGGCCCCACTTGCGTTGCGCACCTCTTTCAGCACATGCGGCTTCATAAGCTTACCGGTTGCAATAGCACCGTACGCCACGGCCACCTGCAAGGGTGTGACCAACACATCTCCCTGGCCGATAACCATGTTCGTAGAGTCGCCACCCTTCCAGGGAATCTCCGCCGGCACATCACGCCAGCGCTCGGCCTTCCACTCCGGCGTGGGAATACGACCAACCGTTTCACCAGGAAGATCGATGCCCGTCTTTTTACCGAAGCCGTACTTCTCCACCTCGTCCTGCATGGCCGTATCGCTCACGGTGGGGTGTGCATTACCTCCAAGGACACTTGCATCGAAGAAGCTTTTCGCGATGTCGTAGAACACCACGTCGCATGAATTCACAATACCGCCGCGGAAATCAAGTATGCCGTGGCCGGAGTGGTTCCAGCACTTCTGTTCCACGCCGGTATGCCACCCATCCCACGAGCCACCGCAATCCCACGTTCTGCCGCCACCGGCGAAGCCATACTTGAGGGCGGCCAAACCGGTGAATGCCTTAAACGTGGAGGCAGCGGGGTATTCGCCCTGAACGACGCGGTCGAGCAGAGGATGGTACGACTCATCCGAATCGTAGGTATCCCACACCTCGTTAGAAATACTGCCGGTGAGCAAGCCAGGTTCAAACGTGGGATAACTCGCCAGTGCCGCTATACCGCCGTCGCGCACATCCATGACTACCACTGCGCCCGCACAGCCTTTGCCGGTGCCAATGGTACCGTTTTCAGGAGCGATGAGCGCAGCAAGGGCGCGATCACACACGTACTGCACGGGTGCTTTAATGGTGAGCGTCACATCGGAGCCACGCGTGGGCTGCGTTTCGCTTTCCACTTCCACCACGTTGCCGTCAGCATCGGCGATGACGGTACGCTGGCCATGGTCACCCGCCAACAGGTCGTCGTAAACGTATTCCACGCCCGCCTGCCCCACTGAGTCACCGAGCTCAATGGTACGTCCGTTGCTCGCAGACGCCAGGTTCTTCTCATTCACTGCTCCCGTGTAGCCCACCACATGGGCTGCCAGAGCACCGAAGGGATACTCGCGCACCGTGCGCGTTTCAACCGACACACCCTTAAACGCATCGGCGTGTTCGGAAATAAAGGCCACGTCGCGCAGACGCGCATCACTTACCACCACGCGCTGGCTTTGCGCACCTGAGGTGGCATCTTGAATGCGTTGGCGCACCACGTTATAAGGCAGTCCAAGCACCGTGGATAAGCGCTGCACCACATCACGATCGCTCGCCACATCGGCATCAGCCAACACGGTAAGCATCGAGCGGTTCTTCACGAGAGCCACGCCGTCGGCATCGTAGATGCAGCCGCGAGGCGCGGGCGTGGGCACCACGGTGTACTTGTTCTCAGCGGAGAGGCCGGCGTAGTATTCCGACGACATCACCTGCATGCTCCACAGCTTCACGGAAAGCGAACCGAAGATAGCCGCCGCCAGCACACCAATGGCAGCGAAGCGGGACTTGAGCCCATCAGCAGGCTTTTTGGACGCCGGCTGCGACGAAGACACGCGCGGTGCGGACGAACCGCCACCCCCGTGTTTGCCGCCCGCCCCCAGCGACGAGGACACGCCCACGTTACCCACCGAGCGCACATCTTTTTTCTTCTGGCCAGCATAGGGCGTTTTCGTACGGTTACGCACGGCGAATACAACAACGATGACCACGAGGGCCACCACCAACGTGATGGCTGCGGCGATGAGGGCGGCTACCATACGAGACGCCCCTTAGCGGAGGTGCGGCGAGCCGGGCTGGGCAGGAGTGGCCAGAGCGAGCACGCGCGCGGCAAGCGGATAGAGGATGAGGCCGATGGCGCAGTCGTAGAGCGCACACGGCAGCGCGCGGTAGATGAACACGTCAAGCGCTCCGGCATCAAAACCAAACGCCATCAGCAGCGCGCCGTAGAGCGTCTCCACCACCAGCATGCCTACCATGAAAATAACCAGCGGCATGAACAGCGTATCGTTGTCGAGCACCATAAAGGCGCGCGACGCCAAAAACGTGACCAGGACCAGCAGAAACGCCATAGCCCCCACCGGGCCACCCGACACGAGGTCAAACGTCAGTCCCAGCACGAAGGGCAGCACCGGGCCGGACGTGGTCGGACGCACAATAGCCACCAGCAGCGCGTACACCGCCACGAAGTTCGGCATGGCCGCAAACACGGCAATGTTGGGGGCAAGCATCACCTGCAAAAGCACCGCCAGCACCGCGCCCACTATCAGCGCCACGCGATCACGGGTCTCACTCATGAGGTTTCGCCCCCTTCCTGGTCGTCGTTGGTGCCGTCCTGCGTGGCGTCGCCATCGCCATCGGTGGTGCCTGCGTCGCCAGAAGCATTCGCGTTGCCGCCGTTCTGCGCCGTGTTGCCCAGCGCGCCTTCGGAGTTCAGGCTTTTCACCACCAGCACTTCTTCAAGCGAGGCGGCGGTGTCGTTCGGCGACACCACAATGCGCCCCGTGGCGTTGCCCGCAGCCGTGTCCACGCGCACCACGGTGCCAATAATGAGGCCGCGCACGTAGCTGCCGCCGAGGCCCGACGTCACAATGACATCGCCCACCTGCGGCACCTTCGTTTCGTCGATGTTCTCCAAATACAGTAGGCCCTCAAGCGAGCCGCGCACGATACCCTCGGCCCGGCTTGACTGCACGAGCGCCGCCGCGCCCGACTTCGAATCCGTGAGCAGGCGCACATCAGCCGTGCGCTCCGTCGTGCGGAACACCTGCCCAATCACGCCCGAGGAACCCATCACCGTCATGCCGGTATTCACGCCATCAGCCGAGCCCGCATCAATGGTAATGAACTGGTCATACGCCTCGATGCTCTTGCCCACCACGCGCGCGGCCACGCCGTCAATGTCGTAGGAGTTCTTGAGGTTCAGCAAGCCTTCCAGGCGCTCGGCTTCCTGCTTGTACTCGTCGGCCTGGGACAGGAGGTTGCGGAGCTGCTGGTTTTCTTCGCGCAGGCTAGTGAGCGAGGTTTCGTCAGCCGTGAGGTCGGCCAAGCCGTCGCCCATCGACGAGGTGGCATCATCAACCGCCGCACCGGCGAACTTGAACGGCGCCACGGCACCGGCCACCGCGTTTTGCACGGTGTGCAGCGGGCCGTTTTCACCCTCGCGCGCGTAGAGCGTCGCCAGCGCCAGGGAGGCAACAAGCAGCACGACGAGAAGCACCCGTCTCATTGATGCCGAACCGTTCTGTTGGAAGTTAAGGGCCATGCGGGAGGGGCTCAGGCCTTACTTCGATCGCATGAGGGTTTGCTTGAGCGCCGTCGGAGTCTCGAGCACCTTTAGGCAGCCAGTTACCACGTTCGTGAGCGCCGTTTCGCTCACCCACACGGGAATTTCCAGCTTGTCGGTGAGGTACCGGTCGAGGCCCGAAAGCAGGCCACCGCCGCCCGTGAGCAGGATGCCGTTCTGAATGATGTCGGACGCCAAGTCCGGGTTCGTCTTCTTGAACGTTTCCTTGATGTGGACAACCATTTCCTCGCAGGGTGCCACCAGGGCCGCACGCACATCTTCGGACTGAATGGTCACCTCTTTGGGCTGCTCGGTGATAACGTCTTGGCCGGAAATGATCATGTCGCGCTCGCGGCCGTCCTCAAACGGCAGAATGGAGCCAATCTTGATCTTGATGATTTCGGCCGTGCGCTCACCAATTTTGATGCCCAGAAGGTCG
>DSLMC04103__coassemble_1436_pt1 | contig 11117 bp, 8 predicted proteins | sample DSLMC04103__metabat2_high_PE_001 | metagenome-assembled genome bin DSLMC04103
GGGGGGCTTTCTGAGCCTTTAGCCGCCCAAGGAGAAACCCAAGGAACTCCTACAAGCGACGAATCTCTTGCGACCTCAGTCGCACTTCTTCAATCCCAAACCACAGGCGCTCTGCCTCTCGTCCAAGGAATTCCCAAAGCAACCCTCGGCACATTTGTGTCCGAAGGTCTCGTATATGAGGTAAACGAAGACGGAACTTCCGTCGCTCTTGTTGGCATCCATGCCACCGATCTCAAAACCATCTCCGTCCCCACCCAGGTTGTAAGTGGTAGCGACACCTACATGGTGACTACCCTCAAAACCCTTGCGGGGGGGGGGGGCATTCACTGAGTATTCTGTAGAATCACTCTCTCTTCCTGAAACAATCAAAGATATCGACGATGAGGCACTCAAAGGTATCTCGTCACTCAAGCATGTCCAGATAAGCCCCAAGTGTGAGGGCTTTTCGTCGTTTGACGGCATGATCTTCACCAAAGATTACTCGCATCTCCTGCTCATTCCCGAGGGTAAGGAGGGTGCTGTTACCATCCCCGGCTTCACTCAATCCATTCTCACCCAGGCATTGTCCCTGTGCCGTTCGGGTACCTCACTCTCTTCCGGGGATGGCAGCACCGCATTTACTAGCTACGACAGAATGTTGTTCTCTAAAGATATGAAGACCTTGGTTGCCTGCCCGCCGGCTTACGGGAAAGCCGTCGTACTGCCAACCGAAACTGAGACTATCGGCGAATATGCCCTTGCAGGTTGCAAGGATCTTGCGTCGATCACCGTTCTGGGCAACGTGCAATCAATCGACCCGACAGCTTTCGCTGACGAAGTTAAGGTGTCCGCAGTTGTAGCCCTTCCCGCAGGGCAGAGCTACGAAGCTCGCAAGGCCGTTTGGGAAGCGGCTGGCTTCAAGCACTTTGCTGAACCTGCCAAACCTGGCTCAACCACAACTCCGGACAACAACGTAGCTAGCGGCCTCACCTACACCTTGCTTGAGAACTACACCCTCTCCGTCTCCTGGCAAGGCAAAGACGACCCGCAAGCAGACCTCGAAATCCCGTCGTCTGCCGAGATCAACGGCGTACCTTACCGCGTGAGTACCGTCGCCGAAAACGCCTTCGCCAACCGCGGCTCACTCACGAGCGTAAAGCTCCCTTCCACCCTCACCACCATCAATAGTGGAGCCTTTGCCGGTTGCGCGAACCTCGCAGCTATCGAGTTTCCCAACACCCTGCGCACCATAGGGGAGCGCGCCTTCGAAGCCACCTCCCTCAAGAACCTCTGGCTCCCGGCCAGCATCGAAACAATCGGCTCCCGAGCCTTCGCTTCCTGCTCATCGCTTGAGCGCATCGTTGCTCTCGGTGCTCCCGAAATTGCGAACGATACCATTTCTCGTTGCGCAAATGTCTCGGTTTATATCCCCTCTGGGTCCGAGAACTTTTGGAACCTCGGTCTTCCTTCCGACAACAACCACCTCATGCCCTACGGCGTCACGCTTTCCGAAGAACCCCTCACTATTGAAGCTGGACAAGAAGCCAACCTGTTAGAAGGCGGCAACCTCCAAGCTCCTGACCCCGTTGAGGCTTCTTACTCCTACGCGGCTGCTCCTTTGTCGGTGGATGCTGGCCAAGTAAACGCTAAGAAAGCAGGCACCTCCGATGTTACCGCCGTGCTCACGTTGGATGATGTGGAACTCACTCGCGCCAGCCGCACCGTAGAAGTCTCTCCGAACCCTGATGCAGAATCCAACATCGCTCTCATGAACACCAACTCATCCCTGCCTGCTGCCTATCTCGCCGATGCACGCAACAACCAAATTAGCGTCACCGCTCCCACACGAGTAACCTTGGGAGACGGAGATGGCTACGACGTAGCCACAAAACCCGAGTGTGCTACGGGTACTGCTATCTTCAAGAACAACTCCGTTGGTCAATCTGTGCAGCTTGATAGTGTTGAATGTACTAATGTTAGCGTTGAAAACAACATCCAAACGCTCGACACCTCAAGAAGCCTTGATAGCCAAAGAATCTTTAGCCTTTATCCCAAAGGATACGAAGACGCAGCTGTGAACTTCGGCTACGGCACTGATGTAAATAGCGCTATCCCAACTGATAATGAAGCTTTCGGCATCGCTCCCAATGCCTCAGCTCCCTATACGTTCCGCTTGAATCTGACAAACAAAATTGAACTTGCGAATGCTGAGGTGAAAGAAGATATAGCTAATACCAGTGGCAACACAGTATCCCTTGCCACCGTCATGTGCACCTTTGCAGGGTTTACGTTTACACCCACGGGCCACGGCAAAACAGACGATGCTTTCTACTTGCAAGATGCGAAAACAAGCACAGTCTATTCCCTTACCGATGTCAAAGCACATGCCAACGACATCTCTAACAAGGGTAAAGGCTCTCTCTACTACGATATGTACGCAGCTTATGCCACTGATGACACCAAGTATGAATGCAAGTCTACGTGGACGAACGGAACCTATGACCTGCGCATCATCGACGTTCTTCACGATGACAAGGCCTCTGGTGGTAAGGCGGGTCTCACGTTCCAGTTTAAGAATTTGCTTAACTTAGCCTACAGTTTAAATAGCGTGATAAGCTCCAATGATGGTGGCTGGGGTGCGAGCGAACTCCGCTCAAACATGAACCCAGGGATTGACAATTGTTCCTATGGATTCGACAAGGATCTCATCTGGAAGCAGGTTCCTGACGAATTGCAAAACGCTATCGAACTTGTCAAGAAAAAATACCAGCCTTCGCGAATCGGTGATACCTCTACTATCGCTACTACAAAAGACAAACTTTTCCTTGCAAGCTACTCCGAATTTGTTTCTGAAAGCTATTGGGGATCTGGTCACTGGACATCTCAAGAAGGCACCCAATACGCCTACTGGAACGGCAAAGTGACTCAAAACAAAGGTACAAACGATTGCCTTGTTAAGAAATACCAAAAGAATGCCCAAGACTCGGCTCAGATGGCAACCTACTGGTGGCAGCGCACTGCTAGCCCTTACAGTGATGCAGACTTTCTTCGTGTGTCGCCAGATGGCGACTTGGTTGTCACCCATGGCGCGAGTGTCTCCTGGGGTATTTGTCCTTGCTTCTGCCTCTAATCTAGTATCTAGAATCTGCCCGGACTGTGTCCTCGACAGGAGTTTACGACGGGGTAGGGCTTGAAGGTTGCGAAGTGTTAGTCCTCCGTAGGGCAAGGGCTCTGCCCTTGCCGCTCGGCAACGACTAACCTGGCAAGTCACCCATGGTTGACGGCAAAGGTAGAACCCTGCCTACGGAGGACAAGTGAGAGGTAGCTTGCAGTGAGTTTTAACAAATACGCACTACCAACCTTTTGCGACAAATCCCATGCGGGTTGATTATCGGAAGGGATACCAATAAGCATGTCTATCAGGTATAACATATCAAGTACTTCGCGGCTTACTCGGCGGGTGGTTGCGTGCGTTCTTACCTGTGCGCTGGTTCTGGCAGCCTTAGTGTCTGTGCCTGCACTTGCGGAGGAAGCCAACGTTGGCACTACGCTTATGGGTTTGCGGGTGACCGATTCGTCTAAGAACCAGCATTCGGAGGCAGATGGCCAACCAGGTTCCGTCAAAGTGGGTCTTCGTGTAACCAACTCAAATAGCACTAAACCCATCAAGGTTTCTGTTCAATTCCTCGGCAATGAGGGCACTTGGCGCGATGGCGCTCAAACCAAGACGGTTGACATAGAACTCCTTAAGCCCACGGTGCCTCCTGATCTTGAGAATCTGTCAAGGACAGGATACGAACTCGATGGCTGGTCCACGACACCAAAAGGAGAGGCCGTAAGTCTGCCAACATCCACCGTGGAACCTGCTATGTGGTTTGCTTGCTGGAAGGCTAAGTCCTATCAAGTCACGCTTGATCCAGACGGAGGTGAGGGCGGCGATACCTCGACAACTGCGACATATGATGCCCCTATGCCGCAGGTGACAGTGCCAAATGATAAGGATGGTTATATTTTTGCTGGATACTTCGATGACCAAAACAAGCAGTACTACGACGCAGAGGGTAAAGGCGTAAGCGGTGTAATGTGGGACAAGGATAAGGACAACGTTACTTTGACTGCTCACTGGACGTTGAAAATAGATTTCACTTTTCCAAGTGATGCTCTTATTCAGATTGATGCTACGGGTAATGTTACTGGTCAGGGGAACTTTACCTTCTCGTCTGGAACCGTTAAGCCCCTCAAGATTACTGCCGTAAAGGGTGCTCCAACCAGTGGTGCCGCCTCACTTTTTGCTCAGGGTACTATCCCTGATGGACTTCGCGTCTTGCTTACCCCGAAAGCGGGTTCTGGCGAGGAAGTGAGGGTTCCGCTTACTTCAGCCGATACGTCCATACCCAATGGCGGCTGGACTTTAGCTGCGGGTAGCACCAGCAATCCAACTACGTTTGCAGTGGCATTCAACTTGTTTCTTCCCAGTGGTACCCAGTTGAACTACTTCCCGGAAGGTGAAGTTGCTATTGCTAATCTTTCCTATGTGGTGGAAGCAGCAGACGCTTCCTAGGCTCACTCCACCTACTCGCGGCAGGAACCACCCGCTCGGCCGCATAACTCGCAGGCGCGCCTTCCCATCACGGGCGTGCCTGCGTGGTTTTGGGCCTCTGCGTCTCTATTGCGCGAAAAAGTGTGACGCGCTTCGCGCTACTGATTACGTTAAGAGACATTCGACTCCCTCGCATTATGACGTGGGCATTCTTCTGGCGGTTTCTTGCTGGCGCCACACGGGATTCTTCGACTACGGCGCTTCGCGCCTCCGCTCAGAATGACAAAGGGGGGCCGGTGGCGTTGACGTTGTTGTTTTGGTTGATAGAGAAGTGCAGTGGTTAAAGCACTCCGCTGAAGATGAAAATATAACCATGACCTGCGTTTTCGCGCTTACGCGCGAACGGCGCTCTGGAGAACGCCGCTACGGGCATTATGCCAGCTGTAAGTCAATGCCTACAAGTCAGTCAGCCTGCGTCATAAAGTGTGGGATGTGGGATGCCTTTGACTAAATAGGTAGCGCGTAAGCGCGTCACTCTAGTGGAGCAACGTAGGCTGGGGGGTTTGGGAGGGTTCTTGGCGCTTCTGAACACTGTCTTCTTCGCGCCCGAAGGGCGCATGCTAAAGCATGAAGGAGTGCAGCGCACGAAAATGCTCTTCCGCGCGATGCGTGGAAGAGCATTTGAGCAGCGGAGCGGCGCGCCAAGAATCCTCTCAAACCTCCCAGCCGGACAGGTTGAAATGAGTTTTCCGCTCAACCTGGTTGTTGGTGATATCTTCGGGCATTTCGAAGGAAGCGTACCTGCATTTACCTTTTACGCTCCCAAGCCGGTGGCTACGGCGGTGAGGGCTACGAGGACGCCTATGATGGATTCGCCGCCGAGCAGGCCACTTGACACTACGAGGCCGGTTTCGGCTTGAGCCTTCTCGCGAGCGGCTTGTTCGTCGGGGGAGAGGTGGGCGCGGCGGCGCTTGCACACGGCATCGTACACCACCTTCGCCATGGCACCCAGAAATGCGGTGAACGACATGTAAAAGGGCAGGTAGATGCCCAGTCCCAGCATCATCGCGGGAAAGCCCACCAGGTACAGCACAAACCCAACCGTCAGGCCCAGCGCAAATGACGGCACGCTCGGGATGCCCGACACCATAGTGGCTACCACCGAGGCCTGCGCCGACACGAACGACGCCTGCGGGCCGAACGCCTCGGGGCCGTATGCGCTCACGAGAATTACCATCACGGCCACGGCCACCACGGCACCCAGTAAGGCGCCGATAGCCTGGCCGATCCACTGGGCCTTGGGGGAGGTACCCAGCACATGCCCTGCGTGGAAGTCGTTCATCACGTCGCCCGCAAGACCGCAGGCCACGGCCACAATACCGGCCACGAAGAACAGCTGCACCTGCGGCACGTTCGACACGGCGGCCACGGCCAGAAGCACAATGAGCCCGAATATCTCCATGGGGTCGATGCCCGTTTGCCCCACGCTCTGCGCGCTCATGGCGGTGGCCACCCATGCAAGCGCCACCACAATAACGGCAGGTACGGGGCCCAATTGCAACCCGAAGCAAATCACCAGCGCCACCGCTGCCACCGCGCAGGCCACAAGGCCAGCCGTCAGGCGCATCCGTCGCTTCGGCGCACGCACATCCGCGTCCGCGCCAGCGTCCGCTGCGTCAGCCGCACTCACCACCGCGCCCAGCACCACCGACCCACGCGTGTCCTTCAGCATGTGCACAGCCTTCGGCAAAATGTTCTTGCAGATTACGCCCACGCCGGCGCCCATCATCACACCCATGCCTAGGCTCGACACGATGCCCTGCGCGCTCGCGATATCCCAAAGCCCCGCTGCGCTGCCGCCCACAATAATGCCGAAGTTCGCCAGCACCGCGCCTGCAAACCACACCAGCACCGCGCCGGTTCCCACCAGAAAACCCACGGCCAGCAGCATGGGGGAGTTGTATATGCCAAACGCCACGCCTGGAATACTCACGTTCCCCAGTAGCATGGCGGGAATAGCGCCCACCCAGTCGCGCAGCGCCGTGTAGAGTCCCGCAATGCCCATCGCGCCGAACAGCTTCACGCCAACCTTGCCGCCCGCGTCACCCGCAATAAGCGTCTGAGCAGCCGCTTCGCCAATAGGGTATTCCAAATCGGCGTCTTCAATAAAGTGGCGACGTAACAGCACGGTGCACACCAGGCCCAGCACCACGCCCGACAGCGCCACCAACAGCATCTCGAACCAGCCCACCTCATCGGCAAAGCCCAGCATCCAAATGCCGGGGATGGTGAACGCCAGGCCGCCCGCCACCATGGCACCCGCGCTCATGACGGTGTGCGTGACGTTCGCCTCGTTTAGGCTGGCGCGCCTGCGCCCGAGCGCCTTCAAGAAAAACAGTGAAATGATGGCCGCAAACACAATGGGCCAGGGAAGCGCCCCCATTTTGAGGGCCGTGTACACCGAGGCGGCGGTAATAATGATGCAACCGACGCACCCAATGAGGATGCCGCGCAGCGTGAGCTGCCCCTTGACAGAGTCCATGTCCTTCTCCTTTTCGTATATCCGCTTCCCCTCGTTTCGGGAAGTCGGGTTACCGTTGGGACGGGTACAGTATAATCACGCAAGGCGCGCGCGGCATCGCAAAAAATGCAGTAGTGTGCGCGCAAGACGGAGAAATGGGTGCACCGATGAGCGAACGGTGCCGAAAGGAGGGCGCATGAACGCGAGGCCCGAACCAACTGGTGTGCTGGCGGTGGACGTGGGCAACACCTCGACGCGCTTTGGGCTGTTCGTGGACGGCGCCTTAGGTGATACGTGGGAAGCGTCCACGCCCGAGCGCTTGACGGTTGATGAAGCGCGGTGTGCGGTGGGTGCGTTTTTGGGGGAACGGGTGAGGCGCGCGGGCGTTGCTGGTGTGGGTGTGCTGCCTGCCGCGCCGGCCGACGCGGTCTTGTCGTGCGTTGTCCCTGACTTCGTTGAGGTGTGGACGCAGGCGTTGCGCGCCGAGTGTGGCCGTCGTCCGCTCGTGGTGGGCCCGGGCCTCAAGACGGGCGTGCGCATGCGCTACAGCGACCCGGCTGAAATTGGGCCCGACCGCATAGCTGACCTGGTGGCAGCCCTTGCGGAATTCACCGGTCCGTTGGTGGTGGTTGATTTGGGTACCACCACCAACTTAGAAGTGGTCGATGCCGACGGCGTGTTTGTGGGCGGCATCATAGCGCCCGGGCTTGCGCTGGGCGCGCGCTCGCTTGCCAACGCTGCCGCGCGCCTGCCGGTGGTGGAGCTGAAGGCACCCCAGTCGGTCATTGGGAAGAATACGCGCGAGGCCATGCAGGCCGGCGTGGTGATGGGCGAGGTTGCGCGCCTCGATGGCTTGCTTGACCTGGTGGAAGCCGAACTTGGTAGCACGCCTACGGTGGTGGTCACGGGCACGCATGCGGCGGCACTTGCGGCCCTGTTGCGCCACGATGCGCAGGCCGACGACACGCTCACGTTGCGCGGCTTGCATAAGCTCTACGAAGCGAACCGGAAGAAGTAGGCGCGCACGCGCGAAGAAGGGGGATGCATGGACGCACAGGCGCTGGTGCTCGAACTCAAGAAGATCGCAGGTGAGGACGCGGTACGCTCAGACGAGCCGATGGCCGCTCATACGACGTTTCAGATTGGCGGCCCGGCTGACGTGTTCGTTGAGCCGCGCACGGAACAGGCCGTGTGCGCAACGTTTATGCTCTGCCGCCAGGCGGACGTGCCGGTGCGTGTGCTGGGCCTGGGGAGTGACCTCTTGGTGGCTGATGCGGGCCTGCGCTGTGTGGTGGTGCGCCTGGCGGAAAACTTTGCCACCATCGAGCGACAGGGAAACGTGTTGCAGGTGCAGGCGGGCGCCTCAAATGCCGATGTTGCGCAGGTGGCGTGTGCGGCGGGACTTGCCGGCTATGAGTTTGCAAGCGGCATCCCGGGCACCATAGGCGGCGCGGCCATCATGAACGCCGGCGCCTACGGCGGCGAATTCAAGGACGTGGCCGTGGCCCTGCGCTGCCTCACGCCCACAGGCGAGGTGGTGGACGTCAGCGCCGAAGAGGCCGCCTGGTCGTATCGCCACTCCATGATGGACGCGGCGGGCTATGTGGTGCTGGCGGCAACGCTGCGCCTCACGTCCGATAACCCTGCAGTCATCCAAGAGCGCATGGACGACCTCGCTCGTCGCCGCGCCGAAAAGCAGCCGCTCGATATGCCCAGCGCCGGCAGCACCTTCAAGCGCCCTGAGGGTCACTTTGTGGGGAAGCTCGTGCAAGAGGCAGGCCTGCGCGGCGTGCGTGTGGGCGGCGCGCAAGTGTCGGAAAAACACACGGGTTTCCTCGTCAACGCAGGTGATGCCACGGCCGCTGATGTCTGTGCTCTTATCGAGCTCGTGCAAGAGCGCGTGTATGAACACACAGGCGTGCAGCTTGAGCCGGAGGTTCGCCGCTGGGGCTTCGAAGACGAGGAACGCTAACGCCCGGCTTCTTCACCCCTTCGCCCCCTCTTCCGCACGTTCCCTACCTCTCGCCCTCTTCCGCACCACACCGTTTCTACCCCTCGTGCAACATTTCGAAGAAAACCGTGCAAGAGGGGTTACCAAACTGATCCAAAGCGCCTATACTGCCCCCAGTCCTTTAAAAGCGGTACAGAGAGACCGACAAGGTAGAACCCCAAGCGCCCACTCACACAAGGGCGCGACGAGTCGAAGCCTTTGTCTGTCGCGGAGGCTTTTTTCATGCCCGCGGCAGGCGCCCGCCCAGCGGGACGAGGTCCGCCTGTACCATCCCGACGAAAGGGGTGGGTGCATGACCGAAACAGGCACGGTCAAGACCGTCTGCATGGACGCAGACGAGATCGAGCGGTCGTTGACGCGCATTGCGCATCAGATCCTCGAGGCGAACAAGGGCGCGGGGAACATCGCGCTCGTCGGCATTGTGACGCGGGGCGATTTGCTCGCCAAGCGCCTGGTCGAAAAGATTGAGGCCATCGAAGGCACCAAGGTGCCGCTCGGCAAGCTGGACATCAGCTTCTATCGCGACGACTTCGCGACGCATCTCTCGCCGGAGGTGCATTCCACGGACATTCTCTTCGACCTCGACGGCAAAGATGTCGTGCTGGTGGACGACGTGCTGTATACGGGCCGCACCATCCGCGCTGCGCTCGACGCGCTTATGGACATCGGTCGTCCGAAAACGGTGCAGCTGGCGGTGCTCGTGGACCGCGGCCACCGCGAACTTCCCATCCGCGCCGACTTCGTGGGCAAAAATGTGCCCTCGTCGGCCGACGAGAGCGTGCGCCTGTTCCTTGAAGAGGTGGACGGCAAGTCTGAGGTGGAAATTCTGGAAGTAGCACCGGGCTCTCACGTGGGTTCGGCACCGCTGGGAGGTGAATAGGCATGGCGTTCAATCACAAGCACCTGATTGATATCACGGAGTATTCCGCCGACGACATCATGACCGTCCTGGAGACGGCCACTCGCTTCAAGGAGGTCAACGAGCGCCGCATCAAGCAGGTGCCCACCTTGAAGGGTGTCACGGTAGTAAATATGTTCAACGAGCCGTCCACGCGCACGCGCTCGTCGTTTGAGATTGCCGAGAAGCGCCTGAGTGCGAACAGCCTGAACTTCGGCGGCAGCTCCACGTCCACGGTGAAGGGCGAGAGCCTGGTGGACACGGTGGAGACGCTCTGCGCCTACAAGATTGACACGATTATTGTGCGCGATAAGCACGCCGGTGTGCCGCGCAAGATTGCGGATGTGTCTGGCGCGCACGTGATTGACGCGGGCGACGGCAGATCGCCCATGGCGTAGTCGCACAGTTCCTGCGTGTACAGCGGCGTGTGCATCATCAGCACGACCGGCAGCCCGCGCGCAATTTCCGCCTTTAGGGCGTCGAGCTGTCGGGCAGTGAAGTCATAGTAGACGTTGTCGACCGCGATGAAGTTTACGCCGTGCAGCACGCGGCTGGCGAAGCGCAGGTCGTTTTTGCAGCAGGACTGCACGCGGTCGAAGCTCTGGAGCTTGTAGGCTTCGTCCTCGAAGGCTTCGCCGACATAGAGGCTGAATTCATGGTTGCCCGCGGCAAAGAAGCAGTCGCGCGCGCCAAGTTCGCCGCGCAGGAATTCGAGGTTGGCGCACGATACGAAATCGCAGAAATCACCCGTATAGAGTATGGGCAAATCATTTTCGTCCGCATAGGCGAGCTGCTCGCGCAGAAAGCGTTCGGCGCGGCCCGGCACGCCCTCGTCAAAGACGGTGCGGCGGCTTTCGGCGAGGTGCACCTTCCGCTCGCCATCGCGCGCGTCTGCGCGGCAGATGTGCGAGTCGGTCAGGTGGAGCGCCCGGAAGGGCGTCTCCGCTCCGCAGGAGATGGTGGTATGTGTGCAATCCATGGGGAGTTCCTTTCTCATGTGGCGTTTTAAGTGAAAGGGGCCTGCCGTTTGGACAGGCAGGCCCCTTGGGAGTTGATGGATCAGGAATTGACTGCGTCGAGGGCGTCCTGGTAGATCTGCACGACCTCTTCCAGACCCATGGAATTGAGCCGCTCAATGAAGGACTCCCATTCCGCTTCGACATCGCCT
>DSLMC04103__coassemble_1442_pt1 | contig 11055 bp, 7 predicted proteins | sample DSLMC04103__metabat2_high_PE_001 | metagenome-assembled genome bin DSLMC04103
TGCACCATGATGTTCTGCGGCTTAATGTCGCGGTGGATGATGTCCAGCCCGTGCGCCACCGAAAGCGCCTGGCACACCTGCGAGCCAATTTCGGCCACCTTGCGCTGGTTGATGGCGCCGCGTTCGTTGATGGCGGTTTTCAGGTCGCTTCCGCGGACGAACTCCATCACTATATAGTAGGTGCCGTCGTCCTGTCCCCAGTCGTACACGTTCACAATGTAGGGGCTTTGCAGGTTGGCGGCCGCGGCGGCTTCCTGCTTGAAGCGCTTGGTGAAGTTGGGGTCGGCGGCGTACTGGGGCAGCATGACCTTCACGGCAACCAGGCGCCCCAGGACGTTGTCCTGCGCGCGGTACACCTCGGCCATGCCGCCGATGCCGATGCGCTCCGTTATCTGGTAGCGGTTGTTGAACACCTTGCCCGTCATGTTTCCGGTCACGTTTTTGCTCCTTTAGGTCACATGCCCTTGGCGTGCTGCGTTTTCAAAGCTGATATGATCGCCACAAGCATACCTTATTTACAAAAGCCCTTGCACCTGCAAGGCCGTTTTCAACACATTTTGCGCCCGCTCAGTTCCCGTGCCCTCCTGTGCGTGCTCCAGGTTGATGGCCACTACCACGCGCGGGTTGTCGGCGGGGGCTAGGCTCACGAACCAACTGTCGTTGCCGTCGGGCTTTTCAGCGGTGCCGGTTTTGCCGGCTACGGACACGCCCTCAATGGCGGCCGCGGTGCCGGTGCCGTTCTTCACCACGCCCTCCATGACGGTTTTCACGCGGTTGGCCGTTTCCTTGCTCACGGCCTGCAGGAACTTACCCGGCGAGGCGGTGTAGCTGCGCTCGCCGCTGGCGTTGTAGATGCCTTCCACCAGGTAGGGGTCCATGATGGCGCCGTCGTTGGCAATGGCGCTGCCCACGAGTGCCATCTCAAGCACGGTGGCCTGCGGGCCGGCCGGGCTCTTGTGGTTGCCCACTGGCTCGCCGGCGGCGGCCCAGGCGGTTTCCCACTCGGTCATTTCGGCGGGCTCGGGCATGAGCGAGGTGCTCACGGGCAGTTCGAAGTCGAGGTCCTGGTTGAAGCCGTACTTCGCGGCGGCCGCCACCAGGCGCTCGGCGTCAAGCTGAATGCCCAGCTGGCCGAACACGGTGTTCGACGACAGTTCCATGGCGCGCGCCAGCGTGATGTCGCCGTAGTCGTTCTTGTTGAAGTTCGTGACGGGCGCGTTGCCAATTTCCATGGTACCGGGCGAGGAGTACACGGTGTCTTCCTTCGCCACGTCGTCCTCCAGCGCGGCGGACAGGGTGACAATTTTGAAGGTGGAGCCCGGCGCGTAGAGCGCTTGCGTGGCGCGGTTCAGCAGGGTGCTGTCGCCGCTGTCGGGGTTTTCCGCGGCCTTTTGCAGCAGCGCCTCGAAGTCGGCGGCGTTGTAGGTAGGGGCGGAGGCCATGCCCAGCACGGCGCCCGTGTCGGGATCCAGCACCACGCACGCGCCGGAGTAGCCGCTGAGCGCGTCTTGCGCCGCCTGCTGGATCTTCGAGTTCAGCGTGAGGGTGACGTCGTTGCCCGGCGTGCTGATGCCCGCGAACGAGTTCAACACGTCAGTCCAGCTGGCGAAGTTGCTTTGGCCTTTCAGCGTGTCGTTTTCAGCCGCTTCAATGCCGGACGTGCCGTACTGCTGCGACGCGTAACCCACCACGTGGCTGGCCAGGTCGCCCGCCGGGTACACGCGCTCGTACGTGCCGTCGTCCTGCCGCACGCTTTGCGCCAGCACCACGCCATCGTAGGTGGAAATGGTGCCGCGCTCGGTGTTGGCCTCTTTCGCCAGCGTGTGGTTATTGCCGGGCATGTTCTGGTAGTAGTCGGCCTGCACCACCATGATAAGCGTGAGGTTGGCCACCAGCAGGGCAAACATGGCGGAGAAAATAATCATGCCGTGCGTGAGCCGCTTGCCCAGCGACACGCGCCCCAGCACGCTGTTTGCATGGAGCGAGGTGGTGGCGCTGGCCATTTCGGTGCCCACGCCCGTGCCCTCGTCGCCGCAGCGCAGAAGGAAGCCTACAATAATGAAGCTGGCCAGCAGCGACGAGCCGCCCTGGCTGATGAAGGGCAGGGTGAGGCCTGTCAGCGGGATGAGCCGCGTGACGCCGCCCACAATGATGAACGCCTGCAGCACGATGATGGACGTGAGGCCCACGGCCACAAACGAGCTGACGTCGTTCTTCGCGCGCGCCGCCGTCACGAACCCGCGGATGGCGAAGCACAGGAACAGCAGCAGCACGCCGGCCGCGCCCAAAAGGCCAATCTCTTCGCCAATGATGGTGAAGATGAAGTCGCTCTCGGCCACGGGGATGGGGGGCAGGCCGTTGCCGCCGCCGGCCAGGCCGCGGCCCACGCCCACGCCGAACAGGTCACCGTCGGCGAAGGAGTAGAGCGATTGCACCAGCTGGTAGCCTCGGTTCTGCGTGTCCGCGAATGGGTCGAGCCAAATGTCCACGCGCGTTTGCACGTGGGTGAACTCCAGGTAGGCCCCTACGCCGCCAATAGCGATAAGTACCAGGCCCACCACCAGGTAAAACTTCTTGCCCGTAGCCACGTACAACATAATAAGAAACACGAAGAAGAACACGAGTGCGCTGCCGAGGTCCTTCTCGAACACGACGATGAGCAGGGCGACCACCCACATGAGCAAAAGCGGCAGTAGCGTGCGAATATCGGGCAGGTTGAACGGCCCCACGCGCCACGTGAACACCGACAGCATCTCGCGGTTTTGCGCGAGATAGCCCGCGAGGAAGAGCACGATGGTTATTTTTGCTATTTCGCCTGGTTGGAATGAGAATACGCCGGGGATGCCAATCCAGATGCGGCTGCCGTTAATTTCCTGGCCGAGGACCGGGATAAGCGGCGACAGCAGCAGCACAAAACCCACTATCATGAGGGTGTATTTGTAGTTGGCAATCTTTTCCAGGTTGCGGAACAACACCAGCACCACCACCATGCACGCCACGCCCAGGAAGAGCCACATCACCTGGTTAAGCGCGATGTTGGACTTCTCCGCGTAGGGTGCAAGGCGCGTGATGAACGCGATGCCAATGCCCGAGAGCGCAAACGCGATGGGCAGGATAGCGGGGTCGGCACCTGGCGCGAAACGGCGCACGGCCACATGCGCGATGACGAACGCCACGAAGATGCCGATGGGCGCGCCCAGTGTGTTCGCGTTCAGGCTTTGTCCCTGGTTGATGGCCAGCATGGCAAACAGCAGCACCACGATGGGCGCCGCTACGCACAACAGGACCAGTTCTATGTTGCGGCGCGTCATGCGGCACCGCCTTGGGTGGGTTGGTTGTCGGTGGTGGAGGAGTTGCTGGCGTTGGGAGCGGCGTTGGCGTTGTTGTTGCCGTTATTGTCCGCGCCGTTGCCCGGTTGCGTGCGGGCGGCGATGTCCTGGCGGTATTCTTCCACCAGTTCCTGAGCCGCTTCCACGCTATCCACGCGCCAGCCGTCTTTCAGGCGCTCGGCGAATCCGGGCTGCAAGTCGTCCACACTCACGTCGGTGGTTTCCACGTGCTCGGAGTACGACAGGCCGAACACGTCGCCGGGCACGCCGCGATACACGGCTACTTTCCCGTTGTCTTCGGCCAGGTAGGCGGCATTGTGCAGGTAGGTGTTCGTGCCCCAGGCCGTCGCGCCCACAATGGCGGCGAACAGCACCAGCACCAGCGCGATGGTGAACTTCGTCTTGCGCGCCATCTTCTTGCGGCGCACCTCGGCGAAACCGGACACGTCCGCCACAATAACGGTGACGTTGTCGTGGCCGCCGTTCGCGATTGCCTCGTTCACCAGCTGCGAGGCACAGCGCTGGGGGTCGCGCACGCGGGCGAGCGTTGACTCGATGTCGGCATCGGACACCATGCCTGAGAGACCGTCGGAGCAGATGAGCAGCCTGTCGCCCGTTTCCACGTTGATCTCGTAGAGGTCCGGCTGGGTGTTGGGGTCGCTGCCCAGCGCGCGCGTGATCACCGAGCGGTTGGGGTGCGTGCGCGCTTCCTCGGGCGTGAGCTGGCCGGCTTCAATCATGTCGGCCATAAGGCTGTGGTCGCGCGTGAGCTGCTGGAGTTTGCCCTGGTGCAGGAGGTACGCGCGCGAGTCGCCCACCTGGGCAATAATCAGGCGTTCGCCTTCCAGCATGGCGGCAGTCATGGTGGTGCCCATGCCTTCGCGCCCGCGGCCCTCGTGAGCAGCGCGGATGATGGCGCGGTTCGCCTCTTCCACGGCGCGACCCAGGGCCTCGGGGTCGGGATGGGCGGGAGCCAGTTCGGCCAGCACGTTCACGGCAATTTCGGAGGCCACTTCACCCGCGGCGTGGCCGCCCATGCCATCGGCCACGGCGAACAGCGGCGGCGTCACAATGAGACTGTCCTCGTTGTGGTCGCGCAAGCAGCCGATGTCGGTGCGGCTGCCGAACGTGGTGGTGGCCCCTTTGCGGGTGTGGGGCGTCGATTTGTATGCGCGCTCGGCGGCCATCAGGCAAACCTCACGCGGATGGCGACGTCGCCCACGTTCACCACGTCGCCGTTCTTGAGTGCCACGGGTTCGCTGATGAGCTGGCCATTTACGGCTGTGCCGTTCGTTGAGCCCAAGTCTTCTACGAAGAGGTTCTGTCCCATCAGGCTGAAGCGTGCGTGTCGGCCGGACACGTAGCCCGCTCCCACCACGATGTCGGCGCCGGGGCTGCGGCCCACAATAACGGGACCGCGCACCACAATGGACACGCCGCGCAGCTCTTTCGGCCCGCGTTCGACCGACAGATTCCAGGTGCGTTCCTTTTTGCGCTGGCCGCGCACCAGCCCCACGCCCGTTTTCATGAGAGCGAACAGGAACAGGTATAGCAGCGCCACGAACAGCAGGCGGCCAATCAGCAGCACGACATCGATCACGAGAACACCCCTCGCTCTATGCGGTTAGGTACCATTGCGCGCTCGCTCCGCTCACTGCGCCTGCGTGAACACGAAGTTCGTCATGCCGATGGTGATGCGGTCGCCTTCGCGCAGGGGACTGGTGGCAATTTCAGCGCCGTTGACGAAGGTGCCGTTGGTGGAGCCGAGGTCGGTGATGGTCCACACACCCTGGGGCTCGAAGCGCAACTCGGCGTGCGTGCGGCTGGCGTTGATGTCGTCCACGACGATGTCGTTTTTCGATTCGCGGCCCATGAGTAGGCGCGATGCTGCCAGCGTGTAGGTGCGGTTGTTCGTGGTGTCAATGAGGCTGGCGCGCACTGCCTGCTGGTTGGGCACGGGCGTGGCCTGGCCGCCGCCTGCGAATACCACGGTGTCGGCCGCGACGGGGGCGCCGGCTGCGGGATGCGCGGCGTAGGCGGCTGCTGCGGCTGCTGCTGCTGCGGCACCGGCGGCTGCGCCGCCCGCGAAGCCTGCGGCTGCGGCGGGGGAGTCGGGCGCGGGTACGGGCCGGGCTTGCGAGCGGCCGTTTTCGCGATAGTCCTGGAAATCTTGGCTGTCGAAGGTGTATTCGCCGTAGTCGATGGAGTAGTCGATTTCGTCTTCCGGCACGTAGGGCAGGGGCGGCTTGGCGCCCTGATCGTAGGCATTGAAGTCGTCATAGCCGGTGAAGCCCGCGTCCAAGTCCTGGTAGGGTTGGGGCATCGGCGCAGGTGAGGCGGCTGCTGGGTAGGCGGCCGGGGCTGCGTACGGGTCGCTGGGTGCGTAGGGGTCGGCTGCGGGCGCGGGTTGGCCGTGGCCGTAGGGCTGCGCCTGCGGGGCGGGCGCGCGCGAGGGAACGGGCTCGGGCACCGGCGCGGGTGCAGGTGCAGGTGCCGGTGCTGCCGCATAACCCCCGGCCGGCGCACCATAGGGAGCCGCCTGTCCGCCCGCGGGCACTGGAGCCGCGCCGCCCAGGCCGTAGCGCTGCATTTCTTCCGCGCGCAACTGAGCAATAATAGGTGCCGCCACGGGTTCAGCAATAATGTCGAACTTCCCGTGCTTCAACTCTTCGTCCACGATGAAGCGCACGAGCGGCTGCCCGTCCATGACCAGGCCTTCGTCGGCCGCCTTCGCTGCAAGATAGGTTTCCGTTTCGCCCGCCAGCGTAGGGTAATAGCCGAACAGGCGCTGGTCGTCATCCGGGTTCACCAGCACGGTGTACAGCGTGGGGGCGTACTGCTTACCCGCGCCCACCATCTTGCCGCGCCGCATCTGCTTTTCCGCCTTCTTCGCAATCTGAACAGGCGAAATGGGAGCGTCGAACATGCGGTCGGCCGCACCTTCCAACGTGTCTTCCATCTTGCCTTCGAACCTTGAGAGAAAGCCCATCGCATCTCCTTTATCGCGCGAACTCCGGTTGCGGATATCCCGCGCAGCTACCCCTGTCGCCGCGGGTTGCGGCGTGCGCGCTTGCATCGCCGGCCACGCGCAAGGCGCGGACGCGGTCGCTCGACTATCGTGTGTCTCTGCATATGACTATGCAATGCTCCATCTTGCCATAAACCACTACCCCGCGCCCCATCCTTTACGCAATCGTCATTATTGTGAAGAGGAAGGGGCGGCGAGAAAGCTTTGCGCCGCTGCGCAAAAGTGTGACGCGCTTCGCGCCGGCTATTGGGGCATGAGATGGGCGCGCTGTGTAAGAATCATCCGAGAATTTGGCACAAAATCGCGTTCGTGTACGGATTTGAAGCTCCAAAATCAAAAGAGGAAAATAGCGAACAGGCGTTTCTTTAATAACAGCGAAAGATCCGCGGTCCCAAGAGGTTCAAATCCGTACATAAGGGCGATCTGTGCCATTTTGAGGCAACTTGAATGCCAAGGCGTAAAACGGTATCCCCATCCGCGTGCTTCATGCGAACCTTCACATAAAGTGACGCGCTTACGCGCTACTGATTACGCCACGGGGTGGGTACCCTCCCTACCACTATGACGAGGGCTCGTTCATGTACGATAAACATAACTAAAACGATAACCTTCGTAGGGGCGCTTCACGAAGCGCCCTCTCCGCCGCAGGCGGAGAACTCAACCGGAACCTGCGTTTTCGCGCTTCGCGCGAACGGATGCTTCCCTAAAGGGACTAGGCGCTGCGCGCCGTCGCTGGTAGCACTTCTACGGAGGTGATCCTTGTCGCACGTCAACACCTTCAAGTTAGTCAGCTCGCGTCGTAAAGCGAGAAGGTTGGACACCTTGTGGCGTACTAGCCAGCGCGATAGCGCGTCAGACTTCTTCCAGTTCTGCCGAATCGGCTGGTTCGAGTTCTGGGTGTTCGAGCACGTCTGCCTCTTGTTTGGCGGCGGCGCGTTGGGGGAGGTATTCGCTGGCTACGATGCCAGCGAAGATGAGCGCGAAGCCGGCGAACAGGGGCAGCGTGAGAGCTTCGCCAAGAAACAGGATGGAAAACGTCACGCCGAACACCGATTCCGTAGCCAGGAAGAGCGAGGCTGGCGCGGGATCGACGTGGGCGACCGCCGTGTTTTGGAGCAGCAGCGCGAGGCATGAGGCGAACAGCGCGAGGTACGCCAGGCTGACCCACGTGTCGGTGCCGAGTGCTGCGAAATTGGGCATGGGTTCGAACACGCCGCCGAAGATGAAGCCCAGCACGCCAGCCACAAGGAATTGGATCACCGTGAGCAGTGTCATGTCGCGGCCAGGCGCAAATTTCGCCGAATACACCACGTGGAAGCTGAGGAACAGCGCTGAGAGCAGGGTAATCAGGTCGCCGAACCGCAGCGAGAAGCCGGCCGCCCCCGCGAACGACACACACCCTACGCCCGCCACGCACACGAGCGCTGCGGCAATGTTGTAGCGCGTCGGCCGCGTGCCGCGCAGGCCCCATCCCAAAAAGGGAATGATGACGCAGTAGAGCGATGTGAGAAACGAACTGTTCGAGGCCGTGGTGTCGGTGAGCCCCGTGGAGTTCGCCCAGTAGGCCAGAAACAGCCACACGCCCAGGACGGCGCCTTTCTTCAGGTGATCGAGGTCCAGTGAGCGGCGGAAGCGCGGCAGCATGATCAGGCCTAACACAATGCCCGCAACCGTAAACCGGGTGCCGACGATCCATGCGGGTGGAAATGCGTCCACGGTGGATTTGATGACGACGGTGCCTAAACCCCAGATGGCGGCAGCGATCAAGAGGAAGCCTTTGTAGGCTGCCAGCGGAAGCGGGGCTGAGGTGTGTTCGATGCGCGTCATGGTGTTGTGCATGATAGCATGCGCGGGCGGCGCGCGCGGGGACGTTGGCCGGCGCGTTGCGCGGCTGTCGGCGGCGCGCTTGCGGTTTGGCGACCGGGGGATGACCGATGCGCGGGCGCATGTGGGGCGGCGCGCGGTGGTGCTAGGCTGGGAGGTTGATGCAGGTAGGACGCTTGGTGAAGCGGCGCCACGGCAACGTGGTGGCGAACTGGCGAATGGCAAGGGAGGTGCGCATGCCCACGTTTCGAGAAGTGGCGCAGGTGGCGGTTGAGGCGCGGCGCGACAAGGGCGCGCACTCGGGCCGGCGGCTGCGCGAGATCGAGCGCATCCTGCGGCGGCATCACGTACTGAAAGGACTCACGCCTTATGAGGCCACCAGCCTGTTGGAAGACTTGGGCCCCACGTTCGTGAAAATGGGGCAGATTGCGGCGAACCGCAGCGACGTTATTCCGCCTGCCTACGCCGAGGCGTTCAAGCGCCTGCGTGCCGATGTGCCACCCATGCCGTATTCCCAGGTGATAGCCACGGTGGAGGTATCGCTTGGGCATCCGTGGCGGGAGACGTTTTCGTGCATTGAAGAACGGCCGCTGGGCTCGGCGTCTATCGCGCAAGTGCATCGCGCCCGCATTGCGCCTGATGGCCCGTGGGTGGCGGTGAAGGTGCGACGGCCGCACGTGGTGGAGCAGATGACGCAGGACTTGGCGCTTATTCGCCGGGCTGTTGCGCTTATCGGGCTGACGCGCGCAACCGACGGCATCAAGTTGTCGCTGGAGGACCTGGTCACAGAATTGGAGCGCACTACCCGTCAGGAGTTGGACTTCCGCGTGGAGTTGCGCAACCTTGAACGCTTCCGTACGCTTTTGGCTGACCAGCCGGGAGTGGAAAGTCCGCGGCCGTACCCGCTCATCAGCTCAGATGATGTGTTAGTCATGGACTTCATCGAGGGCCCCATGATTAACGACATACCCGCGCTGTGCGCGCGGGGGTTGGATCCGCGCGAGTTGGGACATCGGCTGGCTGAGAGCTACGTCACGCAGATTGTGGACAACGGCTTCTTTCACGCCGACCCGCACCCTGGCAACCTGCTGGTGAGCGACGGTGACATTGTATGGATTGACTTGGGAATGGTGGGTTTGCTTAGCCCGGTGGAACGCGGGCTGGTGGGCAAGATGCTGCGCGCCGCGGCCGAGAACGACCCCTACGCGCTCATGCAAGCCCTGCTCACCGCCACGCGCGAGGATGGCCCCGTCGATCACGGGCGGCTGCTCGACCAGCTGGGTCAGCTGGTGGCTTCGTACGCCACGGCGAACCTCGCTTCTATAAATGTGGGGCAGGCGCTACTCGACGTGTTCGACGTTCTGCGCTCGCAGAATCTGGCCATGCCGCCGTCATTTACGCTGCTCGCGCGCGGCATGGTGACCATAGAGGGCGTGCTGGTTGATATTGCACCTGATGAGAGCGTTATTGATATCATCGCCGACCACGTGCGCCGCCGCGAGCGTACGTGGGAGTCGATGGAGACGAAGGCACGCGAGTTCATGAGCATCGCGCTGTCATCCACGGAGTCCGCCGTGCGCCTGCCCACGCAGGCATCGCACACCCTGGACATGGTGAATCGTGGTCAGGTGAAAGTGGGCGCTGAACTGGGTATTCCTACAGACGTGCTGGCCGCCCTCTACTCCGTCAGTGGCACGGTGGCCATGGCGCTGATCTCGGCGGGCCTGTTCGTGGGCTCCAGCCTGCTCGCCCAAACAAACATGCACCCCCAATTCCTCGGCGTCCCCTTCCTCGCCGTCTTCGGCTACGTAGGCGCCTTCGTCCTAGCCGCCTACGTAGTCTGGCGCAACCTCCTCATCCGCCACCGCCAAAAATCCGAGGAGCGGTTGTAGTACAAAGAAGCGGCCCGCTTGGGGGCGGGCCGCTTGGTGAATCGTTGGATGTGTCGCTTTGCGCTCCGCGCGTTCTATGCCAGTACGGCGATGGCGGCGGGGTCTTTGATGCGGAGGGCGGGGGTTTCCATGATGCGGAAGGTGTGGTTGAAGTCGACCAACTCCAGGTAGCCCACGGACAGGTCCAGGCCCAGGGCCACGTCCAGGTACTCCGGCTCGGCGCACACGAGGACGGCCTTGCCGGGGTCAAGAACGCTGGTCATGTACACGTCCTGCACGAGTTTCTGGATGCGGTCAATTTCCAGCATGCCGGTGTTCGGCTGCAGGCGCTGCAGGTCCAGGAACAAATCGGGCGCCACCACCAGGGCGTAACGACCCAGATAGCCGTTCTTCGCCAGCTGCGAAACAGCGGCGGCCACGTCGGTGAACGCGTTCTCGCCGACTTTCCAGTCGCCCTTCTTCACCTTCACCGAGCCCTTCACGGTGAGCAGGCCGTCAGTGCCAAGCGCCTTGTTGCCGTTCAGGATGAGGTCGTCCTCGCGGCGCGTGGCTTTTTTGGCGGCGGCGATGGCCGGGGCCATGTCGACGGGCGTGCCGGTGCGTGCGGCCAGGTCGAGGTCGCGGCCGAACAGGGTGAAGTCCTCGTAGAACAGCGGCAACTCCAGCTGCGTGCGGCCGACGATGCGACCGATGCCGTCTTCCAGCACCTCGTCCTTCGCCACGCCGTCAACGGCGACCGTGGTAATGCCGGGGCCCAGCGGGCCGTACGTCTTCAGGAAGCGACGGCAGGTCAGATGCGCACGCGCCGTGCCAATGACGGCGTCGTCGATGCGGTTCCACAACTCGACCGAGAGATCGGCCGATTCACGAGCCAAGTAATCCATAACGGGCTCCTTTCGATGGTTGATGCGTGTGGCCGGTGCGCGGGCACTGTTTCACGTGAAACATTCGCGCGTGACCGGGGGAAATGCTTAGGACAGGT
>DSLMC04103__coassemble_1449_pt1 | contig 10975 bp, 9 predicted proteins | sample DSLMC04103__metabat2_high_PE_001 | metagenome-assembled genome bin DSLMC04103
AACCAACGACCTTCGGGTTATGAGCCCGACGAGCTACCAGACTGCTCCACCCCGCAATTTCTAGAAACTAAGTTGTCAATGTTGCTGGGTTATGAGCCCGGCGAGCTACCAGACTGCTCCACCCCGCACCTTTGCGCCTACCCCTCCTGCCGGTACTACCAAACAGGAAAAGCGGCAAGATTGAATACTACTCTTGTAACCGCCAAGGGGCAAATGCTTTCTTGTTCCTACACAAAACCACCATGTATGGGGCGCCATGAGGGGCTTTCTCGCGCCCTTCTGGACATATCGGCGCCCTCCTGCACGATTCCGCCTGCATACCGCCACCGCAAGCAATAGGTTGATGTATTCCGTCTGCACCCTCACACGGATTGCAGTACAATCGGACGCGGACTTACACGGGGCGCATTCGGTGCGCCTTACGGATAGCGAGGAACAACCATGAACGTCATTGATGTGCATGCTCATATTTATCCGGAGAAAATTGCGGACCGTGCGGTTGGGGCCGTCGGGGACTTTTACCTGGTGGACATGTATGGCGAGGGTACGGCGGCGCACTTGTTGGACTCGCAGGAACGCTCGCCCATCACACACTTCGTCGTGCACTCCGTGGCCACCAAGCCCAGCGCCGTGGCCAGCATCAACGACTTCATCGCGGAGCAGTGCCGCGAGCATCCGGAATTCATCGGGTTCATGGCCATGCACCAAGACCTCGAAAACCCCGAAGCAGAAATCGAACGCGCCCTTGACCTGGGCCTTGTGGGCATAAAGCTGCATCCCGACACGCAAAAGGTCAATATGGACGACCCGCGGCTCATGCGCATCTACGAAATGATCGCAGGTCGCCTGCCGCTCATCGTACACACGGGCGACTACCGCACCGATTTCTCACACCCGCGCCGGCTGAAAAACATCCTGCACACGTTCCCCAACCTCGTGGTGGACGCGGCGCACTTCGGCGGCTGGTCCATCCCGGAAATTGGTTACGACGTGCTGCACGACGAAAACGTCTTCATCGACGTATCCAGCTCCATGCCTTTCCTCGGCAATCGCCGCACGCGTGAACTGGTGAACCTCTGGGGCGTCGACCGCGTGATGTTCGGCTCAGACTTCCCTATGTGGGATCCGGCGCGAGAGTTCGACACGTTCACCTCGCTCGGCTTCTCGGACGACGAGTTGGAGAAGATGCTCTGGAAGAACGCTGAGCGCTTCCTGGGCGCGCCGGTATCGGAATAAGCGCGAGGCACCGCGCGCACGCAGCAAGCGCCTCGCCTCGCGCGAGAACTAGCTCTCCAGCTGGTCAGCCGGGCGCACCACCACCACGCGAATCTTGTCGATGCGATGGCGGTCCATATCAACCACGGTGAACGTGGCCACGTGACCATCCTCCGCCACCGACACTGAGTCGCCTTCGTCGGGGATGCGGTCGAACAGCGAAAGCAGCAGGCCACCGGCCGTTTCGCACTCGGACGATTCCTGCGGCTGGAAGCCGATAAGTTCCTCCACCTCGTCAATGGGCATGGAGCCATCCACCAGATAGCTGCCGTCGTCCAGCTGCACGAGGTTCTTCGTCTCGCTGCTGTGCGCGTACTCGTCGTCGATGCGGCCGACAATCTGCTCCATGATGTCGCTCATAGTGACAATGCCCGACGTGCCGCCGTGCTCGTCAATGACCACGGCAATTTTCGTATGCTTCGCCTGCAAAATTTGCAGCAGCTTTGCAATGGGAATGCCCTCGGGCACCGCCTGGATCGTCCGCACGTGCAAATCGTCGATGGTGCTGTCGGGCGGCAGCGTGTACAGATCTTTCACGTGCACGAAGCCCACAATACGGTCTTTGCTGCCGCGGCACACCGGATAGCGCGTGTACTTGTAGCACGTGATGAGCTGCAGATTCTCTTCCAGCGTGTCGTCCAAGTCCAGACAGATGACGTCGGTGCGCGGCGTCATGATGGCCTCGGCGTCCTTGTCGCCTAGGTCGAAGATGTTGTCCACGTACTCGTTTTGATCCGGATCGATGAGACCGCTTTCGGTGCTCTCGTCGATGAGCAGCTTAATTTCCTCGTCGGTGTACACCTCGTGCTCGTTGGCCACATCGTGCCCAAGCAGCTTCATGACGCCGTTCGTGATGGAGTTGAACAACCACATGATGGGATACGTAATGCGGTAGAACCACACGAGCGGCGTGGCGCTGAACAGGGCCCAACGCTCGGTGGAGAAAATGGCAAGCGACTTGGGAATGAGTTCCCCCACCACAATGTGCAGCGCCGTAATAATAATGAAGCCCACGGCCACGGCAATAGCATGAATGGCTGCCTCGGGAAGCCCAAGCGCCTCGAGCGCTGGCGAAATGAGTGCCGACACCGCCGGCTCTCCCAGCCAGCCTAAAGCCAGCGAGGCCAGCGTAATACCCAGCTGACAAGCCGAAAGATAGGCGTTCACGTTGTCGGCGATGAGCTTGGCGTACTTCGCGCCGCCCTTGCCCTCATCGAGGGCAATTTCCACCTGGGACTTTCGCACGCGCACGAGCGAGAATTCGGCGACCACGAAGAAAGCATTCATGAGCAGGAAAAACAGAACAAGTAGCAAACTGAGTGCTGGGTGCATAATTGCGGATGGTCCTCCTTTATATGACTATTCGCTTCGTAATCGTACGGCATCCCCCCAACCATTCGCCCAACCGTCACCCAAAACCCGCAGGTTTCCACAAGTAAGCCCTTGTTGCGCCACGCACCGGGTGGTATGCTCCAAGTGATATCACTGCTATCACTTGGCTTCAAGCAGCATCGGAAAGGAGCCGCCATGTCCGACCTTCTTATCCGCAATTTAGCGCCCCGCGATAAAAATGCGCTCAGGGCGCGCGCTGCACGAAACGGCCGTTCTCAGCAGGCTGAAGCGCGTGCCATCTTGGAAAACGCCCTGAGGTCCGAGTCGCGAGAATGGACCTCGCTCCTTCGCTCGGCTGCGCAGGCAGTTGACGGCATTGAGGTCGAACAGCCTCAACGTCACCCCGCCCGTTCGCTTGACACTAAGGACTGGCAATGAGGTACGTCGCCGACACCAATGTGGTGTCTGAACTGATGAAGCGCGACCCGGCGGACAACGTGATCGACTGGTTCCAAGACCACGAAGGAGACATCTACCTTACCGCCATCACCATCAAAGAGCTGTACTACGGCATGCTTCGCCTTCCGGAGGGAAAGCGAAAGGCGCGCCTCAAAGATACCATGACTGCTATTGTTATGGATTGCTCGAACAAGACCTTTGCCTTTGATGCGTACAGCGGCTACCTGTGCGCTGGCCTGCATGAACAGGCTATCGCAAGCGGGCGCACGCCCACTATTGAAGACCTCATGATAGCGGCCATCTGCCAACGCAACGACGCTGTCCTCGCCACGCGGAATGTTAAAGATTTCGACTACTTGGGAATAGAACTCGTGAATCCGTTTGAATACGAAGCAAGCTGCGCACGAACGTGACAGGAATGTCATGGTGGGTAAAGGCCTTTGCAAGGTTCCTACAAGGTGGGGGCGGTAGGGTGTTGGGCGTACTGAGATACCGTCTTGAGGGAAGGAGCCTGGCATGAAGAGAGTACTTATCACACTGGCAACGCTGGCCGCAATGGGAGGACTGTTTGTTTGCGTCGCTTTGCAGGCGCCACGGTTGGAGAAGGCGCGGTAGCTGCCGCTGTGTTTGCCGGAACTGCGACGGGAGTCGCGGCGGAACCACGACCCCCGTCGATCAGGACGTTATGTGCGTCAACCTGCCCGTTCGGTCAACCCAGCCGCTAACCAGCGAAGCGCTAGGCACCTGCTGCGATCAGGTCTTCCTCGTCGGCGTCAGTAACAGGCGCGGCCTCGGCTGGTTTTGCCACCTCATCAACAGCCGGCTCTTTCGGCAGCACGAGGTTCGCCACCACCGCCACCAGGAACACCACGGCTACGCAGTTTTGCGCGAACACGCTTTGCACCAGCTCCGGGAAGATGGCAAACAAGTCGCCCACCTGCGTAAACCCAATCCCTACGGCCAACGACAACGCTGAAATCACAATGTTGCGCTGCGTGAAGCCAGCACGCGCAATCATCTGGAAACCGCTCACAATAATGTTGCCGAACATCATGATGGTGCAGCCGCCCAGCACCGCCTCCGGCAGCGACGAGAACACTACGCTAATGACCGGCAGAAACGCCGCCAAAATCATGATGACGGCACCCGTGGCGATGGCGCGCCGGTTGACCACCTTCGTCATAGCCACCAGGCCCACGTTCTGCGAGAACGACGTGATGGGCAGACAGCCGAAGCACGCGGAAAGCGAGCTCACGAAGCCGTCGCAGGCGATGGAGCCCGACAGCTCCTTCTCGCGCACCTCGCGGTTGAGGCCCACCATAGTTAGCGCCGAAGTGTCGCCGATGGTCTCGGTGGCGGACACCAAGAAGATAAGCGTCACCGACACAATGGCGCCCAGGTTAAACTCCGGCGTGAAGGGCATGAGTTGCGGCAGCGCGAACAGTCCCACGTTCGCAAACCCGCTGAAGTCCACTGCGCCCATGAAGACTGCTAGCACATAGCCCACAATCAGGCCAAACAACACCGACAGCTGCTTGGTCTTCCCCTTCGCCAGCACTTGGAATACCAGACATGCCGCCAGCGACACCGTACCCAGTATGAGATTTTGCGGCGAGCCGAAATCAGGCGCGCCGCTCCCGCCGCCAAACGATGTCGCGCCCACACCCAGCAGCGAAAACCCGATGGCCGTCACCACCACTGCCGCCACAATGGGCGAAATAATGCGCCGCCAGTACTTCGCGAACAGGCCCAACACACCCTCAATGATGCCGCCCACAATAATGGCCCCGATGGCCGCACTGTAGCCGTACGTGGCCACCACGCCCGTGAGCACCGTCACGAACGTAAAGCTGATGCCCATCACAATGGGCAGCCCCGAGCCCACGCGCCACAGCGGGAACAGCTGGATGAGCGTGCCGATACCCGCAATGAGCATGGCGCTTTGCACGAGCGTGCCCGTCTGCGCCTCGCCGAGGCCCGCCACACCTGCCACAATAAGGATGGGCGCGAGGTTGGCCACAAACATGGCCAGAATGTGCTGGATGCCGTAGGGCACCGCGCGCAGAAGCGGGATGTCGCCATCGAGTTTGAACAGGTTTTCGTGGTTGAACTCCTTGAGTTTCATCGGAACACAACCTCCCCCGTGTCGGGGTCCATCGACTCCACAATGGCAAGCGACTCCAACCGATAGCCGCGCGCACGCAACTCCGCGCCACCCGGCTGGAAGCCCTTCTCCACCGCAATGCCGATGCCCTCCACGGTGGCACCCGCCTCGTCCACCAGCTCAATGAGCCCGTTCAGCGCGCAGCCGTTCGCCAGGAAGTCGTCGATGATAAGCACGTGATCGGTGGGGCCGAGAAATTTCTTGGATACAATAACGTCGTAGATGCGCCCGTGCGTGAACGACTGAATGCGCGTGGTGTACATCTCGCCGTCGAGGTTGATGGACTGCGCCTTCTTCGCGAACACCACCGGCACGCCGAAGTGGCGCGCCACCACACACGCAATGCCAATGCCCGACGCCTCAATGGTGAGGATTTTTGTGACCGGCACATCGGCAAACAGGCGCTTGAACTCCGCGCCCATGGCGTCGAACAGGTCAATGTCCAACTGGTGGTTGAGGAAGCTGTCCACCTTGAGAACGCCCTCGGACTTCACTACTCCGTCGCGCCTGATGCGCTCCTCCAACAGCTCCATGCACCGCCTCCGTCGTCCGCCCCATGCGCCAGCCCCCCGGGCGGCGCAAAACCTTTGGAAGACAGTGTAAAGGACAAGCGCCAGGTTGAAAACGGGAAATGTGGGAAGCATCATCAAGCGAGCGATGGTGATAGGAAAGGCGCCCCTCCCGCAAGAAAAAGGAGTGCCCCGAGCAAGACCGCCAAAGCGGTTTTTAGAGCCGCAAGGACCGAGCGCTCCCCGCGGCTCGTCTAGTAGTACACCCAAACATCCACGCCCGGGTAAACCACTATTTTTGCCCTGTATCCGTCAGCTAAATAACCACGGCTCCCGTCGCAATAAGCACGATGGACACAAGGGCGGCCGCCAAAATGATGGCCACCACCACCTTGTCGAGCGTGCTCTTCAGGTACGGCTCGCCGCGTTCCTTCTTCCCCTTGATATACATGAGGATGCCCGGCGCGTACAACAGCGACATGATGGTAAGCCCCACCGCGCCGCTTGCGAACGCCAGGAAGAAGCTGTACACCACGCCAAAGATGCCAAAGATGCGCCAGAGCGTCAGGTTGCCGCCCACCTTGCCCTTGAACGACTCAGGCTGTGTAAAGGCGAGCTTGGCAAAGTACGCGGCGGAAAGCAGGTACGGCAGCAAAATCATGCCGGCCGAAAGCGTATAGAAGAACTGGTACGTACTATCGGAGAACAGCATGACAATGAGAAAAGCTTCAACAATAAGGTTCGTCACAATGAGCGTGACGATGGGCGCGCCCTTCTTGTTGGTTTTCGCGAAGGCTTTGATGAAAACGCCCTGCTCAGCGGCCTCGTAGGGCGACTCGCTGGAGAGCACCGTGTAGCCCAGCATCGCGCCCACCAGCGACAGCACCACGCCGCCGTTGATGAGGGTGGCACCCCACGGCCCCACCGCATGCTCAAGCACGCCGGCGAGTGCCGGGTTCGGCAGTTCGGCCAGGTCGGCCAGCGGCATCACGCCCATGGACAGCACGCTCACCATCAGGTAGATGGACAGCACGCACACAAACGCTATGATGGTGGCCTTGCCCACGTCGCGTTCCTTCTTGGCACGGCCGGAGATGGCCACCGCGCCTTCAATACCCACGAACACCCAGATGGTTACCATCATAGTGTTGCTCACCTGGTCGAAAAACGGCAGGCTGGGGTCGGCGCCCTGCGCAAAGTTCGCCATAAAGATGGCTGGGTCGAACTTCTGCAGGAAGATAATGGCGGTAATGCCCACGAAGATGGGCACGAACTTGCTGATGGTGATGACGGCGTTCACGCCGGTGGCCTCTTTGATGCCGCGCGACACGAGGAACACGTAGAACCAGATGAGGCAGCTGGCCGCAATGACCGACGGCAGGTTCGTGCCGTCTTCAAAGATGGGGAAGAAGTACGCAAGCGCCCCGCACAGAAGCGCCGAGAAACTTACCGTACACAGAAGCGCGCTAATCCAGTAGCCCCACGCGCTGTTGAAACCGAGGAAGTCGCCGAAGCCGGCGGACGCGTAGCTGTAGATGCCGCCTTTCAACTCGGGTTTGATGCGCGAAAGCGCGAAGAACGTCATCACCAGGCAGAACACACCCACGCCGGAGATGCTCCACGCCGTGAGGATGGCCGCGCCGCTCGCGCCGCCAGCGGCCTGGTCGCCCGCCAGTGTGAATACGCCGCCGCCCACAATGAGCGTGATAACCGTGGTAACCAGTCGGAAGATGCCCAGACCACCGTGGGTTTGTGGCGTGTCGGGCGCGCTGGATCCGGGGGTTGTTGCCACTTCGCCTCCCCCCGCAGGCGAGACCGTAGGGGCAGCGACAGAAGCCGCGTTCACTGTTGAAGCGGGGTGGTGCGATGCGGAAACGCTCATGGGATCACCGTTCCTCGTCGGATTGACCGCACCATAATACCGCAGGATGCCAAAAGGTTCTGCCTCGTTCCCCAATGTTTTACTACTGATAGCGTGGCGAAGGGCGACGCGCGGGCGGGCGCTAGCGTTCGATGATGATGCGGTCAACGAGCACGCTTGCCAGGGCGGTGCGGTTGAGATCGCAGCCAAGACCGTGCGTGTGACCAGCGCGATTGAGGGTGACCATGCCGCGCTCGGCGGTGTGCGGCGGGTTGGTAATGTCGGTGGCGAAGTAGCGCGCGGTGGCCCCAATGTCGCCGGGCGCATCGATGCCGGGCAGCGTTTCGAAGGCGGCGTGCAGGCGTTTTGACACGCCGGTGTCATACATGCCTCCCATCCACACACGCAGACCTCGCGAGCGCGCCAGTCGCACAAAATCGAGCGAGGGCTGCACGCCGCCCAGCTTCGCCAGCTTCAACGCGTAGCAACGCAGCTCGGGATGGCTGAGCGCGCGAGCTAAATCGGCGGCGGTGACGATGGATTCGTCCAGGCACACCGGCGTGCGCAGGCTGCGTTGCAGGCGGGCCAAGCGCTCGAACGCGTCGGACGAGGTTGAAGTTGCGATGCGTCGCAGGTCTAGGGGCTCTTCTATCCCGGCTGTGCCGCAGCTATCGAGAGCGCGCAACTCGTCGAGGTGCTGCTCGGTGAAGCTTTGGTTTGCGTCCAAGGTAACCATAAGCTGCGGGAAGGCGTCGCGCACGGCGCGCACGGCGGCGAGCGAACCCGGCGCCACCTTCAACTTCACGCGGCGATAGCCCGCTTGCACACACCGACGCACCGCGGCCACTGTGTCGGCGGGCGAACCAATGCCCACCACGGCACCGGCGGGAACCGAGGGCGACGTGGCCGCGTGTGACGTGACCGCGCTTCCGAGGGGCCCCTGCGCGCCCGCACCCTGACACTGAGCAGGAGCGGTGCCGCCAATGAGCTGCCAAAGGGGCTTGCCCACTATCTTGCCGTACAAATCCCACAGCGCCGGCTCCAACGCGCCCTGGGCCAGCGGAAAGCCCGCCGCGGCGGGGCAGGCGGCAAACGACGCGCTCACCTCGCTCGGATGCAGGTACGCCTCGGACAGAACGAGCGGGGCCAGCACGTCTTGCAGCACGCGCACATCCTGGTCGAGCGTTTCGGGTAAGTACCAATCGGTGGGGAACGCCACGCATTCGCCCAGGCCAATGCGCCCCTCGTGGTCTTCCACTTCCACGATGACAGATTCGCGCGTGTAGAGCGCACCCTTCGCCGTAGAGAACGGGCGGAGGAACGGGAGGCGCACGCGGTGGAGCGTGACGCGCGTCACTTCGATGCGCTGCTCATAGAGCGCTTCCAGCGCGGCGCGGTCGATCTTGCCGATGCCCGTGCGCGGCAGTTCATCCAGCGCGAACAGGTGGCGCGGTTGGTAGAGTTTCGACAGCTGCGGGGTTAGGCTTTGCCGCACGACGGAGGCGAACTGCTTCGCTGACAAGGGAGTTCCCTGCCGCGCGCCACGCGACGGGGAGGCAGCTGCGGGCGCGGCGGCTGACCCAGCAGCTGGCGCGGTGCCGGTTGCGGGCGCGCCCTCCTGCGGCTCGCGTTCCACAAACGCGACGGGGCGGCGGCCCCACGTGGCATCCGGCGCGCCGAACACGTAGGCGTCGGCCACGCCCGGCACGCGCAGCAGCTTGTCGCGAATCTCGGCCGGATACACGTTTTCGCCACCCGACACGAACATGTCGGCCGTGCGTTCCTTCACGTACAACCGCCCGTTGACCAGCGCCGCTGTATCCCCCGTGAGGAAAAACCCGTCGACCGTGTAGGCGGCGCGCGCGTTCAGGTAGCCCTCGAACACGCCCGGCCCCTTCACCCCCAGGCGGCCGAAGCCCTGCGCGTCGGGCCCCACAATGCGCACCTCGTAGCCGGGAAGCAGCCGCAAGCCGCCATCAAACGTGGACGTGACCAGCTGGTTTGCAATCTGACTGGACGTTTCAGTCATGCCGTAGCTCGCGTACACGCGCGCGCCGGCAGCCAGAGCGCGCGCAAGCGTCCGCGGGTTCGACGCGCTCCCTCCCAGCAGAATGCAACGGTAGTTCTTCAACGTACCCTGCACGTCTTCGTTCAGCAGATCTTGCAGCATCTTGTCCACCACAGAAAGATGCGTGGCGCGCGAGCGCGCGGCGTCGGTCAGCACCCGCGCGGCGTCGAAGCGGCGGTACAGAATGAACGGCGTGTACCCCAGCAGGGCGCGCACGATTACCTGGAAGCCGCCAATGTGGAAGAGCGGCAGCGCAGCTTGCCAGAGTCCCCCGTTCGCGTCATTCAACACGGCGCTGGACGCCTTGGCCGAGCGAAACAGCTGGTCCCAGGTGAGGGCGACCGCCTTGGGCTTGCCCGTGGTGCCCGAGGTGAACATGACGAGGGCGCGCGCCTTGGCATCAAACACGTGGGCCGCGCGCTCGGCGAAGTGGATGATTTCTTCCAGCGCGTCCTGGCGCACCGTTTCGTCGCGACGTCGTCGCGCGGCGCGCAGCGACGTGGCCCGTCCCAGGCCGCGGGCCGAACGCGGTGCAGCCGTCGCCGCTTTCGTGCGCGCCGTGAAACTGGTACGCGCAGCACGAGCCGCACTGGAAGCGGCACGCTCTTCGCCTGCCAGAAGCGCCACCGCATGATTGAACAACGATTCAGCACGCGACTCATCCACCCGATACGCCACGTGCATGCCCTGACAACGCTCCAGTTCCAGCACGCGCCCCAGCTTCTCACTGTCGGTGAGGCGGTTGTTGACGGCCACCAGCGTGAAGCTGCCGTAAGCAGCGGCCAGAATCAGCAGCACGTACAGCGGGCAGTTCGGCAAATCCACCGCCACGTAATCGCCGCGGCCGACCCCCTTCGCCTGCAGGTGACGAGCCAGCGCGGCCGACAGCATGCGCACTTCGCGATACGAGAACGGCGACTCACTGCCCGCCTCATCGACATACGTAAAGCACGTCCTTTGCGGATAGCGCCGCACCATGCTTTCGAATGCGCTGATCATTGGCCTGTTGTTCCTGCTTTCTTTCGCGTTCGAACCCTGATTTCGCCGCGAGCGGCCCCACGTTGTGCCGCCTCATCCCCCCCCGCGTGCGGCGCCGCGTTCGTGCAACCGCGCTTACGGGAACTTCGGGAACTGCGTGAAGTCGGGCGCGCGCTTCTCCTTGAACGCGTCGCGGCCCTCTTTCGCCTCGTCAGTGGTGTAGTACAGAAGCGTCGCGTCGCCGGCAAGCTGCTGAATGCCCGCGAGGCCGTCGGTGGCCGCGTTGAACGACGCCTTCATGAAGCGCAGCGCCGTGGGGCTGAACTGCA
>DSLMC04103__coassemble_1453_pt1 | contig 10957 bp, 3 predicted proteins | sample DSLMC04103__metabat2_high_PE_001 | metagenome-assembled genome bin DSLMC04103
GATGTCCTTCACGTACGCGCCGGCGTAGCACGCCTCAGGCATTTCCACGTCGCGGCCGAGCAGCTGCTGGTAGCGAACGGCCACCGACTCGCCGAAGTTGTCCATCTGCGTCCCGGCGTCGTTGATGTAGAACTCTTCGAACACGTCGTAGCCGGCGTGGCGCATGACGCGCGCCGTGGCATCGCCGAGCGCGGCCCAACGGCCGTGGCCCACGTGCATGGGGCCCGTGGGGTTCGCGGAGATGTATTCCAGGTTAATCTTGCGCTGGCCCTCGGGGATGGTGCCGCGGCCGAAGTCGTCCTTCTCGGTGCGCACGGTGGCAACAACGCTTTGCAGCGCCGCCGGGTTCAGGCGGATGTTAATGAAGCCAGGGCCGGCGATCTCAGCCGTCTGAACGAGGTTGTTCTCGGGCAGATGATCCACGATGATTTGGGCAATCTCGCGCGGATTCTTCTTGGCAAGCTTCGCCGAACGCATGGCAACGGTGGATGCCCAGTCACCGTTGGCCTCGTCGCGCGGACGCTCGAGAGCCGCCTCGGGGGCTTCGTCAAGCGCAAGCGAGCCGTCCGCCATCGCCTGAGCGACGGCGTCGTTAATAAGCTGTTCGAGTTCTTCGCGAATCTGCATGTTTTTCCATCTTCCTTCGGGAAACCAGCCGCCGTGGCCAGGCGGCTCTGTCGTCTACGCAATCCGGACAATTCTACCATCTTTTTAGCGGCGCGTCCCTACCTGCTACCCAGGCCACCGCCCTCAGATAGCCTTATGCAGAAAACATCCACACGACCTTGCACAAGCTCCGTTTCCTTGAGCGGGCGACGGGCCCTCTGTGGTATCGTAAGCGCGCAAAACGAAGGGAGAAGCGCTTTATGGAAATCCGGTTTACGCAGAGCAACTTTGACGACGCACGCCACGTGCGCACGCGTGTGTTTATGGAAGAGCAGGGCTTCGAAAACGAGTTTGACGACATTGACGAGGACGCGCGCACGATACACGTAACCGCGTACCTCGACGGTGCGCTGGCTGGCTGCGCACGGACGTTTCCCGACTTCGAGCGACCGGAAGAACCTGGGCGTTGGATTTTTGGCCGGCTGGCCGTGCTGCCTGAGCAGCGCGGCGCGGGACTGGGAGCGGCACTGCTGGCCGAGTCCGAACGACTGGCGCGCGAGGCGGGCGCCACCGAGATGCACCTCCACGCCCAATGCCGCGTAACCCCCTTCTACGAGCGCACCGGCTACACGCAATACGGCCCTATTGAACTGGACGAACATGTAGAACACATCTGGATGAAGAAGAGTCTATAAGCTTCCTTCACCTGCCAGGTTTGCCGTAGGACAAGGGCTCTGCCCTTGCCTTCAACTACGTTTGACCTGGCAGGTTTGTTTTTGCCGAGCGGCAAGGGTAGAACCCTTGCCCTACGGTCAACCTATGAAGGAACGGTTGTCGCTATCGGTGGCGTAAGCGGCGGAAGGCAACAAGGGCTGTTGCCGCAGCCGCAAGGGCAAGAACGGCAATAGGCAAACCCCAGGGCGCGTCCCCCGTTCCCACCAAAAGCGGCGGCTGACCGGGCGTAGAGGAATCAGGACGAGCGGGAGGCGTGGGTGTACCCGGCGTACTCGGGCCACCGGGGTTCTCAGGCTTGTCCGGGCTCTCTGGGTTCTCAGGCTTGTCCGGATCACCAGGAGTATTTGGCTGATCAGGATTGTCAGGATTGTCCGGGTTGTCAGGATCACTCGGATCGCTGGGATTATCGGGATTGTCCGGGTTATCGGGATCATCGGGATCGGGGGTATCCGGGCCGCCGGGGCTAGGCGGAGGCGTGAGCGACCTGTCCGTCATCGAAACCTTGGTGACGCGGTTCTCACCAAAAGCCGCCGGTGTATCACTTACCATAAACTTCACGTCAGTAGCAAGCGCATAGCCTTCAGGAGTTTCAAGTTCTACCAGGCGATATTCCTTACCCGCAACGAACTTCCCCGTTACCACATGCGCCGTGTCGCTTGACACCCAGGGGCCCTCCACTACCGTGTCACTCTCGTCAACCACCTGCAGCTTGGCACCAGCGAGGGGCCTCCCTGCGGAATCGACCTTCCGAAACTCCACCACTACTTGGGGTTCCCTCCACACGATATCACCGTTCACAATTTGTGCCGTGCCAGAGCCATCATCAAAGCTCTTGAGCTCTGGCGCACCGCCAGCGCCCACCTTAAACGAAATTTTGATGGGGTTCTTCGACACAAGGCTGCCATCGGGCGCCACACGTTCCTGAATGACGTACTCCTGATTCATGAGCACGCCCTTGAAGGTGAGTATGCCGTTTTGGTCGGTGGTTGCCTCCGCGATAAGTTGAAGAGCGGCGCGTTCCTGCGCCGACAAAGAAGCACCCTGTGGGTGAGGTCCTGCTTTCGCCACGGACTTATACAGGCCATACGTCGACCCCGGCAGCACCTGGTTGGGATCAAGCTCCGACACCTTCTTTATGCTGATATCGGTGCGTATGACATCGTTCACAATAGTTTTCACGACACCAGATGACCCAATAGGCGCGAAACTTGACAACGTGCCGTTCGGCGCGAACACGGCTTTATGCACCTCTGACGGTACATGCCCCGCTGGTGTCACGGTTTCCTTCACGTAGTAGGTGTTCCCGCCCTCAAGACCGCGGAAGGTCACGCTTCCGTCTGATGCACTTGTTGTCACAGCCTCCGATCCATCCGCAAGGTGTGCAGGATTAAGGCACGACTCATCGGTATACACCCTGAACTCGACACCTGCGAGTGGCCGTTCCGCCTTGGGATCGTCCGAACAGGATTCATTGAAGAGTTCCGTCTTTGTGAACGAAAGCTCGGTCAACTCGTTGAGTATCGGCTCTCCGTCGTTGAGCGCAATCGTTTGATTGCGTGTAGTTTGATCAACAGTGAACTCATAATGTGTGCCGTCCACTTGATAGCCCGGCGCAGGTATGGTTTCCACTACGTGATACGTTCCTGCGGGGACGTTGGGGAACCACAGCTCGCCAGCTTGTGTTGCCGTAGCGGAATGCGGGTTGTGGTTAGAATCTTCGCCCTCAAACGGCGTGCCCGCAGCCGCCGTCGTACGCGTATCGATAGCGGCTTGCTCCACCCCGCCAACAACAGGACGCAGTTCAAACGTCGCACCCATCAGCGCCGTTGAATTTTTATCCTGTTTCACCAAGTGCGCCTGGGCGTTGAGCGGTGTGTTGGTAAGGAATGCATCACCCGAGGTCGATTGCACCGCCACCACCGACAAACTAGGCCAGGTATACCCACCGCTCTCGGGAATGGTAAACGGCTCCGTCATAACCCCTTCGAACAAGAAGTCGCTACGTGTGGCTACCTCCTTGAAATAGTACGTGCCAGCAGGAAGGCCACAGCGAATCTGATCACCCTGCTTAGCATTGCCGATAGTGCGACTGAACGTACGCTGAGAGCCAATGGTAGTCACCTTGCCGTCATCACCTGAGACGAAGTGGCCACCCGCATTCACCGGCTCATCGGAACCTTGGAGATACAGGTCAAACGATGCACCAGACAGCGCCTTTCCGCTTTCTGAATCCTGTTTGAAGAACTCAGCATGACCCACAATACGCTCGTTGCGCAGAATGAAGGAGTTGCCCAAAACCACATTTTGGAAGGCGCCTTTATCTGCATCACCCTCAAGCGCTAAGCCATTATGCAGGTCAACCAGCGTCGCCTTGCCGTACTCGTTGATGGTGAACTCGATGACCTGGCTAGCTTCGTGGTTCGCGGTCTTGTAGCCAATCGGAACAACAGTTTCAATGAGGCGGTACTTCGCTCCGCGGTCGAGCCCCGCAAAGGTATGCCCCTCCTTGGCCTCATCTACCGTGGCGGTAGTCCACTCTCCCTGAGAAACGTCCATCCATCCGCCACCGCCATCAGACTTCTGCAGCTTGACCGTAGCGTTTGCAACACCTTCGCCCCACTGGTCGAGCTTCTTCACCGTCACGTGCGCGGGGTTGTCTTGCACCGTGAGGGTAGTACCCTCGACGGAGCCGATGCCCTCATCCTTTGACACCTTACCAAACGCATCCACCGTGAACTTCACGGGATCAAACTTGCTCAAGGTAGCGTCGATTGGGCCGGTATCTTCCACAAGCCAATACATCCCCGCCGGGATGCCATCGAGTTTCCAGGTGAAGACTTGATTTGCTTCGTCAATACGCGTACTCAATTCGGCACCATCAAACGCGTTCTTAGCTTTCTCGGCGCTCTGGGAGCCGTCGGCGTTTGCTTTATAGATGCTCAACTCAACACCCTCAAGGCTGGGGGCGGTCGTGGTTTTCTTTACCGTAAGTTTGGTGGGAGCGTTCGTGATAGCCGGGGTTACATCGTGCGCGGTGCCCATTGGCTCATAATTCACTTTCCACGGCTCCCCCACCTGCCCAGGAGCAACTACACTGAAGTACTTCGCACCCTCGTAGCGCGTATACCCCTCAGATGTCGCCGTTTCCTCAAGGCCATACTCACCCCACGGCAAGCCGCTGATCGTAAGATCGCCCGAAGCAGCTTCATGCAACTCTGTCACTGGCCCCGAGGCGTTATAGGTATAGCTGCCTTCCGCATTCTTGGTGAACGCAAGCGGAACCTTCGGATTCGTCCCAAACCCGTTGGGATACAAAGAGAGTGTAAAGGTAGACTGGCGAGCGCCCTGATATGTAAGCCCTTTTATTTCGCCATAGGTCTTCTTCAATTGAACAGGCACGTTACTCGTCGTGCGCGCGTTCTTCACCGCCTTGTCCTGGCCCTGAATGATGGTGGTGCCCTTCGCTCCGGTTGTGAACGACCCCTCCGTCGTGTGGTACTTCGTTTCACCCACCGAGGCCACATCTTCTTTATAGTGATAGGCGGTATTCGGCTCTAGGCCGTAGAACGATACAAGACCATTCTTGTTCGACACCGCCGTTTTAAGGATGGTCGTTTGATCGTCCTCTTTTGACAGGAAGAAGCGCACGCCCGACAGCGGTGCCGTTTCTCCGCTGAAGGCATCCACCTTTACCAGCTTGTAAATGGCCTTTTGCGTGAGCCACCCCCACGAACTGGCATCGACATCAGCAGAAATAGTATCATCGCCCAACGGCGTGTCACCCATGACAACACTTACCGTATTGGTAACCTTACCGCCAGAGGCAGGGCCGACTATCTTCGCCTGATATTCCAACACATAGGACGCGGCACCATCGGGCAACTTCACCTTAAGGACAACCTTGTCTTTGGTGGCATCATAGACAAGCTCCTTGCTCCACCCCGCTGTAACAGCGGCACCATGTCCGTCCTTGATGAAAGCACCCTCGTGTTCGGCATAGTACAGCTGCACCGTGGAAAGGTCGATCTCAAGCGCCTCGTCGAATTCGTCCGTGGCCACAGCATTCGTCAGCTGCAGGCCGTTGGGGTTGAGGGCGATGCGGTAGTCAAGAATCCCGTCCTTTTGACGTGAACCGTCAACCGACTTTGCGGCGAATTGTTCAGAAATGTCGGGGGTATCCTGCGTGCCAATGCACTCAGCCACTGCCCCACCGTCGGCTAGGTAGCCATCAGAGTCGGCCATGACAGTGTTTTTCACCAAGATCCGGAACCCGTCAACAAGCCATTCATTCTGATAGAGCGCTTGCAAAACCGCCTTGTCGAGCGTGAGGGGAAGGTCGATGATATAGCATGCCGACGCCTCAGCCGCACCCGTTACGCTGAAATCAACGACCTTGTTGGCGACCCACTGGTCAATAGCCGTCTTAAATTCACTCGTGACATCGCTCTTTGCGTCGCCTTGTTTCTTTGTCACCTTCACAGACGGAACCTGTGAATTGGTTGCATCTCCGTTGACGAAAGTCCACTTCGAGGCATCAATCGTTGTCTTTTCAGCTCCAGATGAATCGACAACATGCGCTGTAATCGCCTTCAAGTCATCAGCCATGGTTAACTCTGTGTTGGGCATCTGGTTACCATTCACCGTGATGTAATAATGTAAGTACCCGGTCGATTCGCCCTTCATATCAACCACGGTGTAGTTGCTCGTCTTGGTGAGGAAGGCGTTTTTGAACGTGCGTTCGGCGCTATCCGCGGCCTCATAGGTGTGTCCGGGAGCCGTTACCGCGAGATTCGCCGTGTTCCTATAAGTGTGATCTTTGTCGTTCTCGCGCTGGAAATTGAGCGCCTGGCTTTGATAGGCTATCTCGATGTCGTTGAGTTCATACTGCGCCCGTTTGAAGGTAAACCTCATCGCGTGGGTGTCTGGGTCGAAGGAGAAAACAGTAACCAACTCGTCCTTCGTGAGAGATGTTCCCTTGTGCGTAACCTTAACCGAATCCAGCAGAAGATCCTGGTCGAAGGTGCCATCTTCCTGAAGTCCCACCACATCGGTGATCACGCCCTGCGTATAGTCCTCCGAGCGGGTGGAAGGCTTGATGATCCAGTCAATGACGCCGGTATGCTCATCATACGTGGGTGTGTCCTTGTCCAAGTAGGCAACGTTGAAGTTTGTACTGATATCGAACTTGGTATCGTTTTCTCCCGGGCCGGGCCCGCCCGTCGGCCAGTCATACGCCATCCACGCCTGGTTGGGGAAGGTGATATCCACCTTTTTATCGCTGTCACCATCAACGGCGATGTCCGTCTCAAACGTGATACGTTGCTCGGTGCTCACCACTCCGTCGAAGTGGATTTCCAACAACGTCGTATTATCTGGGGTTTCGATAGTTTTCACGGCGTAGGTGCCACTGGGCGCAGGATTGGGAGTTGTGTCATACACCTTATCAAGAGGAACATCATTAACTTTCAGCGTTCCATTCCGATAGGTGGCACGTGCGTCAAGCCGATCAAATACCACGACGTTTTGGGCCGCGCCAACGCCGCCCTTATTGATAATGATATCCCAAGAGATAATGCTGCTGTTCAGCGGTTGCCCCGACTTGGAAATACCGAACTGTGGTACCGTCACACTCGCTTCCGCTCCCTGTTCAGGCGGCACCACAACTTCAGAATTCTGAGGTGATTCCATCTTCACGCTGTTTGCCACCTGCTGTTCACTCTTCGCAGTAGCGTTCAGCACCGCCTCATTCACCTTGGTTTTCACCGTGATGTCATATGGCGCCACCGCAGTCGAATCGTCGGGGAAGGTATAGGAGAAGGTGCCTCCGTGCACGTCGGCGGGCTTAACAAGTTCCGCGCCATCGGGCCCGGTCACGCTTGTGACTGCTAGTTCATTCTCTTCGAAGGTGTCTGTGACGGTAATACCTTTAAGAGCGAGGCCCGCAGATGCGGGCTCGCTTCCTACTGTGATAGTCCACGTAATGCTATTGTCGTCCTTGTTGTATGTGCCGTGCTTTTCCATCCCCTCAAGTTTTGGTGAGGTAGGAGGCACCTTAAACGTATAGGTTGTACCCCCATTTTGGAGAAGCCACGGCACCTGGGTGGTGTCGGTATCCTTGAGTTGGTCTTTATCCAGCTTGAACGTGGCACCTACCCCACCAAAGATGGATACGTAGCCCTTGTCAAGGTTCACCGTATCGGTGAAAACCACCTTGAAGAACGCTTTTCCCTGGTCATCCTTTTCAATGGTGTACGTTGCAATTGCCAACCCAAGGGGTGAATAAATGGTTTGCGGCGCTTTGTTTTCGTCGACTATAAAGATGCTCGGCAGCGCATAGCGATAGTAGTCACCCGCCTTGATTTCTCGCGTAAGGTCCGGCGATTCATCATCGACAAGAATTTTGAAAATAACCTCCATATACAGGTTATCAATAGAGGCAAACGGCACGGTGGAGAAATCAAAAACCTGGGCCTCGTCCGTTCCCGTGTTTGATATGTCGTGGGACACACCGTGCACGTCTTGGTAGGAAAACGCAGCAACGCCCAAAAGAAGTTGGTCGAGGTCATGCGTTTTGTCCGGATCACTGTTCGTCCCCGACTCCAAGTCGAACGGAAGTTCAGACGTCTCTACCTCAGCCTCTTGCGCCTCGCCTTCATTCAGATTGTTTTCATTCGGCTCAACAAGGGGCGCTCCTTCCTCAGAAGCGAAGAGGTCGTCAGACTTTTCCGATAACGGGGGCTCAGGAGAAACTTCCCCCTCGTGCGAACCCTGAGGCCCCGTACCTTCTTCGGTCACATCGCTGGTACCGCTTTCCGGCATATCGTCAGCGGGAGCCACATCGGGCGAAGGCGCCCCTTCCGTCCCACCTTCCCCTTCTTCTGTGCTTGGAAGCATTGAAATAGCTGCCCCCCCCCAGCGCCGTATGCCGCGAGCGGCTGGAGGATGGCGTTATTGCAGGTGATTACCAGCAGGAATGCGAGGATGAGTGAGAAAGCGTTGCGGGCGGCGTGGCGGTGCATACAAGTTCCCTTCGGCTGCGTTTGAGCGGTCTTTCGGCAGGATAGTCAGCTCAGTTTATGCCACCCGGATGTCTAATAAAATGCGTTCAATTATTACTAGAACCCCAGATCAACCATTGACTTTTCCCGTACAGCCACCGACCGCAGCGCGCTCAACGCCACCCACACACCCTGCTTCCCATAGCACCAGGTATTTCCCTCCCCCTCAATACCAAAAAGCCCCCGCCGAAGCAGGGGCTTTACGAGGGCTTATCTCAGCGATGCTACTCGCACACCAAGTACCATCATATCGCGAAGCGTCAGGCGGCTCCGGGTATGATAAGCATCGCTGCCGTCAGGATGATGGCGCACACCACACCCAAGATTACAAACAGCACACCGCCGAACTTGAGCCAGGTGGAGTACTCCACCTTCGCCAGCGCAAGACCGCCCATGATGGCGCCCGACGTCGGCGTGAACAGGTTCACCAGGCCGTTACCAGCGCTGTAGATCATAATCATCACGTCGGTGGAGAACCCAAGGTGGTTCGCCAGCGGGCCCATGATTGGCATGGACACGGTGGCCATGCCGGACGACGACGGAATGAGGAACGACAGCACCACGTACAGCAAGAACGAAAGCGGTGCAAAAATGACAGCCGACATGCCGGCCAGCGCATTCGCCGCGTTCTCGAGGATCCACATGTCCAGACCCGTCTCACCCATTAGCACGGTAATCGAACGCGCCAGAGCGATAATTAACACAACGCTCATCATGTCGGCTGCGCCGTTGATAAACGCCTTCACAAAGCGGCTCTCAGAAAGACCGCCAATAAAACCAATCACAATAGCCATGAGCAAGAACCAGGTGGAAGCTTCGTCGAAGTACCACTGACCCATAGGAACGCCGGTCAGGAAGGCCGACCAACCCTGACTGATCTGCTCTTCGGTGGTAACGGTACCGGTCACGGTGCCGTCAAACGTCAGCTCGCCACCCACCTTGGCATCGTCCCACGAAGCGGCAATGTCGTCACCGGACACTTGCGTGGTAACCTCTTCAGTAGCCGCGCCGGCATCAAAGATAGTAATGCCAAAGTCTTCCCACGGGATGAAGCTGACAATCATCACCACAAACGTGAGCGCGAACACCACGAGCGTCCACTTCTGGCGACCGGTCAAAAGCTTCTTGGCCGGCTCATTCTCAGCCTCAACGGCATCCTGATGAGCTTCGCCGAACTCGGCCTTCATGGTTTCCTGCTCCTGCAGCGACAAAATAGTGGAGCCCTTGTTGGCCTTCACCTTTTTGGCGTAACGCATGACAAACACAATAGAAATAGCCAGCGTCACAATCCACAGGATAACACCCAGCAAAATGATAGTGCCCTGGTTGATTTCGATGCCCGTGCCAGACAACGAGTCAACTGCGGCGCCCACCGCAAACGGGTTCACCGTGGAACCCAGCACGCCGCAACCAGCGCCCAACAGCACAACCGCTGCACCCACGATGCTGTCAAAACCAGCAGCCACCATGGTTGCTGCCAGCAGCAGGTAGAACGGGACCGTTTCCTCACACATGCCATACGTCGTGCCACCAATGGAGAAGATGAACATCAAAATGGGTATGAGAATTAACTCATTGCCCTTCAGCTTCTTCACGAGCGCCGCGATGCCCGCATCAAGCGCACCGGTTTCCGTAACAATACCCAGAAAGCCGCCCAAAATTAAGACGAACAAACACACCGGCAAAGCGTCGGTGAAACCCTTGACCGGCGCGGTTGTTACATCGGCAATCGTCGCACCCGTGACACCTTCCACACCGGCAAAACTCATGATCAGCGTGACTATGGCCAACGCTATAAGAATGAGTACCAGGATGGTAAATGACGAAATTGATCGCTTCTTCCTGCTTTTTTCCTTCGTTTTCTCGGTCATGAGGACCCCTCCTTCTACAAGGATCGAGGCGGATAAAATGGCGAACGAGAAATTCATACGGGCCGACCGGAAGCATAACCGCCCGGCCCGCGGATACCCCTTTTACGAGCGACGACCACGCGCCTCATGGCGCAGCCGCCGCCCTTACACTTACGCGGTAATAATAGTGCCCGTCTTGCCCTTCAGGCCTTCAGCCGCATGCTCGAGCGAGGTAATGAGCGCCTTGCCCTCGGGATGCTGCTGAACGAATTCGATGCAGGCTTCCACCTTCGGCAGCATGCTGCCGGGAGCGAACTGGCCTTCCTCGATGTACTTCTGGGCCTCGGCCACGGTCATGGAATCGAGCTCCTGCTGCTCCGGCGTGTTGAAATTGATGCACACCTTTTCAACGGCCGTGAGGATAACCAGCATGTCAGCCTTGAAGTCCGCCGCCAGTTTGGCGCTGGAGCGGTCCTTGTCGATAACGGCTGGCACGCCATGGTAGCTGTCGTCCTTTTCGATGACCGGAACACCGCCGCCGCCCGTGGACACCACGATGTAGCCGTCGTCCATGAGGTCTTTGATGGCGTCGAACTCCACGATGCGCTGCGGCTGGGGCGACGGCACCACCTGACGCCAGCCGCGCCCGGCATCTTCCTTGTAGGTGCAGCCCGTTTCCGCCGCGCGGCGCGCCGCCTCCTCTTTGGT
>DSLMC04103__coassemble_1464_pt1 | contig 10900 bp, 12 predicted proteins | sample DSLMC04103__metabat2_high_PE_001 | metagenome-assembled genome bin DSLMC04103
ATGCCGTCAGCTGCCGACCATGCGCGAAGTGCACCCGACGGCTATCGCCGACATCTCGCCCGAGATTGCCGAAGAGCAGGGAATCAAAGAAGGCGACTGGGTGTGGTTCGAGAACAAGCGTGGCAAGTGCAAGCAGCAGGCTCACATTGCTCCGGGCCTCATGCCGAACCTCGTCCGTGCCCGTCACGGCTGGTGGTTCCCCGAGCAGGAGGCGGCCGAGCCGAACCTGTACGGCGTGTTCGATTGCAATGGCAACAACCTTACCACGATGGGCGTGTACGGCCCGACGCACTATGGCGCTCCGTACAAGTGCACCCTGTGCAAGTGCTACAAGGTGACGCCCGAGAACGACTGCTCTCCGAGCGAAATTGTAACCAGGGAAGGGGGTTTCGGTGGCTATGACTACACCCGTTTCGAAGGCTAACGAGTACGGTCTTTTGATCGACTACGAGTTCTGCACGGGCTGCCACACCTGCGAGGTTGCGTGCAAGAAGGTGCACGATCTTCCGATTGGGCAGTATGGCATCAAGACGCTGGAGTACGGCCCCGTCAAGAACACTAAGGGCGACTGGGAGTGGACGTTCCTTCCGCTGCCGACTGATCTGTGCGACCTGTGCGCCGAGCGCACGGCCGAGGGTCGTCTGCCCAGCTGCGTGCATCACTGCCAGGCCGGCATCATGTACTACGGACCGATTGCCGAGCTGGCCCAAAAGGCGGCTGAGAAGCCCAATATGGTGCTTTTCACGAAGTAATGTTGGAACGAAGGAGGTAGAGCTATGGCTCGTCAGGAGAAAGGCGGATTCCGTCCGCCTCCATTGGGGAAGATTCTGTGGAAGTGCCCCTCTTGCAACACGTTCAACGCGGCCGACGCCGTGGTGTGCAAGAAGTGTGGTGCTGACAAGGTCGTCGATGAGGCGATCGAGGGGGCTACCTTTAAGCCGATCTCGGACGCAGAGCGCCTGAATCAGGACAAGAAAGCCGTGGAGAAAGTCCTCGGAGAAGAGTAGTTCCAACAGGTGAGGGGGTCTTTGTCCCGCGGGATGGGGACCCCCTCATCATCTATCCGTCACCTGTTCGGCACAGTGCCAAGCGCATTCGCAAAGGGGAAGTACAAGCAGGGCGAAACGAGTCGCACTGATTTGTTGAGCTGCGCATTCGCCTCGCCGAGCTTGAAAGCACAGGTAGTATTTCAGCCGTTCGGCATCTGCCTCGATCAGGTTAAACGCTTATCAGTTTTCGCCACCTCGCCTGTGAGCTGTGGCGAAACGTCGCAAGGAGCGGATTTATGAGTGCAGCTACCAAGTCTGGGAAATTCACCATTTCCCAGTACATCGATTCATTTGGAGTGAGCAAGTTCACCATTTCCATCTTCTTCCTCGTCGGCTTGGCGATGATGTTTGATGGGTATGACTACATGATCATTTCCTACACCAACACTCAGATTATGCAAGAGTTCTTCGGCCCCACGGGCAACGATGCGCTGAAGGGTGCGCTCTCGTCGTGGTCGACTATTGGCATTGTGGTGGGCTCGTTTGCTGCTGGCCCGCTGTCCGATAAGTTTGGCCGCCGCAAGATTCTCACCATTGGCACGTTTATGTACGGCTTGCTTACCATCCCGTGCATCTTTGCGCCGACCTACGAGGTCTTCGCGGTGTTCCGCGTGCTGGCCGGCCTGTTCCTGGGTGTGTGCACGCCTATCGTTACCACGCTGTTCACGGAGTTCACTCCCACGAAGCAGCGCTCGTTCTTCATCACGTTTGGTATGGCGTGGATGATTGTGGGCTGGGTTGTGGCCGCGCTGGTGGGCACGGTTATGGTTCAGATTGCCACGTGGCACTGGTGCTACGCCATTGGCGCGCTGCCGGTGATTTACGCGTTCATCTTCGGGAAGTTCACGCCCGAGTCGGCTCACTGGGCTGCCGTGCATGGCAAGCTTGACTTGGCCGTAAGCACGCTTGAGCGCATTCACAAGCGTGCGGGGAAGCCGAGCCCCTACGTGCTGGCTCCCGAGAACATCCTCGTGCCGCCGGTTGCTGCGAAGTCGAGCCCGGCTGAGGTATGGAAGGGTAAGTACCTCAAGACCACCATTGCGCTCGTGGTTATTTACTTCGCGGGCAACTTCAGCATTTACGGCGTGAACGCCTGGCTGCCGGCCCTCATGCTTGAGGCCACGGGCGGCGCGGTGACCGCGTCCTACATGCTGGCTATGGCACAGAACGCCGCTTCGGTTGTGGCGAACTGCACGACTGGTTTCGTTTCCGAGGCTATGGGCCGCAAGCGCAACCTCATCTTTGGCTACGGCCTGTCCGTGGTTGCGTGCCTCATTGTTTCGCAGGTTGTGAAACTGCCTGCCGAGACAAGCTTCTGGCCGTACCTCATTGCGTTCGTGTTCATGGGCTTTGCTCTGAACTACGCCATCACCGCTGCTCAGCCGATGATGTCCGAGTCCTATCCGACCGAGTTCCGCAACTCTGGCGTGGCCACCATCGTTGCGCTGGGCAAGTCGGCCGGTATTTTGTCACCCATCATCTTGGGTGGTTTGAAGGCTGCGGGTTGGGCATTCTCCCCGCTCATTGCCTTGCTTGCTGCTCCTATGGCATTTGGCTTCCTGGCCGGCTTCCTGCTGCCCAAGGGTGCCAAGGGTATGAACATCGACGATATCGCCGATGAAGCGCACGATACTGCTCAGCCGAGCTCCGGGGTTGCGTCCGACGACGTGGCTGGTAGCAAGGCCTAAGGTTTTAGTTCGACGAGTTGTGGCCCGCGCGTGGGGTGCTTCGGTTGAGGCACCCCGCGGGGCTGCAATGCAATAAGGAGGATCCCCGGGCGCGCGACGCGCGGGGATCCTTGTTCCCTGTTTGTGTTCCAAGGAGGCGCGCCATGGCTGTGATCTGCCCTTTCTGTGGGAAAACGTCGCAAGCGGAGGACCACTGCACGAAGTGTCGCACGCGGTTTACCAAGGAAGTGCGCGCGGTGGCGTTCACGGAGGAGAACGATCCGCGCAGCGACCGCATTGGGCCGGTGTCCACCAAGACGGCGAAGATCATTGGCTGGGCGGTGTTGGCGCTGCTTCTGGTTGCCTTTGTGCTGGCCACCGAGCTAACCGGCAACGGAGTAACCAGGTCGGGCATACGCTAGCGCTGCGGTACGGGCGTGGGACAAAGGAAGACGTGAGCGATAGACCGGCGTTGCAGAGGAGTTGCAACGCCGGTCTATCGCATCAGTGAGAATGCGAAAAAGGAGGGGCTATGGACAGGGGCGTTGCGGGCGAGGCTGGGGGAGGTCTCGTGGATCTTCTGCGGCAGGTTGTTGCGGAGATGCCCTGCGTTGCTGGGTGTGTCCGCCTTTTGGAGGTGGGTTGCGGAGACGGCGAACACCTGGAAGCGCTTGCGGCGCTTGGTGAGGTGGTGGGTGTTGATACTTCCGCCGAGGCGGTGGAGCGCGCCCGTGCTGCGCATCCTGGTTGTGACGTGCAGGTGGCTGACGCGTGTTCGTTGCCGTTTGAAAATGAGTTTGACGTGGTGTTTTCGGAGGGTGCCTTCAGCTGGACGCCCGATCAGGTGGGAGTGTTGACCAGTGTGGCTCATGCGCTGAAAGCGGGCGGCGCTCTGGTGGTCCAGATGGGTGCCGAGGGGGATGTGGCGCGCATTCAAGAGGGGTACGCCCAGGCGCTGCGCGCACACAGCGGCGATTACTCCTGCCAGTTCTGCCTGCCGCGCGAGGAATCTTACCGGCGCTTGCTGGGCATCATGGGCTTTGACGTGGCGTCGATGGAGGTGCAGCAGTACCGCGCACCACTGCCGGGTGGGCGCGATGGCTTGCGGCAGTGGGCCTGCACGTACTTCGCAAAAAGCCTGGCGCTGTACCGCCCGTCCGACCGCGAACGTCTGCTGGAGGATTTTGAGCAGGCGTGCGAGTGCGACCTGTGGGATAGCGAGCGCGGCGTGTGGCTGGCCGACCGACGCACCCTACGCTTCGTCGCGCGCAAGCGCGCGCGTTAAAAGGGCTGAGGGTTTTAGCGCTGCGTGCGGCTCTTGAGGTCGGCTTTTGAGATGCCAGCCCGCGCGCGGATGCCCTCTATTTCGCGTCCACACCGCGTAAAATCGGTGCTTGCGGTGCCCGCGAAGATGGCAAGGCCTACGGCTGAGATCATAACCACGGCACCAATGGCCAAATTCCCCACTTCTACCAGGCCACTTGTTTCCAGGTACATTTTCACGGAAAGCACGATAAGTATGGCGGCAAGAGATGCCGCACATTTAATGATGTCCTTGCGACGACTTGCCTTCAGCCGCTCGATGTCTTCGAAGGCCTTCGTGCGCCGTTCGTTGCGATTCCTCGACATGGTTTCCCCCTGATCCGTTGGTGCGCGGGTTTGTCCGCCCGAGAAAGAAGCGGTGTGAAGCTTCCTTCTCGGGCGGAGCCCTGCGCGGTGCATGCAGGGCTCCGCAGCTTATAGCGTGAAACTTACGACGCGGCCGTTGCGGTATCGCCGGCCTGCGCGGATGAAGCGCTGGAAGCCTGCGCCTTGCGGCTTTCGAGCATCTTCAAATCGCTGTTCCACTTCTTCGAGAACGGCAGCACGTCGAGCGCGGCCACGAGGGACAGCACGCCCATGACCATGAACACGGCCAGGCGGTTGTCGGCGCCGCCCACGGCACCCTGCACGATGATGTTCAGGATGGAGCCGAACACGATGGCGAAGTTCGCAAGCGACAGGTTGAGCGGGTAGTTCTTCGCGCCGAAGCGCTGGCGGGCGAACGCCGAGGCCACTACCGGCACGCCGCCGTAGCAGAAGCCACAGCAGAACGCGCCCACCACGTAGAGGGCCGACACGCCTGTGGTAAGTGCGCCGATGATGCAGGCGCAGGCAGCCACGGCGATGAGGCCGTCCACCAGCATGGTCACCTTCACGTTCGTCTTGTCGTAGATAAGGCCAATGACCACGCGCGCGAGGCCGTTGCACGTGGACACCAAGCCCACGAGCAGCGTGGCGAAGGCGGCGTCGAGGCCCACGAGCTGGGCGTCGGAGGCGCAGTTGCCGATGGTGGCCAAGCCGATGGCAATAACGATGATGGCCCAAATCCAGTACACGTAGAACGTGCCCGTTTTGAGCGGCGCGTCCTGGTCGCCCGGGTCGTAGCCCGACGACGTGGCCTTTTCAGGCGCCATAAGCGCCACGATGTTCTCGGGCGGGCGGCGCAGCGTGCAGGCGAGCACAACTACCACGAGCGCGGTTACCACGCCGATGGCCGTGAACACGGTGCCGAGCCCCACGGACGGCGCCAGGTTCACCGACAGGGTGCCCAGGATGAGCGAGCCCAGGCCAAAGCCCATCATGAGTACGCCCGACGAGAAGCCCACCTTGTCGGGGAACCAGATGTTCGTGGTGGCAATGACGGAGTTGTAACCAATGCCCACGCCGAGGCCGCCGAGCACACCGTAGCAGCCATACACCACAGCAATGCTGCCGTTGCCGAAGAGGCCCGTACCCGCGAAGCCGCAGAAGAACATGACCGCGGCCACAAACAGCGTGTTGCGTACGCCAATTTTGCGCTCGATCTGCGAGCCAATGACCGCGCCAATGCAGAACGTGATCATCATGATGTTGAACGTGAGGCCCACGGCGCTTTTCTCCAGGCCAAACGTGGTGCAGATGGGAGCCGCGAACATTGAAAACGCGTAGATCAGCCCCAAGAACAGCAGGGTGAGCGTGGATAAGGCCAGGTAGAGCATGCGCTTGCTCTTGATCTGGCCAATGGTAAGGTCAGGCATAAATCCCCTCTCTTTCAGCGGTTAAAATGCGCGCCCAAACAGCGCGGGCGCGCCGTGCGACACTATTCATTGTGCCCTTCGCGCGCGGGCGCTTATAGTCGTGCGTACTAGATGCCCCCGTTTTCATACTCCTTACGGTAGGATTTGCGCGGCCCTCCGTGCTAGGTTTGCAGCACCAACAGATCAGGCGCGCGAGCGGCCGGCGGCGGGCCCGCGCAGGAAGCGGAGGCGAGCCGCATGGCTGACATACGGAAGAACCGCTACGCCATTCTTGTGTGCGGCATCCTTACCATGCTCATGTTCGGCACCATCTACGCCTGGTCCATCTTCATCCCGCCGCTTGAAGCCGAGTTTGGCTGGACGCGCAGCCAAACGTCGCTCGTGTTTTCCGTCGCCATGATTGGGCTGTCGTTTGGCATGCTGTCTATTGGGCCGCTGTCGAAGCGGTTCTCGCTTCGCGCGTGTTTTGTGGCTTCCACGTCGCTGATTGTGGTGGGGCTGTTTTCGTGCCAGTTCATTACACAGCTGTGGCAGCTCTACGTGTTCTATGGCGTGTGCTGCGGGCTGGGATCGGGCATGAGCTATACCGTGTGGACGACGAACACACTTGCCTGGTTTGGCGACAAGGTGGGGTTCGCGTCGGGCGTGCTGGTGATGGGGTTTGGTATGGGTGCGCTCGTGCTGGGCTCGCTTGCCTCGGCGCTTATTTACTCCCCGCTGGGTTGGCGGCTGGCGTTCGTGGTTATTGCGACGCTTGCGCTGGTGGAAGCGCTGGTGGCCATCAACTTCATCCAACAGCCGCCGCCAGAGGTGGCTGCCCTCAAGCCGAAGCGCGACGCGGTGGGTGTGAGCCTGCCCGGCTCAAAGACCGTACGCGAGCCTTCGTTTTGGCTGTTCTGTATCTGGCGCAGCGTGGTGATGGGAGCGGGCGGCGCCGTGATTGCCGAAGCATCCGTCATGATGACGGGCATTGGGTCGTCCATCGCGTTTGCCACGGCGGCGGTGGGCGTGCTTGGGCTGGGTAACGGGTTCGGGCGGCCGCTCGGCGGCATTCTGTATGACCGCATTGGGCAGAACCGCACGCTGGTGGTGCTGCCGGCGCTGGCGTTGGCGGTGTCGGTGGGGATGGCCGTGGCGTACTGGTTCGAGATACCGTGGCTGTTCGCGTCGTTTCTGCTGATCCAGGGGCTTTTGTACGGCATGTATGCCGCCATAAACACCTCGTATATGCGCACGACGTTCGGCCAGCGCGACCTGGCTATGAATACCGGCATCAGTGCTGTGGTGCTGGCACCGTTCAACCTGGTGTTTCCACTGGTGGCGGCCGCGCTTTTCGAATGGACGGGCGGCTACGAGGCGTTCTTTGTGCTTGTGCCTGCGTTTGCGCTGATGTCACTTGTGTGCGGGGCGCTATGTAAGCCGGCGAACGGGCGGCTGCGGATGAAGTACGGGGCGACGGGTGCGGCAGCGCTTGGTGATGTAGCGGGGGAAGGGGAAGGTCATGCCGTGGGGAAAAGCGCAGATCACGAAGCAGGCGTACCGGACCGCGCGTGAGGATTACGCGGCGTTTGAGGCCGTGAATCTGGCCGGGCGCGCCGGCGTGCGCGTGTTAGATGTGGGATGCTTCGATGGGTTTAACACGGTGCTCAAGTTTGCGCCGTATGCGGGCATTGAGCGCGTGGTGGGTATCGACCCCGACGCGGCGGCTGTTGCCGAAGCGGTGGCGCGCACCGATGATGCGCGATTCGCCTTCCAGTGTTGCGCGTTCAAGGATTACGAACCGGCGGAGGGTGAGCGGTTTGATCTTGTGTACTTCTCGCACGTGCTGCAGCATGTGGCCGATCCGCAGGCTGCGCTGGCGAAGGCGTATCGGCTGCTTGCGCCGGGTGGGTTTGTGGTGGTGAAAACCATCGACGACGGGGTGAAGGTGTCGTATCCCGACCCCGATGACGTGATGTGCCGACTCTTCGCGCTATACGAGCGCCACGTGTTGCCGAATACGCCACACACGGCGCATACCGATCGCTCCAACGGCCGGAAGTGTTATACGCTCATGCGGCGGGCGGGTTTTGAGAACGTGCGCGTGCGTACCTTCGCTGTTGATACGGCGGGTAAAACGCCCGATGAGCGGCACGCGCTGTTCGAGCGCTGCGTGTACTTTCGCCGTGTGGTGCCACCCTGTGTTAGCGAGGTGGTGGCGGATGAGATTCACGCGCTGGTGGATGCGTGGGAAGCGCTGTTTGCGCAGGAGGACTACTACTTTTCCAGTCAGTCGTTTGTGGTTATTGGCCAGAAGCCTGCGCTAGGGGAAGAGCCGTGGATGTATGCGGGGCCCGTGTTTGGGGAGGGGGTTGCTGCGGTGCCTGCCGCTTGTGATGCGACCGGGTCTGATGGTGGTGTGGTCGTGCGGCCGCTTACGGAGGACGACCTGGGTGCCGTGATGGGTATTGAGGTGGCATCGTTTCGCGACGCGTGGACGCCGCTGGCATTTGGGCTGGACGTGCGGCACAACCCCTGCGCGCGCTATAGCGTAGCGGTGGTGGAAGGCCAGGTGGCGGGTTATCTTGGGTGGTGGAGCACGCCGGAGGGAGCAGCCATAGTGCGCGTCGCCGTTGACCCGGCGCGCCGCGGGGCCGGGGTGGGGCGCATCCTTGTGGAGCAGGCGGCGCGACGTGCGCGCAAGGAAGGCGCGGACGTACTCACGCTTGAGGTGCGCGAATCAAACGCTGGCGCGCGGGCGTTTTACGAGCGACTGGGCTTTCAGGAAGTGGCGCGCCGTGCGAACTTCTACGACGATCCGCCTGAAGACGCGGTGCTTATGGCGCTTCCGCTTGGCGCTGACAAGGGCCTGGAGGACTAGGAGGACTCTTCGGTGCTTTCCATTGTAGTGTCGGACATGCCAACAGCCCACAGCATGTAGGCGTTCATGATGTGGGGCGACTTCTCAGCCAGCGATTCGCGGTCGGCATCGGCGCGCGCCTCGCTTGGCGGGCGGTACGTGGTGCGCGGCTCGAAATGCGCCCACCGGGCCATGAGCAGGGCGGGGAAGGTGACGCCAGCGTTGTTGTAGAGCGTCGCTTTATTGTTGTAGAGCGCGGCTTGGAAGGCCAGGTGTTCGTCGGCAACGCGCAACTCGTCGAGGGCAGCACGCGTGGCGAGCGAAGGCGAAGACGTTGCATTTGCGGTCGCTTCCTCGTAGCGGTGAAACACCTCGGCAAGGGCGGTGTCGGCAAAAGAGGCTTGTTCCGGGCCGTCAGCTGCCTGGCATGCGGCAAGGGCGCGTTCCGCCTGATTGGCAGCCTGTTCGTCCAACAGGCCGGTGGCGGTGAGGGTGTCAGCAAGATGAGTGGCGGCTGTGATGCGCGCGAGCCGCTCGGTCTGGGTGAGCCGCCACGCTTCGCTCGCTTCTCCGTCCAAGCGTACGAGGTTGCGGTAGAGAAGGATCATAACCACAGCGGTTCCTGCAATGAGGAACGCAAGGGGGACAAGAATCATCATGGCTCCTCCTTGGGGTGACGATGGCTTTCGTATCGCGGCCATTATAGGAAGGGGCGCGCGGCGTTCCCTCCCACGGGTAGTATGGTTCTGGGCAAAATCTTCCGTGGCACGTAAACGCAGAAGCGCCGTCCGGAGGGGGCGGCGCTTCTGCAATACGCTGTCGCGTAGACTTTGTTGGTCCGCGGTTAGCGGCCGTTCTTGTCGAGGCCGGCTCGTTTACGAGCTTCTTCGATGCCGCGGCCGCACTTCGCCATGTCGACACCAGCTGAGCCGGCGAAGATGGCCAGCACAAACGCGGTCAGCCACATGGCGCCGTTCAGTACCATGTTGCCCATCTCAATAGTGCCGTTGTACTCCAGCGTCGTTTTGGCCAGAATGATGAGCATCATCAGCGCCAGCGCGGCCAGAATCTTGATGAGGTCCTTGCGCCGACACGCCTGCAGGCGCTCGATCTCGGCACGTGCCTTGGCGGCACCACCCTTTTTGTTCCTGCCCATGCGTCTCCTTCCCCTGAACCTACCCTCTGAGAATAGGTCTTATACCTGTCGCGGTGGGCTAGCTTACGGCCGGTGCCTCTTCGGTTGCCGCAGCCGCACGTGGCGCAGCGGCCGCCGGAGCCTTTGCGCCGTCAAGCTCGTCGATGAGCCCCTGTGCCTTGGCGCGGTGCACCTCGCCAATGTTTGTGCGCCCGAACTTCGCATTGTAAATGAGGAACGTTGCCAAGCCCGTGAAGAAGAGTCCCGCCACGGCCAAAAGGAACGACCCGAGGTGCAGCAGCCCCTCGCCGAACTCGCCCATTGCGAACGACACACCCACGTTGTACATGTTATAACCGCCGACGGGAATCATCACGCTGAAACCCTGTCCCGCGAAGTTCGCCAGCGCGCCCGACACGCCCAGCGGTGCGAAGATGGCACCGCAGAACCAAGCCGTCAGCAGAATCCACACAGGCTTGCACTTCGGCGTGATGCTTTTCACTACCAGATACACCACCTGGAACAGCGCGCACAGAAGGCCACCCACCAAAAACGCCAGCGGGAATACGAGCGCGGTGGTGTTCTTCTCCACCACGAGCGCGGGCTCGATGTTCATCACGCCGCACACGTAGCCAAACAGAATGCTGATGGAAGCAGCTACCACGTTGAACCAGATCACCAGCCACAGGCCCTGCCACACGGCCTTGCCCGTTGTGGCGTTATTCTTCGTCCAGGGGCCCACCATCTTCATACCCACAGCCATGGCGAAGCCGGAGAACGGCAGCAGCGCGCCGAACGTACCCCATTTCTCCACCAGCTGATACACGCCGAAGCCGCCCAGAATGCAGCCGATCACGCCCATGCTGATGAGCGTTGATCCGCCGATGAAAAACTGCATAGGCGTGCCGGTGAGCACCTGGGTCCACACCGTAACGAGAGCCTGCGCAATGAGCGCAAACAGGCCGCCGATGAAGAAGCTGTAGATAACCGTCTTGTAGGCTTTCATCGATTCATCCCCTCTGATTGCTCGAAGTTTCGTGATTGACGTGCGCGAAAGCGCAAGATGAGGCCATTGTACCGGCCGCGGGAGGGCCCCTATCGACCCGCGCGTACTAGGCCTTGTTGATTTTTGTCCGCACGGGGGGATGAAT
>DSLMC04103__coassemble_1495_pt1 | contig 10755 bp, 8 predicted proteins | sample DSLMC04103__metabat2_high_PE_001 | metagenome-assembled genome bin DSLMC04103
AGTACGCCCTGCGCGTGGCTGCAAGCAAACTGGGCTTCCAGAAGAAGGTGGCGAACATGCCGAAGCAGCCGTTCATCACCCCGCTCACGGTGTGGCTGCAGACCGACCTCTACTACGACCGCATCAAGGAAGCGTTCACGAGCGAAGCCGCACACGAGTTCTTCAACGTGGACTACCTGGTGCAGATGCTCGACGACCACAAGTCCGCCGACTTCTCGACGGTGGAAGGCCGCGGCAAACTCAAGATGATGCGCATCTGGAACATCTACTGCTTCCTCTGCTGGTACGAGGTATTCTTCGGCAAGACGAGTGAGAAGTTGGCCCCGAAAACGCAGGTAGCGTAAAGCGTTTCGGCCGCACTGCATGAGGTTGGCCGCAGGAGTGTGGCGGCCAGCTTGGATGCCGCACTCACGCTGCGCAAAGTGTGACGCGCTTCGCGCTATCTAAATAAACCACAAAGTGGTTGCCCTCCCGACCACTATGGCGAGGGCTCTTTCATGTACCATAAATCTAACTAAAAAGGTAACCTTCGTAGGGGCGTTTCATCACGAAGCGCCCTCTCCGCCGAAGGCGGAGAACCCAACCGAGACCTGCGTTTTCGCGCTCCGCGCGAACGGGTGCTTCCCTAAAGGGACTAGGCGCTGCGCGCCGTCGCTGATAGCACTCCTACGGGGATAGCCAAACAAGTACGTTAACCAGGGGAGATCATGCCCTCGTCATGATGATGGGGATGCGCATAACATTCTGGCATATTCAATAGCACGAAGCGCGTCACACTTTTATGCAGCGGGACGGGGCTTTTGTTGCAACCCCCCTCCCGAATCCCAACCTTAGAACAGCGGAATGCGCCCCAAAAGAAAATCTTCGAGGGGCGCCTCGCTCGAGCCTACGACGAGTGTGTGCGTGTCAGGGTAGCGGCGCGTAAATGCGTCAAGGCCGCCAAGGCTTTTGATCTTGCCGCTTTTCACCTCAATGGCGGTTCGCGCCATGCCGTCCTGAATGACGAAATCCACTTCATCGTTCCCCTCGCGCCACCAGCATACGTCGAAATGCTCCTTGATTGCGCGTTTGAGCAGGTATCCGCCGACGGCGCTTTCGACAAGATGTCCGCGTCGGTCCGGGTCAGAAAGTAGGAATTCGCGATAGCGGCCGTATGACGCCACCATGAGCGAGGTATCGTGTGCGATAAGTCGTGGCGAAGAGGCGCGCGTTTTCATGAGCTTCTCGGTATACTTTTGAAGCCCGCTGAGCAAACCGGCATCCGAAAGCAGCGACAGATAGTGCGCAACAGTGGTGGCGTTTCCTGCATCGTCAAGCTGGCCGAGCAACTTTCGGTACGAAACCTCTTGTCCGGAATAGGCTGACCCCAAGGTGAACAGGGCCTCCATGAGGGCGGGCTTCGTGACACGGTCAAGCGAGATAACATCTTTGAGTACGCTCGGCGCAATGATGGAGTTCTGCAAGTAATCGAGCCAACGATCCTTGTCGTTCTTGAGGGGCGCCGCGCCCGGATACCCACCGAAATAGAGATACTCGTCCAAGGTGAATCCGAAGGCCTCAGCGCATTCGTTGAAATCCCACTGCAGGCAGGAGATAATCTCAAATCGGCCGGTCAGCCCCTCGCGCAGTCCCTTTTGTAGAAGCAGCGACGATGAGCCGGTAAGCACCACAAGAAGGTTGGTTCCTTTGTCGGTATCTTCGTCCCAAAGCGCCTTTACTACAGCCGACCACTGCGACACCATCTGAACCTCATCCACTACCAGCAGAGCACACCCCTCTAAAGCGGCGAGGCGCCGCGCTTCGCCCCATTCACGCCGAAGCCAGTCCTGCGTTGCAGGAATGTCTTGCGAAGCGCGAACGAATCGCACGGGGCGTGTTTCGGTTTCCAAAGCTTGCCTGACCGCGGTGGTCTTTCCGGTTTGGCGTGGGCCCACAATGACTTGAATAAAACGCCGCGGCTCCTGGAGGCGTTCTACCAGAGTATTTACGATGCTTCGTTGAAAGTGAGGCTGCATGGCTTGTCCTTTCTGTTTAGAGCCATACTAAGGGACTGAATAAAAATGTTCAATGACTGAACAAATTTGTTCAGTGAGTGATGCAAAAATGTTGCGAGGGGTGGGTAACGGGTTGGTGGTGGGAGTTTCGGGGGTGTGACGGAATGGCTGGTCGGAGGGAGGCGCGTGCTAGGCTTGGGCGGTAAGTAGGTCGAAACCCAAGGAGTTCTCATGCGTGCCAAGCCGCTCTCTCGTTCGCTTGTTTATTGGTGTGTAGCTGTGTTTGTGCTGGCGGTGTGTTGTGCGCTGGTGCCCGGGCGGGCGTTTGCGGAGGTTGCTGGCCCGTTTGAGGTTGAGGGGCCTACAGACTCGTTTGAATGGGATGGCTCAACGCTCACCATTACTGCAAATGGCGTCACCATTCAGGGTATGTCAAGCGCGGATGCTCCGGCGGGGGCGGTGGTGGTCGGCGACCAGGTGCAAACGGTCGGCATCGGCGCGAACGTGCGCATTTCCACGCTCACGGTGAAGCGCGCGACCACGTTTGTGGTGAGCGGCACGAACAATGAGGTGTTTTAGGTGGATACCGTACGCGACGACGCCATCGGCGGCGACGGCAGCATCACTATTGAGACCGGGGACGCTGGCGTGGACGTGTTCGACCGAGCGGTAGTCCGCGTCGATGGGCCCATCCAAGCGGCGCACGTGTGGCAGAAGGCGCGGCTCGTGCTGGGGCCGCGCGCCGATGTCAAAGGCCCCATTACGGTGTACGGCGGCATCCTCGATCTGTCGCAGGTGATGTTCGGCGCGCCTATCCCGATTGGCGGCATTGCGGTGGGCACCACCGCCACGCTCGCCATCGTTGCTCCCTTTGGGGCCACTGACCTGCATCAACTCATCACGTACCAGAACCTTGTTATCTACGACGCGGTGCCGGTGTATGAGAACGAAGAGGAAATAGGCACGCTTAATACGGATGGGTCGTTCAACATCACGGCCACGCGCCAGGTGGCTTTCCGCGGGTTCGATGGCGCACCGCTGGCGACGGAAACCATCAAGCTGTTCGGGGCGGCCACGGCTCCGGTGGTGACGGTGCCCGAGGGGTATCGGTTCGTTGGGTGGGATCAGCCCTTCGACTATGTGACGAAAGATATGACGGTGAATGCGCTGTTCGAACCCATACCTTCGTCTGATGTGCAGCCCACGCCTCCGGCGGGGACGGGCGGCTCAGGCGGGGCGGGTTCGGCGGGTTGTGCGTCGGTAACGAAGCCTTCGAAGGTATCGTCTCGGGCGACGTTAGCTGCAACGGGTGATGCAGTTCCCAGGAATGCAATGCTTGTGGCAGGCATGGTGGCAGCTATTGCCGCAGGTAGTGCGGTTGTTGCCGCGGTCGCACTAGCTCGCGTGCGTCATCATTCCTAACGCACGGCGCGCCAGCGTGTATCTTGCCCGCGCATTATCGCCAGCCAGACGCCGCTGCTAACCCCTGCCGCGCCCCAGCTTCCCCTTCACCTTGCCAACAATGGAGGTAACGAACGCTGCCTCGGGCACGTGTAGCTTCATGGACAGGCCAAACGTCACCACGAGCGCCACCACGCCGCCAGCAATCACGTAGGCGAACGCCTGCGGGATGGAGCCCGACAGCGGCCCCACAAACGTCTGCAGCGCGAACAGCACGCCGCCGCCCGCCGCGGCACCCAGCCCGCCAAACACCAGGCCCGACAGCACCGCCTTCGCCACCGAGCGTAGGCCAAACGGCCCCAGGCGGTGCCGCAGGTACGCGAACAGGCAGATATCGGCCACCACGTAAAACATGACCTCGGCCACCGCGATAATCTCAATAGGGAAGCGCCCGATGTTCGCCGCGCCAAACATGGTGAGGCCAATCTGCACCGCGCCCGCCACGAAGTTGAACGCCGCGAACACGCCCATCTTCCGCAGGCTGCTGAATATTTTTTGCAGGTACGTGTTCACGCCGTAGAGCGGCAGCGCGAACGCCCACACGGCCAGATACGACGCGACCGACGATACGTTCTCCATGGTAAACGCGCCCGCGTTGTAAAGCGTGACCAGCGGCAACGCAAACACCATAAGGTACATCGCGAACGGAATCATGAAGAACAGAATTTGGTTCGTGCCGCTCACAATGCCGCGCTTCACGCCCGCAGCGTTGCCTTCGGCCTGCATGTCGGCTAGCTCGGTGAACATGGCCGTGGTGATGGGCACCGCCAAGAACGAATAGGGCAGCGTGAACCACAGGCGCGCGTACGTGAGGATGGACGGCCCGTTGTCGGCGAAGCTGTACGCCGCGGCGTTCTGCACCGACACCACGGCAAACGAGCACACCATCACAAACACCGTGGGAATGCCAATGCCCAGCGTCTCGCGCAGCGCCGGGTCGCGGAAGTTGATGCGCGGGCGGATGCGGATGCCATTCTTTTTGAGCGCCGGCAGTTGAATAGCCAGCTGCACAAACACGCCAAGCGGGTTGCCGATGGCAATAATGTAGAGCGCAAGTTGCTGGTTCTGAGGCGCCACCAGCACATACAGCAGAAACGATGCAATGACAATAACGTTGTTCGCCGCCGGCGCTATGGACGACCACAGGTAGTCGCGGTTCGCGTTGAGCAGGCCCGATATGATGGCACCCGCGCCGTAGAACACAATTTGTATGGCGAAGAACTGGAAGAAGAACACCGCGTCCGACATCTCCGCCTGGTCGGAGTAGAAACTCTGCGTGTAAATAACCACCGAGGGGAACGCGATGCAGAGCGCCGACACCACGCCCAGGAACACTACTACAATAGTGAGCAGATTCGACGCGTACTCGTTTGACGCTTGCTGCCCCAGCTTCTTTTTTACTGACAGGTACACGGGCAGGAAGGCCGTTACCAGCATGCCTCCAATGACCAGCTCATACAGCAGGCTTGGCAGATTGTAGGCTACCGAGTAGGAGCTGGCGAGCAGCGTGGAGCCCAGCGCGAAGGCCATGGCCCACGTGCGCACGAAACCCAGCACGCGGGAAATCATCACGCACACGCTGATGAGCGCCGCCGAAGAACCTACTTCTGCGGCGGAATCGGTGGGGGCGGGCTGCTCGGTGCGCACGAGCGTTTTGTCCACGCCCGCGTGGCGGCCGCCGACGAAGATGGCGCCGGTTGCACCGGGGTCGGTGGTGGGGGAGTTGGCGGGTGCGTTGGCTGCGCCCGCCGCACTCGCGCCGCCACCCGCGCCCGCTGCCGCCGTGCGGTCAACCCCCGCGTGCCGACGGCTTCCGCCCGCGCCACCCGCAACCGGACGGTTGGCATACGCGCCCGACCCATCCACACGCACGTCCTTCGGCACCGCGGCACGGCGCGGCTGAGGCCGCGGAACCACCTGGTCTGCCACCTTCGCGGCAATAACCGTGCGGTCGAGCCCCGCGTGGCGTCCGCCCACAAATAGCTCCGACGTGCATCCCGGGTCGATTGCGCGTGCGTGCGCCGCCGCCCGCCGTCCGACAGGCGCAGCCTCGCCGTGCGCCGTGTCACCCGCAGCGGCGGGCGCACCAGCAGCCCCCGGACGCGCCGCGGGAGCAGGATTAGAAGCGCCATGTGCCATATCGGCAACGCGCGTATGTTGAGCTCGTGCGAGCTTATCGGACATGAACGGACGCTTTCTTGACCTTCGGATATAATGTCCCATCATAGCAAACCCGGAAAGAGGACCTTCATGCACATCCTCATCGTACGCAATAATTCCAACTCGCAGGCCATCGACGCGTCGCTTCTGCTGGCGACGTACCTGGCCACGCAGGGGGCGGCTTACACGCTGGTTGATTCGTCGGAGTTGTCGTGCCGCTGTGACCACGAAGAGGTGAACGCAGCGTTGACGGCGGGTGTCGACATGGCGGTGGTGCTGGGCGGTGATGGCACCATCCTGCGTACGGCGCGCCAGATTGGCACCACCGGGGTGCCCATTCTGGGTATCAATTTCGGTCGCCTCGGCTTCCTGGCGAATTCAAGCGAAGAGGGTGTGGTTGCTGTGGTGGCCTCGGCCTTGGCGGGCGACGTGGTGGCCGAACACCGCACCAACCTGCGCATCGACGTGGTGTGCGAAGGCGAGGAAGACCCCTGGGCGAACGACGGGGAAGGCCAGTTCAGCGCCTTGGCCCAGTCGCTGGAAGCCCCCGAATCCCCGCGCACGTTCTTCGCCCTGAACGAACTGGCCGTTACCCGTGGTGCGAACGGCCGCATCATCGACTTCGGCCTGGACATCTCGGGCGCACATATCGCGGACATGCGCGGCGACGGACTGGTGGTGGCCACGGCCACGGGCTCCACGGCCTACGCGCTCTCGGCTGGCGGCCCGCTGGTCTCGCCCGGGTTCGCAGGCCTGGTGGTGGTGCCGCTCGCGCCCCATACGCTGCATTCGCGCGCCATTGTGACCGCCGCCAACGACGTGGTGGAAATGGACCTGTCCCACAATGCGGACACCCGCGAGGTCACGCTGTTCGCCGACGGCGAGCTTCTGGAATTCGAGAGCCCCGTCACGCGTGTTTATATCGCACGCGGCGAGGCTCCCACGGTGCTTCTGCGCTACCAACGCGAAGGCTTCTACGAACACGCCGCAAAGGTGTTTTTCTAGGCACGCATCAGCGCCCAAAATGGCGTTTGAAGCGCTTTAACGCCTCTAATCCCATTGCTCTAGTTATATATAACCCCTGTTCATAGGGGTTATTTTTTGTTGAAAAAACTTCACGGGGGTGTTATTTTCTTCCCTCAAAGCATTGACTTCCGCCACCCCCATGGCGTATCTTAGCTCACTAAGCTTCCACGATTTCTTCATGGAAGCCAGAACAGAGGAGTTTTTTACGTATGAGCACGCAAGATGGTCAGAGCACGCAGAGCCTTCCAGTAGACGACAGCACAAGCACATCCTCCAGCCAGGCTGCCCACGCGGCCGACGGCGCGCAGGGGAGCGGCGCTGTCCCTTCTGAATCGGCACCTGCCGGTCAAAGTTCCGCAACCGGAGCTTCTGATTCTTCTTCCACCACAGCGGGGGCGGCCGCCAAGGCTGCCAAGGGCGCGGGGAAAATCCTCGGCCTGTCTCGTCACGCCTTCGCGGGCGTGGTGGCTGCGGTCGCCGTGGTTGCGGCGGTCACGGCTGGTGTGGTGCTGACGCAGCAGCCCGCGCTTGAGGACTGGTTCGACCCGAACGCTTCGCAGGGCCAGTTCGAGGGCAAGAGCAAGGAAGAAATTCAGGCCGCCCTGAACGAAGAGGTCAAAAAGGGCATGATGAACATCTCCATTGCCGCCGTCATCAAGTTCCCCGACGGCGCGTCAGAGGGCGAGGCGCGCATTGAGAACATCGCTGCCAACCCGGTGGATCAGAAGGTGGTCATCGCGCTGAAGGATTCGGGCGAAGTGGTGTATGAGTCTGGTGCGCTGGCGCCTGATCAGCACATTCAGAATATCAAGCTGACGCGCGACCTAGATCCGGGCGACTACACCGCCGTGGCAACGTTTACGGGCTACGATCGCGAAACGCACAAGCAGACCGGCCAAGCGGCCGCCGAGTTTGTGATTCACGTAGAAGGCTAAGGGGCCTTCCGCGAGAAGATACGTAGAGCATGTTCGACAACGTAATGGCACAGAGGAAAGGACAAGAAGGATGAAGTTCACGAATTTGAAGAGGGGTATTGCCGGAGTATGCGCAGCCACGCTGCTAACAGGCATGTGTGTGGCCCCGGCGTTTGCAGCGGCGGTTACTCCTAGCGTTTCTAACGGAGGTGTTGATTCTAGCAATGCAGCCAAAACTACGATCAATGCCCAAGTAGATGGACAGCTTTCGGCAACGGTTCCTACTACCCTTACTGTTGGTATCAGTTCTGCTGATGGAAGTCTTATATTTCCTGCCGATAGCGAGCTCTATATTGAGAACACAAGCTCGGCATACGGGATTCACGTCGTAAGTATTGAGGCTAGTGCTGGAAGCTTGCTCGATCAATCGAGTGCATTCGCAAGTAGTACAGCTGCAAATGCGGCATGGCTGAAAATTGGCACCACGTCTGCTGATAAAGATCTGAGTTCGAAGCTGACGGTTGCAGATGCTAGTTGGGATGTTGCATCTGCCTCCAAGCTTCCAATTAAGTTTGCAGGTGCAGTAAAGAACGTTAACACGTTTGACCCGTTCACTTTGACAACTCTGACTTGGACTATTGGTGGGGGTCTATACGCATAGTTTGATCAAGAAAGTAGAAGCTAAGGATTGTGGTTTTGCTTCATGATGAAGCACGATCTACATAAGAAATTTTTGCATGCGGCCGCGCTAAAGATTGGCGCGGCCTGCGTGCTTACTTGCCTGCTGGTGGTGGGGTTTTTGCCTCTCGGTTCGTTGGGCTATGCCGAGACTCCGCAGGTGGGGGAGGGTACGCCGGTTGTTGTTGAGACACCTGAATCCTTGCCGCAACCTGGAACTCCCGAGATAACGGACGAGACGTCCACGCCAAGTGACACGCCTGTCGAAACACCCTCGGAGCCGGCGGTCGAGCCGCAACCTCCCGCCGAAGACCCCGCACCCGTCACACCGACGGAGCCGGTCAACGACCGCACGTGGTTCATCGGCGCGGACGACGCATCGGCCGTTGTGGCTGAACTCTGGAACGACGGCACCTTCGTCGTCGACGGAGCAGGCGACACGCTTGTATTCGAAGACGCCAAAAGCGTTCCATGGCTCAAAGCCGGGTTCGCGGCCGATATCAAGCGCGTCATCTTCGCTGACGTCATCGCACCCAAGAGCCTTGCGTACTGGTTCGAGGGCTGCGAAAACCTCACTGAACTGGCCAGCGTGCCCGCGGCACTCGACATGACGCACACGTTCTTCAACTGTGCCAAGTTGAAAGAACTCTCCGACGATTTCACGTTTGCACCCGATGCAAAAACCAAGGCCTGTTTCGGCTTCGCCGAGACGCCTACCGAACCACTCATCACGACGTATCGCGGCACCGATTCCGCAGTGCGCGCCTACGACTGGGCCCAAGACGGCCGCACTCTCGTAAACCCCGACGTCCCCGTCACGCCCGACGCGCCCGATACGGGCACCGATCAGCCCGAAAACCCAGCTCCCAACCCCGATGGCGAAGCAACAACGCCAACTGACCCCACTGATCCTGCGAATCCAACGGAACCAACCAACCCCGACGATCCTACAACTCCAACAGAGCCAGCCAATCCTGACGATCCAACCAACCCCACCGACCCGGCTGACCCCACTACTCCCGACGACACTACTCCAACCGACCCCGACGCTACCACGCCATCAGACCCCACGCTCAACCCCGATGCCACCGACCAACCCACCGACGAAGTTCCCCCGGTCGAAGAGGAACAGCCCGTCGAGCCGCCTGCTCCGCAGGTGAGCATCACGGTGCCGTCGTTGGTCTCGCTGATCTTGGGGCAAAACGGCCCGAACTCCGCGAGCATTTCGGTGTCGCTTGCCAACAACTCCGAAGCGCCGGCCGAGGTTGTGGGCGTGCGTCTGAAGAAGGCGAGCACCGACCTGCCAGCCGGTACCTGGTCGCTCGTGTCGGCCCAGACCGGAGCCCATTTCGTCGACGATGCCCGCTTCACCCCGCTTGGTCTGGAGGCTGTGCTCGACACTCCCGTCATGTTGCCGTCGAGCGCCGAAAGCATCGATCTGGTGTGGGAAGGCACGTTCACCGACCTCGGCATGAAAACCCTTCTCGAAACCGCCGCCGCCTCCGAAGGCTCCTTCGCCTACGGCACCCTCATCTGGCACATAGAAGCCGCCGATTCCACAGTGTAAGCGTTGTGGCGCTGGGGGAATAAAAATGTGACGCGCTATCGCGCTACTCATTACACCAAGAGATTGTTTCCTCCCTACCACTATGACGGGGGCTATTCCGTGTACGATAAACATAACTAGAACGGTAATCTTCGTAGGGGCGCTTCACGAAGCGCCCTCTCCGCCTTCGGCGGAGCGGATGCTCTGGAGAGCATCCCTACGATGGTGATCTAACAGGTAAGGTTAACACTATCTGCATATGTCCGCGTCATAATGTGAGGGTAGGTGGGGGTGTCTTGGCGTATTAGGTAGCGCGCAAGCGCGTCACACTTTGTGGAGAAAGTGTGGAGGCTTGGAAGTTTAGGGAATGCCTCTTGTTGCGGGCTGGGGGATACAATCTACCTGCGGGAATGGGGAATTGCGGGCTTGGTTCTGCTGTCGATAGGGAAGATGGGCCACTCTTCACAATCCCGAATCGCATGCTACTATGCCGACTATATGCCGCATGCAAGCGACGGACCGGGAAACGATGTCGCGGCGGTATGCACGGGAAGAAGCACTACAAAAGGACAAGGGATAATCATGCGAAACCGAATGTCACGGTACGGCAGAACGGCGTGTGTAGTAACGCTTACACTCGCGCTTGCTGCCGGCCCACTACCTGCCTTCGCAGGTACCGCAGAATCCGAAAATCTCCGGGGGGGGGGGGCTTTCTGAGCCTTTAGTCGCCCAAGGCGAAACCTCGGGAACCACAAGCTCTGAATCTCTTGCGACTTCGGTCGCCCTTCTTGATTCTCAAACAACCGGATCACTCCCACTCGTCCAAGGGACTCCCAAAGCAACACTCGGCACGTTTGTGTCTGAAGGTCTCATTTTTGAAGTGAACGAAGACGGCACGTCCGTCGCTCTGGTTGGCATTTCTGCCACCGATCTCAAAACCATCTCCGTCCCCACCCAGGTTGTAAGTGGTAGCGAC
>DSLMC04103__coassemble_1545_pt1 | contig 10539 bp, 9 predicted proteins | sample DSLMC04103__metabat2_high_PE_001 | metagenome-assembled genome bin DSLMC04103
CATGTCGAGATCCTTGACGCGACGGAGATCGACCAAAGACGCCGGCAGGAAGCCGCGCAGGCCGATGTCGAGGATGAGGCCGCCCTTGACGACTTCGATAACCTCGCCGGTAACCACTTCGCCAGCCTTGAACTTCTCTTCGACGCGAATCCAGGCACGCTCGTACTCGGCGCGCTTCTTGGAAAGAATCAGACGGCCGTCCTTGTCTTCCTTCTGCAGAACCAAAGCTTCAATCTTCTCGCCCAGTTCAACGATGTCAGACGGATCAGCGTCCTTGCGGATGGACAGCTCGCGGGAGGGAATGACGCCCTCGCTCTTGAAGCCGATGTCCACGAGCACTTCGTCGTGCTCGATTTTAACAACGGTGCCGTCGACGAGATCGCCCTCGTCAAATTCGGTCAGCGTGCCGTCAATCATCTCGTTCATCTGCTCGTCGGAGATGTCGCTGAAGTCGATGACGGACGTGTTCTTGATGTCGGTCAAAACGGACCCCTTTCAAACTTACATCGGGGACCCTTCGTCATGATTACTTGTTCACACCATGTTCGCTTTGCAAAAGCTTGCTCGCTCAGCTGTGCAACAAAACATGTCTCGGGGGCCTACATTACGTCTGCTTACCGGCGTTATCCCGATAAGCTGCATTAGTATAGCACAAGCCGCCCCCGGCTCCTTCCTCATTTTCAGGAAGCGCACGATATTAAAAATTACAAAATGAAACGCAACAGGGACCCACCCTGTTGCGCACGATATTATGCGCACGATATTTCCGAGCCGCTTTCCGAACTTTCCGGGCCGAACGCAAGGCGCTCGAACGCGTCGGGGGGCAGCGGTTTCGCAAACAGAAAGCCCTGCAGCAAGTCACACCCCGCCTCTTCCAGGAAGCGGCGCTGCTCGTCGGTTTCCACGCCTTCGGCCACCGTTTTCATGTTGAGGCGTCGCGCCAGGCCAATGACCACCGACACGATGTCGGCACCGCGCCCGCCGTCTTCGTCCACCCCCGCGTCGTCGAAGAACACGCGATCAAGTTTCAACGTGTCCACCTCCAGGTTTTTGAGCACGTTCAGCGACGAATAGCCGCTGCCAAAATCGTCCAGTGAACAGGTGTAACCCACCCGATGGATGGCGTCGATAACGTGGGTGAGCAGCTGCGGGTTGTCAAACACTAGCGTTTCGGTGAGTTCGAATTCGATGAGCGAGGCCGGCACGCCGCAGCGGTGGCGCACCTCCTCGAAGCGGTTGAGGAAGTGCGGGTCGCGCAGGTGCACGCGCGAGAGGTTCACCGACACCGGCACGGGGCGGCGGCGCGCGACAAGCCAGTCGTGCAGAAGAAGACATACCTGCTCAAACACGTACAAGTCAAGCTCCACAATGAAACCGTTGCGCTCGAACAGCGGGATGAAGTCGTTGGGCGGCACCAGCCCGCGCTCGGGGTCGCGCCAACGCACGAGCGCCTCGGCGCCGGCTATCACGCCGCGGCGCAGGTCAAGCTTGGGCTGGAGATACACGATGAACTCGCCAGCTTCGAGGGCCGCACGCATGCGACCTTCCACATCCTTTTCGTGGGCGAGGCGCACGCGGTCTTCGTTATTGTAGAAGCGGCATGAACTCAGCCGGCCCGTGCGCACGCCGGACGACGCCTTGCTGAGGGCCACGTTGGCGCGGTCTTGTATCTGCATCATGGGTAGCGCAGGATCGTCCACCACGTAGATGCCCGCCGTGAGCGTGAGCAGGTAGGCCTGCGCATTTCCCAAGGTGAGTCCCGCATTTGCGGCGGCGGCCACCTCTTCCACGCGCGCGGCCACACGCTCGGCTTGGTCCGCTTTCACCAGCAGGTTGAAAAGGTCGGCCGAAATGCGGGCCGCCAACTCACCTTCGCTCAGGTGTGCGTCAATACTTTCATGCACGGCGCGCAGCACGGCATCGCCCGCGTCCAGGCCGAACTGGTCGTTCACTACCTTGAACTTGTCCACGTCAAGCGCCACAAGTGCATAGGTGCCCGGCGGCGCGGCCTTCACGGCAGCACCTGCGTCGGCCTCAAAGCTGGTGCGGTTACGTCCACCGGTCACTGAGTCAACGTAGGCCAGCGTACGCAGACGCTCGGCAGCCTCTTCGGCGCGGCGGCGCTGCCGCTCGGTTTCAGTGGTGTCCAGGTACAACACCAGATACACGGGGTCACCCTCAATCCAGTCCACACAGTCCGCGTACACGCGGAAGGACGCCTTCTCGTTGGCGCGACTGATGGCCTCCACGTCGAAGGACACCGACTCGCCTCTAAGGATGCGCGAGAAGAACTGTTTCACCACGTCGGCGTTGAAATCGAGGTTTTTCTGAAACAGCTTGGCCGTCAATGGGTCGTCCACCGCACCAAAGAAGTCGACAAAGCGTTCATTGCCGTACAAAAGCTTAAGCCCCTGCGGACTTACGCGATAGCGCGCGACAAACCCGGGGAGGTTGTCGTAGGTGGCAGCCTGCTCGCGCTCGAGACGCGCCACGTCACCCAAGCTGACGGAGGCAGTTACGTGGTCGGGCGTCTCGTCTCCAACCACTTGTAGCAAACGCCCCGACAGCGCCTTTTCCAGATGGTAGCGACGCTTGCGCGCATACATTTCGGCATCGGCAGCCGCCAGTAAGGCGGAGACGTCGGACGGGCGCGCCGACCACTGAGCACCGATAGCCACGCGGTCTCCACCAGGCCCTTCGCCCTCTGTCGTACAGGGAAAGGCGCGCTCAAGTGCGGACGTCATGCGGGAGAAACTTGCTTCGTCCACGTTACGCACGAGCGCCACAAACTCATCACCGCCGATGCGGTAAAGGTCGGCACCCGGCAGCGCATCGGCCAAGGTTGCGGCGCAGGCAACGAGCACTTCGTCGCCGCACGCATGGCCGTACACATCGTTCGTCTCCTTGAGGTCATTCACATCCACAAAAGCAATACCAAGCGAGCCTTCCTTTGCCTTCTTGAGGTGCTCAAGATCCACCAAATAGCGGTTGCGGTTGTAGAGGCCGGTCAACTCGTCGTGGTAGCTCATGAGCGTGAGGCGACGCTCCGTTTCTATGCGCCTCTCCGTCATCATGAAGAAGTACGCGAGCGTTTTTAGCGGTGAAGACACATTACGCACGAGCGACCGCGCGGGGTTGTCGATACCAAGAAACCCTACCACTTTGCCATCTCGTTCAAGGGGAGCCGCCGCCACGCTATCGATGCTTTGGGCAGTGAGCGCTTCGCGGTCGGCCGATCCTAACGGTAGTGCAGCAACGTTTTCAATGATGAGGCATTCGCCGTTTTCAAGGAACGGCGCCCATCGCTCAACAATGGAGCGAGTCACACCCTGAAGGCTCTCTTTATAAGGTATTACCCCGGAAGCGCACCACTCGTGCGTGTTCGACATCAGATCGCCGTGGAAGCGCATGAGGTAGGTGCGATCGGCCTGGAAATACGCCCCGAGCGTGCTCAGCATGATGTCGGCTGCACTGTCGATATCGCACACACGATACAGCTCGTGGGCGCACCGCAGCACCATGCTTTCGGCTTCGAGTGCATTGCGCAACTCCGCTTCCCCGTTGTTGGTAAGCTGCGCGGGTGCGCTGGCGTGGAAGGACTGAGGGAGCGTGCAGTTGTCGTTTTCGTCATGCTGAGCGGGGGTGTTTCCCACAGATTCGAACACGGTGCGCGCCATCCCTCCTTTTGATTGTTTCAACGTGATCCCGTGCGGGTGGAGCGTCAAAAAACACCACCCCCCATACTATAACGTAAGGAGGGTGGTTGAAAACAGGGCTATCAAGTCGTTACCTTTACGAACGCGCAACCACGGCGCGTCGAGCGGCCCGGGCTAGCCGCGTTGGGCGGCAGCGCGGCAGTCGGCGCACACTCCGTCGAAGATGATTTCGTGGCCTTCAATGGTAAAGCCATACGAGTCGACCACCTGGGCTAACAGGTTTTCCTGATAGGGCATGTCAATGTCGAACACGCCGCCGCACACGCGACACTTCCCGTGGTAATGCGGCTCGTTAAAGAAGTCGTAGCGGTCGGCGCCGTTCGGCACCTCCACGCGCAGCACTTCCCCGCGGTTCGCCAACACGCCCAAGTTGCGATACACCGTGGCGCGCGAGATGTTCGGATGCTTCGCCCGCACGACGTCGTACACGTCGGCTGACGTGGGGTGATTATGCAGCGAACGCACCGCCTCCAGCACAAGGGCTCGCTGTATGGTGTTGCGCGTGGGCGGGGCCGCCGCACTGGTCCGCTTTCCGGTGGCTGTGCTCATAGACGCTCCTCTGATGGTCGCTTAACTGTAGTGTAAGTCAAATAGGATTATATCTCATTAGCGACCAGATGCAAGTCGCGGGTGCGGCGTGGCGCACCTCTGCGCACCGAACGGCGGCGAAATCATCCCCGGGGAGCGATGGGTGGGCGGCGGGTTGCGGTAAAGTAGAGGGGTATAAGGAAGGAGATACACATGACGATTGAGTTTGTTCCCGTGACGAGTTCTGAGGACAAGGCAGCGCTGGCCGCGCTGGCTGACGAGATTTGGCACGAGTACTGGCCGGCACTCATTGGCGAGGCGCAGACCGACTACATGGTGGAGCAGTTCCAAAGCCTTGAGGCCATCGAGCGCGACATGCGCGAGCACGCCTACGAATACTGGTTTTTGCGCGTACCGGAAGACGGGCGCATCGCGGGCTACACGGGCGGCCACGTGGAACCAGAGACGAACCGGTTCTTCATTTCGAAGATTTATCTGCGTGCCGAGGAACGCGGGCACGGGTTCGCCTCGCAGACCATTCGCTTCTACGAGGACCTGTGCCGCGAGCGCGGGCTTTCCGCGATGTATCTCACGGTGAACAAGTACAACGACCTGGGCGTACGCGCGTACAAGGGCAAGGGGTTCGAGACCATCGACTCCGTGGAAACCGACATCGGCCAGGGCTTCATCATGGACGACTTCATCATGGAGAAGCGCATCGAGGCGTAAGGCGTTTGCGGCGCGCTTGTGGCGTGCAGCGCGTGCGGCGGGCCGCGTGACTTCAAACGATGGGTGAACCGCGCCGCGCGGCCCTCTTCGCGCCCTGCTCCGGGAGTATGATTTCCGCAGCGCGAGAATACTCGGACAAAGGGAGAAGGCCATGGGTAAATTCGTTATCAAGAAGACCGGCGCGGGCTATCACTTCGTACTGAAGGCGGGAAATGGCGAGATCATCGCCACGTCTGAGACGTATAAGTCGAAGGAGTCGTGCAAAAACGGCATCGAAAGCGTGAAGAAGAACGCCCCCGACGCCGACGTGGTGGAAGAGGACTAGCGCACCTGCGCTACTGGGTTGGCGTAGGTGAGTTATTGGGAAGGCCCTGGCACGTCCGCACACGGCGGGTGCCAGGGCCTTTCTGTGTCGCGGCGTGGCCTGGTTTTTTGTTCTGCCGTCAGACCACCGAAACCTAAAAGAATGTGAGGAAGAGGTGCGTGAACGCGAACGCGAGCAAACCGCAGCCGGGGAACGTGAGTATCCAGGTGAATACCATGCGTCCGGCGAGGCCCCACTTCACGTTGCGGAGGCTTTTCTCGGCGCCCACGCCCATGATGGCCGTGGTTTTGGTGTGCGTCGTGGACACCGGCAGGCCCGTGAACGTTGCCAGGCCGATGCAGAAGCAGGCGGACAGGCACGCAGAAAAGCCCTGGTACTGCTCCATTTTCACCATGTTCATGCCCACGGACTTGATGATTTTCTTGCCGCCCACGGCCGTGCCAAGCGCCATGACGGCCGACACCAGCAGCACGAGCCAGAACGGGAACGTCACGTCGCCGCCCGACTGCCCGGTCATGGCCAGCATGATGCCAAGCATGCACAGCGACAAAAACTTCTGGCCGTCTTGCGCACCATGAAGTATTGCCACGCCCGCACCTGAGATGATTTGGGCCCACTTGAAGAATTCGTTGGCCTTGCGGCGGTTTGCATTTGCGCACGTTCGCTTGATGAGGCGCGTGAATAACCACCCGGTGCCAAACCCGAGCACCGTGGAAATGGCCAGGCCATAGACCACTTTCATCCACTCGGCACCGTTCACACCAGCAAGACCGCCCTGCAGCGCAATGGCCGCGCCGGTGATGCCCGCGATGAGCGAATGGCTTTGTGACGTGGGAATGCCGAAGTACCAGGCCACCACGCCCCACACGATGATGGCCACCATAGCAGCGGCCAGAGCGACAAGCGCCGCGTGGTTATCGCCGCCGAAGTCCACCATTTTGAAGATGGTGGCGGCCACGGCCGACGAGATCATGGTGATGCCCGCCAACCCAACGAAGTTGCAGACGGCAGCCATTGCAATGGCTGGACCGGGACGCATAGCCTTCGTACCGACAACCGTAGCGATAGCGTTCGGCGCGTCGGTTGCCCCGTTTACCACCGTAGCACCCAGCGTCAGCACCACAATAAGCGCAAGCACCGGGTCGCCCGCAAGCGCGGCGACAAACGAACCCAGATCGAAGCCCACTACCATCCCCTTTCGTTTTCCGTTAAAGAGCACTCAGAATTATAGTAGTGATTCATTGTTAAATAGGAGCAACGGGAAGATCAAGTTTAGGTAAAGTTGCGGCGCACATCACTTGTCCTGGGCGTTCAGGCGCTTCGTAATGGAGGCGGCGATGCCTTCGGCGTCGAGGCCCAAGTCGTGAAGCAAAAGATCCGCCTTACCTTGGGGAACGAACGTGTCGGGAATGCCCAGCACGAGCGTGGGCACGTCGCTGCCTTGACGCGACAACTCAGCCAGCACACCTTCGCCTGCACCACCCGCGCAAATGCCACCTTCCACCGTCACCACGAGGCGCGTTTGCGCGGCGCGCGCAATTTCGTCTGCGTCAAGCGGCTTGGCCCAGCGCATGTCCACGACGCGCGCTTCAATGCCGCGTGCGGCCAGCAACTCTGCCGCACCGCGGGCACGCGAGACCATGCGACCGAATGCCAGAATGGCTACGTCACTGCCCTCACGCATCACGCGTGCGCGGCCCACTTCCAGCACCTCGGGTTCATCGGGCAGCGGCACACCTTCGGCCGATCCGCGCGGATAGCGGATGGCGAACGGGCCGCCCAGCGCCAGCGCCGTATGCAGCGCGTGCACGAGTTCGGCCTCGTCAGACGGGGCAAGCACGCGCATATGGGGGACCATGCGCGTATAGGCAAGGTCGAACATGCCGTGGTGCGTCGGCCCGTCTTCGCCCACAATGCCCGCGCGATCGATGGCAAACACCACGTCCAGGTTCGGCAGCGCGTTGTTGATGATGAGCTGATCGAGCGCACGCTGCAGGAACGTGGAATAGATGGCCACCACAGGCTTCATGCCGCCCACCGCCAAGCCCGACGCCAGGCCCACGGCGTGCTCTTCGGCAATGCCCGAGTCGATGAAGCGCGTGGGGAATGCTTCAGCGAATGCGGACAGGCCGGTGCCATCCTTCATGGCGGCCGTGATGGCCACAATGCGGTCGTCGCGGCGAGCTTCCTCAATAAGTGCCTTTCCGAACACACTGGTGTAGGAGGGTGCTGAGGCGGGCTTTTTCTTCAACTCGCCCGTTTCAATGTTGAAGGGGCCAATGCCATGGAACTTCTCGGGTTCGCGCACGGCGGGCGCGTAACCTGCACCTTTGCGCGTTACCACGTGCATGAGCACGGGCGCGTCGGTGGCCAGCACGGTGGCCAGCGTCTCCCTGAGCGCGCCGATGTCGTGGCCGTCGATGGGCGCGGTACACAGGATGCCCAACTGCTCGAAGATCATCGCGCGCGGCAGCACGAACTGCTTCATAGACTCTTTCACGTTGCGCCCGAAGTTCGCGAGTGCCGTGCCAAGGGCGCCGCTGCTTTCGAGCACTTCCTGCACCGAGTCGCGCGTTTGGCGATACTGCGAAGAGGCACGCATGTAGCCGAGGTGCTTCATAAGGGCGCCCACGTTGCGCGAGATGGACATCTCGTTGTCGTTCAGGATGATGACAAGGGGCGTCTGAGCTTGGCCGATGTGGTTCAAGGCTTCGAAGGCCATGCCGCCGGACAGCGCAGCGTCACCAATGAGCGCGACCACCTTTTCGTCGGTGCCGGACAAATCGCGCGCCTTCGCCAGCCCGAGCGCCACCGACAGCGAGTCGGACGCGTGGCCGGACGGATGAACATCGCAGGGGCTTTCGCCGGGCTTCGGGAAGCCGGAGAGGCCCCCGTAGGTGCGCAGCGTTTTGAACTGATCGAGCCGCCCGGTGACCAGCTTGTGCGCATAGGCTTGGTGCCCCACGTCGAAAACGAACTTGTCCTTCGGGCAGTTAATGAGGCTGTGAACAGCCAGGATGATTTCCACGGCACCGAGCGACGAACCCACGTGGCCGCCCGTTTCGGACGTGACGGTGATAATTTCCTCGCGCACCTCGCGCGCGAGGATAGCCAACTCCTCGTTTGATAGCACCTTGAGGTCGGCGGGCGACGACACCATGTCCAGAATGCGATGCTCCATAACCAAGCTCCCGTCCCGGCGTTATGCCGGCATCGGCGCGGCCGCGGTGTCGGCCTCGGGTTCGTTCTCAGCTGGGGATTCGGCGTTGTGCGTGGAGGCGGTGTCGGAGGCGGCTTCGGCGGCGGGGGCGTTCGCGCCCTCGGCGCCTTCCGCGCCCTCGGCGGTCAGGGACGCTTCGGCCTCGGCGGCGTCGCGTTCCTCGATGTCCGCTTCCAACAGTTCGCTTGCGCGCAGGCCCAGACCCACGGCTTCCTCATAGAGGGAGAGCGCGTCGTCGAGGGGCAGATCGTCGGAACCAACCGCCTCAACAATTTCGTCGAGGCGGTTTTTCACCTGATCAAACGTCTCGTAGGATTGCTGCGCCACCTCACGCCTCCTTCGACGCCTCAGCAGATGCAGCGGCCGCGATTTCTTCTGCGGCCGGCGCGTCCGGAGCAGCTTCCACCGGCTTTGCCACCTCCGCTACTGAGGGTTCGGCAACCGGTGTCGCTGCAGGTTCCGCTGCTTCCGGTTCCACAGCTTCAGCAACCGGTGCCGCTGCGGGCGACAGCGCACCCGCCTTTTCCTCTTCGAGAATTTTCGCAATGCGGCCCAAGATGCCGTTGACGAAGCGGGGCGACTCATCTTCCCCACCGTAGTCTTTTGCCAGCTCAACAGCCTCGTTTATGGTGACGGACGTAGGCACGTCGTCCACGTACATCATCTCGTAGGCAGCCAGGCGCAAGATGGAGCGGTCCACGATGGGCATGCGCATGAGCGACCAGTTCTCGGACGTGGCTGCCAGGTGCCGGTCGATGGCAGTGCGGTGCGCCTCCACCCCGCGCACGAGCGCGGCAGCGTACTCGGGCAGCGGCCCGTCCTCGGCAAGGAAGCGGCCTTCTTCGGCAATCTTAGTAGCGCCCTCGTCGGTAATCTCGCTTGTGTAGAGCAGCGCGAGCGCCGAGCGGCGGGCGCGGGTTCGTTCGTGTCGTTTAGCCATGGATGCTCAGCGGCCCCTAATTGGCGAACTGGATGCCGTCGATGTACACATCCACGCTGCCCACCTGGGCACCCACCTGGCTGGCCACGGCGTCGGCCACGGCCTGGCGCACGTTGGCGGCCAGATCGGGCAATACATGACCGTAGTACACATCAATGCGCACCGACACATTCAGCTTGTCATCTTCGCCCACAGCCACGTCAATGCCCTGCGTGGACGGCTTCGCGGCAAACACGGAGCGCAGGCCGCCAGCGGCGGCGGGGCCGACGGATGCGACGCCCTCCACCTCGTTGGCGGCGATGGATACGATAGTCTCAACGACGCCCGGCGCAAGCGCCATGCCGTCAAGGTTCAGCTCTGTCATAACACGTCTCCCATCTGGGTTTCGATGAAATCAGTCGTCGCGTCGCCGGCGCAAAACACGGCGTTGTCCAGCACGCGGCGATGAAACGAAATGGTGGTTTCGATGCCCTCAATAACGAATTCGTCGAGGGCGCGGCGGCCGCGCGCCAAGGTCTCTTCGCGATCCTGCCCATACACAATAAGCTTCGCCACAAGCGAGTCGTAATAGGGCGAAATGCGCGAGCCAGTGCGCACGTAGCTTTCCACGCGCACGCCGGGGCCCGCCGGGGGCTCGAATTTCGTGATGGTGCCGGGGCACGGGCGGAAGCCGTGCGCAGGGTCTTCGGCGTTGATACGGAACTCCATCGCGTGGCCAAACGGCGTGAACGGCGCGCGCTCGGCGCAGCTCATGGGCTCGCCGGCGGCAATGCGCAGCTGCTCTTTGATGATGTCGGTGCCCGTGATTTGCTCGGTCACTGGGTGTTCCACCTGCACGCGCGTGTTCATTTCCATGAAGTAGAAATGCCCGCGCTCGTCCAGCAAAAACTCAATGGTGCCGGCGTTTTTGTAGTCCACGGCGCGCACGGCCTTGATGGCCGCCACACCCATGGCACGACGTAGTTCCTCGTCAAGCGCCGGCGAGGGCGCCTCTTCAATAAGTTTTTGGTGGCGGCGCTGCACGGAGCAGTCACGCTCGCAGAGCGCAATGCTATTGCCGAAGTCGTCGGCCAGCACCTGC
>DSLMC04103__coassemble_1595_pt1 | contig 10313 bp, 7 predicted proteins | sample DSLMC04103__metabat2_high_PE_001 | metagenome-assembled genome bin DSLMC04103
TGCCCTCGGGCGTGTAGAACTTCATGGCGAAGCCTCGGATATCGCGCTCGGCATCGGCCGCGCCGCGCTCGCCCGCCACCGTGGAGAAGCGCACGAACACGTCGGTCTGCGCGCCGGGCTGGAACACGGCGGCTTTCGTGTACTGGGAAATGTCGCCGTTCACCGTGAAGGTGCCGTATGCGCCCGAGCCCTTCGCGTGCATGCGTCGCTCGGGAATGACCTCGCGGTCGAAATGCGCGAGCTTCTCGATCATCCAGTTGTCCTGGAGCATCATCGGGCCGCGCTCGCCGGCGGTCAGCGTGTGGTTGTTGTCAGCAACAGGTGCACCGTTTTCGCTGGTGAGCTTCGTGGTATCAATGTGGTCGGTCATGGGCGAATCCCTTCCCTTGTACCGCCCAGGAGAAATAATTCCGGGCGGTTTGCTATTTGATGGATTCAGCATACGCGCAAATAACTCTTTCGCCGCTCTTATTGAGAATAAATCTCAATAAGATCACAGTATCATTACAATCAATGAAAAAGTTACTGCGCGAAAAGTGCACGAAAGCAAAAAAATGAATGCAGATGTTTCACGTGAAACATCTCAACGTGCATGAAAAAAGAAAGCCCGCGGCAACGGAGGTTGCAGCGGGCTTGGGAGATCGCGAAAACTAGCTGCTTACAGCGTGAAATCCTTTTCGCCGTTGAAGATGGCCAGGGCGTCAGCCACAGAGTAGTCGGCCAAGGTGATGGCGCTGATGGCCTTGGTCAAGCGCACGGCCTCGTCCAGCGAGCGCTGATGGATGTTGCGGCCGGTAGCGTTACCGCAGGCACCGCCCACGTGGATCTGATCGTAGAGCTGCGTGAGGAACGTCTCGGCATCCACCGTGGAGCCGCCGGCGCACACCAGACCCGTGCGGCCCGCAGCCATGGAGGCAACCTTCAGAGCCTCGGCCGGAGTGCGCGTGTCGTCGCCCTCGGGCTTCGGCGGGTTCACCTTCACGAAGTCGGCACCCAGGCAGAGCGCCACGCCCGCAGCACCAGCAATAAGGTCGGGATCCTTCTCCGCCGCCACAGCCTTGCCGCGCGGGTAGATCCACAGCACCACCAGTAGGCCGTTCGCGTGAGCCTGAGCGATCAGCTCGCCAGCCTCGGCCATCATGGTGGACTCATACTCGCTGCCCAGGTAAATGGTGTAGCCCAGGCCCACGATGTTCACGCCCGCCTCGCGCATGGCCAGCACAGCGTCCAAATCGTAGAGCTGCGGCGAATACGGGTCGTCCTGTTTCACGCCCACAAGGTTCGTCTTGGAGTTCATCTTCACGAGGTAGTTGATCTCGGGATAGTCGGCCGCGTACTGCGCAATGAGGCCGCGCTGTCCAGCAAGCACGCCGCACACGCCCTGGCGCCCAATTTCGAAGAGGTGCTGCGGCTCGGCGTCGGCGATGTCGATGCCCTCGCCGTAGAAGTCCTTGTTGAGGTGCTCAATCTTCTGGTCGCACGCGAACAGCATCAGACGGCCCGTTCCGCGCGTGGCCTTCAGGTAGTTCTCAATGTACTCGTCACGGGACTCCGGCATGACATCGGCCGGAACTCGAACCTGGTCACGAGTGATGTGGGGCATGATTTCCTCCTTATTAGGACGTGCTTCGCAAGGCGCTCTCGCCATTCGATACCGTCATTCTAGCCAAAAAACAAACCCGCCCGCCCCTCTACACCGAAAAACTGGCGAACGAAAAGACAAGCGGCTTTAACAACTACCTCATTGAGCAGCGCCCAGGTTGGCGCTAGTCAGTCAGCGAGGCCGCTTGTGGTGCCCGAGATTCGTGGGATCGCGAAGGCGAAGCGTACTTGGGTACGCGAGTCTTCGTGATCGCGCGAAGATTGGGTACCACAAGCGGCCGCAGCGTCGGGGGGTTTCGGCGGCTGTTAAGCCGCCGAAACTCTTAGAACCATTCTCTTTGGTTTACTACATATACTTGTTCGAATTCGGTTTGGGACTTCGTGAGGTACAGGATGCCCTCGATGATGCCGATGATGCCCATGACGCCGGCGGCGAGACCCAAGGTGAAGATGCTGCCCACAATAGTGACAGCCAGCATAATGAATCCGGCGGTGTTATAACCTAGGTAGAACTTGTGGATGCCAAGCGAGCCCAGGAAGATAGCCAGCAGACCGGCGGCCACGTGATCCTTCGTCGTGAGGACCGGCTGGGCATACGGTTGCTGGTAATACGGCTGCTGGTAGTTGTAATACGGCTGCTGCGGCGGCACGGCACCGGGGCCGGCGTGCGGCGGCTGACCGTAGCCGGGAGCTGCATAGCCGGCGGGCTGCTGCGACGGAGGCTGCTGCTGGTAGGACGCTCCCGCTGGTGGAGGCGGTACCGAGCCCGGCGTGGGCGCAGACGCTCCGACGGGTTGGGCCTCATAGGTGGGCGGAACCGGCGGCACGTCGCTGGATGCGGGCGCGGCCGCGGCGGGCGCGGGTTCCGGCGAAGACGCAGGCATAGGCACCGCCGCCGGCGCGGAAGCCGTAGAATAGGGAATCCAATCGGGCACCGCCTCAGGCTTGTCTGGCTCGGATTCATCCGACGCCTCAACGGCACCTTCTTCATCGGCGGCAGGCGCGGGTGCCTCTTCCCCATCAACCACCTCAACTTCCTCAACCTTGCAGCTCACGGGCTCGACTTCAATCACGGCAGTCACCGCTGTGGCATCTTCCGCAGCCTCTTCGGCACTTTCGTCCTCGACCGCATGTACCTCAGCAGCGTCCTCAGCTGCATCCTCAGCGTCCTCGTTCGCATCCTCTCCACCAGGCTCGATAGGCGGGTGCTCTTCCTTTAGTTGCGCCAGACGTGCCTTCGCGGCCTCAAGCGCTTCCTGCGCAGCACGCAGTTCGGCCTCGGCGGAGGCAACCTCGTCGGTCGCGCCAAAATTCTTATCGGGTGCGTTCATGGCTCAACCTCTCTCCTCATATGACGGACGCGCAAAAAGCGCGCTTTGATCTAGCGCCATAGTATCGGGGCGTGCGGCAACGTGGACAAAACGTCACCATGCCGTTGCCCTCTGAAAACTTTACTTAAGGTTTCCGTTTCCTAAAGATCCAAAAGTCCGAAATCCGGACGCTCCGAAGCCCAAACGTTTGAGCCTAGTCGTCCTTGCGATGATCCGTACGTTTCTCCAGAAAACTCATAATGCGCTTCTGGAACACAATGCCCAAAATGGCGATAATCGCCGCCACGCCAAAAATGATGGCGCTTTCTACAAAACGCCCTTCCATCAGGCCATCAGCCGCGTACGTGGACACGATGATGCCCGGAATGCGCCCCAGGTTCGACAGCAACAGGAAGGTGCGCATGCGCATGTCGGTGAGCGGCACCAGGTACGTGAACACGTCTTTCGGCAACCCCGGAATGAGGAACAGAATGAACACGATGATGTTCAGTTTGCCAGATTTTTCGAAGCGACGGAATTTCTCCAGGTGTTTCGTGGGCACGATGCTTTGCACGAACGGCGCGCCCAGCTTGTGCACCAGCGCAAAAATGAACGCGCTGGACAGGATACATCCCAACAAAATAATGAGCGCGCCCAGCCACGGGCCGTACAAGAGGCCCGCCGCAATTTGCACCACCTCGCCGGGAATGAACGCCACCACAATTTGCAAGAATTGCAGCCCCAGCAGAATAAGGAAGCCCACGGGGCCTGCGTTGCGCACGTCGGCGATGACGCGATCCAGCCCGCCCGGCTCAAAAATGTCGGCAATATAAGGCCAGATGAGCAAACAAATTATAATCATGATGGCAAAGAACGCAATAAGCCCCACAAACTTGAAGATATCGCCCTTTTCCAGTTTGCGCCCGCGGACGACTACCTCTTGCTCGGCTTTTTCGTGCAACTCTTCTTTGCGCTCTTCGACTTTTTGTTTGATTTTACCCGTGTTGAATTTATCAGTCATCGTGACGAGCCTTGTCGTATTCCTCTTTGAACGCAGCGAACATGTTCTTCTTGGGAGCGGGCTTCTTGGTGGCGGGCTTGGCGGCCGGCTTCTTGGCCGCGGGCTTTGCTGCAGATGCCGCTGCGGGCTTGCTGGCCGCCGGCTTCGCACCAGCGGGCTCCGCCTTCTCAAGCGCCTGCGCGTCCCCGTCGTCCTTCGCCTTCGGCCCGCGCGCCTTCTGGTACTCCTCCTTGAACCCGGAGAACATACCTTTGGTGGCGGCAATCTGCTTGCCGGTGGCGTACGCGCCCTTGTTCACCACTTCGCCCGTCTTTTTGGCAGCCTCGCTCACCACGGGTTTCGCCTTGTCAACAGCCGATTGCGCCTTATCCAACACCACGGCCGTAGTCTCGCCGGCCTTCTCGGCCAAGCCGCCTTCAACCGCAAGTGAGCGCGCCTCGTCGGACACCAAAATGGCGCCCAGCACCACTTCGTCGCCCTCTTGGCCCTCGGCTCCTGTCTGCGCCAGCGCCGCACCCATGCCGCGGCGGAAGCCCTTCACCATACTTGCGGAAATCTCGCGACGGCCCAACAGCGCATTCGCCGTGGCACCCGAGTCGGTGATCACCGTATCAATTGCCCCGGTCAGGCGGTTAAACGTAACGTTGCCCACCATACCCAGCGCGTCGCCGTCCGCCGTCATCACGGGCAGGCCCACCCACAGCACGCACTCGTCCCAGTCAACGCCGAGCGCCTTGCACGCGCCGCGGTCGGTGGCCGACGGGTCGTCGTGCACCACCACGCGGCCGTCTTCGAAATCGTAGCCGTCAATCGCCACAAACATATCCTTGCGGCGGAACATCCACAGCAAGTCGGGGCGCTTCACCACGAAGCCCACCACGCGGCGCTCTTTGGGATGGAAGACGATGCGGCGCACCTTGCCGATGCGGCGCGTGCCGTTTTTGCCGCCGACAACGCGCACGCCAATAAGCTCGTCGGTGCTGATGAGTTGGTTGGCCATGTATCTATCCCCCATGCGCGCCCTCCTGCCCGCAGCCCGCATGCGCCCTCTCACAGCGCAGGCGAACAACGCGGCGGCACGCCGTCCATGCGAAAGCGGCGACGCCCGCCGAGCAGGAGAAACCCGCCCGACGTTCTGCGCCGCCGCCTGTCGCTGTACCTATTACTAGTACTGCTGCTTGCCTTCCGCGATGTCCGAACCGCCCGGCTGACCAGCCGGCGCGTACTGCGGAGTCTCAGAAGAGGAAGCTTCCGGAGCGCCCTCAATCTTGTCCGCAACCTTTTCGGCCGTGTCCTTCGCGGTGTCGGCCGCGTCCTGAGCCGCATCGGCAGCCACGGGAATCTTCTCGCTGACGGCCTCGTGCGCCTGCTCGGCGTTCTTGGCTACCTGAGCAGCGATGCGCTGACGTGCGGCTTCAATCTTCTGACGCAACTCGTCGTTTTTGTCAGAGAACGCCGGCTTAATGGTGTCGGCCGCCTCCTGCACGCGAGCGCTGGCCGCGCCGTACAGCTCCTGGCCCTTGGCCTGGGCATCCTGCATGACCTGCTGGCCCTTGGAGGCCACGTCATGCGCGAAATCCTGACCCTTCGATGCCACGTCGTGGGCGATATCCTGGCCCTTGCTGGTGACATCCTGGTACATCTGCTGAGCGCCAGCGGACGCCTGCGCGCCCAGTTCCTGCGCCTCACCCCATGCCGCGTTCACCTTTTCGGTAACGAGGGCGCGCGTCTCCTGCCCGGATCGCGGGGCGTACAAAAGCGCAGCGGCGGCGCCAATCAGCCCGCCGACGAGGAATGCTCCTATTTTCTTGCCCATAACTGCCTCCTTCAGGACGTTTGTCTATTCGCTCATTATAGGGGCACCCTCCCCCGCCAGCGAGGGAAAACACAGGCGCAATAGAATTCAGTTGACGTTTCGTTGCTGAGAAGGGGAAAGCGAAGGTGGGGCGGGGGTATGTTTTGTGCGGTTGGCGAGGTGGTTGAACCAGATGAGGAACCACCAACAGGCGCGCCCGTGATGGGAAGGCGCGCCTGCGGGTTATGTGGCAGGACGGGTGGTCCCTGCCGCAGATATGTGTGCACCGCCTCTCGGAGGCTGAGGCGGCGAGCACCTCATTAGGAAGCGAGAGAAACGGTATAGGAAATGCTGGCTATCTCAGCCGTGCCATCGTTTGCCAGGTAGTTTAAGCGGGCAGTTGCAGGAAGGTGTAAGCCGAAGGTGACGGGCAAGGTCGTGTTCGCTTCGATGCGCCAGCCGAGAGTTGCAGGGGTTGCTGTTGGGAGCGGGATGGACTTTTGCTGGCCTCCCTTAGGCGTAATCAAAATGGCAACACCTTTCATTGCTGCTTCATCGGGGAACAACGTATCAGCACCTGCAAGCAGCGCACTTGTAGCGGAGGTCACCACTATAGGAGCATCAGTATCTGAAACAAACGCATGACTCTTACCGGTAATGTCAGTTACGTCTCCTTTAGCATCTATTTGAAACACCGTTGAGACAGGAATATCACACACAATATGCTCCGACCACTTGGCGTAAAGGGTGGTGTTCTGCGTTGGCTTGTCAGTTTTGAAGTCCCAAGGGACAGTAAGTCCCTCCTTGTACCACCCATCAAACTTATACCCAGGACGAGAGGGTTGCTCCGGTGGAGTCACCAGCGCATCATGGTTGACCGTGGTAGTCTTGTTAGCAGTTGATTCGCCCCAGCTACCTCCATTAGCGTTCCAGATCATGGTGTAGGAGTTTATCTGCCACTGGGCATAGAGGGTGGCAGTAGCATCCACCCTGTTCCATTTGGTGGCGCTCGTAAGATCAGCGTTATAGTACTTGGTGCCACCATCTCTGTCGTCGAAGTAACCCAAGAAGGTATGGTTGTCCTTTGTGGGCTTAGACGTAATAGCAGGCATATCAGAATCATACGCAGCAGTCACCTGACCAGTCTGCCCACCTGTTCCTGTGTTTGGATCAAACGAGACTTGCGAAGTTGCGGCTTGCCAATGGGCATGGAGCGTTGTATCTTTTGCGGTCTTCCAAACAAGAGTGGCTCTTGCCGCTTTGGTTATAGATCTGGTTGCCACCCTCTCGCGAGTCGTAGTAGCCAAGGAAGGTATATCCCGTACGCGAAGGAAGATCGGTAATATCGGGAAGAAGCTGGTTGTAGATTGCGGTCACCGTTGAGGTGTTACCCGAGGTATCGTTAAAGTTGAGCGTGAGGATGTATTCTGTTTCGAACTTAACGCTAGAGTTGGTTACACGGATGCCAAGATTGGTGGTGCCTGGGGAGGCGCTTTGACCCTTGGACGAGTCAATGATCATGATGCCAAGTGAGGTGCTTCCACTGCCTGCTGCATAGGCCTTTACAGCAGGTAAGACAAGCGTTAACGCTGTTACAAGGACAAACAGAAGCGCAAGGATGCCGGCACCTACGTGCCGCGTACTTGACTTCAATATATATCTCGTGCTCGGCATGGCTGGCACGTTCCTTTCTTTGAACCCCGAAGCTTGAAAGCCACAGGGATAGCTGCTGTTGTTGCAAAGAAGGTGGTGATCTACCGGGGACACAACCCCGGTAGATTCTGAATGCAAGATTAGAGGCAGAAGCAGGGGCACACGCCGTACGACATTTTTGCATGATTATTGTTGTCGGTTTCACCGTTTCGATTCACAAGCATGAAACTTGTAGAACTGCTTGGAGGGATAGTCCTTTCCCACCAAGTATCGTATAACGTCGAAGACACTTCGCACTTCTTTTTCAAAGCCTCGTTATACCCGTATGGGATTACTTTTCCTTTCCAATAATCATACTGTGCGCCCTCCTCGGTCATCCATATATAGGTCTCCCACCCGCTCTTTACCGACCCCCCAAGTTCGTAATAGCTTGCAATAAAAAGGTTGTCATTAGAAGTGGTAGCGATTGCGGTTTTAGAACCATGTGGGCTAGATTTTTTTATAACGGTCTCAATATTATTCTTAAGATCATTTGGAACAGAATCCCAAATTTCATTGTCATCGGTACCGTAGACGACAGTATCTGTGCCAGGATTCATCCTAGCGCGCAACTCACTTTCGCCCCAACCGCCGGAGTTAACACCCCAGTCATTAGCGTCCTTTTTACTATTAACTGGATACATTGTTTTAAGTAAATCTTTGAACTGGAATGTAAGGCCAGCTACTGTGCGACCATCAGCTGTCCGCTCAACGAGTTTATCGTGGTTGATGCCGATGATACGTATTTCGTAGGAAGTATTACCCCAGATAGCCTTGCATTCATAAGTGTTCTCGTCTGTCATGAAAGACCGATATGCTGCTTCTATAACTGTATTGCCACTGGCAATTGCGTTAGCATGATTTTTGACTTCGGCTGCTGTATACACTTCACTGGTATTTTTATCCTTCAAGTAGAAGGACGACGAGACATCACCATTGCCAAAACCGAGAAGCGGAGCTGCTTCGAAGGTACACATCACAGTAGCGAGATTCTGCGTCGTGATGCCAGCATCAGCAACAGCTGGATTGACTTTAGCGTTGGCTAGATTCAGACGGAAGATATAAGAGGATGAGGCTTTAGGCGAAATGGTGAAAGCGCCTGGGTTTCTGGGAGTCACGTCATTTACAGATGGGTCAAAGCCAAAATTAACCATTTTGTTGTCGTCTGTTGTACCCTCAGGATAAAGACTGAAAAGCTTCTGATTCATGAGACCTTGAGCACCAGGGTTAGCCGCTAAAACGTTGCTAAAGTTTTGTGATGTGCAAGTAACTTTGGAAAGCCGTACGGAAACATCCATGTTGTTGATGAACTTAGCTGATGCCTCCATAGAAGTGGGAGATTTATCCTCCGCCACGTCGTAGGGTGCATCTTGGCCAAAGGTAACAGCAAAAGGAGCGTCAACGCTGATGGGTGCGGAAGCGGTGCGGAGGTCTGCGAGATACGTTGAAGGAAGGGATACCTCGGAGTTTAGCTGGACGATGTTGGTTTCAGCATCGGGGCTCGGAGAGACTTCTACTGTCCTGCTTGCACGAGAGAGTTCTACATCATCCAACATGAGCACAGCGGTGACGTCAGAAGTTCCTGCCTTCTTGGCGCTCACGCGACCAGCATCCACCGATAGAGGTGCGGCAGCATAGGAGTAGGAAGCTTTTATCGGGTCGGGGGCTTGGAGGTTGCCCCCTTCGAGAAGGTCAGCTTCTTGGCCGGCTTCAAGGGCGAGGGGTTCTTCGGAGAGCGTGATACCGTAGGGCATGAGGTGATTGTTGTCGGGGGGAAGACCTGGGTTCCAGGTGTCTTCGGAGCCGGAGGGAATGTAGATCGAGACGTTTGTGCAGCCAGCGAGGGCGTCGGTGGTGACTTCGGGAGTGCCGAGAGCGACTACGCGCTCAAGGTTGGAGCAAGAGGCGAAGGCGCGGGAGCCGATGGAGTTGATGCTGGCAGGAAGCCACACGTCCTTGAGGGAGGTGGCTTCGAAGGCGCGCTCGCCGATGGTGCGTAGGGTGTTCGGGAAGTCGATGGTTGAGAGGTTTGCGCAACCTGCGAGAGCTCCGTTGTTGATGGCAGTGATGGTGGTTGGGAGTTTCACACTCGTGAGAGAACCGCGGTTGGCGAAGGCGTTTTCGGCGATGGTGCTCACGCGATAGGACACGCCGTTGATCTCAGCTGATGCAGGGATTTCGAGAGTGGCATCGGGGTCGTCTTTGCCTTGCCAGGAGACGGAGAGGGTGTAGTCGTTGAGCAGGGTGTAGGTGAGGCCAGTGGCTTCGTTGGCGGTGTCTTGGTTTGTGTTTGCACCAGGTTGAGCGGGTTCGGTGAAGTGTTGAAAGCCGGCGTTCTCCCAGGTTGACTTGCGGGAGTCGTAGTCCTCACCTGCTGGGAGAGCAACTACTGCTGTTGCTTTGGTTTCGTCGGAGAAGGCCGTGGGATCGATCTTTTGAACGTTACCCAGCGCGGTGATAGATGCGAGGTCTTTGCAGCCTGAGAGAGCATCCTTGTCGATGGATTCTGTTTCAGCGGGAATCACGATGGAAGCGCCGATGCCTGCGGGGCAAGCAACCAGGGTTTTTAGGTCCTTGGAGTAGAGCACTCCGTCATATGAGGTAAACGTGGCGCTGTCCCCGACCAGGATTTGAGAAAGCACACTGCACCGGGAAAATGCAGTGGCAGAGACAAGGGTGGACTGGTCGGGGAGAGAAGCAGCGCCCTCCTTGCCCTCGGGAATGAGCAGGAGTTGCGAGTAGTCTTTGGTGAATATCATGTCGTCAAACGAGATAAAGCCCTCACACTTGGGGCTTATCTGGACATGCTTGAGCGACGGGCAACCTTTGAGGGCCTCGTCGTCGATATCTTTGATTGTTTCAGGAAGAGAGAGTGATTCTACAGAATACTCAG
>DSLMC04103__coassemble_1723_pt1 | contig 9725 bp, 7 predicted proteins | sample DSLMC04103__metabat2_high_PE_001 | metagenome-assembled genome bin DSLMC04103
GGTGGACTGGCAGGATGAAACGCAGGATTCGCGCGAGTTTCTGAAGGACCTCAAGGTGGATCTCGCGCCCACCGAGGTGTTCGTGTTTACGCCAAAAGGCGAGGCCATGAGCCTGCGCGCTGGCTCCACGCCGGTGGACTTCGCCTACGCCATCCACACCGAGGTGGGCAACCACTGCGTGGGTGCGAAGGTGAACGGCGCCATTGTGCCTTTGACCTACGAGCTGCAGCTGGGCGACCGCGTGGAGGTGCTCACGCAGAAGAGCGCCACGCCGTCGCGCGACTGGCTGAGTATCGTGAAAACGCCGAGCGCGCGCAGCAAGATTCGCTCGTACTTTAGCCGGGTCAGCCGCAGCGACGACTTGCAGAACGGCCGCGACAAACTCACGCGTGAAATGCGCAAACACGGCCTGGGCATCTCCAGCGCCCAGTCGATGCGCGCCATCAAAACGGTGGCCGAGCACCTGGGCTACAAGGACGCCGACGACATGCTGGTGAACATCGGCACGGGCAAAGAAAGCTCGCAGCACGTGGCGAACCGCCTGTTGAAGATCCTGGTGGACAAGGGTAACGAGGCTGACGAGTCCCCCGGTTTCGGCGCGTCGGACATGTCCACGGGCAAGTTGCCCCCCATGCTCACCAGCGTCAAGCGTCCGAAGAAGCACGAGACGCACAGCTCCAACGGCGTGGTGGTGAAGGGTATCGACGACGTGCTCGTGCGCCTGTCGCGCTGTTGCAACCCCGTGCCGGGAGACCAAATTCTCGGCTTCGTGACGCGCGGCCGCGGCGTGTCGGTGCACCGCGCCGACTGTCCGAATGCGCAAGACCTCATGACCGAGCCCGAGCGCATCATAGAGGTGTCGTGGGAAAACGAGCCGTCGAAGAGCACGTCGTACCAGGTGGAAGTGTTCATTGAGGCGCTCGACCGCATGAACTTGTTGCGCGACGTGGCCATCCTGCTGTCCGAAATTGGAGCGAACGTGCTGTCATCGTCCACCACCTCGCACCGCGACGGCATGGTGGAGATGCGCTTCTTGTTCCAGGTGTCGGATGTTGGCCACATCGATCTCGTGCTGAACAAACTCCGCGGCATAGAAGGAGTCTTTGATGCCCGCCGCATGCTCCCCGGCGAGAGCGCCAAAAAGAAGAAATGATTGTTCCGCTGGCTTGTCAGCCAGCGGAACGGGCCGACGCTGCGGCTTTTCGTGGCACCCGATCTTGGCGCTTTTTCGCTTACCCTCTCGTGCGAAGCACGCTCGGCCGCGAAACACGCCAATATCGGGCACCACGAAAACCCTCGCTGACGTTGGTGGACCAGTACTTCGATTTTTAACTGAAAGGAACTTTATGTCTCATACTATTCCTGGAACGTGCGTGTCTGTTGAGTACTTGGTGCTTGGCATGCTGGAGAACAATGTGTATATCATTTCCGACGGGTCGTCCGTTTTTGTGGTGGATCCGTCGTGCGAGCCTGATCGTATCATGAAGGCGCTCAACGGGCGCGTGCCCGAGGCTATCGTGCTGACGCATCGTCATTTCGATCACGTGGGTGCTGCGGAAGCGTTGCGCGAGCGCACGGGCGCTCCGGTGGTTGCCTCTGTGGTGGACGCACCGATGATCTGCGGCGACGAGCCCACGCCGCTGTCCGACCGCCCCTTCACCCCCTGTCCGGTTGACCGGGTGCTGAAAGACGGCGAGACGTTCCAGGTAGGCAGCATGCCCTGGAAGGTCATTGCCACGCCCGGACACACCCCCGGCGGCATGTGCCTGTACCTTGACGCGCGCGATGGCTCCAACCCGAAAGGTGCGCCCGTGCTTGTGTCGGGCGACACCCTGTTCGCCGGCTCCATCGGCCGCACCGACTTCGCCGGCGGCAGCCTGAAGCAGATGCGCGCCTCCCTGAAACGCCTCGCCACCCTGCCCAACAACACGAAAGTCCTCCCCGGTCACGGCCCCACCACCACGATAGGAGCCGAACGAGGCCCCGTCTTCGCCCGCTTTGCGTAGAAAAGTGTGTGCCAGAAGTAAGGTGGCCTAAGCGATAGGTTTTGTCAGAATTTCCCAGAAGTAAGTAGGCTCGGGCGATAGGTTGGGCGAGATTTCGCGAAGTGTTCTCGCACAGCCTATCGCCCGAGCCTGTCGCAGGTTGAACTCAGGTTGAACTCAGGTTGATCAGCTCAAACTACTCGCCAGACAGGTTCTTCCTTCTCATCACCAGCGCTCCCACCAAGCACACCAGAGACAGCAGTCCAAATCCCGCAAGCCCCACCACATTCGATCCAAAAGCCGCCATAGATGCCGCCAGCACGAGAGGCGGGAAGAAGCCGCCCAGCCCTCCCCACATGGACACGAGACCGTTGGCCGGCCCCGCCTGTTCCATAAAGTAGGTGGGCACCAGCTTAAACACCACGCCGTTGCCGATGCCGCAGGCCACGCTCACCAGGTAGATGCCCGCCAGATACACCGGCAGCCCCGGTGCCACCGCCAAAACCACGGCTCCCGCCGCCAGCGTACCAAACACAAAGGCTAGCAGCCGCAGGCAGTCCATGCGGTCGGCCAGCCATCCGCCAAGGATGCGCACCGATGCTGCCGCCACAATAAACACGCTGGTCAGCATGCCGGCCGTCACGCCATCAAGCCCGTAGTGCGAGGTTAAGAAGTTCGGCAAATACACCGTCAGCGCCACAAACGCACCAAACGTCACAAAGTAAAACAAGGAAAGCAGCCACAGCCGCGCATCTTTTGCCACGGTGCGCATCTGCTGCAGCAAAGGTGTTTTCACGCGCGGTTCGTCGCGGTCGCCCAGCGCAAGGTTCACCACAAATGCGCAGGCTAAAAGCACGATATACAGCTTCACTGCTACGCGCCAGTCCCACGCGACGGCCGCCAGCGGCGCCAGCCAGGTGGTGAGTGCCGTACCCATGTTGCCGAACCCGTACACGCCGTTCACAAACCCATGCCGCTCGCGCGGATAGTACTTCGGCAGCGAAGTCACACCCACGGAAAACACGGCTCCGCCCACGCCAAGTAGCACACCGCCCGCGATAAGTTCCTGCCAGCTGGTCGCTTCACTGATAAGCCACACGGGAACTAAGAGCACGGCAAAGCTGGCCAAGAACACCGTTCGCGCGCCCACAAGGTTCGTCAGATACCCCAGCGGCACGCGCAACACCGAACCCAAAATCACCGGCACCGCGGTAACCAGCGCCACCTGATCTGTGGGAATGGCAATATCCTGCTTGATGAACGGCAGCAGCGACGACAGAATAACCCACACCATGAAGCCAACAATAAGATCGGCCGTCTGCAACGGCAACTGAATGCGCTTCTTCATGCGTGGCCTTTCCCCCTCATCTCGCCCAACGCTGATTTTCCGATGCCCGCATCGCTCGCCCGGTAATCCTACCGGCATCCTCAAGTTTTAGCAACCCGCAATCTGAACCCAGGTTCGGAAAGGTGGCTTTACCGGAATTTTACCTAATGGTGTGTCCGTCGACGTAAAAAGCGGGTGACGTCCCCTCCTCCGTGTCAGATTTACGTTAAACTGATGCCCGCTGGGCTTTTTTGCGGTTTTGTCGAAAGAGGAACCCGTGACCATCGAGTGGGCTACGTTTATCGCCGAGCTGGCCTCCAATCCCATGCTGGTGGCGGTGACCTTGCTCAATATCGGCGTTATCGTCGTCAACGGCGCAACCGATGCGCCGAACGCCATCGCTACGGTGGTCTCTACGCGGGCCATGAAGCCCAAGTGGGCTATCGTGATGGCCGCCATCTGCAACTTTGCAGGTCTGCTTTTGGTGTCCCTGGTAACATCTGCAGTTGCGCACACCATCTTTAGTATGGTCGATTTCGGCGGGGATGCGCAGCAATCCCTTATTGCCCTGACGGCGGCCATGATTGCCATCATCGTGTGGGGTGTGGCTGCGTGGTACTTCGGCATTCCCACGTCGCAGAGCCATTCGCTCATTGCCGGCCTCACGGGCGCAGCCATTGCGCTACAGGGTGGCTTCGGTGCCATCAACGGCGCGGAGTGGATGAAAGTGGTGTACGGCATTCTGCTGTCCACGCTGCTGGGATTCTTTTTGGGCTGGCTCAACTACAAAATACTCGGGCGCGTCTGCCGCGACATGAACCGTCGCAGCACGGCGCGCTTTTTCCGTTGGGCGCAGGTGGCCTCCGGTGCCGGTGTGGCGTTCATGCACGGCGCGCAGGACGGCCAGAAGTTCATGAGCATTTTCGTGCTTGCTATCACGCTGGCCACGGGCGTGGGTCAGGCCGATCAAATGGTGCTTCCTATCTGGCTGATGTTCCTGTGTGCGCTGAACATGGGCCTCGGCACGGCGGTGGGCGGCGAGCGCATCATCAAAAGTGTCGGCGTCAACATGGTGAAGCTGGAGCCGTTCCAAGGGTTTGCGGCCAGCTTCTCCACGTTTTTCTGCCTGATGTTGTCCACGTTTGCGGGTTTGCCCGTGTCCACCACACATACGAACACGACGGCCATCATGGGTGTCGGCGCTGCTAAAAACGCGAAGTCGGTCAAGTGGGGCATTGCGGTTGACATGGTGAAGACGTGGGTTTTGACGTTTCCCGGGTGCGGCCTTTTGGGGTTCGCGTTCGCCCATCTGTTCTTATTCTTCGTATAGGAGGTTCAACGAACAATGAGCAAAAAGGTAAAGTTTGATTACTTCGACGCATTTGAGAAGCAGACCGAGGTGGCGGTTAAAGAAGCCGAGCTGCTGATCAAAGCCATCGAAGGCTTCACGACGGCCGAGAACACACTCGACGTCATGAGGCGCGCGCACGCGCTGGAGCACGAGGGTGACGAGATCAACCATGCCATCTTCAAAACGGTGGCCACCGATTTCATCACGCCCATCGATCGCGAGGACATCATTGAGCTCGCGCAGTTTTTGGACAACATCATCGACTACGTGGAAGACGTCATGCAGCGCTTCTACATGTACGACGTCCACTTCATGCACAAAGACGCGCACGAGTTTGCCCTGCTCATCAAGAAGAGTTGCGAGGCCCTGCACCGCGCCATGGAGGACTTCCGCAACTTCAAGAAGTCGAAGAAGTTCAAGCAGCTCATCATTGACGTGAACACCTATGAGGAAGAGGCCGACGAGCTGTTCCTCCACGTCATCCGTAGCCTGCACACCGAGGACTGCGACAACCCCATGCGCGTGCTCGTGTGGACGCAGATCTTCGACCGCATGGAAAAATGCTGCGACGCCTGCGAACACACCGCCGACATCATGAATACTATTCTCTTGAAAAACGTTTAGTGTTGGGGCGGTAACAAAGGCTACGTTCCTGCCAGGTTGATCGTAGGGCAAGGGCTCTGCCCTTGCCGTCAACTACGTTTGACCTGGCAGGTTTTGTCTTTGCTGAGCGGCAAGGGTAGAACCCTTGCCCTACGATCAACCTGTTACGCCAACCGGTGACATTTAAGAACGTGGCTCGAAGGGGTCGCGGGGCTTTTCTTCTTCGGGGGTGCCCAGCAGGCGGTGCAACTCTTCTCGGTCGATGACTATGCGGTCGCTGGGGTCGCTGGCCTGGGGTTCAGTGTCTTGTGCGGGCGCCTCGGGTGGCACTTCAGCGGTGCGGCGTTTGCGCGGGGGAGGAATCTCGCCGTTCATACGCTTCCAGAAGTAGGACAGTTTCGCGTAGGCCTTGCTGCGTTCCTTGTCGCGCTGCACCTTGCCTTTCGGCGGGCGCACGCGGCGGGCGACTGACTTCACGGGGCGCGCCACGGCGTTGGTTACCACATCGGAGTAGTCCTTCGGCGGCTTGGTGCTCCAGCCAAAGAAGAGCGAAGCGTAGCGAAGCCCCAGTACAATGGCCACACACGCGAACGGCGCGTAGCTGTCGAGGATGTGGTTTTGCTTCATGAGTGCATACACCGTGGAGCCGATGAGTGCGGCCGAACCGTACAGCGCGCCGGCCTGGAATGCCTCGGGCTCGCGGTTCATGAACACGTCGCGCAAAATGCCGCCGCCCACAGCGGTGACCGTGCCCAAAATGATGGACGGCACAATGTCCAACTGGGCCGAAAGTCCCTTGCCCACGCTGATCACGGCCCAGAGCGCTACCGAAAGGTTGTCCAGCAGCGCCACCACGGGGTCGAGGTAGGTGGCCAGCTTGCCAAAGTAGAACACCACCACACCCGCCGCCGCGCACGCCAGCAGCAATTCGGGCTTCTGAAAGGCGTAAATGCCGTAGTTCTGCATGAGCAGGTCGCGCATGATGCCGCCGGCGAGACCGGCGGTCAGCGCGATGCATACCACGCCGAAAATGTCGTAGCGCGCCCGCACCGCGCTCATGGCACCGGACAAACCGCCGGTCAGCGCAGCGGCCAGCTCCAGCCAAAACGGGACGGCGAGGACAACTTCCAGCATTGGTTAGGCGCCGGTCGAAGGTCCGGGGACCGCCGCGCCCGGTTGCGCATCCTGCGCGTCCTGCGCAGCGGCGCTAACACCGCCGCCCGCAGCCGCGCCAGCCGCCGCGCCGTCCACCACCGACACAATGGAAGCCGTCACTGGCTGCCCGGAAAAGTCCTTGTCGTCCGTAATACGACGGGCTGCCGCCTCGTCAAAGTCCTCCGCGTCGAACGCGGCGAGGTTCGCCTCCGCCTTCTCCAGCGCCTCCTCGAACAAATCCCAGAACGATGCCGTGCTCACCTCGCCCGTAAAGGGGTTCTCCCACTTCTCGTGCGTGCGGTTGTCGAACACGCTTTCCTCCAGCTCAACAGGCCGATGGCTCATGGAACGCACGAACGAGTGGGGCCGCACCAATTCCTCAATGCGTCCCAGCGCCGCACGCTTAAGACCGGTGGGGGAGTGGAATATCTTTTGCGCACGCCGGAAACTGCGCACCGACTGGGCAAACATCCGAGGCGGCACAATGCGCCCGTACACGGTCAGCGCCACGTACGCGTACATTTTCGACACGGTATCCAGCACAAAGTCGCTCGCCTGCAGAATCTCGCGCCACGGCTCAAATGTGGCCACCGTTTCGCCGCGCTTCGCCGTGAGCACCAACTCGTCCAGTTCGCTCTCAATAACCGCGTGCACCTCGGTGCCGTCGTCGCGCGTGAGACCAGGCTCGCCGGCATCACACAGCTGGTACTCGTGGAAAAACACGAACGGATGCATGGTGGAATCCAGCGTGTAGTGGCAGAGGAACCCCAGTGCATAGGCCCGCCCAACAGGGAATTCTTCCTCATTCAAAATGCCGAGCGAGTCCTTGAACGCGCGCACAAGCTCCGTCGGCTTCTCGTTGTGCATGACGTTGCCCAGGCGGTTGTGTTCGCGCAGGCGCGGGTTCAACACGGAGTAGAACAGGGCGTCAGGCCCCTGGTTGCCCAACAGGAAAGCCTCCGCCTCGTCGCGGGTTCCCCCGATGGTGCGGAAGAGGCGGTCGTAGACGTCCTGGCCGAAGAAGTCGTGCGTGATGAGAGCCGGCATGGAAGTGCACTCCGTTTCTGACGTTAATTTTACCGATGACGCTTGGCGCTATCATATACAATGAGGCCGGAGTTGTTAACCGAAGGTTGCCCAGATGTGAAGATGAGCGGCGCTTCGGCGGCCGCAAGCAGAAGGGGGCGCCGCATGAAACTGACCAAGCAAGAGAAGAGCTGGGTGCTCTACGACGTGGGCAACTCGGCCTTCATTATGCTGGCCACGGCGCTGATACCCGTGTACTTCAAGTCGCTGGCCGAGCCAGGCTCGTCGGTGGTGGTGGCGTGGGGCTACGCTGAAACGGTGGCGTCGCTTCTGTTGGCCCTGCTCATGCCCGTGCTGGGAAGTCTTGCCGACCTTAAAGGCAACAAGAAGAAGTTCTTCATCGGCACTGTGGGCACGGGTGCCATTGCGCTTGCGGCGCTTGGCATTCCGTCAGCGGCGCTGGCGTTTCTCGTGGTGTACGTGATTGCGTCCATCATGCTGAACGGCTCCATCGTGTTCTACGACGCATTTTTGGTGGATGCCACCGAAGAGAGCCGCTACGACGAAGTGTCCTCGCAGGGCTATGCGTGGGGCTACATTGGCTCGTGCATCCCGTTCATTCTTAGCCTGATTGTGGTGTTGGGTGGGCCCTCGGTGGGCATTCCCATGGATGTGGGCATGAAGGTGGCGTTCCTCATCACGGCCGTGTGGTGGGTATTGTTTAGCATTCCGCTTATCAAAAACGTGCACCAGACACACTACAAGGAGCGCGCCGAGCACCTGCTGCGCGACACGTTCGCGGGCTTGTGGCGCACGCTCAAGCGCATCTGGAAGGACAAGCGGCTGCGCCTGTTTATGCTGGCGTTCTTTTGCTACATCGACGGCGTGCACACTATTATAAAGATGTCCACCAGCTATGGCACCGACCTGGGTATCGATTCGACGCAGCTGGTGTTGGCGCTGCTCATGACCCAGTTTGTGGCGTTTCCGTCGGCCATCGCCTACGGGCGGCTGTCGTCGAAGTTTGGCACGAAGCGCATGCTGCTGGTGGCTGTGTTCGCGTACTTCTGCATTACGCTGTTCGCGGCGTTCTTCCTGCGGGAAGCCTTGGAATTCTGGATTCTCGCGTTTTTCGTGGGGCTCTTCCAGGGCGGCATCCAGGCGCTTTCGCGCAGCGAGTTCGGCAAGCTCATTCCCAAGGAACACGCGAACGAGTACTACGGCTTCTTCGACATCTTTGGCAAGTATGCCGCGGTCATGGGCACGTTTTTGGTAAGCGTGTTCACGCAGCTTACGGGCAATTCGTCCATTGGCGTGCTGTCCATTGCCACGCTGTTCATCATCGGATTTGTGCTGTTGTGGAAGATGCCCGAGAAGGCGTAAGGCCCCGCGCTGCCGAATTCCCCGTGGAAAAGCGCCTGTTGGCGGGCTTTCTGTCGGCGGTGTGGTAGGCGTTTTGGTATAGTGATTACCCATTGGGTAACTCCTGAGACGAGAAAGAACGCCATGTCGCTAATCGTATGCAAGTTCGGGGGCACGTCCGTCGCTTCCCCCGAGCGCATCCAGATGGTCGCGAAGAAACTTATCGCGAAAAAGCAGCAGGGCCATGACGTGGTGGCCGTTGTGTCTGCCATGGGTAAAACCACCGATGAACTGGTGGGATTGGCCGCTTCGCTGAACGATAATCCACCGGCGCGTGAGATGGATCGCCTGCTGTCTACGGGCGAGCAGGTGTCCATGACGCTGCTGGCTATGGCCATTGAGGCGCGCGGCTACAAGGCCATGAGCTTCACGGGTCGTCAAGCTGGCATTGAAACGGACGGCTCGCACGCCAAGGCCAAAATTGTGAAGGTGCACAACGAGCGCATCATGGAAGCGTTGCACTCGGGCGCAATTCCGGTGGTGGCGGGCTTCCAGGGCATCGACGCGAACGGCGACATAACCACGCTTGGTCGCGGCGGCTCCGACACCACGGCCGTGGCCGTGGCCTGGGGTATTGGTGCCGATGTGTGCGAAATTTACTCGGACGTGGACGGCGTATACACGGCCGACCCGCGCGTGTGCCCGCGCGCCAAGAAACTGGACGCCGTGTCCTACGACGACATGCTGGAGCTGTCCGGCTCCGGAGCAGGCGTTCTGCAGATGCGCGCCGTGGAATTCGCGCGCAAATACGACGTGGTCATCCATTCGCGCTCGGCGTTTTCCGACGCCGAGGGCACCTACATCAAGGAGGAAACCGACATGATGGAGGAAGCCGTCATCACCGGCATCGCCCACG
>DSLMC04103__coassemble_1788_pt1 | contig 9437 bp, 5 predicted proteins | sample DSLMC04103__metabat2_high_PE_001 | metagenome-assembled genome bin DSLMC04103
GTTCACCATCGAGCAGGGCAAGCTCTGGATGCTGCAGACCCGCGTGGGCAAGCGTACCGCCGCCGCCGCGCTGCACATCGCCATCGAGATGGAGAAGGAAGGCCTCATCACGAAGGAAGAGGCCGTCATGCGCGTGGACCCGGAGCAGCTTGACCAGCTGCTGCACCCGCAGTTCGACAAGAACGCTCACTACGACGTGATTGCCAAGGGCCTGAACGCAAGCCCGGGCGCTGCGGTGGGCGAGGCCGTGTTCTCCGCCGCCGATGCCGTGGCGGTGACCGAGGCCGGCCGCAAGTGCGTGCTGGTGCGTTGGGAGACGAACCCGGACGACCTCGCGGGCATGATTGCCGCCGAGGGTATCCTCACCTCACATGGTGGTAAGACCTCGCACGCGGCCGTTATCGCCCGTGGCATGGGCGCCCCGTGTGTGTGCGGCGTGGAAGCGCTCAAGATTGACGCCGAGAAGAAGCAGGCCGAGGTGGCGGGCACCGATATCGTCATCCGCGAAGGTGACATGATCTCCATCGACGGCACGACGGGCTCCGTGGTGCTGGGTGCCGTGAACCTCGTGCTTCCCGAGCTCACGGGCGACTTGGACACCATCCTTGAGTGGGCCGACGAGTTCCGCACCATGGGCGTGCGTGCCAACGCTGACAACCCCGAGGACGCGGAGCTGTCGCGCGGCTTCGGCGCTGAGGGCATTGGCCTCTGCCGTACCGAGCACATGTTCCTGGGCGATCGCAAGCAGATCATCCAGTCCTTCATCCTCACCGACGACCCGGCGGTGCGCGAAAAGGCGCTCGACGATTTGCTGGAGGCGCAGACGGGTGACTTCTATGGCATGTTCAAGGCCATGGACGGGCTGCCGGTTATCGTGCGTCTGCTCGATCCGCCGCTGCACGAGTTCCTGGAGAGCCCGCGCACGCTGGATGTGGAAATTGCGCGCATGGAGGCCACGGGCGCGCCAGCTGCCGACATCGCGGCAAAGCGCAAGCTCATGGAGCAGGTGGACGCCATGGCTGAGGCGAACCCGATGCTGGGTCTGCGCGGCTGCCGTCTGGCCATCCTCTATCCGGAGTTGCCGGCCATGCAGGTGCGCGCCATCGCTCGCGCCATGGCACGCCTGAAGAAGGAAGGCCTGAACCCCGAGCCCGAGATCATGATTCCGCTGGTGAGCGTGCTGCCCGAGCTGGAGACGCTGCGCGGCGAGTGTGAAGCGGTTATCGCCGAGGTGTGCGAGGCCGAGGGTGTTGAGCTGAACATCCCCATCGGCACGATGATTGAGTTGCCGCGTGCCGCCGTCACCGCTGACGAGATTGCGACGCAGGCCGACTTCTTCAGCTTCGGTACGAACGACCTCACGCAGACGACGTTCGGCTTCAGCCGCGACGACGTGGAAGCCAAGTTTATCCCGCGCTACCTGGAGCGTCGCATCCTGCCGTGCAACCCGTTTGAGACGGTGGACTCCGGCGTGGCCACGCTCGTGCAGATGGGCTGCGAGAAGGGCCGCTCCACGAATCCGGACATCCAGCTGGGCGTGTGCGGCGAGCACGGCGGTGATCCGGATTCCGTGAAGACGTTCCACAAGATTGGCCTCACGTACGTGAGCTGCTCGCCCTACCGCGTGCCGCTCGCGCGCCTTGCGGCCGGACAAGCTGCCCTCGCCGAAAAGATGGGCGACGCCCGCGACAAGTAAGCGCAGGTAAATAATACCTTCAAAAAGAACCCGCGACGCGAGCCGCGGGTTCTTTTGTTGTCCAGCGCTTTTCACCTGCCAGGTTGCCCGCTTCGCAAAAGTGTGACGCGCTTCGCGCTGGCTAATACGCCACGGCGTGGTTGCCCTCCCTACCACTATGACGAGGGCTTTTTCATGCGCCATAAACCTCACTAGAAAGGTAACCATCGTAGGGGCGCTTCACGATGCCCTCTCCGCCGAAGGCGGAGAACCCAACCTCGATCTGCCCCTACGAGAGGTAACCTTACCTGATAGGATTGAAGACATAAAATCGCTTTTGAACTGCGTTTTCGCGCTTCGCTCGAATGGGGATGTAACAAAAGTCCCAACCAAAAAGAGAACACCAGGAAAACCTGATCCTCTCTTTTTTAAATCTATTGCTCTGCCGAAAAGTCTTGTAGGTTTTGAATTACAGACTTACTTTTCAGTATAGAGAAGAAATCTCAAAAAGAGCATAGTGATAATTCCTTAGCGGGCGAGTAACCGATGAGGTTGTTCCAGCCCTTCGATCAGAGAAAGAATTAGAGTTGCAAAGGCTAGTCATCTAGCCGGATTTTGCATGTTGGCTTGAATCCGAAAAAATCCTATTCAAGAGGCTGTAATTGCATCTTGCGCAGGGAAAAGACCAAAGCTCGCAAGGACCCCGACTATGCCGTAAGAGGCCGTTGAACGGTGTTCAGAGGAATGCTGTTGTGGTAGGATTTGCTCCCAAGGTGCAGATAGTCAAAAGGGGGAGACGGGGGATGTTTCTCAATGCCTACGTGGTTGCATCGAAGCTTCAAGGGGTAACGGACTCGTATCTTCGCAGCGACAGCTTGGAGGCTCGGCTGTCCTTTGCAGCTCCATTGACCGAAAGCCGTCTTCTCGCAGAGTCCTGCCTATATGTTGCTGTTGGAGAGGACCTTGCGCGGATCGCTCCGTCTCCCACCGAAGGTTCGTACAGTATCGTGTCCATCGGACCACCTCCGGCCGAACTGATCGAGAACGAACACTTCGACATCGTAATCGTGCGACCTCTTCGCGATCTGTCGACCGTGCTTCAACAAGTCGAGGATCTGTTCGCCCTGTTTAACGATTGGCAGCAGGGCATGCTCCTCGAACTGGTGTCGGAGTCGGCGAGCCTGGACAGGTTGCTCTCCCGAGCGGTTCCCATCTTCGGCAATCCCATTGAACTTTTCGGCGAGAAGTTTCAGGTGCTGGGCCGTGGCCAAACGGAGGCTCATTTTATACCTGATTGCAACTATGACAAGGAGACGGGCTTTATGGCGCGCGATCTCATGGACCGTTTCGGTCACAACGAAGCGTTCGCACGCTCCCATGATTTAGAGGGTCCACATGTAGACTTATCTTTAGAATCAGCGTTTTTTAATATCCGAAAGCGGGGAAAGTTCGTCGCCCGACTGGTGATTCCCTTCATAGATCGTGACTGCGACGAGGGCGATCTATATCCCCTCATTGTGCTTGCCGACATCGTGAAACAGTACCTTCTCATCAACCAGGTCTCTGTGTTCGGTTTGCAGTCCTCGTTCAAGAAAGCCCTCCAGCGTTTCTTTTTCTCCTCGGATCAGTCTGACGGAGTAAAGAAGACTGCCGTTTCCGCCATCAATCGCTTGGGATGGGGAACCTGTGATCCCTATCAGGCAATCTGTATCGTGCCTGATTTTTCCTCCGTGGCCATCAACGCGCTGTATTACCAATGCCTTGAGCTTGAGAAAGAAATATGGTCCAGCGTTGCCATGCTTGAGGGGAGCGAGATATTCCTGTTGGTCAACCTCTCGGGGCAACAAAGCGGGCGGAATGCCGTGCTGGATCAACTGGACGAACTATCCCAAGAGCACTGCTTTGTTGCAGGGACGAGCACCGTGTTCGATGACTTTAGCCAGGCACCGGTTTTCTTCCGTCAGGCGCGCGCAACTGCGTTCATGGCTGTCGAGCACGAGGCGCAAACCTACGGCGTGTACTCCTTCGAGAAATATCGGCTAGCTTTCGTGCTCACAAACGGGCTTTACGAGTTGCCCTCTGTGGCTATCATTCCTGCAAGCCTGCAAGCCGTCATCGACTATGACAGTCAGCACGGTACGGAATACTACGACACATTGAAGACATACTTGAAGGAGAACCTAAACGTGTCGGCTACGGCGGGCTGCATGTGCGTTCACGGGGGGACCATGCGTTACCGCATAAAACGTCTCGAGGAAATGCTCTGCGATCTCGACCTGCAAACCGTCGATGATCGGTTGTTCTTGCAGTGCGTGTTCATGCTCATTGACGGACTCTATAGTTCCGCCTCGTAGGTCTCGACCCGGCGCTTTCGGCAACAGGTAGTTGTGCGCGTCGACACCCGCTTCTGCCCGACAAGTCGCTCCGCGGTTCGAAGCACGGTCCCGTCGCTATTTTTCGCGAAAGTGCACCACTTTTTTCGATATTTTTTTCAATAGGGCACGGCGCAAGAGCCGCGCCTTTGTCAACATGCGTTAGACATCGCTTTCTGAATCTGAAACCTGTCGAATATACGCGAAACCTCTCCGCTCCTATGATGAACCCGACCTGAAGTCCTACAAACAGGACGAATCGAGGGAACGAGGAGGAGACATGTGTTTTAGACCACCTACTGCCAGCGCCACGAAGAAATGCCCCAACTGCGGCACGGAAAACCCATCGCTTGAAATCATATGTTCTGAGTGTGGAGCCGAGCTTCCCCTTGAGGGCGTTCCCTCGGGAGCTCCTTCCATGCCCGCCGCTCCCAAGCCTCCCGGAGCTCCATCCATACCCGGCACTCCAAGGATCCCGGGGCCCCCGAAAGCGTAGGGCGCCTGCAAACCTTTCGTTACAAGTGTTCGACAAGAAACGGCGGGAGGAGGTGCAAGGAATACAACAAAGCTGCGCATACAATCTGAGACAAGAGATCAAGGAGAAGAAAGATGTCAGAGAAAGACAAGTGGATTCCGCTTGGGATCAACCGTCCCATCAGCTGGAAAGAGGGAGATCTGACGGTTACGCGCAGCACGGCCTGGTCTGGTCCCGGCTGCCATAATGGCTGCATGGTACTCCTGTATACCAACGAGGAAGGTAAACTCGTCAAAGTCGAAGGCGACGAAGAAGCTCCGTACAACCAGGGCCGACTGTGCTCGCGTTGCTTGGACTTGCCCGAAGTAGTCAATCACCCCGACCGACTGCAGTATCCCATGAAGCGCGTAGGTGCCCGCGGCGAGAACAAATGGGAGCGCATCAGCTGGGACGAGGCATACGATGCCATCGTGAGGGAGTTCACGAAGATCAAAGAACGCTACGGCGCCGAGGCAGTGGTCTTCGCTGAGGGTACGGGTCGCGATATAGTTGCCTACAACACGCGCCTCGCTTGGAGTTTCGACAGCCCCAACCCTGTGTACTTCCTGTCCGGCTCCGCGTGCTACGACCCCCGCATTACGGCATGCTTCGCCATCACGGGCTCGTTCTGGGTGGCCGACTGCTCCCAGAACTTCATCGACCGCTACGACAATCCCGAGTACAAGATTCCCGAAGTCATGCTCGTGTGGGGAAACAATCCGCTGGAATCCGGTCCTGACGGCTTCTACGGTCATTGGGTGGTCGACCTTATGCGGCGCGGCACGAAACTCATCGTAATCGATCCGCGTGTGACCTGGCTGGCCAGCAAGGCGGAAATCCACCTACAGGTGCGCAACGGCACTGATGCGGCCCTCGCGCTCGGCATGATCAATATCATCATCCAAGAAGACCTCTACGACCACGAGTTCGTTGAGAACTGGTGCTACGGCTTTGACGAACTGGCCGATCGTGCTGCGCAGTTTTCCGTGGAGCGTGTCTCCGAAATCACTTGGATCCCGAAAGACAAAATCCTTGCTGCCGCCCGCATGTTCGCCAAAGCGGAAAACGGCACCGTCCAGTGGGGCCTCGCCATCGACATGAACAACGAGGAGGCGTTCCCCCAAGCGATGGCCATCATCGACCTCTGGTCGATCACCGGTAACCTGGACGTGCCCGGCGGCATGCTTCCGCCTCACCAGATGGTATCCGAAGCTTACGGCTGGGGAATCGAACACTTGAGCCCTGAGCAAGCCGAGAAGCGCATTGGAATCAAGGAATACCCGCTCGTCGGCTCAATCCTGAACCTCGCCCAGCCTGACATGACCGTTAAGCAAATGATTACAGGTGATCCTTACCCCATCAAGGGCGCTTGGCTGCAAACAACCAACCTGCTCGCGTGTTGCGGCATGGACCCAGCTGAGTTCAGGCAGGCCCTCGACAATATGGACTACGTGGTCGTCGTTGACCTGTTCATGACCCCCACCGCGTCCGCTTGTGCCGATATCGTTCTGCCGGCCGCTTGTTTTCCCGAACGTTACGGACTGCGCACCAATGACGGCCCACAATTCGGCGCCACTATCAACAAGTGCTGTCAGGTGGGCGAGTGCAAGTCCGACATGCAGATTAACATGGAGCTCGGCCACCGGTGGAATCCTGAGGCTTGGCCGTGGGAGGACGTGCGCGACATGTTCACGAACTTCGTCCAGGGCTCGTTCCTCAAAGGCCAGACGTTCCAGGATCTTCAGCAGCAGGCTCCCGTCTACAAGACGGTTGAATACAAGAAGTATGAGAAGGGTACCTTCCGCACAGATGGTCAGTTCGGCTTCCCCACGCGCACGGGCCGCGTGGAGCTCTACTCGCTCATGTTCGCCGACTTCGGGCTCGATCCACTGCCTTACTTCGAGGAGCCTTCGATGAGTCCGGTGGGAACCCCCGACCTTTACGAGGAGTATCCTCTCATCCTTAGCACCGGCGCCCGTGATTGGATGTCGTTCCATTCCGAGCATCGCCAGGTTCCCCGCCTGCGCGCCTTGAAGAAATGGCCCGAAGTGCAAGTGAATCCTGAAACGGCTGTGAGATACGGCCTGGCCGATGGGGATTGGGTGTGGATAGAGAACCCGCGCGGCCGCGCAAAGCGTAAGGTGAAAGTCACCGAGATGGTTCCCGAGTGGATGGTGATGACCGATCACGGTTGGTGGTTCCCCGAGCAGGATGGCGCTTCCCCTAACAACTTTGGCGTATGGGACGTCAACATCAACCAGCTTATGCAGAACAAGTGCGGCAAAACCGGTTTCGGCACCAACGCTAAATCGCTGCTCTGCAAGATCTACAAAGTTGAGGAGGGTAAGTAATCATGAGCCGGAACGGAATCCTGATTGACTACGAGTATTGCACGGGCTGCCATGTATGCGAAATCGCCTGCCAAGCCGAGAACAACCTACCCGTGGGTCAATGTGGAATCAAGGTCTTTGAGGTCGGTCCCTATTCCTACGGGGGAGACGGCGAGGAAAAGTGGCAATTCGGCTACTACACCGGCTTCACCGACCAATGTGACCTGTGCGCCGAGCGCGTCGAAAAAGGAAAGATGCCCACGTGCGTGAAACATTGCCAGGCCGCTATCATGACCTACGGCCCAGTGGAGGAGCTTGTCAAGCAGATGGGGGAGAAGGGTAAACAGGCGCTGTTTGCTCCCGTGAACTGACACTGGGCGGACTACAAGACAAGCGAGTGGTTTTGTGAGTGTTGGCGCGAAAGCGCAAGAGCTGCTCAACCATTATCCTGTTCGCAAGGAAAGGCAGCGCGGATTGAACGAAGGGGCGCTGCTTTTCCTTACGGGAGACCGTTGTTCGAAGGAGGGTGTTCAAAATGGATGTTGAACTTTCGAAAGGTCGCAAGATCTTGTTTGTTGTCACCATAATGCTTTCGGCGCTCATACCAATGGCCGACTTTGTGGTGATTCCAATCTTTCCTGTTTGGTATGGGGACTTCGACGGGAACATGGTGAACGTCGCGACTACCGGCCCGTTGCTCATGATGGCTATCGGGTCAGTTGTCGTTGGTTCGCTCTGCCGCTTGATCAGCAAGAAATGGATTCTCGCAGGATCCATGTTGCTGTTCGCTCTCGCCTCCATCTCCACAGTGGCATTCTACGATATCGCATGGATCATTGCGTGCCGAATCGTAATCGGATTCACCATGGGCACTTCGATGGTGACGTGCTTCTCGCTTATTGCCGACATATTCAAATCCGAAAAGCAGCGTTCGACGATGATGGGCGTCTTCAATGGCGCTATGACCGTTTACGGCATGGTTTTCGGCATGGCTGCTGGATTTTTGGCGCTAAGCTCGTGGCGAAACGTATTCGGCATCTATTGGCTCTCCGTGCCAGTGTTCGTTATGATTATACTCTTCGTGCCTAGCGTAAGCATAAAATGGAAGGGGGATGAAGGAGATGAAGCCGATGACGGAGGTATCGACTGGCTAAAGCTCATGGCTATCTGCGCTAGCTCCGTAGTGTTTCTCATTTTGTACAACGCTTTCCTTTACCTGAGCGGCGTGTACGTTGAACAAACGGGCATTGGTGATTCAGCCTTTACGGGTACGCTCACCACTGTCGCAACGTTTGGCGGGCTCGTTGCCAGCATAATCTTCGGCATGGTCTACGGCAAGATTTCCCGGGCTTCAATCGCCGTCAGCTTCATCTTCGCGGCAGTCTCCCTTTTCATCATGTTTGCGTTTCCGAGCGTGCCTGTTGCCTTAATCGGGTCTGCGCTGCTCGGCTTCGCAAACAGCAATGCGCTCGCGTACTACCCGATGCAATGCTCTGTCATAGCCCCCGAATCGAAGAATGCCGCGGTGATCGGCATCAACAATGCCGCCATCGCCGTTGGGAGCATGCTCTCCTCATTCGTGGTGACGGCGTTGCTTGTCATCATGCGTGTCGACACTGTCCGTGAAACATTTTCAATCCTTGCCCTTGCCGGCGCCGTGGCCGCAGTTATCTCGATAATACTTGCCATACGCTCATTGAAAGCAAAAAGTTGCGAATCGGATTTTCAGGCCTTCAATTCGCAGGAACAGTCCTGATAATGTTCCGCATGATACAAAAACACAAGAGGACTTTTGTTACAGCCCCCTACGGAGGTTATGCTTCTTGCAAAATCTCGCCTACAGGTCAGTCAGCCCGCGTCGTAAGGTAAGGGATAACGGGTAACCTCGTGGCGCATTCGTTAGCGCGATAGCGCGTCGCACTTTTGCGCAGCGGGAGAGGGCTTTGCTATAGCTCCGAACAACCAGAAGGCCCGCGCGGGGCGGGCCTTCTGAGAGGGGGCTTGTTGCGCGCGCTAGGCGCCCTGGGGAGCTTCGCCGTCGAAGTTGGGCTTGTCAGCCGGCAGGGCGGGGGCATCCTCGCGGCGCGCCATGGCGCGGTCGTAGTCGCGCGTGCCCACGAACACCTCGTGCAGATACGGGTTCACCTTAAGCTTGCGTGCGCGGTACATGATGTAGGCGAAGGCCGCAATGTTCGCGCCGAGCGCCAGCACCGACACTACCAGGTTCACGTTCGGGTCGTTCACCGACTGCGTGCTGAACACACTGTAATCTTGGAACATGGGGAACACCTGCGCAAACATGCACCAAATAGCCAGCGTGAACGCGCGGTTCTGAATCCAGCCGCCCTTGTTCCAGAGCATCGCTGCCACGGTGGGAGCCAGAAGCAGGGCCAGACCGCAGTACCAGGAGTGCGTGGGCAGGCAGTTGTAGGTGTAGCAGAAGTTCCAGAGGTCGTAGGCAATGATGAACACCCAGGTCATGTCAGGCCAGAGCATGTCCTGCTTCTTCTTCGACACATAGATGCCGAACCAGCCGGTCATGCACG
>DSLMC04103__coassemble_1823_pt1 | contig 9294 bp, 4 predicted proteins | sample DSLMC04103__metabat2_high_PE_001 | metagenome-assembled genome bin DSLMC04103
TTCATGGGGCCCATGAACACGGTGTTGCGGCCGTAGTGGGTGAGCACGATGCCGTTGTGCTCGGCCCAGGTGGCCATCGGCAGGAAGTAGTCGCCCACAGCCATGGCCGTCGGGGTCATGGTCAGGTCCTGCACAACCACGAACTCGAGCTTCTGCAGAGCCTTGTGCCAACGCTTCGGCTGCGCGGAGCACGTCGGGGTCAGGAAGTTGGAGCTGTTGAACCAACCCATCTTCAGAGCGTAGGGCTCGTCCGTCTCCATGGTGTTCAGGGTCTCATCGGGCTGCGTCGTCGCCATACCCGTGGACAGACCCGGCCAGGCCGCAGCACCGATACGCTTGGACCACACTTCGTCGTCCATAGCGCCACGCTGCTCCATACGCCACTTGCCGAGCAGAGCAGACGGAGGACCAAGGGTCAGGCCGCCGGGACGGTCGATCGAGCCAGCGAGAGCAGCCAGCACGATGAACGCCTGGGACAGCTGCACGCCGTTCTTGTTCTGGTCGAAGGCGAGGCCCCATGCCCAACCGATCGGGCGCTCGGTGCCAATGATGTGCGCAACGCGCTTGATGTCCTCAACGGACACGGTCGTGATCTCAGCGACCTTCTCGACCGGGTACTCAGCAGCGCGGGCCTTCATCTCGTCGAGACCGTAGATCCACTTCTCGGCGAATTCCTTGTCGTATTCCTCGTTCTCGAACATGAGGTTCATGATGCCGAGGGCAAGGGCAGTGTCAGTCTGCGGGCGAACCTGCAGGTTGATGTTGCCGTTGTGCGCGCCGACCCAGGTGATACGGGGGTCGATGGAAATGATCTTCGTGCCAAGCTTCATCAGGTCGACGAGGCAGTGGCCGAAAAAGCCGTCGCCGTTGGAGGGCAGAGGCTCTTTGCCCCAGACCACAATCCACTTCGGCAGCGTGTAGCGCGGATCCTGGTAGCTACCCGGCAGGTGACCAGCGTAGTCAAGCTCGGGATAGCCAGCGCCCAGCACGTAGTCGGCGATGGAGCAGCGCGGACCGTAGCAGGACCAACCGGACTGCGTGTAGCAGCAGTTGGGCGACTGCAGAACGGAGAACGTCAGCGCGTAGTAGAAGATGCAAGCCTCACGGCCGGTGCCACCGAAGCAAACGATGGACTCGGGGCCGTAGGTGTTCTGGAAATAGCGGACTTTCTCGCAAATCGTGTCCAGCGCCTCGTCCCACGTCGTGCGCTCCCACTTATCCTTGCCGCGATCCTCGGGGGCGCGCTTCATCGGGTAGATGATGCGCTCCGGCGCGTAGGTGTACTCACGCAGCGCAAGGTTCATCGCATTGACACGACCGGTGGTAATCGGGTTGTCGTCGTCGCCCTCGATGCGGATGAGCTCGCCATCCTTCGTCACAACCTTAACGCCGTATCCAACCGGGTGGCTTCCCGGAGGGGACCAGGTGTTGCTGCGGGTGACGACAGTCCCGTCTTCCATGACGGTTTGCCATTGCTTGCCGTATGCCATGTTCTCCTTCTTTCTACACATTCACTCGTGTTTGGTAGAAACATCTCTGCGCCTTACTTGGTAATCGGCGCTCGTTCTCGCGTGATACCTCGAGCCGGGGACCACCTCCTTCCGCTTGAGGCGCCCGTCCCCTTGCAGGCGCCGCGCGTTTCAGAACCGTTCTATGCGGTAGGAGGCTTGGGCGCGCCGGGCGCCTTCGGTGCAGCAGGAGCACCAGGAGCGGCAGGAGCCGCAGGAGCGCCGGGAGCTGCGTTCGGCAGCGGCTTCGTGCCGTCGATGTACGGCGTGAAGTCGCACTTGCAGAACGGGCAGTTCTTCAGGGTGACGCCGCCCATCATCTGGATGGTCTTGCCACACTCGGGGCACTTGTTCATGCCGGAGCCGGCGGACGCGTCAGCAGGTCTGAAACACATAGGGGATCCTCCGTTTCGATGTTTCGGTCGGCCGCGGAAGCGCGCGATGGCGCCAACGTTTCCGACCCCCTCTACTTATGTCATGCGCTTCGGGAACTTTGAAAAGTTCCGCGAGACGCCGATGACCTCACTTTGCCCTCCCTCCCCCGGTTGCGACCGTGCGGTGCATCCGAAGGATTCTGACGGGGTTCAGCATAGGTGCTCGGGCGGGCGCGGCATCGAATCACAAGGACGTTTTTGGCGATCATCCTATCGGCCTCATGGGTTGATTTTCGTCAAACTGCGAGGTTGTTGGTTTGTATAATGCCTGATAAATGCCAGTTTTTGAGACAGCTTTGCGGAAGGGTATCGCGCGCGCTTTGTAAGAGTGGGCGAGGCAAAACTCAGCGCATCTTCAACCCTGCGGAGGCAAGTCGGGCGCGTCAGATGGGCTATACTTTCAAGCAAGGAAACGGCACCGAGAGCTGGCAAGGAGAACCCGTTGAAGAACAATAAGTTGTACATGCCCGCAGACGCGCTCAAGCGCCGCGAGGACTTCGATCTGTGGTACGAGGACGGCTCCCACGCCCTCTCTTTCAAGGGTGCCTGGTCGGCCGAGAGCGACAAGGTGGCCATGTTCGGGCGTTTGGGGGGCGAAAACGGCCACATCAAGCCCGACAGCAAGACGCTGGCCTACTATTTGCGCCTTGAGCGCTACGAGTATGCCTTCCACACCATCAGGCTGTTTGAGCAATACTACGTGGAAGGCATGAAATGGGATGTCTTTGGCTCGCTGGAGCAGGCGCCCTTTGAGTTTGTGAACGAGGAAACGGGGCAAAAGGGAGGGCGCGTGCGCCTGACCGACTTCCGCGACAAGGGCCCCTGCTATGAGATCATGGTGAAAAACGTGGTTGATCTGCGCATTGCCGCCATGTCGGTGGTGTCCATGGCCATTAAGGAAGAGTTCAAGGGCAAAAGCGAAGGTCTGCGCAACCCTAACGCCACGCGCCTGCAAAAGGTAGCGCAATGGCTGAAGCCCGAGAAGGGCATCACGTACGAGGAACTGAAGAAAGAACGCGGCTGGTAGAAGGCGCATGGCTGCAATAAAGTGTGACGCGCTATCGCGCTACTGATTACGCCAAGATGTTATGCGCATCCCTATCGCCATGACGAGGGCATGTTCTTCTTTAGTTAACCATACTTGTTTGGCTACCCCCGTAGGGATGCTCTCCAGAGCATCCGCTCCGCCGCAGGCGGAGAATACAACCATGACCTGCGTTTTCGCGCTTCGCGCGAACGGATGCTCTGGAGAGCATCCCTACGGGGGTTACGCCTCTTGTAAGTTAACGCCTGCCAGTCAGTCAGCCCGCGTCGTAAGGTTAGGGACACGAGAAAACTTCTGGCATACTAGCCAGCGCGAAGCGCGTCACACTTTTGTGAAGCGGGAGTGCTGTAGGTACTAAAAAGAGCCGGAACCCTGGGGTTCCGGCTCTTTGTCGCTAGAAGCTTGTTGTGAGACTTATCGGTGAGAAGCTTACGCCTTCACTTTGTCGTCGTCCATTGCAGCCTCTGCCTTCTTGTTGATAGCGACCTGCTTGCCACCAAAGATAAAGAAGTAAGCGAACGGGAGCAGCAGACCGATGGCCATGAGCGGCAGCGCGTAGGACTGCTTCGACCAATTGGGCACCACGAGCGGGCACACGATGCAGAGGACCGCCAGGATGGCGACGATCACCAGCATGATGATGAAGCGCGTATTGCCGTCGCTCTCGGAAGCGCCGCGACGCTCTTCTTCCGCAGCCAGCTGATCCATGGTCTTGCCAGCCGTTTCCTTCACGAACAGCACCGTGCAGATGAAGCCCAGCGCGAACGGAACGATGAGGACGAGTACGACGGTCGACCAGTTGGTGGCGCCGGTAGCAGTCTGGAAGAATGCCATGCCAGCAATACCGCCGAGTACGATGGAGGAGGCGGAGCCGCCGAAGCGGGCGAACGCCTGACACCAAGACGTACCGGTGTTGCGGATAGCGGTAGGATAGCTTTCGGGCATGAGGGGCTGGACAGCCGTGATGGCGTAGTTCAGCGCGAAGCCGAAGAGCAGCATGAGGACGATGCAGATGGCCATATTGTTCGGAGCCACAAAGATGGAGCACAGGATGATGGCCACGATGCAGAACAGCCACGAGAACGCCAGGTTGCGCTTGCGGCCCACCTTGTCGGACACGAAGCCCACGGCGATGTTCGAGGCGATAGCCGCCACGTTGTTCCACGTCTGAAGAGCCACGGAGTCGGCCTGCGAGTAACCCAGACCCACGAACCACGTAGGAATCCAGGCGTTCATGCCGTACACGCAGAACTGACCCACGAAGTATGCAGCCCAGATGGCGCAGGTGGCCACGATGAACTTGCTGGAGAACAGCACGGCCGGGCCGGTCTTGGCAGGCTTCGGCGGAACGATGAGCAGGTTGGGGTCGTACTCGTGCGTCGTGTGACGCGTAGCCTGCTCGATCTGGGTCAGGCGCTCGCACGCCTCCTTCTTACGACCGGAGTTGGCGTACCAGTGCGGCGTCTCATGCATCACGAAGATGAGCAGCACGCCATATGCCAGAGGCAGTGCACCAATGAGGTAGCACAGACGCCAGTTGGCGTACATCGTTGCGGTACCGCCTTCGAGCAGCGTGTAGGTGACCTGGTTCGTGAAGTCGCCCAACAGCGGCGTGGTTGCATTGCAGATGGGGTTCGCGATAAGGCCTGCGAGCACCCAGCCCACAACCATGAAGGCCATGCCGAACGTCACGAACACGCCGCGCTGCTTGGAGGGCATGCTTTCGGAGAACACCGTCGTCACGATGGGGATGCAGGAGCCCACGCCGAAGCCGGCGATCAGGCGGAAGGCCGCGAAGAACACGAGGTCATTCGCGAACGCCTGCGGCAACGTGAACAGGCCGTAGAACATAACAGCCATGATGAGGGTCTTCTTGCGGCCCAGTTTGTCGGACAGGATGCCGCCGACGGCGCCACCGAGCACCATGCCGAGCAGACCCCACGTGGTGAGCGAGCCCATAAGTGCACCCGGGTTCGGGTCGTTCGGCCAGAACGTGTGGGCCACATACAAGTTCGTCGAATTGACGATCATGAAGTCATAGCCGTCGAAGATCATAGCAAACGCGAGGATTGCAAAGACGATCCACGTGTGCGAGCTGATCCCGATGGAGTCGATGACTTCTGAGACCGTGAACTCTTTTTTATCCATCAGTCCCTCCTTAGAGAGTTACTAGGTTGATTAGACGCCTCGCTTACGAACGAGGACTTGTGACTAATCACGTGCATACGCTTATCCCCTGGGCGCAGTAGCAAGACTGGAAGAGCAACGTGTCTACAGGTAAATTACGGACGCTCCAGTAGTGGTAGGGCAACTGACGCTTCCGTAGTTTCGACCGCCGTCCCTCAACGGCTTTCGCAACCTGCTTTCAAGACCCGCGCATCACCAGAAGAAACGACTGCGCGATTCCTCCTTCCACGATTCTTATCCGTTGCCGTGTTATTTCTCATGCATTGGAACCCTCTACGCCTGAATTCGCACCGCATAAGAAACAGACGGGTTGAAGATTACCGATTCTTCCAACAACCTGAATCGTCTCCCAGGGACGCTTTAGGGGTGAGGCATCGACTTCTGAGGCCGATTTACCTCGACGGCGTTTCCTCGCCCACGCGTGTGTCGCGGGGTGCAGAGGGGGCACTACGCCTTTGGAAGGAGGCCGCGCGCGTCTCTACCGCGCGCATCGCGCGTAGAGCAACTTCGGGAGCGATCAGGGCAAGAAATAGGCATACGGGCGGCAAAACGGGACGAAAGGCGGGGTTTTCCTCATCGTCCCCAGAGGTTGATTTTTGAAGCCTGAAATGAAAAATACCTGATGAAGTGATAGAACCCACCTAGTTTGAGGGTTTGAACCCCGGGCAATAAACGTATATGATGGGCACGTTGCTCGCGGCTGTGCAGACGCGCCTCATACCGGCGCACTGGCATACAACCCGAGCAACCACTTTTGAAGTTCGCATCGACAGGGGAATGCGAGGTTGTACTTAATGGCTGTCACCTTTCCGCGTATCAGCATCACGGTAGACGACAATCGAGGAATGGGGACACAGGGAGAGTTAAGCACGCTATCGCTGGGCTTCGGCATTCATCAAGCATGGATTTATAGTGCCATGTTTGGCACCACGTCCATCTTTCAAGCCCCGGGTTCGCCCTTCGTTCCGGGCGGTGCAGAATCCCATGTGTCGCTGGTGTTCCTAATTTCTATCGTAGTGTTTGGGTTGTCGCTTTTGTTTGCGGCCATCACCGACCAGAAACTGTTGAAGTTTTATACCGCCAAGCGCGTGCTGGTGGGCGCGGCGCTGCTGACCGCCATTGGTACGTTTGCGGTGTTTGCCGCCGCCATACCGGGGACGGTGGGACTCATAGCCACCGTGTTTGCGGGCGTGTCGACCGGCATCGGGTCGGGATTACTGCTGCTGTTCTGGGGCGTTGCGTATTCGCGTCACGGTGCAGCGACCATCGTTGTCAATACGGCCGTGGCCATTGTTATTGCCGTAGCCATTTACTCGCTGGCGTTGCATGTGCTGCCGGCACCGTTTTCGGGCGTGCTGACCGCGTGCCTGCCGCTTTTGGAGTTGCCCCTTCTGTGGCACCTAACGCCGGTGAGCTACGCCGTGCGCCATGCCATTCCCATTTTCACCCCGCTCCCCGTAAAGAAGGGGCCGTTTTCTGTGCGATTGGCTTTGCCGGTGCTGCTGTTTGGCTTTGCACTGGGCGCGCTGCGCTCCATTTCGACGCAGTTCATTCTGCCCTCGTCTGACTTGACCACCCAGCTTCTAGCGCTGTTCGCCGGCGGTGCAGCCACAGTACTCTTGCTTATCACGACGTTTTCCATCGACAAACGCAGCCACTGGGACTTTCTGTTCCGCCCACTGGTGCCCTTTATTGCCATCACGCTGTTCTTCCTGCCGTCGCTGGCGCTGGAGAACTCCATGGTGGCGCCGTTGGTGCTGCTGACGGGCTATATGTGCTTCGAGGCCCTCATGTGGGTGTTCTTTGGTGAGATGGCGCAGGAGTTCCGCCTGTCCCCCATCTTTGTGTTCGGCATCGGGCGCGGGTGCTTGGCGCTGGGGTCGCTAGCGGGGTCGCTTTCAGTGGTGGACCCCTCCTTCTTGGATTCGCTCACGCCGTTTGGCGAAGCGGGTGGCGCGGTGCTCATCATGTTCGCCATGGTGGTGGCCTATGCACTGCTGCCGCGCGTGCGTGACATCAAGCGCATCATCGTGCCGGCGGGCGACCGCGAAACCGGTGTCATCGCATACTTCAACCGCCGCGCCGAGCAGGTGGCCTGGTCTGCGCGCCGCGAAGGAGCGGACGACGCGTCCGGGTATGATGCTGACGATGTGGAAGATATGCTGGGGACGCTTCCCACACCTGTTCCCACGCCGGGAACGCTTTATGGCGGCGTACCGGTTAATCACTTGAACACGGGCGTGAGTGCTGGGGGTACGAACGCGAGCGTGGGCATGGGTGGAGGCGGACAGGCCGCGGCCGCTGGGCGCGGTAGCGCAGAGGGCGGCGGGCTTTCCGCTGCGGAACTGGCGCGCGTTGCTCCGGGCACGTCGGCTGCTGCCGAGACGGCGGGCGCGGGACTTTCGATGCGCCGCGACATGGCGGCCGACTCCAACCTTTCGGATGCTGAGCGGTCGCGCAAGAGTGGACGTTTCCGGTCCCAGTGCGAGACCATCGCCGACCGCTACCTGCTGTCCCACCGCGAGACCGAGGTCATGTTCCTGCTGGCCAAAGGCCACAACGCCGCCTACATTCAGGACAAACTGTGCATCTCAAAGAGCACCGCAAAGACCCACATCAGCCACATCTACCGCAAGCTGGATATCCACAACCAACAAGAACTCCTGTCCATGGTGGAAGAAGCCCGGGAGGATTAGTCGGAAACGACAGCGTCCCGCCCTGCAGAGAAGCAGCCGGGCGGGACGCTGGACTTGCGGAGCGCCGAACAGGTTGTTTAGCTGTTGATCTTTACGATGGGGGCGTAGTCCTTTAGGAGTTTCTTCGTTTGGCCGGTCTTGGCGAACTTGACGAACAGGGTGTCGCCGTCCACCTTTGTTACCTTGCCGCGACCGAACGTCTTGTGGTCGACGGTGTCGCCGGTGGCAAACGTCATCTTTGCAGCCGCCTTCTTGCCTGCCTCGGGGCGGCTGTAAGACTCGCCGGTACGTGTGCTTGAGCGCGACGCAGAGCCGGAAGCGCTTGAGCGGCCGAATACGCGGCCCTCCCCCGCCTCGGTGCCACTGCCTGCGATGCCGCGGCGGCTGCCACGCTTTTCCCATCCGGTGCCCGAGAACCCGGCCGATCCCACGCCGGATGTCTCGCGCAGCTCGCTGGGAATTTCCTGAATGAAGCGCGACACCGGGTTCGCCGACGTCTGCCCGAAGATCTGGCGCTGCGAGGCGCACGTGAGGTAAAGGCGCTTGCGAGCGCGCGTGATGGCCACGTAGGCCAGGCGACGCTCTTCCTCGATGCCCGCCGCATCGGCCACGCTGTTCATGTGCGGGAACAGCGTTTCTTCCATGCCCGCCACGAACACGCAGTCGAATTCGAGACCCTTGGAAGAGTGCACGGTCATGAGCGTGACCGCGTGTCCGTCTTCCGCCACCGTATCGAGGTCGGTACGCAGCCGCACCCACTCGATGAAGTCCGCCAGCGAGTCGCCCCGGAGCACGCGCACGGGCGCGGCTTCCTCAGCGCCTTCGCCCGCAGTGGGTGCCGCATAATCGGCGTCCTCGTCGTCGTGGGTTTCGACGAACTCGTCCACGACGCCGAGGAATTCTTGGATGTTCTCAATGCGGCCGCGCGCTTCGTCGGTGTTCTCGGCCTGCAAAGCGCTTATGAGGCCACTTTTGTCGATGATCATCTCGATAACTTTGCGCAGTTCACCGCCGTAGGTGCGCGCTTCGTTCACCAGGCCTACGAACGAGGCGACCGACTGGCGCGTGGAAGCGCGCAGCTCCGGGTCGACGATGGCCAACTCAGCGGCTTCCATGAACGGCATGTCCATTTCGCGCCCAAACTGCTCGATGCGCTCGATGGTGGTTTTGCCAATGCCGCGGCGCGGCACGTTGATGACGCGCTTGGCTGCGATGTCGTCGGCCGGATTCACGATGAGCGTGAGGTAGGCCATGACGTCGCGAATCTCGGCGCGGTCGAAGAAGCGTGTGCCGCCGACGATGCGGTACGGCACGCCGGCACGCAAGAGCATATCTTCCAGCATGCGGCTCTGCGCGTTCGTGCGGTAGAACACGGCCATCTGGTTATACGAGAGGCCCGCAGCGCGGCGCTTCTCTATCTCGCC
>DSLMC04103__coassemble_1838_pt1 | contig 9217 bp, 8 predicted proteins | sample DSLMC04103__metabat2_high_PE_001 | metagenome-assembled genome bin DSLMC04103
TTTTTTTGGAGCGGAATCTCCGTTTTATGCTGCTATGCGGAACGGCGCCTTTCAAGGTGGCGCGCCGCGTACTCGACGGCGAGCAGATTGACGGTAAGGACGCGTTTGACCACCTGTTCGGCTTCATCTACGACAAGGATGCCGCGAACTTCAAGAACGACGACCGCGAGACGAACCGCCTGCTCTGGGAGGAATACCGCATCTTCTCGAACCCGAGCATGAACGACAAGGCCAAGGCTATCAACGACGACGCCGACGGCACGTTCGGCGCGAAGCTGAAGATGGAAGCCAAGCAGCTGGCCCCCTACGAGGAATACCTGACGCATCACGGCATGACGTGGCCCGTGCGCGAAGTTGACGGTAAGTGGCTTGAAACGCACTGGCGCTTCGCCGACGGCAAGCAGACCGACGGCTTCGACGAGGTGGGCGTGGCCCAGTACGGCAAGAAGGGCCTGGCGAACAATATCAGCTTCTACAAGTCAGCCAACACCAAGCCCTCCGTGGTGTTCCGCCCCTACGAGCCGCCGGCGGAAACACCCGACGAGGAATACCCGTTCTACTTCTGCACCGGCCGCTTGCTGGAGCACTGGCATACCGGCACCATGACCCGCCGCGTGCCCGAGCTTGACCGTGCACTGCCCGAGGCGCTGCTGAACATTCATCCGAACGACGCCTCCAAGCTGGGCGTGAAGGATGGCGACCTCGTACACGTGAAGTCGCGCTTCGGCGAGTTCGACATCAAGGCGTCCACAGCCGGGCGCACCGAGCCGCAGGAAGGTATCGTGTTCGCACCGTTCTTCGCCGAGGAAGCGCTGATTAACCTGGCGGTGCAGGACACGTACTGCCCGCTATCGAAAGAGCCGGACTACAAGAAGACCTGCGTCTCTATCACGAAGGCTGAGGGGTGAGTGCCATGAGAAAGAACCTGGTAACGGGCGCGCTCGTGCTGGCAATGGCCATGGGGTCGCTGGCGGTGGCAGGCTGCGCGAGCGAAGCTCCTGCAAGTAACAGCGGCGCAGACACCCCGGCGGGCGCTCCTCCGGTCATGCCGCCGACGCACGAGGGGCGCTTCGAGACCTTGGGCGCTTCGGGCTGCTACGGCTGCCACGGCGCGAACGAGAACGCGAACCCCATGCTGAACGGCTCGGTGGCGCTGCCCGACGACCACTATGTGGACGGCTCGGCGCAAACGCTTGAGATTGACCCAACGCACGAACAGTGCAACACCTGCCACGTGCAGGGCTAGCACCTTTCATTGTTCCTCCCCCGCCGGGGCGACCCCCTCCGTCGCCCCGGCACCACTAGGCTAAACAAGGAGCGCACCATGGTTATTTCAAGCCTCGTCGTAGAAACGGCACCGCAGCTCACCGTACAAGTGGCCGAGGCGCTGGCGCACATTAACGGCGTTGAGGTGCACGAGATCAACAACTACAAAGTGGTGGTGACCGTGGAAGCCGACACGCTGGATGATTCACACGACATCGCCAGCACGTTTATTGGTATTGAAGGCGTGACCGGCGTCAATTTGGTATACGCCAACTTTGAGGACGACCCCACGATTCAGAAGGCATCAACGAAATGAAACGCACCCCGAACACCTCGCACTCATTCAAATGGTCCTGGCTGCGCCATGGCGTACAGGTAGTCGCGCTCGTATTGTTTGCGGCGCCGGTACTTCTGGCTGGTTGGAGCCTGTTCGGGGTGTCCGTTGGCGGCGACGACCCTGTTTCCACTCCTGCCGACCTCCCCTTTTTCGGCAGTCTTTCCTCTTCAACCGTGGGAGGGGTAACCCTCCTGGACCCCTTCGGGGCCCTTCAGGTCGTCGCCGCCTCAAAAACGTTCGAACTTGACTGGCTCTTGGCGGCACTGCCCGTACTCATTGTGTACGGACTGGTGCGTGGCCGGGCGTTTTGTGGGTGGATTTGCCCGGTGAACTTGCTGCTGGAGCTGGTTGATGCGGTGCGCCGCAAGCTGGGGCTGAAGGTGCGCGAAACGCCGGTGCCGCGACATGCGAAGCTGTGGATTGCACTGGCGGTGCTGGTGCTGTCGGCCCTGACGAGCTTTCCTGTGTTTGAAGCGTTTTCACCCATCAGCGCGCTCAACAAGGGTATCGTGTTCGGCGCCGTGGCTGGCGTGTGGGTGCTTGCCGCCATTGTGGTGGCCGAGCTTTTCTGGGGACACCGCGTGTGGTGCCGAGCACTCTGTCCGCTCGGCGGCTTCTACGAGGCGCTCGGCCGCGTGGGTATGGTGAACGTGAAGTACGACCGCGAGGCGTGCATCCACTGCGACGCGTGTCGGAAGGCGTGCCTGGCCGACCCCTCCATCCTTGACCCGGTACTCACCGAGCGCGACATCCTCGTGCGCGCCGGCGACTGCATGGCCTGCGGGTCGTGTGTGGATGCGTGCCCCACGCGCGCACTGGCGTTGGGCCTGGTCAGAAGCGCAAAGCCTGCCGAAGCACCTGCGGGCGAGCGGGTGGAAGCGTAGACTTGCGGGCCCCTTACCCGCGCGTGTAACCTGAGGCGTTACACATCCAGCAGCTTGTGCTTGAGCGCGTAGGACACCAAGTCGGCACGCGACGCGAACCCCAGCTTCTTGTAGATCTTCGAACGATGCGCCTCCACGGTTTTTACCGAGAGGAAGATACGTTCGGATATTTCCTTGTTCGTGTAGCCCTTGGCCAGAAGCTGGAGTATCTCCAGTTCACGGTTCGACAGGTGCTGGTACGAGCGATCTTCTTCCTCGCTCGCGCCCACCAGCTGCTTGGTGAGCAGGCTTGCCATCTTGGGATGAATGTAGCTTCCCCCGCCCGCCACGGCGTGCACCGCGCTGAGCAATTCCTCCGACGTGGAGTTCTTCAACACATAGCCCGACGCGCCGCCGCGCAGCGTGTAGAACAAATATTCCGGCTCGGCAAACATCGTGAGAATTACTATCTTGGTGGACGGAAAGTCCCGCGCAATCTTTTCGCAGGCCACAAGCCCACTTTGCCCCGGCGGCATGGAGATATCCATCAGCAGCACATCCGGATGCTCGCGCGCCACGATGGCGTAAGCCTGCTCGCCGTCGGCCGCTTCCGCCACCACCGAAATCTCGGCATCCTGTTCGAGAATCATCTTGAAACCGGCACGCACCACCTCGTGGTCGTCGGCCAATACAATGCGAATCACCGCTGCCCCCCTTCGCCTATGGACAAGGGTGCCACCAGCGTCACGCAGGTACCCTCTGTACTCGATTCCATCGTGAGCGACGCCCCAATAAGCCGCGCACGCTCGCGCATGCCCGAAAGGCCGCACCCTGAACCTTTAATGGTTGGCCGCTCCACATCAAAGCCGCAGCCGTGATCGACCACGGTGGCATGCAGCCAGCCGTCGGCATCTTCCAGCGTGACGTACACCGTGTCGGCACCCGAATACTTGCACGCGTTAAGAATGGCCTCTTGGCAGATGCGGTACGCCTGCGTTTCCAACGCCGGGTCGAAGCGCTTACGCGAGAGGTTACCTTCAAACACAATCTCGGTGCCATACGTCTTCTCAAACACCGCCGCCTGCGAGCGCAGCGCGGGAATGAACCCCAGGTGGTCAAGCGCGGAGGGACGCAGCTCAACCGAGAGGTTGTGCAACTCGTCCAAGATGCGGTCGATGTCGTTGTTCGCCTCGAAGAACAGCTGGCGCGCTTCGTCATCGTGCGACAGATGTGGCTCAAGACGCTTCAGCAGAAACGAGATGCCCAGCAACTCCTGCGCGATGCCGTCGTGCAGCTCGCGCGAAATGCGCTTGCGTTCGGCCTCCTGAGCAGCAATAACGCGCGATATTTCGGAATGTACCAGCACGGGGCTGTCGGCTGCGTCGTCTTCGCGCTTTTCTTCGGCTATGCGCTCAAAGTCCATAAAGTCGTCGGTGACTACGTCGAAGTCGGCCAGATGGCCGCCCAAGTCAGCTATGAAGCGCTCGTAGCACCCACGGTGCGCGTCACTCACCGTGCGGAAGGCGCACAAAATAGCGCCCACCACGCGCCCCTTCTTCACGAGCGGCAGCGCACAGAAACTATGCAGGTCCTCGGCGAACACGATGGGGTACGACGAATACTCGCGCGGGTCAATCTCGGCGTCGATGTTCGTGAACATCATGGGCTTGCCCGCCTTGATGGTGATGCCACCAATGCCGTGACCAGGCGCAAGCACAATGCGATGGTGCCGCTCGTCGGAGGCGCCAGCGCTGTAAATCCACTTGAGCGGCGCGCCGATGAACGCTGTGAGCCCCATGGCCACGAAGTCGAAGTGGTAGCGCGCCCTCAAGTCCTCAACGACGCGCCCGTAGTGCTCGCTTTTGCCCGCGAGCACGTCCTCGCTGAAATTTGATGCGCCCATGCGCCTCCCCTTCGCTGCCTCTTCGCGAACCCGCACACCCGCCCTTACGACGACGCGTTTCGCGACCCCTCTCTCCTGCCTATTATATCCGTCCTCGTGCTCAGCGCGGCGCGTTTTCGCCCACATCGAAAGAAGCGTCGTCGCCGAATGCTCGACGAAGCGTTTCCCCCGCGCCACCGTACGCAACGCAACCCATGGTAGGCTCGCTGCTGACCCACTGCCCGCATACGAAAGGAGATCGGCCATGGAGTTCAAAACAGGTGACCAACCCGGCGAGGGACGCTACCGCTGCGAGAACTGCGGCTACATTGTAAGAATTACCAGCGACACAGAGAAACTTCCCGCCTGCCCCAACTGCGGCCATCACGAGTTCGAGAAACTCGAGGAAGAGAACTAGCACGCTTCCAGGCGCGTCTCCCCCTCCTTCGCGCCTTGCAGCGCACGGGCGGGATGGCAATGGAACATCCGCCGTCCCGCCCGATACGCACCGCGAGAGCACTTCCTGCCCACAACCCTTATAATTCCAGAAAATAATGCTTTGACAGACGCTTCTGTTCTGGTAGACTATCTGCTTGCTGGAACGGAAACGTTTCAGCATCTTTAAGCTACGTGGGCGATTAGCTCAGGGGGAGAGCACTACCTTGACACGGTAGGGGTCACAAGTTCAAATCTTGTATCGCCCACCACGTACTTGCAGGCCGCCGGTTTTTACCGGCGGCCTTTTTTGTACCGTCTTTCGCGCGTTTCTATGCTGCGGCAGCTGCATAGCCCTCGTCGATGGCGGCGTTGCATGTTTCGTCGAGAGTGGCTGCGGTTTCCTCGGGAGTTGCTGTGCCGCGCAGCAGTTCTTGAATACCCACGTAAAATACGTCGCGCACACCCGACCAGTTCGGCGTGTTGTTAAGGAAGTCATACACGTTGCCAGAGTTGGCAACAAACGCCTTGTCCAACTCGGCAGCTACGCCCGTCTCTCCACTGCGTTCAATAAACGACTTGTTCACCGGCGTACCGGAGAACGTATAGCGCAGATAGTCGTCGTCGCTTACGATAAAGCGCACAAAATCCTTAGCGACCCGCACCTTATCGACATCGCCATTATCAAACACCGTGAACCCGGTAAGAAACGTCGTGGCACACCCCTTGCCATCAGGCGTGGGGAAGTTCGCAGCAAACGGCGTGAAGCCGGCTGCACGCTCGCTCAGCATGGTTGTTTTGTTGCCGGGACAGAAAGCCAACTGCCCGTTGTCGAAGAGCTTAATGACCGAGGCGAGTTCCAGGTTCTCGGCACCTTTCGGAATGTATTCCATCTTGTTGAGCCAGTCGAACCACGCAAGGCCCGCCACCCCCTCAGGCGTCTCAAAGTTAAAGCGACCGTTTTCGTCATAGATGGTTGACCCCTGTGAACGCAAGAGCGCCATCGTGTGCGTGTCGCCCTGGTTGTTCGCCGCCCAGAGCGCCATCGGGTAGGTGGAATCGTCCGGCATCGACGCCTTAAGAGCCGCGAGAATTTCTTCGAACTGGGTGGTGGACCACTGGGCCACGGAGCCGTCCTCGGGAATGAAGCGCTCGAGGCCCGCTGCGCGCATGAGGTCAGGGTTCACCATAATAATGTTTTGTAGCTGGTAGAACGGCAGTACATAGGTGCTTCCATCCTGCGAACACTGGTTCCAAATAGCTTCGTCCACATCCGCTCGCAGCCCCTCATCAATAACGTCGTCGAGCGCAGCGGCGCGGCCTGAGTGCAGGTAGGTGGGCACGTTGAACTGGCCAGCCAGCACCACGTCAGCCGCATCGTCGGTTCCAAACGAGCCAAGCACGGCCTGATCTTCCTCCACATAGGGAAAGCGCGTAAAGGTAAAGGTGACATCGGCATCTTCATAGGAAGCAGCGAACGCCTCTGCCGCTTCCTGCAGCAAATCAATGGCCTCGGTGTCGGTATGCTCCCCGTCGTAGGGCAGCGCCAAGGGCGGGCACTTTACATTGATGGTTACCTGCTTCTTCTCGGCAGGCGGTGCCGCTCCTTCCCCGACGGCGCATCCAGCCGTCCCCAGGCACAACGCGCCTGCCAGCACCACCCCCAACAGTTTAGTCCCTTCCACCGTCTTCTCCCTTCGTTGTTGGCGTCACCGAACCAAGCGTTTTGAGCTTTTCGAACAGCAGCCCGACATCGAGCGGCTTGGTTATCACATCGTCCATCCCGCTGTTGAGCGCACGAGCAACATCGTCTCTGAACGCGTTTGCCGTGAGTGCAAGGATAGGAATGCGCGCAGCGTCTGGTCGCGGCAGCGCACGGATAGCCGCTGCTGCCTCGTAGCCGTCCATCACGGGCATCTGCAAGTCCATGAGCACGGCATCAAACGAGCCCACTTCGCTGGCCTCGAAGCACTCAAGTGCAACGCGCCCATCGCTCGCCTCGGTCACCACACAGCCCTCGTCTTCCAAGATGTCGACCAGAATCATGCGGTTCACCGCGTTGTCTTCCACAACCAGCACGCTCGCGCCCTCAAGCGTGTCCACCGATTCCTCGTTGCCTGCCGCATGGCCGCCCACCTCATCACGGGAAACGGGCAGAGGCAGCGTCACCGTAAACGTGGTTCCCTCCCCTTCGGTGCTCGCAACGTCAATGGAGCCACCCATGGCATCCACCAATACCTTGGAAAGTGCCGTACCAAGGCCGGTGCCATTTTGCGAACCGGGGCGTTTCTCCTGCTCAAACGGCTCCCAAATGCGAGAAAGGAATTCGGGGCTCATGCCGCGCCCCGTGTCGGACACCTCCATGATAGTAAGCACCTCGTCATCGCGCGGTTGCTGCGACACGGAAAGTGTCACACTCCCGCCTTCTGGCGTGAACTTGACAGCGTTGCCCAGCAGGTTCACCACTACCTGTTTGATGCGCATTTCGTCGCCCACCACGTCGGGCACCATCACGTTGTTAAGATGAACCGAGAACGCAAGCGAGCGCGAGCGTGTCTGCGGAATCATCAGCGCTTCGATGTCACCCACCATCGACGTGAGGCTGAAGGGTTCTTCGTACAGCGCTAGCTGCCCGCTTTCAATCTTCGACATGTCAAGCACGTCGGTGATAACGCTCTTCAAAAACGTTGCCGAGGCGTCGGCCTGATCGAGGTACTCGCCCAGACGCTTGCGGTCGTCGAGGTTTTGGCGCATGAGGTACAAAAGCCCCACGATGCCATTAAGCGGCGTGCGTATCTCGTGACTCATGTTGGCAAGGAAGGTTGATTTCGCCTGTTCAGAGGCACGAGCTACGCGCGCATCACGCACCGAACGCGTGATGATCACAATGACCGCAGCCAGCAGAACGGCCATAACTCCGAAGAACGCGAGCGAGCGCATGAGCAGCCCGTTCACCTGATCAGCCATGACTGAAGAGTTCACCTTAACAGCGACAAACCAGTCGCTATCCTCGATAGGCTTGATGGAAGCATAGTAAGTACCATCGGACAGTTCGTATTCGATGAAGGCATCTTCATCGCGCGAGACGGAAGTGAGCAATTCTTCGTAAGACCCCGTAAGAAAGGTTGCGTCATGAAGAATCGAGAAGAAGTTCTCGTTGCCAGCACGCTTGTAATATTTGCTTGCCGTCACCACATCGCCCGAGGCCTGCACTACGATTGCCAGGCCCTTGCCGTCGAAACTTTCGAAGCGCAGCCCTTCTTCGATGTCGTGCACCGGCGAAAGACCTACCACCCCTTCAATCAGCTCACCTTTGCAGTGCACCGGTTTCTCTAGCTTCACCACGTAGAGCAGATACTCACCCCAAAGTTCTGGCTCATCCAAGTCATAGCGCACCACCGAGCGCATGCGCGTCGAGCGATACGTATCGGCCCAGTCCATGCGGTCAAGTTCGGTGGTGAGATACGCGCTGTCGTGCACCGTCCCCTTATCCGACACCAGGAAGAACTTACCGAACGTGGAAGCCTGCGCCTCAACGCTCATCAGGTACGATATGTCGGACAAGTCCTCTTCGCGCGTAGTGGCCAAACGGTCAAGAAGCGTGTCGAGCGAATCCCACTGGCGCGATATCTGGTTGTAGATACTCTGAGCATCGTGGTCGGCAATCTGGTTCATAAACGAGGTGGTGGTGAAGTTCACGGCCTGCGTGATGCTCTGGCGATAGAACCAGTAACCGCTCCCGATAAGGAGTGCCGCCACCACAACAGTGATAGCGTACGGAAAGATTCGGCGAGATTGACGCGGGGACTTCGCAGCGCCACGCCGCCACATCCCCGTCATTGGCTTTCATCCGTTGCAACGAGATGGTCAAACGGCGCACCGCTGGTCAAAGTAATGGATGAGGTACCTTTTTGACATTCGCGCTCACCGGGCAACGCGCGCCTCTCAACGGCGCTCATGAAGCGCATCCGTACGTGCCGGTCGCCTCCGCACTGTCGGAAAGCCCGACATTCGCACTAAGACAGGATAAGGAAAGAGTGACGAACGTGTGCGTATGAAGCTGGCGGGTCAGGGCCCCTTCACACGGAAGAGGGGGTGTGTCGTTGAGTTCGACACCAAACCGCTGAGAGGGCGCGCACGCGTCCATATTGTTCCCTTCAGAATGCAGCACTCACTCCCGATGCTGCCAGCAATCGCTCAAGTATATCCTCAGGTTGCGCAACTGACTAGAGTGCACTTCGTAAAACGTTTCAACAGTTTTTTGAAGCACGCCTCAGCCTGCGGTTGAGGTTCGTAGCTGTGAATGCCGGCGAAGTTTACAAATTTCCAAAATTAAGGCTTGCGCGCAACCGTTCGTTCCAGTATCATATTTCCTCGCGATGCGGACGTGGCTCAGCTGGTAGAGCACGACCTTGCCAAGGTCGGGGTCGCGGG
>DSLMC04103__coassemble_1873_pt1 | contig 9091 bp, 7 predicted proteins | sample DSLMC04103__metabat2_high_PE_001 | metagenome-assembled genome bin DSLMC04103
GAGGGCGGCGGCCGAGAAGGACGGCAAAGGCGGCGACCCTCGCCCGTGGCGGGCTAGCGGTTTGCGATGCTCCGGGTGGAGCGCGGCAACGGGCAACAAGGACAGACGGCAGGCGGACACGGCACGAAAGGAAAGAGACGCATGGTCACCACCATCATCAAGCGCGATGGGCGCACGGCGGAATTCAAGCAGGAGAAGATTGCCGAGGCCGTGGAAAAGGCCTTCCAGGCGTGCGCCGCCATGCAAGACCGTGCGGTTGCCGACGAGATTGCCGACAAGGTGGTCGCAAAGCTGGATGCCGGCGCCATCGAGGGAACGCCGACGGTGGAGGGCGTGCAGGACCTGGTGGAGGAAACCCTCATCGAGTCCGGGTTCGTGCAGACGGCCAAGTCCTACATCCTCTACCGCGCCGAGCGCAGCCGCGTGCGCGACGTGAACAGCCGCCTCATCCAAACGCTCAAGGACATCACGTTTTCCAAGGCCAGCGACTCGGACATGAAGCGTGAAAACGCCAACATCGATGCCGACACCGCCATGGGCACCATGCTCAAGTACGGCAGCGAATCGGCCAAGCAGTTCTACGAGATGTGCGTCATCGACCCGAAGTTCGCGCGCGCCCATCGCGAGGGCGACATCCACATCCACGACATGGATTTCTACACGCTTACCACCACGTGCTGCCAGATTGAGCTGCGCAAACTCTTCAAGGGCGGGTTCTCCACGGGCCACGGCGTGCTGCGCGAGCCGAACGACATCTCCAGCTACGCGGCGCTTGCCTGCATTGCCATTCAGTCCAACCAGAACGACCAGCACGGCGGGCAGGCCATCTGCGACTTCGATTACGGTCTGGCCGAGGGCGTGCGCAAGACGTATCGCCGCCTGTACAAGAAGCACCTGGCCGAGGCGCTTGACCTCTTGGCCGATGGCGTGGTGGAAGACGCCCGCACCTTCGCGCAGGACACGCTTGCGCGCGTTGAAGAAGAGACAGGTGTGTGGGCCAGCCTTACGATGGACGAAGGCTTTGAGGCCGCCCTGCACGCCGCGCTCGTGGAGGCTGGCGTAAACGAGGCAACGACCACCAAGACGCTCGCCTACGCCGCGAAAAACGCCCAGGCCGACACCGATCGCTCCACATTCCAGTCGATGGAAGCGCTCGTGCACAACCTGAACACCATGCACTCCCGCGCCGGCGCGCAAACGCCGTTCAGCTCGGTGAACTACGGCATGGACACCAGCCCCGAAGGCCGCATGGTGGTGAAGAACATGCTGCTGGCCACCGAAGAAGGCCTGGGCTCCGGCGAAACACCCATCTTCCCCGTGCAGATTTTCCGCGTGAAGGAAGGCGTGAACTACAACCCCGAGGATCCGAACTACGACCTGTTCAAGCTGGCTATGCATTGCTCGGCGAAGCGTCTGTTCCCCAACTTTAGCTTCCTTGATGCGCCGTTCAACATCCAGTACTACAAGGGCACGCCCGAGACGGAAGTGGCCTACATGGGTTGCCGCACGCGCGTCATGGGCAACGTGTTCGACCCCGACCGCGAGATCACGCCTGGTCGCGGCAATCTTTCGTTCACGTCTATCAACCTGCCGCGCCTCGCCATCCGCTCCAAGGGCGACATCGATTTGTTCTTCGACCTGTTGGACGCGAAGCTGGCACTCACGGTGGGCCAGCTGGACGAGCGCTTCGAAATTCAGGCGCGCAAGAAGGTGTACAACGCACCGTTCCTCATGGGGCAGGGCGTGTGGATTGACTCCGAGAAACTGGCGCCGGGCGACGAGCAGCGCGAGGTGCTAAAGCACGGCACGCTGTCGGTGGGCTTCATCGGCCTGGCTGAGGCGCTCGTGGCGCTGACTGGCCAGCATCACGGCCAGTCGAAGGCATCGCAGAATTTGGGCCTGGAAATTATTGGGCATATGCGCAGCTACCTCGACCGCATCTCGGCCGAGCGCGGGCTGAACTACGGCCTCATTGCCACGCCGGCTGAGGGGCTTTCGGGCCGCTTCGTGCGCATGGACCGCGAGCGCTACGGCTCACTGCCGGGCATCACCGACCGCGACTACTACACGAACGGCTTCCACGTGCCGGTGTATTACGACATCAGCGCGTTCGACAAGATTGAGATTGAGGCGCCGTACCATGCGTTGACGAACGCGGGCCACATCTCCTACGTTGAGCTGGACGGCGATCCCACCGACAACCTGGAGGCGTTTGAGGCCGTTATCCGTCACATGAAGGAAGCTGGCATCGGTTATGGCTCGGTGAACCACCCGGTCGATCGCGACCCGGTCTGCGGCTACAACGGCATCATCGGCGACGTGTGCCCCAAGTGCGGCCGCACCGAAGAAGAGCACGGCCAGTCCTTCGAGCGCATCCGCCGCATCACCGGTTACCTCGTAGGAACCCTCGACCGCTTCAACGACGCCAAACGCGCCGAAGAAGCCGACAGAGTAAAACACCAAATGTAGCAGGTTGAAAGTGACCACCCCCACCACCATTCGGCTTTATGGTACGGCTCCGGATTCCATTGTTGATGGGCCAGGGCTGCGCTTTGCCGTGTTTGTGCAGGGGTGTTCGCATGGGTGCCCCGGATGTCATAACCCCGACAGTCAGCCGTGTGGGGGCGGGACGGTGCGCGCCATTGACGACCTCGTGGCTGAGATCGCCGCGAACAAGCTGGCGCAGGGCATCACCATCTCAGGCGGCGAGCCGTTCGAGCAGGCCGCTGCTTGCACTGAACTCGCACGCCAGTGCCGCGTGCTTGGCCTCAACGTGTGGACGTACTCCGGCTACACCTACGAGCAACTGGCCGCCGGCGTGCCCGACCCTGCGGCGCGCGACCTGCTCCAACAAACCGACGTCCTCGTAGACGGCCCCTTCGTGCAGGCGTGCCACTCCTTCGAACTCAAATGGCGCGGCTCCTCCAACCAACGGTTGATCGACGTTCCCGCCACGCAGCGCGCAGGGCACGTGGTTCTATGGGAAACTGAGGACTACCTTCCCCGCAAACCCGCGTCGTGGTGACACGCGCCGTTCGCCATTTCGGCACGCGGCGAGACGACGGCGCACCTGACATGGTAGGATAGCGTTATGGAGCAACTTCTCCAACATATCGACAGCCTCGTGCGCGCCGACTGGATCAACACGGCCCTCTCGGTGGTCATCATTTTGGCGGTCACAGCGGTTGTCGCGCGCCTGGTCACCCGCTTTTTGCGCCACCTTCTCCACTTCAACGAGGAAAAGAATCTGCCCTCCAGCTCCATCTTCGTGAACATCGCGCGCGGCACCGTATGGGTGTTGGGCGTGTGTATCATGCTGTCCACCAGCTTCAACGTGGATGTGAGCGCGGCCATCACGGCGCTGGGCATTGGCGGCATCGCCATTTCGTTGGGCTTCCAGGACACCATATCGAACCTGATAGGCGGCTTGCAGGTGTCGCTCATGCGCATTGTGAAGCCGGGCGACAACATTCAGGTGGGCACCTCCACCGGTGTGGTGAAGGATGTCACGTGGCGACACACCACCATCAAGAATGCGAAGGGCGAGGAAGTAATTATTCCCAACTCAATCATCAATAAGACGGCACTCACGCACCTGCCACCGACGAACCAGGTGAGCGTGGCCTTTGTGGTAACGGCCGACGGCGCGCGCCTCGACGAGGTGGTGCATGCCATCGAGCACGCGGCGCTTGAGGCGGCCAATAGCGTGGCGAAGTTGACGAAGGATCCCACCGCTCTGCTCACGGAAATTGATGGCGACGGCTTCAAGGGTTCCATCTCGTTCAAGGTGGCCGACAGCCGCACCGCTTCGCGCGCGGCCGATGCGGTGGTGCGCGCCGTGGCGCCCCTCACACGCCAAGCCGGTGCCGAGCGAGTGGAAGCGGAAGAACACCCGGCGGCCGACCTGTGGGCCGATGCGCCCCAGGAAGGTGCTGAAGTTGCTGCGAGCGCACAGATGAGCGGCGAGGGCGACGAGGCCTCCACCAGCACACATTCCTCCGCAAACGCCAGCACCGACACGCCTGCTTCCGCGCCCGACGGCACTTCCGCTAACCAAGGAAAGGGACGATGATGGGTTTGGAAACGCGCATCCTCGACGCTGGCCCGCTTCACGCCGACGACGGCTCGCTTGCCGCGCGCGGCTGGGCTACCGAGCCGCTGCTGTCCTACGACCGCAGCCGCATCAAAGCTCCCCGCTGGCGCATCAAGGAGTGGGACTACTACCTGGTGAACGACAATGACTATGCGGTGGCGCTCACGCTGGGCGATTTGGGCTACCTTGGCATGATTTCGGCCTCGGTGATCGACTTCGCGCAGGGGGCGTACAAAACCACGAGCGTCATCACACCGTTTCCGCTCGGCCGTTTCAAGTTGCCTGCTTCATCCGATGATGGCGTGTCTACGTTTGAGAACGCGCGTGTCTCCTTCCGCTTTGAAGTGGCCGGGGGCACGCGCCGCCTGAGCGCGCGGTTCGCGAACTTCGACGGCTCGGACGACCTCGTGTTCGATGCCGTACTGGATGACGAGCCCGTGGATTCCATGGTCATTGCCACGCCGTGGGCCGAAGATAGGCTCGCGTTCTATTACAACCGCAAGATTGTGGCCCTGCGCGCCCGCGGCAGCTTCAAGAAAGGCCTGCTTGTGCATGGGTTTAGCCCCGATACCTCGTTCGGGCTGCTCGATTGGGGTCGCGGTGTATGGACGCGTGATAATACCTGGTACTGGGGCGTGGCGCAAGGCTGGCAGGATGGTCGCGGCGGTTGCGAACCGGGCCGCAACGCGCGCCGCTTTGGTTTGAACCTGGGGTACGGGTTCGGCGACACCTCCGCTGCATCTGAGAACATGGTGTTCGTCGACGGTGCTGCTCACAAGCTCCATCACGTTGACTTTGGTGTGCCCGAAAAGGCTGGTGCCGCGTCTGCGCGCTCGGTTTCCGACCGCTACGACCTCATGGCGCCCTGGCACGTCACCGACGACGAAGGCCGCCTCGACCTCCTGTTCACGCCCGCCATCGACCGCGCCGACTGCATCAACGCCCTTGTGGTGCGCACCGACCAGCACCAGGTCTTCGGCACCTTCAACGGCACCGTCACCCTCGACGACGGCACCCCCTTCCGCATCGCAAACCTCCAAGGCTCCGCCGAAGTAGTCCACAACGTATACTAAGTTTCGTCGTTCTGACGAACGACGAAACGAGCCGACGCTGCGAAGGCCTGAGACATTCGATCTCGCCCCTTTTTCGCTTGCCCTTACGTGCGAAGCACGCGCGGCCGCGAAACGGGACGATCTCGAACACCTCAGGCCTTCTCGCTGGCATACTACGCCAACCTGGGCTTTCGTTGCACCAACCTGCGCAAAGAGAGCGCCTAAAAACCCTCTTCCTCAAAACGGCGTTCCAAATCTTCCTGGTAGATGCTGTAGTGGAGGGCGGTTTCTGCTTTTACGCGGCCGCTTTTTACGAGGTTGAACAGGCTTTGATCCATGGTGCGCATGCTTGAGTTGCCGAGGGCAAGCACGCTTTCTATCCCATGCGTCTTGTTTTCGCGAATGAGCGTCCGGATGGCGCTGTTTGCCACCATAATTTCGAACGCCGGCAGCACTTCGCCATCCACAGTGGGCACCAACTGCTGCGACACCACTGCTTGCAGCGCGATGGACAGCTGAAGGCGAATCTGGCACTGCTGCGCAGCGGGGAAGACGTCGATGATGCGGCTTATCGTGTTGGCTGCGCCGGTGGTGTGCAGCGTGCTGAGCAGCAGCTGCGCCATTTCGGCGGCGGTGACGGCCGTGGCGATGGTCTCGTAGTCGCGCATTTCGCCCAGTAGAATGACGTCGGGGCTTTCGTGGAGCGCCGAGCGCAGCGCCTCGCCGTACGTGGCGATGTCGGTAGGCACCTCGCGCTGCGTAACGATGCAGGTTCCGTGCTTGTGGACGTACTCAACGGGATCCTCCATCGTAATAATGTGACCCATACGCTCGTGGTTCAGGCGGTCAACTATGCAGGCAAGCGTGGTGGACTTACCCGCGCCAGCCGGCCCGGTGACTAGCAACAACCCTTTCTGCAGCCGCGACAGGCGCAGCACTTCCTCGGGAATATGCAGGTCGGAGGGGTCGGGCAGGCCGAAGGGAATCACGCGCACCACCGCGCCATACGAGCCGCGCTGGCGGAAAATGTTCGCGCGGAACCGGCCAACGCCCGCGAGGGCGAACGAGAAGTCGTCGTCGTGGTTGGTGTTGTCCAAGAAGCTTTGAAAACTGCGGCCCGAAACCTCGTAAATGGCCTGCACAAACGTCTCGGTGTCCTTGGGCATAAGCGGTGCGGAGTTCATGCGTATTTGGCGCCCGCTCACCACGTAGGACAGGGGCAGGCCCGCCACAATAAAGAGGTCGGACGCATGTGCGTCCACTATCTCCTGCAGCAGTTCATCAAGTTTCATTGTTTTCGCTCCTCGTGCGGGGTGCAGGCCCGGAATAGTGTGGCGGTTAGCGGCAGTAGTCAACGGTGGTCAGCGGCAGGAGTTTCGTTCGTTGGGGAAGCCATGGACGCATTATACCCTTGCTTTCGTGCGCCTCTGTCTCCGTAATGCCATGATGCCCCTCCCAAACTGATAATGGCGAAGATAACAACGTTGTGGTGTAATCGCCCGCTGATCGCGCGGAATTGTCAACCTGGGTGCTTACGGGGTGGGGTGGTTGTGGCATACTGCCTGCATGCGTATCTCTGTGAGCTCTTACATTCCTGGAACTTCGCCTGTTCATGCGTGCGATGCGCGCGTGAAGGTGCTGCTGTTGCTGGCGTACTCGCTGACGCTGTTTTTCGTGCGCACGTGGACGGGATTGGGGTTGTGCGCGCTGCTGTTTGCGGCGGCGGTGATTGCGTCGGGCATACCGGTGCGGCGGTTTTTCGCGCTGCTGGTGCCGGTGTATGTGATTGCGGCGTTTGCGGTGGTGTTCAACGCGTTTTCGCTCGATGTGGTTGCGGCTGCGGCGGCAGGAGCCCCCGGTGGCTTGGGGGACGTGTCTTCCGGCGTGTTGGCCGACGTGCCGCCCGTGGCGCTTATGGGGTCGTTTGGCCTGGTGCCGGCAGGGTTGGCGCGCGGGTGCTTCTTCGCCGTGCGTATCGTGCTGTTGGTTACGGCCAGCCTCGTGGTTACGTACACCACCACCTCCACCGAGCTTACCAATGCACTCGCGGCGTTTTTGCGTCCGCTGCGACGGCTACACGTGCCGGTGGATGATGTGGCTATGGTGTTCTCGCTGGCGCTGCGCTTTATTCCCGTGACGGCCGAGGAATTCGGTCGCGTACACGACGCCCAGTGGGCGCGCGGTGCCGCGTTTGCGGAAGGGAACCTGTGGGAGCGGCTGCGCGCGTGGCAAACGGTACTCATTCCCCTGTTCGTAGGCCTGTTTCGCCGCGCTGATTCGCTGGCCATAGCCATGGACGCCCGCTGCTACGGGGCGCCCGAGGTGGAACGCACGTCGCTTGCTGCCCAGCGTCTCACGGGAGGAAGCGTCGCGGTCTTGGCGCTTGGACTCGCCACGTGCGTCGCCCTCGCCGCGTGGTTGTAGGGGCGATGGGGAAGGCGAAGCGAGCGCATTCATCCGCAAGCAGCGCAGATGCACCTGCCTGCGAACATCAACGCGCGCCGTCGCACCCTTCAACCTACTTAATAGTGATGTACTTCACGTATTCCGCATTGCGGTTCGGGCCGAACGCGGAACTGAAACCGTAGCCTTTGATTTCGTCGCCGTAATTGTTTGAGATGCTTCGGCCGATGAGAATGGCATATCCCGGCTCTACCGTCGAGCGTCCGATCTCTTCCTCAATGAGGCCGTTGCCAATGCCGTCGTAGCCATTCCTCCCGCAGGCGACAGAGAACAGCAGCTTGTCGTCGGCCTTGTTGCGCACCTCAACCAGTTCGCCGCGGTCTCCGGCAACGGTCGTCTGGTTGCCGAAACCCTCGGTGTACTCGTAGTAGTATGTCCCCTCCCAGGCGGCCGGGATGGCTATGCTGTAATACGGCGTGTCGATGACCTCGGCAACCGCCGGCTGCTCGGGCGCAGCCGCAGCCGCGGCTTCGTCCTGCGCTTTCTGCATCCCGCTTACTGTGCCCTCGTCGAAGCCGGCCTGATACCCCTCGTCGCGTCCCGCGTCAAATCCTTCACGATACCCCTGCTCACGAGCCGCCTGCACGTCAGCCTCACTCACCCCCGAGACCCCCGAGCATCCCGCCAACGTCCAGCAAGCGCCCAGCCCCAATGCCACCACAACTGCTACCGCAAACACGCGCACATATCCATTCTCGCAACGCATCATAGTCACCTCTCCTCCCGGCCACTCTCATTCTCCCATGATACAAGCTTCAGCCAAAACCCTAGCTGAGTCTTTGTCTTTTATCCAACGAGGCCGTTTTGCTAAATCGTACTTTGCTAAGTTACGATTTAGCAAAGTACGATTTAGCAAAACCACCCCAACGCGGAACGCGGCACCTGGGGGGTGCCGCGTTCCGTACGTATGGGGAGGGAGGAATAGTTTTACTTCTCGGCGCCTGCTAGCTTGCGGCCGGTTACGTAGCCGAAGGTCAGGCATGTGCCGCCCAGGTTGTGACCCGGGAAGTGCGTGGAGTACGCGTTGCAGTACATATCGCCTACGGTGGAGCCGAGGCAGTACAGGCCCTCGATAACTTCGTTGTCCTCGTTCATGACCTGCATGTCCTCGTTGCAGCGAATGCCACCCACCGTGGTGAGGAACCACGGCGTGCACTCAATGCCGTAGAACGGGCCTTTCTTAATGGGCAGCAGCAGTTCCTTGCGCTTGCCGAACTCTTCGTCGACACCCTTCTCGCAGTAGCCGTTGTACGCTTCGATGGTCTTAAGCGCCTCGTCTTTCGGCAGCCCCAGCTTCTCCACCAGTTCTTCCACCGTGTCGGCCTTGATCATCTTCACGGGAATGTCGCCAGAGCCGTTCATGTTGATGGTGCCAGGGCCATCAACGACGGTCTGCCAGTACGCGCGCACGTCATCGGGCGTGTCGAACACCTTCGGGCCATCCACGTAGCGATGGTTCTGCCAGCCCGGCTCGTTCGCGTAG
>DSLMC04103__coassemble_1934_pt1 | contig 8800 bp, 7 predicted proteins | sample DSLMC04103__metabat2_high_PE_001 | metagenome-assembled genome bin DSLMC04103
GGCTTCCTCGACCGCTCCGCAACCCTGAACAAGATACATATTGTCCTCCCCCTGCGACAAACCGCCCACGGCGCGTGCCCGGAGGGTAGCGTGCGAACCGTGCAGCCTTCGGCGCGCCCGCGCGAAACGCGCGCTCCCGGAGGCGGCACGCCCGCCGCGGAGCGCGGCGGGCGACGCAAGTTGGAGCCGCCCGCACGGCGAGGGGCCGCGCTAGCGCAACCCGCGCGCCTTTTCAAGCATGCGGGGCCCCGCCGGCGCACGGTTGCCCCGCCCGCCCCGCGAGCCCATCATGGCCGGGCGGGGGCGCGGGCGGCGCGCACCGCGCGAGGAAGGAGCGGCGATGGAAGACCTGCAGGGCAATCTCGGGATCGACGAGGAGAGGCTGCGAGCGGCGGACCCCGACGGGCTCTATCTGTTCATGCTGCGCGACTACCCCTACATGATGACGCCCAAGCACGTCGCGGAGTTCACCGGGACGAGCGGCCAGGAGGTGCGCCGGGTGCTCGGCCGCGGGGAGCTGCGGGGCTGCCGCATGGGGACGAGGTGGCTCATCCCGAAGGTCGCGCTCCTCGAGTACCTCTACGCGGGCCAGCGCCGCGCGGGCGAAGGCGACGGCGAGGCCGACGGCGCGGAGCCCGAAGCCGGAAGCGCCCCGGCCCAAGCGGCCCTCTGAAGGGAAGAGCCCGGCATGCAGCCCCTCAAATGCGACAAGCCGTACAACCTCGACGAGGCCGCCGCAAGGCGGGGCGCCAAGCGGCGCAAGCGCAAGGACTCGCGGACCACCGCCTACGAGCTCACGATCCGCATCCCCGAGGGATCCCGGCGCTACTTCGGCGGCAAGAAGAAGCTCACCCGCGTGGTCTTCGCGCTCAACAAGAAGGTCGACCTCAAGGGGCAGGCCAAGGCGTTCGAGGACGAGAAGAACGCCGAGCTCGAGCTTGCCCTCGAGGCGGACGGCAACACGGGGGCGCTGGGCTCCTCCGCCTGGGCGGCGATGCCCTTCGGCGAGTACGCGGCGCGCTACGTCGAGCGGCGCGTGGGCAGCGTCGCGAAGGCGACCAGCGACAACGAGAGGCGCTACCTGCAATACGTCAAGGCGTCGATCGGGGAAGTCCCCCTCAAGAAGCTCACCGCCGAGGACGTCGAGCGGTGCGTGCTTGCGGTTCCTCGGCTCTCGGAGGAGTGGGCGAACGAGCGGCAAAGGATGCTCGAGGAGAACCGGGCCAGGCTCGTGCGCGAGGGCAACCGCCGTTACAAGAAGCCCCTCGCGCCCATCCGCGTGGCGGGGCCGGCGATGCAGAACAAGGTGCTCAAGTTCGTGCGCGAGGTCCTCAACGAGGCGCTCGACCGCGAGCACATCGCCCGCAACGTCGCCAAGAAGCGCTTCCTGTCGAAGGCGTTCAAGAAGAACAGGCCCCTGATCGACCCGTTGATGGAGGACGAGGCGGAGCGCTTCCTGCACGAGGCGTCGATGCTGCCCCTCGGCATGATGAAGGTCGCCGTCCTGCTCCTGTTCTCGACCGGCATGCGCCCCGAGGAGGTGTTCGCGCTGCGCGTGGGCAGCTTCGCGGACAGCCGCGGGGGCGACGACGACGCCCAGGTGCGCATCGTGGCCGCGCTGCGAGACGGGAGGATCGAGCGCTACACCAAGTCCGACAGCTCCATGAGGACGGTCCCCCTGGACAGCTACACCGCCTCGGTCGTCCGCCAGTGGATCGAGGAGAAGCGCAGGCTGCTGGCGGAGGCCGGGCTCGTCCTGAAGGACTCGACGCCCATCCTCGGGCGCGCGGGCGCGCCGTGGAACTACAACTCGTTCCGCCACGACTGGCGCAGATGGGTCCGGAAGATCGGCTTCGAGGGGATCCGCCCCTACGCGCTGCGCCATACGTTCGCGACGATCAACCTGGCGCACGGCGAGAACGTGAAGACTGTGTCGGTGCTGCTCGGGCACGCGGACGCCTCCTACACGCTCGACCTGTACGTCGGCTTCATACCGTCGACCACCCGGGGGCTCGGCAACCGATACGTGGGCGGCATCGCGCCGAAGCTCATCGAAAGGGCGAAGGCCGCGTAGGCGCGCCAAAAGAGAAGGGAGATTTCAGATTATGCGGAGGGATAATGCGCTATACTATCATTCGCTGATTTGCGGGCGTGGTTCAATGGTAGAACTTGAGCTTCCCAAGCTTACAACGCGGGTTCGATTCCCGTCGCCCGCTCCATCGCATCATTCGGGCGCCGATCCTCGGGACGGTGCCCGTTTTGCGTCTGGGCGTATTAAAAGTTCCCGGATTTCCAGTATACTTTCCAGTATGCCGGAAGGCTGAGAACCGTTAGTTAGGAAAGGGGCAGGTCAGACGATATTTCCGAACCGTGTAAGGGCTTGTAGGACAAAGGCTTCCCAAGCTTGTATTCGCGGGTTCGAGTCCCGTCACCCGCTCCATGAACCTACTATCCAAGCTTCGTGCTTGGATTTTTTGTATAAGGACTGAGGTAACAATATGGAACCAACGACCACTTCCGTATCCGCCGAATCCGCCACGTCGTCCGCGCCCTCGCCCGCGGGCTCTTTCGAGGCGTTTGTCTTTGACTTGGACGGTACGCTGCTCGACACATTGCCTGACCTGGTGGTACTCACGAATGCGGTACTGCGCGACGCAGGCTTTCCTGAGCGTACGCCAGCAGAAATACTCAGCTTCGTGGGCAATGGCGTGAAGGCGCTCATGTATCAGGCGGTGCCGGCCGATGCCGATGAAGCCGCTGTTGAACAGGCTATGGAGCGCTGGAAGGCCCTCTACCCCGACTACGGCCACAAGCTGACCAAACCCTATGCTGGCATCCCTGCGCTGCTGGACGAACTCAAGCAGCGCGGCGTGAAGTTGGGCGTGCTGTCGAACAAGTTTGACGAAGGCGTGCAGGATGTCATCGCAACCTATCTGCCTGACACCTTCGACACCGTGCATGGCGAATGTGCCGACATCCCGCGCAAGCCCGACCCAACGGGGCTTTTGCGTACAGCTCGCGAACTGGTGGTGGAACCCGCGCACCTGATGTATGTGGGCGACTCGCCGAACGACGTTGCGGTGTCACGTAATGCGGGCACACTCGTTGCAGCGGTGACCTGGGGATATCATGATGCCGAAAGTCTGAAGGCTATCCAGCCTGACTTTCTCATCGACGATCCGCGCGAACTGCTGCACCTCGTGCGCTAACCGCTCATACTAAGGTAGCCCGTGCACAGCGCCCCTAACAACCAGTCGCGCAACCAGCATCAGTCCCTCGTCGCACCCCCGGTACTCGCAGCGCCTGCACCCACGCCCACGCGCGCCTCATCCCGCTACACCCTTATTAGCTGGGTGCTCGTCGTGGTGTGGGCCGGCTTCATTTTTTTCATGTCGTCAAATTCCGACACAGGTCTCAACGAGGGTCTCGGTCTCTTCTCGCGCATCTTTCAAGATTTGAAGGCGTTCCAAGCCCAGCTGTTCGGGCCCGACGCGGACGTCATATCATCTCTCGCGCACTTCTGCGAATACACGGTGTTCGGCGCGCTGCTGGCGAATGCGCTGCGTTGCCATCTGCCGCTCGGGCGCGCCTGCCTGCTGGCCATTGTGTGTGCCAGCTTCTACGGCGTCACTGACGAACTTCACCAGCTCTTCGTGCCTGGGCGTATGTGTGATCCTCTGGATTGGCTCGTTGATACCTTCGGCGCCAGCCTTGGCTCCGGTCTGGCCTTCCTCTGGTTCCGCCGCCGCGCTCGCATACGCTCCAGCGTCGACAGCGCAACCTGCGCCGCCGCCAACTCTCGCGCTCGCCGCTAACCCAAGCGCGCGTGTCCTTCGCGTCGCGTGCGCGCTTCGGCAGCCTCCGCCGGCATTAGCAATTCCTCAAGTGACACATCCAAAGCGTCAGCCAGGCGCACAATAACCGAAAGGCGTGGATCGGCCGTTCCGTTTTCAATGCGATTGAGGAAGGGGCGTCCGATATTGGCCATCAAGGCGAACTTCTCTTTCGTCAGCTTAGCTTCCTTCCGCAAACGTGTCACGTTGCGGCCGAGGGAGACCGCAATGAGGTCTCGCTCGCTCGTGAGCGGGGTGTGGGACAAGGGGTCGGTTTGTTCTTCGCAAAGCAGCATGATGAAAAGCCTAGCGGCTTTGACGTAAGGCGCTGTAACCACGTGATTACGTTTTGTCGAATATCTCGATACACGGTTCGTATGTGAGGTTTGTCCCCTTGGCATGCCAATTTTATGGGGTTCACGCATCGATGATAAAATGGACAAGAACCTGTGCGGTTTGCCCATACCATCTCGGACGATGGTTGAAAGCCAGATTCCCTGGCGAAAGCGCGGCGGCCCACGATAGAACTCGCACGAGCACAAGTCTCGTTTGTGCAGGTGAAGGCAGTGGAAACGGCGGCGCATCCCGTCACCCCGCTGGCCTCTGGCACCTCCCCGAAAGTGGGGCCGAGACTGTCGAGGAGAACCTATGGCGCCACGAAACTCTCGCACCAACCGACAGGAAGCGCGCTCGTCGCGCGTACCGCAATCGGCTCGGGCGGTCCGTTCCGCAAAGGCGGCTCAGTCGGGCCGCGGTGCTGGGCAGCCCATCGACACGCAGCCCACGCGCGAGCCGGACTCACGCGCGGACGCCGCCTCGTACCGTTCGGCCTACGTGTCCGGTAGCCAGGGTCGCGACGCGAATGCCGCATACTCCCGCCAGTCGGCCATCAGCCAGTACTCTCGTTCCAACCCCCAGTATTCTACGCGCGCAAGCAAACGTATGAGCAGGGGAAAGAAAATCGCGCTGGGTGTTGTGGCCGCGCTGGTGGTAGCCGTGGTCGGCGCGGGCACCGCGTTTGCGTTCTACATTAACTCTATTAACGCTGAACTCGGGGGCAACAAGTCGAGCGATGAAATGAAGGCAATCCAGGATGTGCTAACTCCATCGAAAAGTTTTGACCAGCCGTTTTACATGATGCTCATCGGCTCCGACAAGCGAGAGGGTGACGAAGCGGCGGGTGCGCGCTCCGACACGAACATCGTCGTGCGTGTTGACCCGAAAGCCAACCAGGCCACCATGCTTTCCATCCCGCGCGACACCATGATTGACATCGACGGCTACGGCCGCAATAAGTTCAACGCGGCTTACAATTACGGTGGCGCTCCCTCCAGTATTCGTGAGGCAAAACAGCTGCTCAACGTGGATATTTCCCACTATGCCGAGGTCAACTTCGAAAAGCTAGTGGAGTTGGTGGATGTCGTGGGCGGCGTGGACGTGATGGTGGACGAACGCATCGACGACCCGGACGCCGACAACACTACCGACAACCCCTACGGCAAGCGCATCATTATTGAAGAAGGCCAGCAGCATCTCGACGGCGAGGCCGCGCTCGTGTTCGCCCGCAGCCGCGCCTATGTTGATGGCGATTTCACGCGGACCGCCAATCAGCGCAAACTCATTATGGCTCTGGTGGAGAAGGTACTCTCGCTGCCGGTGACGGAGCTGCCTGGCGTCATCCAGAGCGCCGCAAAGTGCGTGAATACCGACCTGTCGGTGACCGACATCGTGAACTTGGCGCAGCAGTTCAAAGACGCGGGCGACCTGACCATCTACTCGGCTATGGTGCCTTCGGTTATTCCGGACTTCCTGATTGACGGTGTATCCTACGTGTTCAACGTGCCTGAAACCACTAAGGAGATGGTGAAGGTGGTCGAACAGGGCGGCGACCCGAACACGGTCGTGGTAACGCCCGAGGCTGAGGCGTCGGCGAAGGCGCAGTACAGCGGCTACGGTGGCGGCAGCAGCGGCAGCACCTATGGGTTGAACAGCGCAAACGACAACTCTGGCTACTATAATCCCAGCACCTACAGCGACGGCACCTCGGATGGCGGCTCCGGCTACGGCACCGGCGGCGGAACCGACGTGCCCTCCGGCGACGATACAGCAGGTGGCGGCTCGGGTTACGACCCCGGCTATGATCCTGGCTACGACCCCGGCTACGATCCTGGAATCTCCGATGGTGGCACTGGCGGTTTGGACGAAACCGGCGGCACCGCAGAACCCCTCGCCTAGTTCGCTCTCGCGTGAGCGGTGGTTGCATTTTCCCGCGGCGCAGCCCATACTTGATATCCACACGATGGGGCCCACCGTGCTCCGCGCAGACACATCAAAAGGGCGAAGGATGCGGGTATGGGTACGGCGAACGAAAGCGATCATCACCACAAGCGAACCCCGCGTCGCCCTGGAGCATTTTCCGCTCGCGCGCTGGCCATCTTGGTGAGTTCCATCCTGCTGGTAGCCGCCGTTGTGGCCATCGTGTTCGATCTTTACTCAATGTCTCTCAGTGACGAATTCAACAAGATGTCGGCTGAGGGCATGAACGACTTCACCACCGCTCAAAAGGTGGAAGTTGAAGCGTCCATCAGGGAAGTCTCTAGCTCCCTGTCCACCATTCGTACGCTGGCTGAAGCCTCCGATATCGACCCCGAGGGTGCTGCGTTTGCCAATTTCCTCGCCGCGTGGAACGAACGGCGCTCGTATCAGGTCACGTACGCCAGCATCGAGTCCCTCAAAGAAGGCCTCAAAACCTCCGCCATTCCGGAACGCGATGAGCACACGCTGGAACTGCTCGAAAACGGGGAAAGTATCGTCTCAGATGTGCGCAAGTCGCATCGCCTCAACGGCTATTATTACAGCATTGCCGAGCCTGTGGTGAAAGAGGGGCACGTGGTAGGCGTGCTGCGCAGCATTGTGGACGCGCGCGGCCTGGTAACTTCCACGCAGGTCAAGTCACAAATTTCATTTCTCGGGTCGCTGCTTATCAAAAATGATGGCACCATCGTGGCCGTGTCGCAGGACATGGAGCCGCTGAATGGGCGAAGCCTCTACGACCTTCTGCAAGACTACGGTTTCGACGAGGCCGAGGTGCAGCGCATCCGCGATAACGTTGAGAACGACTACGACGTGGCCACCATCCCTATTGGATGGCGTGACGGGCGCACCGTGTTTTTTACTTCCGTGCGGCTGAACGTGAACGGATGGAGCATCGCGAACTTCACCGAAGAAGCTTCCATGACGGAGCATTCCCAGGTTATTCTTCGCGATATGGTGGCGGCCGGTTCGGTGCTCATCGTCATCAGTGCTGCGGCGTGCATCGCGGTGGCACTGGTGCTGAGCCGCTTCCGCCAAAAAGCACGGCGCGAATCCGAGCGCTACGCCGTGCTTTCGGAATTCACCGATACGGTGCTCTTCGAATATTCCTACGCTGACGACGTGATGGAACTTTCGCCCAACGCGCGCAGCGTGTTCACGGTGGCCGCGCTGAAACGCACCGACTACCTAAAAAACGGAACGCCGCTGGTGGTAGTGCATGCCGAAGACGTGCAGAAAATTAAAGAGTTACTGGAGAATCCGGCGCCCGAGGGCGAGGTGCACACGCTCACGTTGCAAGCGCGCTCAGCCACGGGCGAGTACCGTTGGTACACCGTCAAGTGCCGCTACCTCTACGAGAGCGACGTGCCCTACGCCGCCGTCGGCAAGATGGTGGACGTCACGCAGCAGCGCGCCGTGGAGGAACAGCTCACGTGGCGCTCGCAAATTGATGGCCTGACGAAAGCGCTCAACAAGGTAACCACCGAAGAGCGCGTGAACGAGGTGCTGGACACGTGCGAGGCAGGGCGTTTGTTTGTGATTGATGTCGACCGGTTTAAGCAGGTGAACGACCGCTACGGGCATAGCATGGGAGATAGGGTGCTTGCGGGTGTCGCACGTGTTCTGTTTGAGGTGTTTCGCCAGGACGATCCCGTCGGCCGCGTGGGCGGCGACGAATTTATCGTCTTCGCGCCCGGACTCTCAAGCGAAGAGGCTGCCGAGGAAAAGAAGGAAGCGCTGCGCGTCCAGCTGGTTACGCTCGGGCGTGAGCTGGGGGTTTCCTCGCTGTCGGCAAGCGTGGGTACGGCGCGCTATCCGGAAGACGGCGCACGGTATGAGGAACTGTTCGACGTGGCCGACCGCGCGATGTATCGCGCGAAGCACGCGCGCTCGTAGGAGCGAGCGCAGGGCACCCGGACAAGAAGGCGCCAAGGGCCGCCGCCCCCCCGCACGCACAAAAAAACGACCCGCGCGCTGTGGTTTGTCAGCGTGCGGGTCGTTCGTGTTCTACCAGGAAGGCTTACGCCGTGGCGTACCCGTCTGGGTTGCCCGACTGCCAACGCCAGCTGTCGGCGCACATGCGGTCCAGGTCGTATTCCGCCGTCCAGCCCAGTTCATCGCGCGCTTTGTCGCACGCGGCGTAGTTCTCGGCGATGTCGCCCGCGCGGCGCGGCTTAATCTCATAGGGAAGCTCGCGCCCGCACGCGCGCTCAAACGCGTGCACCACATCAAGCACGCTTGAGCCCTTCCCCGTGCCCAGGTTGAAGATGCCTACACCGCGCCGCGTGCCGTCCACTGCCGGCTCGCCCGCAAGCGAGCCCAGGCCGCGCGGCTCGCCGGTGCCCACTTTGCCGCCCATCCAATCGAGCGCCGCCACGTGCCCGCGGGCCAGGTCAACCACGTGAATGTAGTCGCGTACGCCCGTGCCGTCGGGGGTGGGGTAGTCGTCACCGAACACGCCCACGCGCTCAAGCTTGCCCACGGCCACCTGCGCCACGTAAGGCAGCAGGTTGTTCGGAATGCCCTTCGGGTCCTCGCCAATGAGGCCGCTCTCGTGCGCGCCGATGGGGTTGAAGTAACGCAAAAGCACCACCGACCAGTCCGGCTCGGCCTTGGCCACGTCGCGGAGGATCTCCTCGCCCATGAACTTGGTC
>DSLMC04103__coassemble_1996_pt1 | contig 8507 bp, 6 predicted proteins | sample DSLMC04103__metabat2_high_PE_001 | metagenome-assembled genome bin DSLMC04103
GAGGGACTGACTACGAATCAGTACGTCGGGGGTTCGAATCCCTCACGGCGCACCATTTACAGCACCGATCCGCAACGACTGGCAGCAGCACGTGCGGTTTTTTTATTTCCGAAGGAAAGGTACGTACTTGAAGGTTCGAAAATCGAAGCCTCACAGTAAGTAGTCCTCCTTCGACTTCCCTTACGCCGGCAGTCGAAGGACGGCTGCGGCGCTCCCTGGTTTGACAAGACCGCGTGCGCACGAAACTCGTGCGTCATCGCGCAGCCAGCGCCCTCGTGGCGCCGACGCTCTGCGCAGCACGCCGCCTCGCCACCTGGGGAGCATGACAGTAAGGGAATTGCCATGCTCTACCTCTCTCAAATGATGGGGAAGCCCGTCATCGATGCCACCGGCGAGAAGATCGGCACGATCTCTGATCTGGCCATCTCCACCGGCGAAGTGTTCCCCCGCATCACCAGCCTGGCCTTCCAAGGCCCGGGCAAAGTTCCGTTCATGATTTCGTGGCGCAAGTATGTCGAAGAATTCGACGAAGACGGCATCAAGCTGGCCGTGCCCGCGCACGACATTCGCTTCAGCTACCTGCAACCCGACGAGGTGCTACTGGCTCGCGACCTGCTGAATCGCCAGATCGTCGACACGCAGGGCATGAAAGTGGTGCGCGTAAACGACCTCAAGCTGTCCGTGTCCGGCTCGCAGCTGCGCCTGCTGGGCGCCGAAGTGGGCGCGCGCGGCATCCTGCGCGGCCTGGCCCCGTGGCTGGAAAAGGCCGTGGTGGCCATCGCGCGTGTGTTCGGCAAGAAAATCGACGAGCAAATTATCGCGTGGAACTACATAGACCTGCTCGACCGCGACCTGTCGGAAGTGCAGCTGTCCGTCACCCACAAGCGCCTCGACGAGCTGCACCCCGCCGACGTGGCCGACATTCTGGAACAACTCGACCCTCAGCAGCGCGCGAACGTGTTTCAGCACCTCGATGACGCGCAAGCCACCGAGGCCATCTCGGAAATGGAAGACGAATACCAGGCCGACTTCATCGAAGATTTGGATGACGCCCGCGCCGCAGGCCTGCTGGGTAACATGGATCCGGACGACGCCGCCGACATCGTGCGCGACCTCTCTTACGAGAAGGCTGAAACCCTGTTGCGCCTCATGGGTGTGGAAGACGCCACCGAGATCCGCCGCCTGCTGGGCTACAAGGACGGTACCGCTGGCGGCATGATGACCACGCAGTTCGTGGCCGTGCACGAAGACAACACCGTGGGTGAAACCATCGAGGTGCTGCGCGAACTGCCCGAGGACCACCCCACCGTCCACTACGTCTACGTGTTGGACGAATACGACGAATTCAAAGGTGTGCTATCGCTGCGCACCCTCGTGTTGACCGACGACGCCAAGCCCGTGGGCGACGTCATGTACGACGACGTGATCTCCGTCGCGCCGGACGAAACGGAAGAAGATGTGGCCGCCGACATCTTCAAATATGACCTGCCCGCCATGCCCGTGGTTGACGAGCACGGCATTCTCCTGGGTATTGTCACCGTGGACGATGCGTGGGATGCCATCGAAGAGGACGTGAGCGGCGACAAAACGAAAGCCACCGCGCTCAAGGTAGTGGGCATCGTGTTGGCTGCAGCGCTGTTCCTGGGCCTGTACACGCTCGTGTTGCTGCAGGTCGTCGGCTATACCGGGAGGTAGCGACATGGCAGCCAAAAACACCAACGAGCGCCGCGCCGCAACTCCCGAGCGCAGCAAGCGTGAATGGGGCAGCTTCAAGATGGGCTCCGCCGCGAAAGACCGCCTGGCCACCTCGGCCACCTCAGCTGCCCCCACCGCTTCCGGCGCGCCGGAAGCCCCCGCAGAACCGCAAGCAACCAAAAAGCCCAGCAAGCTGTGGCTCCTTTTGGCCGCCCTCGGCCCGGGCATTGTTACCGCCATGGCCGGCAACGACGCCGGCGGCATCTCAACGTATTCCACCGTGGGTGCGAAGTTCGGCTACGCGACGCTCTGGGTTATCCCAATTATGTGCGTGCTGCTCATCGTGGTGGAAATGACGGCGGCGCGCATGGGCGCGGTCACCGGCAAAGGCTTCGCCGCCCTCATTCGCGAGCGCTTCGGCATCCGCCTGACGGCGCTCGCCATGTTGGCGCTGCTCATAGGCAACGTGGCCACCACGTTCTCCGAGTTCGCCGGCATCGCCAGCGGCATGGAAATGTTCGGCGTGTCGAAATACCTCTCCGTCCCCGTGGCCGCCATCGCGGTATGGCTGCTTATTGTCGGCGGCAGCTACAAGCGCGTGGAAAAAGTGTTCCTCATTTTGTCGCTGGTATTCGTCACTTACATTGTGGCAGCGTTCATGGCGCAGCCCAACTGGGGAAACGCGCTCGAAAGCACGGTCGTTCCCCACGTGGTGAACGACACCAGTTTCGTGTCGCTGGTCATTGCCATGATAGGTACCACCATCGCACCCTGGATGATGTTCTTCGCCCAAAGCAACGTGGTTGAAAAAGGCGTGGGCATTAAGGACTTCTTCTCGCAGAAGGTGGACGTGGTGGCTGGCACTATCGCTGCGTGCCTGGTGGCGTGGTTCATCATTGTGACCACGGGCGCTGTGCTGTTTCCCCAGGGTATCGAGATAGAATCCGCCGCCGACGCCGCCAAAGCGCTTGCCCCGTTCGCGGGCCACTACGCCGAGGCGCTGTTCGCTATCGGACTCATTGCGGCGTCGTTCCTCGCAGCGTGCGTGTTGCCGCTGACCACGTCGTTCGTCATCTGCGAGGCGTTCGGCTGGGAAGCGGGCGTCTCGTTCAAATGGAAAGAAGCGCCGCTGTTCAAGAGCATCTTCACGTTCGTCATCGCGTTTTCGGCGATTGTGGTGCTCATTCCCGGCATTGACCTCATGGGCGTCATGCTGACGGCACAGTTCGTGAACGGCATCATTTTGCCCGTGCTGCTGGTGTTTATGGCCATCATCTCGGCCGACAAGCGCATCATGGGGAACTACCGCTCGCGTCTGGTGTCACGCACGCTCATCTGGGTGACCGTGGGCATTGTGACCGTGCTCACGGCTGCGCTGCTGGTCATGCAAGTGTTGGGGCTGGGCTAAAGGCCGGCGGCACTATTCCCGCTGAAGCCGCCCAAACAAAAAAGCCGCGGCGAAAGCCCACGGCCAACCATAAACAAAACCTAAACTCAACCCACCGCTCTCGCCGCCAAGCGAAGCGCGCCGACGCATAAGTCATCGGCGCGCGGGCCTGCGGCATGCGAAGAACCCACGATTTCAGTGCCGTGTGGTGCGGCTGAAACGAAAGAAGTGCGAAAAGGCGCAGTTACACGCTTTCGGACAGGCGTTTGCCTTCTTCTTCCAGACGCTTGGCGAGGAATTTGCGGCCGTTGTCGCCGTTCTTCACGCTGTTGAGAAGCATATCAATGCTCAGGCTATTCAGATAAGCGTCAAAACTTTCCTCAATGAGCTGGTACGTTTGCTTCACGCCCTGCACCATGGCGCCGCCCTTACGCGAAGAGCGCTTGGCGCGCGTGGACGGCTTCGCGTCCTCTTCCAGCGCAGACATGACCTGCAACACGGTGATATCCGAGGCATCCTTGGCCAGGCGATAGCCGCCGTGTTTGCCCGGGCGCGCCTCAATCAGGCCGGCGTTACGCAGAAGCTGCGCCAACTGAATGAGGTAGTCGCGGGGAATGGACATGTCCTCGGCGATGTCCTTCGAGGAGCAAGTGGTGCCCTGCGCCGCCAGGTACAGGATCGCGCGCAGACCGTAGTCCGTTGATGCTTTGAATTGCACGATGTCTCCAATCTCGCTGCCGCGACGGAAGCGTGGCTTCCGGACTTCCGCTGCGCGGCCTGCACATAGTGATGCTAATTACTCGCCGCATTCCACCTCTCAAAAAGCTGCGGGGGAAAGCATATCCCGACATTTCCGCGCCAGCATCGGGGGGCGGTTCGAGATGGTTCGAGTGTACCTAATGCATAATGATTATAGCAAGGTCATTGAGCCGATTGCATAGCAAAACGATTGGAAACGGTTACTACAACGCAATCTTGACCTGCACTTATCGAAAAGTGATAAAAACACACCCCCTTGACGTATAAAAATTTGACCTGTGAGCTTCAATGATATACTGACCCTCATGAATATGAAGGAAGAAAAATCTTTTGTTAGGAACAGGGCGCTCGCCTGCAGAGATGCGCTGGATGAGTATTCTGCGGCGGCAAAAAGCGCGCAGATCTGCCAGTCGGTGGAAGAGCTTGTGGCGGAAGCTATTGGCCCGTGGGACGCGCGACGCGAGGTGGGTGGTCGTGACCCCGGTAGCGGTGCGCAATCGAGCTCGCTTTCGTCCTTGCCCGCGCGCCCACCGCTTCTGGCTTTGTACGCTGCCATGCGCAGTGAGGTGAATCTTGAGCGGCTTGCGCAGGCTGCGTGGGCGCGGGGATGGGACGTGTGTTTCCCGTGCATGGTGCGCGACGAACCGGACGCGCCCGCGCGCATGGTGTTTCACCGGGTGCCGCGCGAGCGGGTGGGCGAAGCGCGAGAGGCGTTTCTCGCCCATCCCCTGCGCTGTCTTGCCTGTGGCGAACTGGAACGCGCTGGCTTTCCCCTGGTGCAGCCCGAAGAGCTGGACGTGGTGTGTGTGCCACTGGTGGCGTTCGACGAGGCGGGCAACCGCCTGGGATACGGCGGCGGCAACTACGATCGCCTGCTCACGCGCCTGCGCCCGGACGCTCTCGTGGTAGGCATAGCGTTTGAGGAACAGCGCGTCGCCGCCGTGCCGTGTGAGCCGCACGACCAACCTCTTCCTCACATTGTGAGCGCGTAAAGGCAGGGGGGGTTCCGTAGGGCAAGGGCTCTGCCCGTGCCGCTCGGCAAAACTAAACTGCCAGGTCAACCGTAGTTGTCGGCATGGGCAGAGCCCTTGCCCTACGATCAACCTGGCAGGTGAAGAGGCGTTCGTTGCAGCCCCCTTACAATCAACTTGGCAGGTAAGGAACCGTTGCTGGATTCCTCCTCCTCTTACTTCTTAACCGCTCCATAGGGGGAATGGTTGAGCACGAAAACGCCGCCGATCATCAGCACCGCGCCCACCACCAGCGAGATCCACGGGTTGCCTGTGAAGCCGGCAATCACGTAGCCCACCAGGCACACCACGGCCACCACCGACGCGTACGGCAGCTGCGTGGCCACGTGGCGCAGGTGGTTGCACTGCGCACCCGCCGACGACAGGATGGTGGTATCAGAGATGGGCGACACGTGGTCGCCGTACACCGCGCCGCCGAGCGTCGCACCAATAGCCACCAAAAACAGCGGGTTGTCGGCCGGGAACACGCCAATCACAATGGGCAGAATGAGCGCGATAGTGCCCCACGACGTGCCCATAGCAAAACCGATGAACGCCGCCACCACAAAAATGACGGCCGGCAAGAACGCCAGGCCCACGCCGATGCTTTCCAAGAAGCTGCTGACGAACTCGCCCGTACCCAACAGGTAGCGGCACGTTCCGCCGAGGCTCCACGCCAGCACCAGAATCATGATGGCGCCCACCATGGAGCGCACGCCCTCGGCCACGCCGTCCATGTAGCTGGACAGCGTCATCAGCTTGCGCGGCAGGAACATGAGGGCCGTCACCACCAGCGCCACGCACACGCCAATGCACAGGCCAAACACCGGGTTTTCGCCCACGGCCGTGGCGAAGTCGACGCCCTGGAAGAACCCGCCCGCGTACAGCATGCCCAGAATCGAGAAGATAATAAGCACCACAATAGGAATGATCAGGTCGAACACGCGGCCCTTCTCGGAGATGGCCATGCCCTTGAACTCTTCGACCGCACTTTGCGCAGCTTCGTCAAGTTCGTCCTCTTCGGCAATAATCGTGTCCATGTTGAGCGGCGATCCGTCAGCCGCTGCGCCGGTGAGGCCTACCGTGGACACGGCCTCAAGGGCGCTGTTCTTCTCGGGGATACTGCGCTGCGCATCGGCGGGCTGCTGCATCTCGGCCTCGGCCACGCGCATAGGGCCGAAATCGCGCTTGGTGGCGCACATGAAGAACACGAACACAATGGTGAGCAGCGCGTAGAAGTTATACGGGATGGACTGCACAAACGTGGTGAAGCCGCCTTCGCCCAGGTAGCCGCCCACGGCCACGGCCCACGACGACACGGGCGCGATGATGCAGATGGGTGCAGCGGTGGAGTCGATGATCCACGCCAGCTTCTCGTGGCTGATCTTGAAGCGGTCGGTGACCGGGCGCATGACCGCGCCCACGGTGAGGCAGTTGAAGTAGTCGTCCACGAAAATGATGATGCCGAGCACCGCCGTGAGAATCTGCGCCATCTTCGCGTTCTTGATGTGCGTGGATACCCATTCGGCGTAGGCGCGCGAGCCGCCGGCGGTCGCGATAACCACCACAAGCGCGCCCAATAACGCAAGGAATAACAACAGCGCCCCGTTGCCCGCAATTTGTTCGGCCATCATCTGCGGCACCATGGTGAACGAGTCAACCAGCTGCTCGAACCCGGCGCCGTTGAGCGTGAACTGGTAAATCACCATGCCAACGAACACGCCCACCGCGAGAGAGGAATACACCTCCTTCGTGATAAGCGCCAGGGCCAGCGCCAGAATCGGGGGGATAATAGACCACGCCCCCGTGCTGATAAGGTCAAATCCTTCCATATGCGTCCCCTTCGCCGTGCTTTTCCGCCGCTCCGGCACGCGCATGGTTCCGCCTTCGCCTTCCGCGCCGCCCCATGCGTGCGCTGAGGACGCAGGCCGAACAGCCGCCGCTCGGCACTTGCCGCCTCAGTATACAATCATCCGTAGAATGAGGGGAGAAAAAGTAAAGGTTTTTGGGCTGCACCTGCGAAAAGAGGGGCTAGCGGGCCAGCAGCGAGCACCCCGCGGGAAGCAGCCACAGCACGAAAATGAGCAGAATGGGCCACAGGTGAGCCTTCGTGACGGCCACGAATTCGCGGATGAATGCGGTGGGCCAGAAGTAGCGGGCCGTGGTGCTGCCCACGCCGTCGGCCACAAGGCCAATCTGGTGCGCGTACTCGGCCGTGCGAAACACGTGATAGTCGCTGGTGACCACGGCCGCGCGGTACGCGCCCGCGCCCGAGCGCGCGTCCATGATGGCCTTGCTGTTGCGCAGGTTCTCCATAGTGGTGGCGGAGCGGTTTTCCTCGATGATGGCATCAGCGGGTATGCCACGCTCTTCCACCAGGTAGTTCTTCATGGCGGTGGATTCGGGAAGTTGCTCGTCGGGGCCTTGGCCGCCCGACGCGATGATGAGCGCGCGCTTGCCGCCGGCCTCCCAGAGCTCCACGCCTTTGTCCAGTCGGCCGGCCAGAAGCGGCGTGGGTTTCGTGCCCGAAAGGCCTGCGCCGTGCACCACGATGTAGTCGTAATCGCAGCGTTTTGGCAGGCGGCGATACAGCCACGAATATAGCAGCAGCGCCGTAAACGTGAATGCGATGTAGGAGCCTTCCACAAACACAAGTGAGGTTAGCGCCATAACGGGCATGATGGGTGCCGCCACCATCAGCAGCGGCAACCCGATACAGGCTGCTATGATGGCGGTGGCGACAAGCCCTGGCAACAGGTGCGCGAGCGAGAGCCCTTCGCGGCGCACCACCACAACCGTGTTCGCGATGAGGAACACCACGAGTGCTACCAGGCCAAACGGGATGGCCGCGAAGCCCAGTAGCACGAGCCACGGCAAGTTGAACTGCACAGACAGTCCCCAGAACGCAAACAGACACAGCGCGAGGAAGTACAGAGCGTTGCGGAACTGGCGCGGCTCCTTGCGGTAATTGCGCCAGAACAGCCACCCGAACACGAGCGCCGGAAAGTATATGAGTATAAGCTCCAAGATCATGAGGCCAGTATACCGTAACGCCCGCGTCGAAAACTTACACCTGCCTTACGCGGCTTACGCGGGTGCGGTGGTGGGCTCGTCTTCGGGGTCGGGGGTGGGGGTGGCGTCGGGTTGAGGTGCGCCCGCGCTTGTGCTTGGGGCCGCGCCTTCCCCTTCGCCTTCCAGCTCTTGCTCGTACTCGCGGTCGATGGCGCCTTCTACGTGGGGTGGGTCAACTTCGAATTCCACATGCTTGGTGAACAGGCTCACCAGCGGCACAATAACCAGCGAAAGCACCATGGCGATGGCGCCGCAATTGATGGGGCTGGCAATAAACGGCGTACCCACGAACCCGGCAATCATGTTGCCCGAGGTCAGGCCCACGCCCACGATGAAGCTGGCCCACACGGCTGGCCGCGAAATGCGCTTGGAGAAGAGCCCCCAGAAGAAGGGCCCGAGGAACGAGCCGGCCAGCGCGCCCCACGAGATACTCATGAGCTGGGCAATGAACGTGATAGACGAGTTGTACTGGATGAGCGCGAGCACGGCCGAAATGATGATGAACACCACCAGCAGCACGCGCATGTACGAGAGCTGGCGCTTCTCGCTCATGTTCTTCACGAGGTTGTCTTTGATGAGGTCGA